>Ga0302347_1000971_pt1 | contig 38190 bp, 34 predicted proteins | sample PhyWR1_FD_202178 | JGI IMG/M metagenome (GOLD analysis project Ga0302347, IMG submission 202178) | Leaf surface microbial communities from wheat plants in UC Gill Tract Community Farm, Albany, California, United States - DLSL W.R1 (v2)... | ecosystem: Host-associated > Plants > Phyllosphere >... | reverse complement strand
CAGACCAAACAGCAGCGGCTGCACCACGCCCTCGAACAGCCACTGTTGCGCTGCGTTGAACCAATCCACCAAGACCTGCATAACCTCTCCACTCAACGCGTCTGCGTTATCCAATCACGGTAATCAGGATGTGTGTCCAGCGTGCGAAAGCAAAATCCCTGTTCCTTGAGCCCGACGATCAGCGGCTCGAGCACCGCGGGCGCCCAGGCATCCTTGCGTGACCATATGCCCAGATGCGCCAACAAGATATCACCGCTGCGTATGCGCTGCAGCGCCTGGGCCAGCAAGGCCTTGTTGCTGAAGCGCTCGCTGGGCAGCTCGTCGCCCAGAAACCCCGCGGGCGACCAGCCCACATGCGCCCAGCCGCAGGACCTGGCCGCGGCCAGCAGCGCGGGCGAAGTCTTGCCGCCCGGCGCGCGAAACAACGGCAGCGGCTTCTTGCCCGTGATCTGCTGCAGCCGGTCGGCCGACTGCTTGATTTCGGCGCAGTAGCCCGCGGCGCTGAGCGTATAGGTTTCGCCTTCGCGCGGTCCGGCCGAAGGCTTGACGCGAAAGGCCGGTGCCTGGGGGCTGCCCGCATCACCGCGCCAGTAGGCGTGCGACCAGGTGTGGGAAGCGAAAACATGGCCTTCGGCGGCGCGCGCGCGCCACCAGGGTGCCCAGTGCTCGCCCAGGCTGCCGTCGCCCTCCTTCGTCGCCTCGTTGGCGCCGAAGAAAGTCACGCGCACCTGCTGGCGCTGCAGCACTTCGGCAATCAGCGGCGCGACGCCCATGTGGCCGGTGTCGAACGTCAGATAGACCGGTTTGCAGGCATCCTTGGCCCAGGCGCCGAACGACAGCAGGCTGGCGCCCAGCAGGCTGGCGGCGAGCAAGGCGTTACGGCGCAGCGCCATGGCTTCAGCGCGGCGCGTGCGCCAGCGTCCACACGCCGTGCGGCGACTTGCCCACGTTGACCTGGCGCACGACCTTCTTCTCGACCGTGTCGATCACCGACAGCTTGCGCGCCCAGCGCGAGCTCAGATAGATGTAGCGGCCGTCGGCCGAGACTTCCATGCAGTCCGGACCGCCGGGCGCGGGATAGGTGTCGACCAGCTGCTGGGTCTGCATGTCGATCTTGCCTATGGTGTTGGCCACGCGGTTGCTGACATAGAGATGGCGCTTGTCGCCCGCGGCGCGGAACGCGTGCGCGCCCTTGCCGGTCTTGATCAGCGCCATGTTGCGCGGCGGGCCGGCGGAGATATCGAACACTTCCACGCTGTCGCTGCCCGTGAGGCCGATGTACAGGCGTTTGCCGTCGGGGCTGCCGTAGATGTCGGCGGGCATGGCACCGGTGCGCACGCGCGCGGTGATGACCTGGGTCGCCATGTCGATCGCGACCAGCTCGTCGCTGTCCTGCATGGTCGAGTACAACGTGGCGCTGCGCGCGTCTATCCACAGGTGGCTGGGCGTCTTGCCCGTGCTCACGCGCTTGGCCAGCACCGGCTGCTGGCCGTCCCAGCGGTAGAAGTCGATATGGTCGAGCCGGTTGGCGGCCGTCACCAGCCACTTCATGTCGGGACTGAAGCGCAGGTGGTAGGGATCGGAAATATCGCGCACCACGCGCTGCACCTGGGCCGTGCGCGGATCGAGGAAGGTCAGCGAATCGCCCAGCGCATTGGCGACGATCAGCGATTTCTCGTCGGGCGTCAGATAAAGATGGTGCGGCTCCTTGCCCGTGGGAATGCGCTGGGTCTCGACCCAGCGTTCGGGATCGATCACGCTGACCGAGGCATCGAGCGAATTGAGCACGAAGATCGGGGGCAGCTTGGCCGGGGGCGTATTCGCCACGGGCAGCGGCGCGGCAGCGGCCGGAACCGGCGTTGCGGGTGGCGCAGCGAAGGCCCCCGTGGCGGCCACACCGGCCCATCCGATCAAAACCAGGGCAGCGCGTCGCTGCTCGAAAGAATTGCGCTTCACAAACCACCACTTTCTAGAGTGCGTGCAGTGTATCTGCGCGCCACACTGGTGCGTGCGTGTGCACCAAAGCTTGTCACCAGATGTCATCTAAAACCAACAGTGACACAGGGCGGCGCGGCAAAAAAAAAGACCGCCTAAGCGGTCTTGGATATCGGCGGAAAAAGTCATTCACGTTTTCCAAACCTAGCATGCCCCAGCTCAGGGGCACCGAGCAAGGGCCGCCCCGCAGCGATGGTGCCGCCCCCCTCCACCGAAGGTTGAGAGGGGGAAGCGGCGTAAGCCGCTCAGGGGGTGCTTAGAGTTTCCACTTTTCCAGCAGCTTTTGCGGGCCCATGTTGTCGTAGCTTTCAAACGGCTGGTGGATCCAGGGATTGGTCGGCAGGAATTCCACCGAGTAGTCGGCCTTGAAGGTCGACAGGCCCTTGGTCCAGATCACCGCGCTGCGCAGCTCGGTGATGGGAGCGTAGTTGCTCTTGAGCATTCCGACCACGGCATTGAGCGTGTGGCCCGAGTCCGCGAGGTCGTCGACCAGCAGCACGCGGCCCGCGATCTCGCCCTTGGGCGTGGTGATGAAGCGTGCGATGTCCAGGTGGCCCTGCACCGTGCCGGCTTCGGCGCGGTAGGAGCTGGTGGACATGATGGCCAGCGGCTTGTCGAAAATGCGGCTCAGGATGTCACCCGGACGCAGGCCACCGCGTGCCAGGCACAGGATGGTGTCGAATTCCCAGCCGGACTGGTGGATCTTGAGCGCGAGCTTCTCGATCAGGCCGTGGTACTCGTCGTAGCTTACGTACAGGTGATTACCGTCTTCGGTCAACATGGTGCTTTCCTGTTTTCAGTCGTGGATACAGACGGCGGCGATCAGGCTGCGCTGTAGGGGTTGTGCATGAGGATCGTGTGATCGCGGTCGGGGCTGGTCGACACCATGGCGATCGGCACGCCGGTCACTTCGGCGATGCGGTCCAGATAGCGACGCGCCGAGGCCGGCAGCTTGTCGTAGTCGGTCACGCCCACGGTCGAATCGGTCCAGCCGGGAATGGTTTCGTAGATCGGCTTGCAGCGCGCGATGTCGTCCGCGCCCATGGGCAGCAGGTCTATGGTTTCGCCGTCGAGTTCGTAACCCACGCAGAGCTTGAGTTCCTCAAGGCCGTCGAGCACGTCGAGCTTGGTGATGCACAGACCCGACAGGCCGTTGACCTGGGCCGAGCGCTTGAGCAGGGCCGCGTCAAACCAGCCGCAACGGCGGCTGCGGCCCGTGGTCACGCCCTTTTCGGCACCGATGGTGCTCATGTGATAACCGGGCGTGCCTTCCTTTTCCCAATCGAGTTCGGTGGGGAACGGGCCGCCGCCGACGCGCGTGCAATACGCCTTGGTGATGCCCAGCACGTAGTGCAGCAGGCTCGGGCCCACGCCCGAACCGGCGGCGGCGTTGCCGGCCACGCAGTTGCTCGAGGTCACATAGGGGTAGGTGCCGTGGTCCACGTCGAGCAGCGTGCCTTGCGCGCCTTCGAACAGCAGGTTGCCGCCGGCCTGGTGGGCTTCGTTGAGCTCGCGCGAGACGTCGGCCATCATGGGCTTGAGCAGCTCGGCGTGGCGCATCGCTTCTTCATAGACCGCGTCGAACTGCACTTCGCCGTCGGCGATGTAGGGCTTGAGCGCGTCACCGAAAGTGAAGTTCTTCGAGCCGAGCACATGCACCAGGATATGGTTGTGCAGGGCCAGCAGTTCGCGCAGCTTGGTGGCGAAGCGCTCAGGGTACTTCAGATCCTGCACGCGCAGCGCGCGGCGCGCGATCTTGTCTTCGTAGGCCGGGCCTATGCCGCGGCCGGTGGTGCCGATCTTCTCGGTACCGCCCTGCTCGCGCGCGGCTTCGCGGGCGACGTCGAGGGCTGCATGGAAAGGCAGGATCAGCGGGCAGGCTTCGCTCACGCGCAGGCGGTTGCGCACCTGCACGCCGGCTTTTTCCAGGCCTTCGATTTCCTCGAACAGCTTGGCGGCCGACAGCACCACGCCGTTGCCGATGTAGCACTTGACGCCGGCGCGCATGATGCCGCTGGGAATCAGGTGCAGCGCGGTCTTGACGCCGTTGATGACCAAGGTGTGACCGGCATTGTGACCGCCCTGGAAGCGCACGACGCCCTGGGCGCTTTCCGTGAGCCAGTCCACGAGCTTGCCCTTGCCTTCGTCACCCCACTGGGTGCCGACCACGACCACGTTGCGACCTTTGGTTGCTTTCATATTCAAATCCGATGAAATGTCAAATGCCTGAAATGGCTTGTACGACCCATTGCCCGGCGACTTGCACCAGTTCTCGGTCGCAGTGAAATTCGTCTACTTCGCTTCCGTGGCCCGGCAGCACGCAGACCACCGTCTCGCCCTGCTGGCGCAAGGCGGCAATCGCCGCGCTCACGTCCTGCGCATCGCCCCAGGGCGCGCGGATCGCGGCCTTGAGGGCGCGCGTGGGCACCACGCTCACCAGTTGCTTGATGTCCAGGCTGAAGCCGGCCGCGGGCCGGTTGCGACCGAACACCGCACCGACCTCGTCGTAACGGCCGCCGCGCACCAGCGCATCGCTGGCACCGGGCACGTACATCGCGAAGCGCGTGCCGCTGTAGTAGCCATAGCCGCGCAGGTCGGCGAGATCGAAGGTCACGTTCACGCCGTCGAGCCGCGCTGCCAGCCACTTGAGGTGGGTCAGCACTTCGGCCACGCCGGGCACGCCCGCGAGCACCTTCTCGGCTTCGTCCAGCACCTGCACGTCGCCGTACAGCTGCAGCAAGGCCATCAGGCCGTTGCGCGAAGCCGCGGGAAAATCACGCGTCAACTGGGCCAGCTCGCTCGCATCCTTGGTGGCCAGCGCGGCGTGCACGGCATGCAGCACCTGGGCGTCGACGTCCACACCGGCGAGCAGGCTGCGCACCACGCGCACATCGGCCATGTCGACGCTGACGTCGCTCACCTGGGCGCTGCGCAGGCAGGCCAGCGCGAGCAGCAGGGCTTCGAGGTCGGCCTCCAGGCCGGCATGGCCATAGATTTCCGCGCCGAACTGCAGCGGCTCACGCGTGGCGCGTGGACGATCAGGACGGGTATGGAGCACCGGGCCGCAATAGCAAAGGCGTGTGACGCCTCGGCGATTGAGCAGATGGGCGTCGATGCGGGCCACCTGCTGGGTGGTATCGGCGCGCAGACCCAGCGAACGTCCGGAAAGCTGGTCAACCAGCTTGAACGTCTGCAGGTCCAGGGCTTCGCCGGTACCCGTCAGCAGGGACTCCAGATGCTCCAGAAGGGGAGGCATGACCAGCTCATACCCGTAGCTACGCGCCGTATCGAGCAATCCTCGACGCAATTCTTCGATGTGCCGTGCCTCGGAAGGCAATACATCGGCGATGTGATCCGGCAGGACCCAAGCAGACATGGAAAAAAGGGGAGGCTGTTAAAAACGCGATTCTACGGGATAGCCGCGACATCCCACCCTTCCTTGCACCAAGGCCTAGCCTCGTCACACAGTATTGCTTGCTTAATGACAGGTATTGGGTGCGGAAAGTCCGCAGCCCGGCCCCGGCCATCCAACGTGCCCGCCAATGCAAAGAGGGGCCTGAGCCCCTCTTTTTTTTCCGGTCATGCGCCCGTACAGGCCAGGCGCAGTCGGGATGCCTACTTGGCCGCGGCGCCGCTGCGCATGGCCTTGAAGAATTCCGACGACGCGGGGTCGAGCACCATCACGTCGCTCTTCTTGCTGAAGCTGGCCTTGTAGGCTTCGAGGCTGCGGTAGAACTGCGCGAACTGCGGATCGCGGCCAAAGGCCTCGGCATAGATGCGCGCGGCTTCGGCATCGCCTTCGCCCTTGATCTTCTGCGCGTCGCGGTAGGCGTTGGCGATCGTGACTTCGCGCTGGCGATCGGCGTCGGCGCGGATCTTTTCGCCTTCGGCGCCGCCGGTCGAACGCAGCTCGTTGGCCACGCGCTTGCGCTCGGCTTCCATGCGGCGGTAGACCGACTCGGTGATCGATTCCGCATAGTCGACGCGCGTGATGCGCACATCGACCACGTCCATGCCCCAGGGCTTGGCGCCGCGCACGGATTCGAGCACTTCGCGCTTCACATCGGCCATCAGCGCTTCACGCTTGTCGGCCAGCAGGTCCTTGACGGTGCGCTTGTTGATTTCCTCCTGGAAAGCATTGCGCACCACGCGGTTGAGCTGCATCGTGCCCGCGGTCTCGTCCAGGCCCACGTTGCGGATGTACTCCGAAGGCTCGGAGATGCGCCAGCGCACATACCAGTCGATCACCACGCGCTGCTTTTCAGCGGTCAGCATGGGCTCGGTATCGGTGCTGTCGAGCGTCAGCAGACGCTTGTCGAGGTAGCGCACGTTCTGGAACGGCGGGGGCATCTTGATGTGCAGGCCCGGCTCGGTGATCACTTCCTTGATCTGGCCGAGCGCGTAGACCACGCCGAACTGGCGCTGATCGACGACAAACAGCATGGAGCTGAGCAAGGCCAGCACCACCAGCAGGGTGGAGACAATAAATCCGACTCTGTTCACAAGAATCTCCTAGCGGGCATCGCGCTCGCGCGAACGACCATTGTCGCGCGCACGGGCATCATTCAGGGTGGAGGAAGGCACGGTCACCGTGCCTGCGGCCGGGGCGCTGGCGGCGCCCGCTGCGGAGCTGTCGGTCGCGCCACCCGCCTGGCCCGCGGACTGCATGATCTTGTCGAGCGGCAGGTACAGCAGGTTCGAGCCCTTGCTCGAATCGACCAGCACCTTGGTCACGTTGCCGTAGATCTGCTGCATGCTTTCGAGATACAGGCGGTCGCGCGTGACCTGGGGCGCCTTCTGGTATTCGGTCAGCAGCGAGCTGAAGCGCTGGCCGTCACCCTGGGCCTGGGCCACGATGCGTTCCTTGTAGCCCGCGGCTTCTTCCTGCATGCGCGAAGCGACACCGACCGCGCGCGGCACGACGTCGTTGGCATAGGCCTGGGCTTCATTCTTCGCGCGCTCGCGCTCCTGCGCGGCCTTGAGCACGTCGTCGAACGAGGCCTGCACCTGCTCGGGCGGACGCACGCCGCCCTGCTGCAGGTTGATGCCCACGACTTCCACGCCGACCTTGTAGCGGTCGAGAATGGTCTGCATCAGCTGGCGCACGCGCGGCGCGATCTGGTCGCGCTCTTCGGACAGCGCCGCATCCATGCGCATCTTGCCGACGACTTCACGCACCGACGTTTCGGCGGCCTGGACCACGGCCTCGGCCGGGTTCTTGCTCTCGAACAGCCAGGCGCGCGCGTCGCTCAGGCGGTACTGCACGGCAAACTTGATTTCGACGATGTTCTCGTCCTGCGTCAGCATGGCCGATTCGCGCAGACCCGTGCTCTTGATCACGTTGTCGCGGCCGACATCGGTGGAGCGGATCTGCGTCACGAACACCAGTTCATGGCGCTGGATGGGATAAGGCAGGCGCCAGTTGAAACCCGCACCGACCGTACTCTGGTACTTGCCGAACTGGGTGATCACGGCCTGCTGGCCTTCCTGCACGATGAAGAAGCCCGTGCCCAGCCAGATCAGCACGGCGACGCCGGCGATCACACCGATGCCGGCACCGGCATTCTTCATGTCGGGCTGGAAGCCGCCATTGCCGCCGGGCGGCTGGCCGTTGCCGCCATTCTTGCCGCGGAACAGTCCCGCCAGCTTGCGGTTGAGGTCACCCCACAGCTCGTCCAGGTCCGGGGGATTGCCCTGGCCCTGGCCTTGCGGCCGGCGATCACGGCCGTTCGCCGGAGGAATCGGGCGGTCGCCGTCGGGCCGGGGACCTTGTCCCGAGCCGTCCGAGTCCTTGTCATCGCCCCGACCCCAGCGGGGATCGTTCAGGTTGAACATCCCCCGAAGGCGCTTGGGCAGCAGCGCCCAACGGGACGCGCGGTGTGAAAAATTCATGCGAAAAGTCTCAAGTATTTTGCAAAAAGACAGGGATCCCTTCGGCATTTTGCCCAAACAGGGCTTGGCGCCTCATAAATCAGCGGGGTTGTCGGGGATCTTATCCGCCCCCTTCGCTGCCAGAACGCTCTCGGTGAGCGACTGGCGCAATGCTGGCAGACCTTCACCCGCGCGCGCGCTGACGAACAGCCGTGGCACGGGTTGACCGTCCCACTCATATGTATCCTGCAGCAATACCGGCCGCAATTCAGCGGGAATGGCATCGAGCTTGTTGAAGATCAGCAACTGGGGAATTCCGTCAGCACCGATTTCGGCAAGCACTTTCTGCACTTCAGCGATCTGCTCGGGGAACGCGGGATTCGACGCATCGACCACATGCAGCAGCAGATCGGCGTCTATCGCCTCCTGCAGCGTCGCCTGGAACGCATCGACCAGGCCGTGTGGCAGATCGCGGATGAAGCCCACGGTATCCGACAGGGACACAGATTGGCGCGCATCGCTCAAATACAACTGGCGCGTGGTCGTGTCCAGCGTCGCGAACAGCTGGTCGGCCGCGTAGGCGCGGGCCTTGACCAGCGCATTGAACAGCGTCGACTTGCCGGCATTGGTGTAGCCGACCAGCGAGACGTTGAACACGTCCTGGCGCTCGCGCTGGCGGCGCTGCGTGGCGCGCTGCTTCTTGACCTTGACCAGGCGCTCACGCGTGCTCTTGATCGATTTGTCGATCATCCGGCGATCGAGCTCGATCTGGGTTTCACCCGGGCCGCCGCGCGCACCGATACCGCCGCGCTGGCGCTCCAGATGGGACCAGCGGCGCACCAGGCGTGTGGCCAGATACTGCAGGCGCGCGAGCTCCACCTGGAGCTTGCCTTCATGGCTGCGCGCGCGCTGGCCGAAAATCTCGAGAATCAGCAGCGTGCGGTCAGTGACCGGCATGTCCAGATGGCGCTCGAGGTTGCGCTGCTGCGCCGGGCTCAGCGCCTGGTCGAACAGGATTTCCTGCGCACCATGCATCTGCGCGAGCATGCGGATCTCGTCGGCCTTGCCGCTGCCGACGAAAAGCGCCGCGTCGGGCACCTTGCGCTTGCAGGTCAGGCGCGCGACGGGCTCCAGGCCTGCGGTCTGGGCGAGCAATCCGAGCTCTTCGAGCTCGGAATCAAAATGGGGCAGCCCGAAATCCACACCGACCAGAAGGACCGGTGTGGCGGGGCCGTTGGGAGTATCAGGAGTGCCCATGCAGACGCTCCGTCAGTACGCGACTCCCGATCGCGGGGGAAAAGACTGGGTGGTGCAATCTCAAGCGCCAGCGGCTTCGTTGTCCGCAGCGGTTTCGGCTGTGGAGAAGTTCACGGCACGGCCGGGAACAATGGTGGAAATGGCGTGCTTGTACACCATTTGGGTGACGGTATTGCGCAGAAGCACGACGTACTGGTCAAAAGACTCGATCTGACCCTGGAGCTTGATGCCGTTGACGAGATAAATCGAGACCGGCACATGCTCGCGACGCAGCGCGTTCAGGAACGGATCTTGGAGGAGTTGGCCTTTATTGCTCACGATATTCTCCGTGTTCAAGGAGTGTTGTTGTAAACCGACACCTTACCACAAGCCTTGCGGACCCCGGATTACCGGGGGGCACCGAGGTCTTTTGCCGCCGGGCCGCCCAATGCAAAAGTGGCCCTTGGGGGCCACTTTCGTCGGGGGTCTTGCGGCGATTATTTGTCTTTGTCGGCGTAAGGATTCGCCGAAGTCTTCATCTCGATGCGCAGCGGCGTGCCCACGAGATTGAACTCCTTGCGGAAACGCCCTTCGAGGAAGCGCTTGTACACGTCCGTCACATGCTCGAGCGAGTTGCCGTGGATCACGATGACCGGCGGGTTCATGCCGCCCTGGTGGGCGTAACGCATCTTGGGGCGGAACATGCCGGCGCGCTTGGGCGCCTGGAACTGAACCGCTTCGAGCAGCAGGCGCGTGAGGACCGGCGTGGACATCTTGCAGGTGGCCGCCTTGTGCGCCTGGGCGATCGATGCCCAGACCGGGCCCAGGCCCTGGCGCTTGCGCGCCGAGATGAAGTGCATGGACGCGAACTTGAGGAACGACAGGCGCGACTCGATCGAGCGCTGCAGCAGCTCGCGCTGGTACTCGTCGACCGCATCCCACTTGTTCACGGCCAGCACCACGGCGCGACCGCTTTCCAGGATGAACCCGGCGATGTGCGAGTCCTGCTCGGTCACGCCCTGCGTCGCATCGATCAGCAGCAGCACGACGTTGGCCGACTCGATGGCCTGCAGCGTCTTGACCACCGAGAACTTCTCGATGGCTTCGAACACCTTGCCCTTGCGGCGCAGGCCGGCAGTGTCGATCAGCTCGAACTTCTGGCCGTTGCGCTCGAAAGGCACGGAAATCGCGTCGCGCGTCGTGCCCGGCATGTCGAATGCGACCAGGCGCTCTTCACCCAGCCAGGTGTTGATCAGCGTCGACTTGCCGGCATTGGGACGGCCGGCGACGGCCAGCTTGATCGGGCCGAGTTCGCCCTCTTCCAGCGATTCCTCTTCGGGCTCGGGCAGGTGCAGCGGTTCGAGCGCGAGCTCGACCAGGCCGCGAATACCCTGGCCGTGGGCCGCGGACACCGGGTGCACCGCGCCCAGACCGAGTTCGTAGAACTCGGTGAGCTGCACGCCTTCGAGCATGCCTTCGGCCTTGTTGGCGATCAGCAGGCAGGGCTTGCCCAGACGCCGCAGGTACTTGGCGATGTCATGGTCCTGTGCCGAGACACCGGCGCGCGCATCGACCACGAAGATGACCACATCGGCTTCGGCCACGGCCTGTTGCGTCTGCTTGGCCATTTCCTTGAAAATGCCGCTGGTTGCATCGGGTTCGAAGCCGCCGGTGTCAATCACGATGTACTCGTGCTTGCCCTGCTTGCCCTGGCCGTAATGACGGTCCCGCGTCAACCCGGCATAGTCGGCGACGATCGCATCTCTCGACTTCGTGAGCCGATTGAACAGCGTCGATTTGCCCACATTCGGGCGCCCTACAAGGGCAATAACTGGCTTCATCCCAGAATACCTATCAATCCGGCCGGAAGCCGTACACGCCACCATTGCGCGTCACGACCACCAGCGTATCCGCAGCCACCACCGGTGCTGCAGCAATCCCGGAGTCATCGGTCGTCAGGCGGTTCAACGGAGAACCATCCTCTTTGGACAACAGATGCACCAGACCTTCGTCATCGCCCACCACCACTGAGCGCCCCAACAGCAAAGGTGCTGTCAGCTTGCGCAGTTGCAGGCGATCCGTTGACCACAGGCGGCTGCCATCGGCACGCCGCCATGCGATCACTGTTCCATTGCCTTCGGAGCCGACAATGCGTTCGGCGTCACCGCCCACGCCTTGCGCGCCCCGGGCCGGCTGGGCCCACTGCAGACGCGCACTGCCCACGTCCACGCAGGCCACCGAGGCCTGGAAGGTGCGGGCGCACAGCTGCCCGCCTTCGCGGCTCAGCGGCCCCACCAGGTCGACCAGGCGCTCGACATCGTTGGTGCCGCGCGGGCTGGCCAAAGCGGCTTCCCACAGCACGGCGCCGTTGTCGGGATTCAGGCCCACGAGCCGGCCCGCGAGACCGGCCATCAGCGTATCGCCGACGGCCGTGAGCACGCCCGCCTGGCGCAGCACCAGCGATTCGCCGGTACGTTGCTGCACCCACAGCTGGCGTCCATTCTCGGCATCGAAGGCCGTGAGCGCGCGGTCGGCCGACAGCACGAACACGCGGCCGCCAGCGACCAGCGGCGGCGTGTACGACGCCGCGGGCAGGCGCTTGCGCCAGACTTCACGGCCCTGCTCCAGCAGCACCACTTCGTTAGCGCGCGTGACCACGGCCTGCAGGCGTTCATTGCCGCCCACGCCGGCCGTCAGCGGCTGGCCGACCTTGGCCTGCCACAGCGAGGCACCCGAGCTGGCGTCCAGCGCCTGCAGGCTGCCATCTATGCTTGCCAGCACCACGGTCGTGCCATGCACCTGCGGCACCAGGGGCAATTGCCCAAGGGGCGCGATTTTAGCCGTCCAGGCCTTCTGCACGGGCAGCAGGGCCACATTGGGCCCCAGATCCGCGGGCTTGACCTTGCTGGAATTCCAGAACGCACAGCCGCCGAGGCTCACGATCAGGCCGAAAGTACAGAGGCTGCGCACCAGGCGCGTTGGCAGGCTGCGGGTCATAGTTTGGCTTCCGTTGGGCTGGCCTTGGCCTGGACTTGCACGCCCAGTGCATTGAGCTTGAATTCCACCAGGCGGCGATAGTCGATCTGGCTGTCGAATGCCTTGTAGGCTTTTTCGTATTCAGCCACGGCTTCGGTCTTCTTGTCCTGCAGCGCATAGACGTCGCCACGGCGGTCGGCGGCCACGGCCGTGAACTCCGCGGGGAACGCGGCCGACAGTTGCTGCAGCGCGGCATCGGGCTGCTTTTGCTCCAGCAGCACCGCGGCCAGGCGCAGGCGCGCAAGCGCCTGCAGACCGTTGTCGCTGCCCTTGTCGGCAACCCAGCTGAGCGCATCCTTGGCCTGGTCCCATTGGCCCGCATCGGCATAGGCCTTGGCGGCCAGCAGACCCGACTGCGCGGCCTGCTGGGTGCCGGAATAGCTGCTCTTCAGATCGGTCAGCGCCTGGCCTATGCGGTCGAGCTGCTTGCCTTCGACGGCCTGGGTCACTGCATCCGCGAGCGCCGCGGCCTGCGTGGCCTGGCGCGCCTGCCAGTATTGGTAGCCATTCCAGGCCGCGAAGCTGCCGAACACAACAATCAGGGCACCCGTGATCGGGGTGCCCCATTTGTTCCAGAAATGCTTGAGCTGGTCAAGTTGCTCTTGTTCTTCAAGATCGAAATGTTGGGCCATGGCTATGCTGGGTGTTTTTAGTCTGTCGATTGTAGAAGGGTCGCCCACTGCGCCACGGCGCTGAGGGATTGCGTGGTCTGGGCGCCGCTGCCGTCGCGCAGCGATTTGACCGTGACCTGGCCCTGCGCGAGTTCGTCCGAACCGAACACCAGCGCAAAGCGCGCGCCGCTCGCATCGGCTTTCTTGAACTGCGACTTCATGCTGCCCATGCCCTCGCCCGCAGCGCCCGAGGGGCTGTGCAGCTGCACGCTGACGCCGGCGCCGCGCAGCGCCTGTATCACCTGGCTGACCTGGGGCAGCGCGGCCGCATCGGGCACCACCGCATAGGCGTCGGGCACGGGCGCGGCCGTCGCCAGACCGGCTTCCTTGACCAGTTCGAGCACGCGCTCGACACCCAGCGCCCAACCCACGGCCGGTGCCGACTTGCCGCCGATCTGCTCGATCAGGTAGTCATAGCGGCCGCCGCCGCAGATCGTGCCCTGCGAGCCCAGCTGATCGGTGATGAACTCGAACACCGTGAGGTTGTAGTAGTCCATGCCGCGCACCAGGCGCGGGTTGATGCTCCAGACCACGCCGTTGGCGTCGAGGATGGCGGTGACGGCGTTGAGGTGGGCCAGCGACGCTTCGCCCAGGAAGTCGAGCAGCCGCGGCGCGGCCTGGACCATGGCCTGCATGGCCGGGTTCTTGGTGTCGAGAATGCGCAGCGGGTTGCTGTGCAGGCGGCGCTTGGCTTCCTCGTCGAGCAGGTCCTGGTGCTGCTCCAGATAGGTGATCAGCGCGGCGCGGTGCGCGCGGCGCTCGTCGGGCTGGCCCAGGCTGTTGAGTTCCAGGCGCACCTGCTGCAGGCCCAGTTCCTTCCACAGCGCATCGGCCAGAAGAATCAGTTCGGCATCGACTTCGGGGCCGTGAAAGCCCAGCGCCTCGGCACCGATCTGGTGGAACTGGCGGTAGCGGCCGCGCTGCGGACGCTCGTGGCGGAACATCGGGCCCATGTAGTACAGGCGCTTGCCGCCGTCATACAGCAGATTGCTTTCGACCACCGCGCGCACCACGCCGGCCGTGGCTTCGGGGCGCAGCGTGAGCTGCTCGCCGTTGAGCCGGTCCTCGAAGGAATACATTTCCTTCTCGACGATATCGGTGACCTCGCCCAGACCGCGCACGAACAGCGGCGTGGGCTCGACGATGGGCGTGCGGATGTTGCGGTAGGCATAGCGCTGCATCAGGCTGCGCACTTTTTCCTCCAGCCATTCCCAGCGGGCGGAATCGGGGGGAAGAATATCGTTCATGCCTTTGACGGCAACAATCTTTCCCGGCTTGGGAGAGGTTTTGGTTTCAGTGGTCACGGCAAAAATGGGTGAGATCAAGATTCAGGCGCTGCGCGGGCAGCGCAGCGGGCAGCGACTTATTGCGCCTGGGCGCCGTAACGGCGGCGCACATAGTTGTCGACCAGCGCGTGGAATTCCTCGGCGATGTTGTCCCCGCGCAGCGTCAAGGCCTTTTCGCCATCGATGAACACCGGCGCGGCCGGTGCTTCGCCGTTGCCCGGCAGGCTGATGCCGATGTCGGCATGCTTGCTTTCGCCCGGGCCGTTGACGATGCAGCCCATGACGGCCACGCGCATCGCTTCCACGCCCGGATAGTTCAGGCGCCAGACCGGCATCTGCGCGCGCAGATGGTCGTCGATGCGCTTGGCCAGCTCCTGGAACGTGGTGCTGGTGGTGCGCCCGCACCCCGGGCAGGCCGTGACGCTGGGCACGAACATGCGCATTCCCAGCGACTGCAGGATTTCCGCGGCGACCACCACTTCCTGGGTGCGTGCCTCGCCGGGCTGGGGCGTGAGCGAGACGCGGATGGTGTCGCCAATGCCTTCTTGCAGCAGCACCGACAGCGCCGCGGCCGAGGCCACCGTACCCTTGGTGCCCATGCCGGCTTCGGTCAGGCCCAGGTGCAGCGCATAGTCGCAGCGGCGCGACAGCTCGCGGTAGACCGAAATCAGGTCCTGCACGCCGCTGACCTTGCACGACAGGATGATCTGGTTGCCGGCCAGGCCCATGCTTTCGGCCAGGCGCGCGGAATCGATGGCCGACGTGATCAGCGCTTCGTACATCACCTGGCGCGGGTCCCAGGGCTGGGCGCGGCGGCCGTTCTCGTCCATCAGGCTGGCGAGCAATTCCTGATCGAGACTGCCCCAGTTGACGCCTATGCGCACCGCCTTGTCGTAGCGCGCCGCGGCTTCAATCATCTGGCCGAACTGCTTGTCGCGCTTGTCGCCCTTGCCCACGTTGCCGGGGTTGATGCGGTATTTGGACAGCGCCTTCGCGCATTCCGGATAATCGGTCAGCAGGCGGTGACCGTTGTAATGGAAGTCGCCGACCAGCGGCACGTTCTCGCCCATGCGGTCGAGCTGCTCGCGGATATAAGGCACGGCCGCGGCCGCCTCGGGCGTGTTCACGGTGATGCGCACCATTTCCGAGCCGGCCTGGGCCAGTTCACGGATCTGTATCGCGGTTTCCACGGCCTCGACCGTGTCGGTATTGGTCATCGACTGGATGCGCACCGGCGCATCGCCGCCCACCGTCACCACGCGGTCTCCCCAGACCACGCGCGCCTGACGCGAGCGCCGCGCTGCGGGAGCGGACATGGGGATGGGCAGCTGTTCTTTGCTGTTCACTTATTTCACCTCGAAGCGTGCTACGTCTTTACCCTGGGCCGCGGCCGCAAGGTCGAAAGCCTGGCCGCCGACCTGCAGCGTGGTGACCGCGACGCGACCCACCACCACCTGCACCGGCAGCTGCGCCGCGACCTGGGCGGACTCCCCGGCTGCCAGATTCTTGCTCAACACCACGGCACCGCGTGCATCCTTGACCTGTACCCAGGAAGGGGCCGAGGCATTGAAGACCAGCGACTGCTGGCCGGGCGGCAGCGGCGCGGCAGCGACCGGCGTACCGGCGGCGGGCATACCGGCAGCGGGCATACCGGCGGCGGGCGTACCGGCGGCGGGCGTACCGGCAACGGGCGCAGGCGTTTCGGCGGCGACAGGTGCGGCAGCCGATGCTGCGGCAGCCGGTGCTGCGGCAGCCGGCGCTGCGGCCGCGGGCTCGGCGGGCAGCGCTGCCGCCGGCGTATCGATGACCGCAGGCGCCACCGGTGTCTGCACGGCCGCAGCGTCGACAGGCTGGCTCACCGTCGCCGGCGCGTCTTGACCGCTGTCGTCGCGGTCAAGAATGCCGCTGGGCAGGAAATAAACGGCTGCAGCGCCGATCAGCAGCACCGCCACCGCGGCCACCGCCTTGGTCGAGACACCGCTGTTGCCGGCCGTCATACCGCCGCCGCTCTTGCCTGCGCGCTCCTTGATGGGCGCGTTCAAATGCGTGCGCTGGGGATTGAGGCCCTGGGGCGCGTTGCGCGGCAGCTGGTCGAGCACCGGCTGGGCATCCATGCCCAGGCTGCGGCAGATGCTGGAAGCCAGCGCGCGCATGAACACGGTATCGGGGAAAGCCGCGTAATTGTCGGCCTCGAGGGCCTCGAGCTTGTGCACCGGCACCTTGAGCGCGCCCGCAAGCGCGGCCACATGCAGGCCCGCGGCCTCGCGCGCGCTGCGCAGCTGCTGGCCGGCGCTGGCGCGCGCTGGCGCCTCACTCTGTTGCGTCTCCAAAACACCGGACATCTGCAACTCTCTCTCACTCATTGAATGCACCCCGTTGATAGGCCAACCACTCGCGCGATTCCGGAAAACGCCTGCCCAGCGGGCCGGCCAGCTGCTCCATCGCCAGCCGGTCTCCCAGCGCACGCTCCACCTTGATGCCCAGCCACAGCGACTCGGCGTTGGCCTGCTCGCTGTTGTTCAGGCGGCGGATATAGAACTGGGCACGCGTCACATCCCCCTGAACATACAGCACGTTGGCCAGGTTGTAAGCGACAACCGGATTGCCGGCGTCCATTTCATAGGCCTTGAACAATGCTTCCTCGGAGGCCTTGACCTGGCCCGCGCTCTGCAGGCACAGGCCCTTGGCCATCCAGGTCTTGGCCCTGGCCTGGTAGCGCGGCTGCTCGAGCGCCTCGTTGAACAGCCGGTCGGCCTGCGCATAGCGCTTTTGCTGGCACAGCAGCCAGCCGTAGTTGTGCAGCACGTTCGCATCGCGCGGCGCGAGCGCCAGCGCGCGGCGAAAACCGTCCTCGGCGAGCTCGGCATCGCCGAGCTGCATGTAGATCAGGCCGCGCAGCTGGTGGGCTTCGGCATAGTTGGGATCGGTCGCGAGCGACTGCTTGACTTCGTCGAGCGCGACTTCGGTTCTGCCGAGCTGGAAATAACTCGCCGCGAGCTCCATGCGTATGCGTGCACGGCGGCGTATATCGGATTCGTCGGAAGGCGTGACGAGGTCGGCATGCGTGCCGCCGTCGATGCCGCGCGGACCACCCGCACAGCCGGTGAGCAGCACCAGCCCCAGGCAGGCTGCGAAGCCCCAGCCCAGGTAGGAACTTTGCCGTCCGATTTTTCCAGGATTCATGCAGTAAGCCTTATGGCTCCTTCAGGGAGAAGGAGCAATCATGATTGTGCGACGTTTTGCCATGCGCTCCGCGGCGCGCGTGCGGTCCTTGACGTCGCCGGCGAGTTGGCCGCAGGCCGCGTCGATGTCGTCACCGCGCGTCTTGCGCACGGTGGTCACGATGCCCGCCTGGGTCAGGATGCGCGCGAACTCGGTCACCTGGGCCGAAGGCGAGCGCAGCAGTCCCGAGGCCGGGAACGGGTTGAACGGAATCAGGTTGAGTTTGCACCATGGGCGGCCGTTGCCATGGCTGCGCACCAGCTCGACCAGTTGCCGGGCATGCTCGGGTTGGTCGTTGACGCCGTCGAGCATGCAGTATTCGAAAGTGATGAAGTCGCGCGGCGCATGCTCGAGGTAGCGCTGGCACGAGGCCAGCAACTCGCTGATCGGGTATTTGCGGTTCAGCGGCACGAGGTCGTCGCGCAGCGCATCGTTGGGCGCGTGCAGCGACACGGCCAGCGCCACGGGGCAGTCCAGGCCCAGGCGGTCCATCATGGGAACGACGCCGGATGTGGACACCGTCACGCGCCGGCGCGACATGCCGTAGCCGTGGTCGTCGAGCATCACGCGCAGTGCGGGCACGAGGGCCGTGTAGTTTTGCAGCGGCTCGCCCATGCCCATCATCACCACGTTGGAGATGACGCGCTCGCTCACGCCCAGGCGCTTGCGCAGCGCATGTTCGGCGAACCACAGCTGGGCGAGGATTTCACCCGTCGTCAGATTGCGACTGAAGCCCTGGTGGCCCGTGGAGCAGAAACGGCAGCCCACGGCGCAACCGGCCTGGGACGAAATGCACAGCGTGCCACGGTCGTCCTCGGGGATGAACACGGCTTCGACCGCATTGCCATCGCCCACATCGAACAGCCATTTGACGGTGCCGTCCTGGGACACATGCTCGGTGATGACCGGCAGCGCCGTGACATGGGCACGCGCCTTGAGCTTCTCGCGCAGGGACTTGGCGAGATCGCTCATTTGTTCAAAGTCGCTCGCACCGCGCTGGTGAATCCAGCGAAACAGCTGCGTCGCCCTGAAACGCTTCTCCCCGAGCTGTTCGCAATAGGCGCACAGTCCGTCGAGATCAAATTCAAGTAGGTTGGTAGTCATATCGGCATGCGGGTCCACGCCGGCCGCAAGGCGCCGGCAGCAAAAGACCCGGAGGTCTTTCGCTGCACAGCGTCCAGGCGATCAACGCGAGTAGATGTTCAGGCCGGGGAAGAAGAAAGCAACTTCCACTGCCGCGGTTTCGGCAGCATCCGAGCCGTGCACTGCATTGGCGTCGATGCTGTCAGCGAAGTCGGCGCGGATCGTGCCGGCTTCAGCCTTCTTGGGGTCGGTTGCACCCATCAGTTCGCGGTTCGTCAGAATCGCGTTTTCGCCTTCCAGGGCCGTGATCATCACGGGACCGGAGATCATGAAGTCGACCAGGTCCTTGAAGAAAGGACGTGCAGCGTGCACAGCGTAGAACTGTTCAGCTTCGTTGCGCGACAGTTGCACCAGACGGGCAGCGACGATCTTCAGGCCAGCGCCTTCGAAGCGGGCGTAGATTTGGCCGATGACGTTCTTTGCAACGGCGTCGGGCTTGATGATGGAGAGAGTGCGTTCGATAGCCATTTGGTTTTCCTTGAGGGTTTTAAAGATTTTTGTCGGTAACAACAAAACCTCTTATTCTAGCGATCTCGGACATACACCTGACTCTCCACCGGGGACTGTCAGCGGCGACCGCGGCGCTGCGCCGTGGCGCGCTTGGCTTCCTTGCGCGCGCGCGACAGGCTGTCCTCGCCAATGAAACCGGGTTCGGTCTTGAGCGGATCGGCCTGCACTTCGCTGGCCTGCGTGGGCTTGCGGCCCGGACGCGGCGCGGCGGTGCGCGCAGCAAAAATGCCGCCGCCCTTGCGTGCCGGTGCCGGCGCACGGCCAGCACCGCCCGTACCCCGGGGGTTGGCCGGACGGCCCGTGCCACGTGGCGGGCGCTGCTCGCCTTCGCCTTCGGGGTTCTCGGCAGGAACGCGGGCCGCCTGGCGCAGTGCCTGGATGTCCTTCTCGTCGAGTTCCATGAACGCTCCGCGCTTGAGACCGCGCGGCAGCAGCATCGCGCCGTAGCGGATGCGGATCAGCCGGCTCACGGCGTGGCCCACGGCCTCGAACATGCGCCGCACTTCGCGGTTGCGGCCTTCGGAAATCGTCACACGGTACCAGCAGTTCGCGCCTTCGCCGCCGCCGTCCTCGATAGAGCCGAACGAAGCTTCGCCATCCTCGAGCTTGACGCCGTCGAGCAGGCGCTGCTTTTCTTCCTTGTTGAGCGCGCCGAGCACGCGCACCGCGTACTCGCGCTCCAGGCCGAAGCGCGGGTGCATCAGGTTGTTGGCCAGATCACCCGAGTTGGTGAACAGCAGCAGGCCTTCGGTGTTCAGATCGAGCCGGCCGATGGACTGCCACTTGCCCTGGTGCAGGCGCGGCAGGCGGCGGAACACCGTGGGGCGGTTCTGCGGATCGTCATGGCTCACGACTTCGCCCGCGGGCTTGTGGTAGGCCAGCACGCGCGCTTCGGGCGCTTCGATGCGAAAGCGGATGGGCTTGCCGTTGACCGTGATCTGGTCACCGTACTGCACGCGCTGGCCCACGTGGGCCAGTTCCTTGTTGACCGAAATCTTGCCTTCGAGGATCAGCTTTTCCATCTCGAGGCGCGAGCCCATGCCAGCCTGGGCCAGCACCTTGTGCAGCTTGGGCGACTCGGCCTGGGGCGTGAGCACGCGCTTGGGCAGCGCGGCGTCCTCGATCTGTTCCTGGGCGTCGAGCTCGCCCGAAACCACATCGGCAAAATCAAAGCCGTCCTGGGGCGCGGGCGCGGCCGCGGCAGGCGCTACGGGCGCCACCGCGGTGGCGCGGCGCGGGCCCTTGCCGAACGCGCCCTTGACCTGCTGGGGACGTGGGCGTGGCTGGGGGCGCTGGCGTGCTGCAGGGCGCGCTGGCTCGTCTGCATCAGGCACGGGAGGCACCGCGTTGGGGTTGCCGTCTTTATCCGCCGTCGAATCATTCATCATTTTTTTCCTGTGTCGCATCACTGCGAGACCCTGTTTGTTCAAACCTGGGGCAAAAGCGAAGCCTGCCCGTCTAGGCCCGTGGTGCCCTGCACCGCGGCCGTCTGCGGCGCGTCACCGCCGTCCGATTCCTCTGCCGCGACCGCTGCCGTTTCGGGCGCGGCGGCGGCTGCTGCGTTCTCATCCAGCGCCTTGAAAAGGTCTGGCTGCGGCACGCCTGCCTGCATCGCGGGCAGTTGGTCCAGCGAGCGCAATCCCAGATCGTCCAGAAACTGCCGCGTGGTTGCGAGCAGCGCGGGCCGCCCCACCGTCTCGCGATGGCCTATGACTTCGACCCAGCCGCGGTCCTCGAACTGCTTGATCAGCAGGCTGTTCACGGTGACACCGCGTATGTCCTCGATGTCGCCGCGCGTGACCGGCTGCTTGTAGGCAATGATCGCCAGCGTCTCGAGCGCCGCACGCGTATAGCGTGGCGGCTTCTCGGGGTGCAGACGATCCAGATACACACGCATCTCGGGACGGCTTTGAAAGCGCCATCCAGAGGCCACCTGCACCAGCTCCACGCCCCGCAGCGCCCAGTCGTCGCGCAACTCCAGCAGCAGACCTTTGACAGTGTCGGTTCCAAGTGCATCGTCAAAAAGCGCCCGCAGGTCTCGCACGGAGACCGGTAAAGGCGCGCATATCAGAGCAGTTTCCAGAACCCGTTTGGCATCGACCGTATTCATCGTGCAGCGACTCGGGGTAACGCGCCCCGGTGTGGCGGGGCTGGGGAGACAGGCGAAAACGCAGGTGCGTCAGCGTGATCCGGGCATGGCGCTCGCGCGGCGCACACCGGAACCTGGGGCGAATTGTAGCCCAGGCCGCGCAAAATGCTCAGGCGTCCTGCGCTAAGCCCCAGGAATCGCAGGCTGCCTGCATGTCGGCCGGCAGCGGCGCGCGGAACTCCAGCGACTTGCCGGTCATGGGGTGCACGAACGCCAGACGGAACGCATGCAGGGCCTGGCGCTGCATGCCCGCGGCCGGATGGCCGCCGTAGGTGGTGTCCGCGACCAGCGGGTGGCCTATGGACGCCATGTGCACGCGAATCTGGTGCGTGCGCCCGGTGTGCAGCGTGCAATGCACCAGCGCGCCTTCGGTGCAGCCCGACAGCAGCGCGAAATCGGTCTGCGCGGTCTTGCCCGCGTGCAGGCCCAGATCGACGACGGCCATTTTCAGCCGGTTGCGCGGGTCGCGGCCTATGGGGCGGTTCACCGTGCAGGTCCTGGCGCCCAGCCAGGGCTTGTGCGCCAGCGCCAGGTATTGGCGGCTGACGTTGCGCTCGGCGATCAGCGCCACCAGCGCATCCATGGTCAGGCGGTCGCGCGCGACCACCATCAGGCCGCTGGTGTCCTTGTCGAGCCGGTGCACGATGCCCGCGCGCGGCACGACAGCCGCGCCCGGGTCGCGCGCCAGCAGCGCATTGAGCAGCGTGCCGCTCCAGTTGCCGGGCGCGGGATGCACGACCATGCCCGGGGCCTTGTTGATGACCAGCAGATGCGCGTCTTCGTAGACGACATCGATGGGCAGGTCTTCGGGCTGGAAGGCCTGGCTTTGCAGCGTGGGCCGCATCTCGATCTGCAACTGGTCGCCGGCCTTGACCTTGAGCGCGGCCTTTTCGACCACGCGCTGGTTGAGCTGGACCGCGCCCAGCGCCAGCAGTTGCTGCAGATAGCTGCGGGAGAATTCGGGCACCAGCGCGCACAGCGCCTTGTCCAGGCGTGTGCCGTGCTGGGCCAGGCTGACCGGGGCCTGGCGCGTTTCGAGAACTTCTTCTTCCAGCGCGCCAGACTCCTCACTGAGAGACGAATCCGGCTCGAGAGAATGAGAGTTCATGATGTGGGGGTGGAGCGCGGCACAGCGCCGTCCCGACGGACGGCGGCTGCGCGCAGCGCATTAACGGGAAGGCAGGTAGCGCGACGGATCGACAGGCTTGCCCTGGCGACGCACTTCGAAATGCAGCTTCACGCGATCGGCATCGGTGCTGCCCATTTCGGCAATCTTCTGGCCCTTGCGCACGCTCTGGTCTTCCTTGACGAGCAAGGTCTGGTTGTGCGCGTAGGCCGTCAGGTAGGTGTTGTTGTGCTTGAGGATGATCAGGTTGCCGTAGCCGCGCAGGCCGGCGCCGGCATAGACCACGCGACCATCAGCCGCCGCGAGCACCGGGTCACCGGCCTTGCCGGCGATGTCGTAGCCCTTGTTGCGCGCTTCGTCGAAGCCCGCGATCAGGCTGCCCGATGCCGGCCAGATGAAGCCCAGATCATCGTCGCCACCGGTTTGCGCCGAAGCCGCGGGCTTGGCCGGCGTGGCCGGAGCCGGGCTCACGGTGGCCGGCGGCGTCACGGTGGCATCGCCACCGGAGACCACGACAGGCGCGACCGTGCGGCCGCTGCCGGAGTCGCCGGACGACGACTGCGCCATGCCCGACGACGACGAAGACGCTGGCGGCACCACGCGCAGCACCTGCCCCACCTCGATCAGGTTGGGATTTTCCAGATTGCTCCAGCGGGAAATGTCCTTCCAGCTTTGGCCGGTTTCCAATCCGATGCGGATCAGGGTGTCACCGGGACGGACCGTGTAATAACCGGGCTTGCCCGCATTTTCAGCGCCGGGCAAGGGCTTGGCGGCCGGTGCCGACGACATAGAGCCTCCCGACGAGGCAGCCGTGCCCCGATCTTCCACTGGAGCCCTGTTCACTTGTGAACCACAGCCTGCAAGCACAAAACCCGCAAGCAGCACAGATCCCCAAGCCCCAAGACTTCGCGATACCAACATAAGCAATCCCTTTTAGGCAATACCAGATTTTAGTGGGACAAAGTTCACTGCCTCGAGAACCGTCCTTTTGAGCCCATAGGGCGTCTTGTCAATGACCAACAAACTTTGCCCGCCGGCGCCGTTGCCCATGGGCGCGACCAGACGACCGCCCACGGCCAGTTGCTCGCACCAGGCATCGGGAATGGCATCGCCACCCGCGGCGGCGAGAATTCCCGCATACGGCGCTCCCTGGGCATAACCTAGCATACCGTCACCAAAGAGCAGATGCACATGCGCCAGCCGCAGCGGGCGCAGATTCGTGCGGGCTTTCTCGTGCAGACCGCGCAGGCGCTCTATCGAATAGACCTCCTGCGCCACGCGCCCAAGCACCGCCGCCTGGTAGCCGCAGCCGGTGCCGATCTCGAGCACGCGGCCCAGGCCGTTGCGTGCGCATTCGGCCCCCAGCAGCAGCGCAGTCATGCGCGCCACCACGCTGGGCTTGGAGATCGTCTGGCCCAGACCTATGGGCAGACTCGTGTCTTCATAGGCCTGATTGACCAGCGCACTGTCGACGAAATGGTGGCGCTCGACGCTGGACATGGCCTGCAACACCTGTTGCGAATTCACACCACCTTGTGCCAGCCGCTGCACCATGCGGCTGCGCACGGCAATCGAATCAAGGCCTACGCCCATGGGCATGGGCATGGCTGCAGGCGCGCGCGCGGACTGGCCGGCACCGGGCTTGGCGCTTGGCTTGGCTCCGGACTTGGCGGCGGAAGGACTGGCCGAAGACGCAATCCACGAAGGGAAACCGGGAGGACGCTGCGTCACGGCGTCGACGCCTTGTCGGTGGGGTCAAGCATGCGCGCCGCGGTCTGCGCCCAGTAGCGCAGATTGTCATGGTCGGTCAGATCGACCTTGAGCGGCGTCATCGCCACATGGCCCTGGGCCGTGGCATGGAAATCCGTGCCATCGGCGTCGTCCTTTGCCGCGCCCGCGCTGCCGATCCAGTACATGACTTCTCCTCGAGGGCTTTCCTGGGTGATGACCCGCTCGGCCGCATGCCGGCGCCCTAGCCGACACAGCTTGAGCGAGCGCATGGCCGCGAGCGGCATATTGGGGATGTTGACGTTGAGCAGCCAGGGCGTGTCGCCCACGAGCTGCTGGGCCTGCATCTGCTGCACGATTTCGCGCGCCTTGGCTGCAGCAGCTTCGATTTCGGTCCAGCCCTTGTCAACCTGGGAAAACGCGATCGCCGGCACGCCGAACAGGTAGCCTTCCATGGCTGCGCCCACGGTGCCCGAGTAGATCGTGTCGTCGCCCATATTGGCGCCGTTGTTGATTCCCGACACCACGAGGTCGGGACGGTAGCCCAGCAGGCCGGTCAGCGCAATGTGCACGCAATCGGCCGGCGTGCCGTTGACATAGCGAAAGCCGTTGGGGGCCTGGTGCACGTACAAAGGCGAGTGCAGCGTCAGGGCATTCGATTTGGCACTGTTGTTGTGCTCAGGAGCGACCACCTCCACATCGGCAATGGTCTTCAACGATTCATAAAGCGCCACGAGTCCGGGCGCTTGATAACCGTCATCGTTGGAAATGAGGATTTTCATGGGATGGAGCGGATTGTAGGCGCCCTCCGACCCGTCGCCGCAGGGACAAGCTCAGGCAGGCACTCGCTTCTATCATTCAGGCAACAAAACGACAGGAGACCTGAATGCATGCTTGGCTGTGTACCACGCCCACGGGCGTCGATTCCCTGCAATGGACGGAGCTGCCTACGCCCCAGCCCCAGGCCGGCGAAGTCCTCATAGAGATCAAGGCCGCAAGCCTGAACTTCCCCGACATCCTGATCGTGCAGAACAAATACCAGATCAAGCCGCCGCTGCCGTTCGTGCCCGGCTCGGAGTACGCGGGCGTGGTGCGCGCCGTGGGCGCGGGCGTCGAGCATCTGACGGTAGGCCAGAACGTCGCCTGTCTCACGGGCACGGGCGGCTTCGGCAGCCATGTGATCGCTCCCGCCGCGGCCTGCCTGCCGCTGCCCGCTGATTTTCCGCTGGTCGATGCCGCGGCCTTCATCATGACCTACGCGACCTCCCACCACGCGCTGATCGACCGCGCGCAGCTGCGCGCCGGCGAGACCGTGCTGGTGCTGGGCGCGGCCGGCGGCGTGGGCACGGCAGCGATCCAGATCGCCAAGGCCGCGGGCGCGCGCGTGATTGCCGCGGCCTCGAGCGACGAGAAGTGCGCGCTGTGCACGACGCTGGGCGCCGACGCGACCATCAACTACAGCAGCACCGATCTGCGCGAAGCCCTCAAGGCTGCCACCGGCGGCAAGGGCCCGGACGTGATCTACGACCCGGTGGGCGGCGATCTGGCCGAGCCCGCGTTCCGCTCCATCGCCTGGCGCGGCCGCTACCTCGTGGTCGGTTTCGCGGCCGGCCCGATTCCCGCCCTGCCCTGGAACCTGGCGCTGCTCAAGGGAGCATCGCTGGTCGGCGTCTTCTGGGGCGAGTTCCAGCGGCGCGAACCCCAGGCCAACGCCGCGATGATGGCCGAGCTGCTGGACTGGTACCGCCAAGGCAAGATCAAGCCGGTGATCGACACCACCATGCCCATGGCCGAGCTGCAGGCCGCCTATGCGCGCATGGGCTCGCGCGCCGTGATGGGCAAGCTGGTGCTGACGCGATGAACTGACGGGGAAACAGCTGCCGCCGCTGTGGGCTTTGGCTCTGAGCGGGCCGCAAAGTGAGTGCTACACTGCGCGCCTTTTCCCGGCTGGCGCCGCGCGCGCCTGCCCCAGGCCGCGCACCGCGTGCCGGGCCTTGACGCCCGGCGCCGCGGCTGGGCGCGCAGTCACCTCGCTCCCCCCAGAAAATCCCGCATGCAACTGAGCTTCAGCACCTACTACACCCTTATCTGCGCAGCCCTGGTGCTGCTGGCCGGCAAATTCCTGGTCCACAGAATCCGTTTCCTGCGCGACTTCAATATTCCCGAGCCTGTGGCCGGCGGCCTGCTCGCGGCAGCGGTGATTTTCACCATCCACGAATTCACCGGCTACTCCTTCACGTTCAGCAGCGAGCTGCAGACCGGCTTCATGCTGCTGTTCTTCGCATCGATAGGTCTGAGCGCCAACTTCGCCAAGCTGCGCGCAGGCGGGACCGGCCTGGTGTTCTTTCTGGTGATCATCGCCGTCTTCATCCTGGTGCAGAACACGGTAGGCATGGGTCTGGCGACGATCATGGGGCTGGACCCGCTGATCGGCCTGATCGCCGGCTCGATCACGCTGGTCGGCGGCCACGGCACGGCCGGCGCCTGGGGCGTGGTGCTTGAAACCGAGCATGGCGTGCAAGGCGCGGTCACGCTGGGCATTGCCTGCGCGACTTTCGGCCTGGTCATAGGCGGCCTGATCGGCGGCCCGCTGGCCAAGGGACTGATCACGCGCCACCGCCTGTCCAACCCCGCGGCCTCGGCCGCCGACACCACGGCCGCGCAGTCCAGCGACGCGAATTTCGAGAATCCGCAGAAAGTCCGGTTGATCACCACCGAGGCGGCAATCGAGACGCTTGCATTGTTTGCCGCCTGTCTGGGCTTTGCGGAGTTCATGACCGCCTTTTCCCGCGGCACGTTCTTCCAGCTGCCGACCTTCGTCTGGGCACTGGGCGGCGGCGTGATCCTGCGCAACACGCTGAACTACCTGTTCAACTTCCAGGTGTTCGACCGTGCGATCGACCTGTTCGGCAATGTGGGCCTGTCGGTCTATCTGGCGATCGCGCTGCTGTCGCTCAAGCTCTGGGAACTCAGCGGCCTGGCCGCGCCGCTGATGGTGATCCTGCTCGCGCAGACGCTGACCATGGCGCTGTACGCGGCCTTCGTGACGTTCCGCATGATGGGCAAGGACTACGACGCCGCCGTGCTCGCCGCGGGCCACTGCGGCTTCGGCATGGGTGCCACGCCCACCGCAATCGCCAACATGCAGGCCATCACCAACCAGTATGGCCCTTCGCACAAGTCGTTCCTGATCGTGCCCATGGTAGGGGCGTTTTTCATCGACATCGTGAATGCTGCGATGATTCAGCTGTTCATCAAACTATTGCCATGAGGTGAATCCATGCTGCCGCACGCGCCCGAACCGACCCGTTTGAATTCCTGGCAGCGCGCGGCAGTGGCGACCAGCCTGCTCGCCGCCGCGCTGCTTGCCGCCTGCGGCCATCTGCCTGCGGACGACGCCGCCGCGTCCGCCGCCAGCGCCCCCGAAGCCGCATCGGGCTGGAGCGAGAAGCCCGGCTGGGCCACGCAGGACTTCGCCGTTGCCTCGGGCCACCCCCTGGCAACGCAGGCCGGCTACGACATCCTGCGCGCCGGCGGCTCGGCCCTCGATGCCGCGATTGCCGTGCAGATGGTGCTGACGCTGGTCGAGCCGCAGTCCAGCGGCATAGGCGGCGGCGCCTTTCTGCTGCATGCCCAGGGCGACAAGGTGCAGGCTTACGACGGCCGCGAAACCGCGCCTGCTGCCGTCGATGAAAAGCTTTTCCTGCAGGCCGACGGCAAGCCGCTGGCCTTCAACGCCGCCATGGCCAGCGGCCGCTCGGTGGGCGTGCCGGGCGCGGTGCGCATGCTCGAGCAGGCCCACCGCGTGCATGGCAAGCTGCCCTGGGCGCAGCTGTTCCAGCCGGCCATCGATCTGGCCGAGAACGGCTTTCCCGTGAGCCACCGCCTGCACACGCTGCTGGGCAACGACAAGCTGCTGGCGCGCGACCCCGTGGCGCGCGCCTATTTCTACGACGCCGCGGGCAAGCCCTGGCCCATAGACCATCTGCTCAAGAACCCCGAGCTGGCCCAGGTGCTGCGCGGCATTGCATCCGAGGGTTCGCGCGGCCTGCTCGAAGGCCCGACGGCGCGGGCCATCGTCGACGCCGTGCGCACCCATCCGGGCGGCGCCGGCCGGCTGAGCCTGGCCGATCTTTCGGGCTACCAGCCGCGCGAGCGCCAGCCGCTGTGCCATGACTACCAGGTGCGGATTCCCGCAAGCCAGCACAGCTACCGGCTGTGCGGCTTTCCGCCGCCGAGTTCGGGCGCGATCGCCATAGGCCAGATCCTGGGCATGCTCCAGCAGACGCCCGCCAACGGACTGCCGCTGGGCGACGACGGCCTGCCGGGCGCCGAGTGGCTGCACTATTACAGCGAAGCCGCGCGCCTGGCCTATGCCGACCGCGCGCTCTATCTCGCCGACCCCGATTTCGTGCGTCCGCCGGCCGGCAGCTGGCACAGCCTGCTCGCGCCCGGCTATCTGAGCCAGCGCGCCCAGCTGATAGGCCCGCGTCACATGCCCACGGCTGCGGCCGGAACGCCATCGCCCCAGCCCGCGCGCGTGTCGTTCGCGCCCATGGCGCAGCAGCCCGAATACGGCACCAGCCACATCAGCATCGTTGACGCCCATGGCAATGCGCTGGCGCTCACGACCACCATCGAAGCCCAGTTCGGCGCGCGCCGCATGGTCAACACCAGCCTGGGCAGCGAACGCCCGCGCAGCGGCGGCTTTCTGCTCAACAACCAGTTGACCGATTTCAGCTTCAGCCCGCGCGGCGCCAATGGCGCCCCCGTCGCCAACCGCGTGGAAGCCGGCAAGCGCCCGCGCTCGTCGATGTCGCCCACGCTGGTGTTCGACAACGCCACGGGCCAGTTGCTCGCCAGCGCCGGCAGCCCCGGCGGCGCGCAGATCATCCACTACACCGGCAAGGCGCTCTACGCCATGCTGCACTGGGGGCTGATGCCCCAGCAGGCCATAGACCTGCCCAACTTCGGCAACATCAGCGGCCCCACGCAGCTCGAGCAGCAGCGTTTTCCCGCGGCCACGGTGCGGGCGCTGCAGGCACGCGGCGGTGCGGTCCAGCAGATCGAGATGACCAGCGGCCTGCAGGTGATCGTGCGCGGCAGCGCCCACGGCCAGCCCATGTGGTTCAGCGGCTCCGACGCGCGCCGCGAAGGCAGCGTGATGGGCAACTGAGGCATGGCGCTTCCCCTTGTGCGTTCCGGCTGGCACCGGCCCGGGCCGGTGCTGCTGCTCGCCGCATGCAGCGCGCTGAGCACACTCAGCGCCTGCAGTCTGCCGCCGCTCGATCACAGGACGGCAAGCGCGGCGCTCGTGCATGAAACCGCCGCCGACACCCCGCTGGGCCGGGCGCTCGCCCCGCAGATCGCCGCCCATGCCGGACTCAGCGGCATCTACGCGCTGTCCGATCCGCTCGAAGCCTTTGCCACGCGCGCGCTGCTGATACGCGCCGCGCAGCGCACGCTCGACGTGCAGTACTACATCTGGCACGACGACACCACCGGAGCGCTGCTGACGCAGGAGCTGCTGGCCGCGGCCGGGCGCGGCGTGCGCGTGCGCCTGCTGCTTGACGACGTGGGCACTTCAGGGCTGGATGCGCAGTGGAGCGCGCTCGACCAGCACCCGCTGATCGAGGTGCGGCTCTTCAACCCCATGGTCGTGCGCCGGCCCAAGGCCCTGGGCTACCTCACCGATTTCGCGCGCGCCAACCGGCGCATGCACAACAAGTCGCTGACCGCCGACAACCAGGCGACGGTGATAGGCGGGCGCAACATCGGCGACGAATATTTCGGCGCGACCGACGGCGTGCTGTTTGCCGACCTCGACGTGCTGGCCGTGGGCGCCATCGTTCCCGAAGTCTCGCAGGACTTCGACCGCTACTGGGCCAGCGACTCATCCTATCCCGTGGCGCCGCTGCTGCCGTCCCACCCCGACCAGCGCCAGCGCCTGGATGCCAGGCTAGGCCAAGCCGCCGCCGCGCCCGCGACGCAGAATTACCGCAGCGCCGTGGTGCGCACGCCGTTTCTGCAGCAGTTGCTGCAGGGCGTGCTGCCGCTCGAATGGGCGCGCGTGCGCATGGTCAGCGACGACCCGGCCAAGGGCCTGGGGCGGGCCACGCCCCCAGGGCTGCTGGTGACGCAGCTCGCGCCCATCATCGGCACGCCGCAGCATTCGCTCGACCTGGTCTCGCCCTACTTCGTGCCCACGCAGGCCGGGGTCGCGGCGTTCGCGCAGCTGCGCCAGCGCGGCATACGCGTGCGCGTGCTGACCAACTCGCTGCAGGCGACCGACGTGGCCATAGTCCATGCGGGCTATGCGCGCTGGCGCCGGGCGCTGCTGGACCAAGGCGTGGAGCTCTATGAAATGCGCCCCGGCCCCGGCGAGGCGGCCGAGGAACAGGGCTCGGGACCGCTGGGCAGTTCGGGGGCCAGCCTGCACGCCAAGACGTTCGCGATCGACGCGCAGCGCGTGTTCGTGGGCTCGTTCAACTTCGACCCGCGCTCGGCGCTGCTCAATACCGAACTGGGTTTCGTGATCGACAGCCCGCGGCTTGCCGGCCAGGTGTCCGACGCTTTCGATCAGCAGATTCCGCTGCGCAGCTGGCGCGTGCGCCTCGACGCGCAAGGCCGGCTCGAATGGCAGGGCGGTGCCGGCAACCCGGCGCCGATCCACCACACCGAGCCCGAAAGCCGCTGGTTCGAACGCGCCTGGCTGCGGCTGCTGGGCTGGCTGCCGATCGAATGGCTGCTGTGATCGATGACGCGCAGTATACGAAACGTAATGGAACGTATAATCGCACCGCATGGGAATCGTCAAAATATCAGACGCACTGCATGACAGCGTGCGCACCGCCAGCACGGCCTTGAGCCGTTCCATCAACGCACAGGCCGAACATTGGCTGCGGGTCGGCATGATGGCCGAACTCCATCCGCAGCTGACCTACTCCGACATCTGCCAGCTGCTGATCCAGCACGCGAGCACGCCAGCGTCGTTTGCGCTGCCCGTGCCGCCGCGCCTGCAGGCCCAACAGACGCCTGGAGCCGCGCAATGAAGCGCTCCATTTCCACGCCCATCCATACCCTGTCCGACATCGCTCAGTCGCGCCAGGCGGGCCATCTCGCCGCCGATGTGCTGCGCATGCTCGTACCGCATGTGCGCGCCGGCGTCAGCACCAATGATCTCGACAAGCTGTGCCACGACTACATCGTCGACACTCTGGACTGCATTCCGGCCAACATCGGCTACCACGGCTATACCAAGACCATCTGCGCTTCGGTCAACCATGTGGTGTGCCACGGCATACCGTCGGACCGCGACATCCTCAAGGACGGCGACATCGTCAATGTCGACGTGGCGCTGATCAAGGACGGCTGGTTCGGCGACACCAGCCGCATGTACATGGTCGGCGAGCCGCGCGCCCAGGCCAGGCGCCTGGTGCGCACCGCCTATGAAGCGATGCGCGCAGGCGTGCAGGCCGTGCGCCCCGGCGCGACGCTGGGCGATGTCGGCCATGCGATCGAAAGCGTGGCCAAACGCGAACGCTTCACCGTGGTGCAGGAATACTGCGGCCACGGCATTGGTCAGATCTACCACGACACGCCCGACGTGCTCAACTACGGCGTGGCCGGCCAGGGCCTCAGGCTGGAGCCAGGAATGATCTTCACCATCGAGCCCATGCTCAACGCCGGCAAGGCCGCGACGCGCGAGCTCAGCGACGGCTGGACCGTGATCACCAACGACAAGTCGCTGTCGGCCCAATGGGAGCACATGGTCTGCGTGACCGAGACCGGCTACGAAGTGCTCACGCCCTGGCCCGAAGGCACGGGCGATTACGCAGCGCTCTGACATCCATGTCGATCAGCTATCTGTATCTGGCGCTGGCCATCGTCTGCGAAGTCATCGCGACCTCCTTCCTCAAGAGCGCCGAAGGCTTCACGCGGCTGTGGCCTTCGCTGATCACGGCCACGGGCTATGCGCTGGCCTTCTTCTTCCTGTCGCTGACGCTGCGCACCGTGCCCACGGGCGTGGCCTATGCGATCTGGTCGGGCGCGGGCATCGTGCTGGTCTCGGCCATCGCCTGGTTCTGGCAGGGCCAGACGCTGGACGCCGCGGCGCTGATCGGCATGGGGCTGATCATCGCGGGCGTGCTGGTGATCCAGCTGTTTTCTTCGTCCACGGGGCATTGAGGTCAGGTCGTTCATCTTTTGCCGCGGCCCGCTCGTGGCGAGCCTCGCCAGCCGCGCCCGTTGAACCATGAACGGCCCATCCGCATGCCCGCGCAATCAAACTTAATGCTGCAGCGAAAAACCATTCATCCTGAACTTTGTCAGGGCATTGAATACCCCTTTTCACCACACCATTGCCCCCTTGAATCTCTCAAGAATTGAGCTGATTCATCCAATCCAGGTGTTTCAGCATTTTCTGAAACAAGAAAATCAGCTGATAAAACAATTACTTAAGAGAATAAATATTCAGGACACCGGCAGACTTCAGCTATCCAAGTCTCATGTCTTATATAAAACATCATTTATTAAAATAAAAGCCTGGCAGCAAGGCCGGGAGCTTCCTACAATTGCATTCGTTCCCGCATGACGCCCTGCCCCGCCGCTTTCGCCGGCCCCGGCGGGGGCGAGAAAATCGGCCCGGAATCAACAGACAACAGAGGACCACCCCGGCATGTACCGGGGCGGAGGAGACCGGCCCGCATCGCAAGGTGCGGGCCATTTTTATTTCCAGCGTTTCACAGATTCCCCACTCCGCCGTCAACCTGCAGCTCGGTGCCCACGACATAGCTTGACTCGTCGCTGGCCAGAAACACCGCGGCCTTGGCCAGTTCCAGCGGCGTTCCCAGCCGGCCAATCGGCACCAGCTTGCGTATTTGATCGCGCAGCGCCGCTTCCTCTTCGGGCGGCAGACCCAGCTTGCCCAGCGCCGCGGTTTCGGTGGGCCCGGGGCTCAGGCCGTTGACGCGTATGCCGCGCTCCCACAATTCGCCCGACAGCGTGCGCGCCAGCGACAGCAGCCCGGCCTTGCTCGCGGCGTAGGCGCTGCTTTGCGGCAGTCCGATATGCGCGCTGACCGAGCCGCAAAGAATCACCGACGCGGGATTGGCCAGCAGCGGCAGCAGGGCCTGCAGCAGAAAGAACGGGCCCTTGAGGTTGACTCCCATGAGCTGGTCGTAGGCGGCTTCGTCCCAATCCTGCAAGGGACGATGCGTCACATCGCCCGCATTCGCATAGAGCACGTCGAGGCGTGGCCAGTGCCGCGCGAGTTGCTGCGCCAGCGCGCGCTGGCCTGCAATGTCACCCGCATCGCTTTGCAGCAGCAGCGCCCGATCGCCAAGTTCGCGCCCCGCGGCCGACAGCGCCGCCTCGCTGCGGCCGGTGATCGCCACCGTCGCGCCTTCGGCGAGAAACTGGCGTGCGGTCTCCAGCCCTATGCCGCCCGTGCCGCCTGTAATGAGAGCGTATTTGCCTTGAAGTCTGGCCATGTCCTTGAATCCCCAGAAGAAACAAAGCCGCATTGTTCAATCAATAGTATCCTTTGCATAGTAGGCACCATTTGGATACTGGATACTAAACAGGCGGATGAATAGCCATGAACTCTCCCGACACGCAACGCTGCCCCATGGTGGACTTCGTGAACCTGATTTCCGGCAAATGGGCGATTCCCATCCTGTACCGGCTGATCGTCATTGGCGCGCCCGTGCGCTTCAGCGCACTGCAGCGCGCGATCGCGCCGATCACGCAAAAGGAACTGACCAAGCAGCTGCGCCTGTTCGAGCAGCGCGGCCTGGTGCGCCGCACGGTCTACGCCGAAGTGCCGCCGCGCGTGGAATACGAAATCACCGCGCTGGGCCGCAGCCTGCGGCCCACGCTGGATTCGCTCGCCGGCTGGATGCGCGGCCATGCCGATCAGCTGCTGCGCGCGCCGCACCTTGCCCCTGAGCAGCCAAATTAGCGCCGGATAGTTCAAAATACGCCCGGTGTCCATTCCCCAATCGTTTATCCAAGAGCTGCTGTCCCGCGTGGACGTGGTCGACATCGTCGGCCGCTATGTGCAGCTGCGCAAAGGCGGCGCGAACTTCATGGGGCTTTGCCCCTTCCATGGCGAGAAGTCGCCGTCGTTCAGCGTCAGCCCCTCCAAACAGTTCTATCACTGCTTCGGCTGTGGCAAGAACGGCAACGCCATCGGCTTCCTCATGGAGCATGCGGGCATGGGCTTCATAGAAGCCGTGCAGGACCTGGCCGGCCAGGTCGGTCTGGTCGTGCCCCAGGACGACATCAGTCCCCAGGAGCGCCAGCGCCAGGCCGCGCAAAAGGAAAAGCAGGCAACGCTCACCGACGTGCTCGAGAAGGCCGGCGATGCCTACCGCCGCCATCTCAAGGACTCGCCGCACGCCATCGCCTATCTCAAGGGCCGCGGTGTCTCGGGCGCCACGGCCGCGCGCTTCGGCCTGGGCTATGCGCCCGAAGGCTGGCGCAGCCTGGCCAGCGTGTTTGCCCAATATGACGACCCGCTGCTGCACGAAAGCGGCATGGTGATCGTCAACGAGGAAGACAACAAACGCTACGACCGCTTCCGCGACCGGCTGATGTTTCCCATACGCAACGTCAAGGGCGAATGCATAGGCTTTGGCGGGCGGGTGTTCGGCGACGAGAAGCCCAAGTACCTGAACTCGCCCGAAACGCCGGTGTTCCACAAGGGGCGCGAGCTCTACGGCCTGTACGAGGCGCGCAACGCGCTGCGTGAAATGGGCTATGCGCTGGTCACCGAAGGTTATATGGACGTGGTCGCGCTGGCCCAACTGGGCTTTGCGAATGCCGTCGCCACGCTGGGCACGGCCTGCACGCCCGACCATGTGCAAAAGCTGTTCCGCTTCACCGATGCCGTGGTGTTCAGCTTCGACGGCGATGGCGCGGGCCGGCGCGCAGCGCACAAGGCGCTCGAAGCCGCGCTGCCCTACGCGACCGACACGCGCAGCCTCAAGTTCCTGTTCCTGCCGTCCGAGCACGACCCCGACAGCTTCATCCGCGAATTCGGCACCGATGCGTTTGCGCGCCAGGTCGGCGACGCCAAGCCGCTGAGCCGCTTTCTGATCGACGCCGCCAGCGAAGGCTGCGACCTGGGACTGCCCGAAGGCCGGGCGCACATGGCCAGCAATGCCAGGCCGCTGTGGACGCTGCTGCCCGACGGCGTGCTCAAGCGCCAGCTGATCGCTGAAATTGCCGAGCTGGCGCAGTTGCAGCTGCAGGATCTGAGCGAGCTCTGGAGCAAGGAGCCCGCGCGCCCCGGCATGCGCAGCGCCGCCGCGCCCGGCCATGACGCCGGTGGTTTCAGCGCGGGCGCCGCGCCTGACATGGACTGGGGCAACGACATGCCGCCCGGCGCGGGCGGCTACAGCGGCGGCCAAGGCGGGGGCTACAACGCCGGCAGCCAGAGCGGTGCCTGGAGCCCGCCGCAGGGCAAGGGCAAGAAATTCGAAAAAGGCAGCTGGGGGCGCGACCGCCAGCCCGCCAACCGTTTCGACGCCGCTTCGCGCGGTCCGCGCGGCGCACCCGCGACCAAGACCGACCAGGCCGCGCGGCTGCTGATGGCGCACATGGAGTTCATGGAAGAGCTCACGCACGAGGATTTCGACGCGCTGGCGCGCTGCGGCGCGCCGCACGGTCACTTGTTTTCGTGGCTCGAAGCCCAATTTCAGGAATATGGCGCCCAGCCCTGGGCCGTGTTGCGCGAGCGCTTGCAGGAATGCATGGACGCGGGCGTGGCGCCCCTGGCCGAGCGCCTGATGACCGGCCCGCATGCCCAGCCCGAAGGCGAGCTGCCCGAATTGCGCCGTGAACTGCGCGGCGTGCTCAACCGCGTGCTGATCGACCACCTCAAGCAGCAGACCCATACGGTCGCGATGGCGATCTCCACCGACCCCCATGCCGCACAGCAACTGCGAGATATATACACTCGCTTACAATTTTTAGAAAATGAAACGCGCAACCCCTCTTGAAATCGCTGGACAAAGATATAATTAAAGGCTAGCGGCAAGAGCGACAGCAGCACCTCCGGACCGGGTCAACGTGAAAAACACGTCATTGCAGCAACTGCATGGACCCAATTTACCGCAAGGACTGCACCCCAAATGTTCGCCCAGACATCTTGCCCGGGAGATCTTTCTCCGGATGCTCAACCTGCCTATGGCGGGATCGCATCCATTGCGCCGGAATCTTAGGCGCTTGTGTTTTCTTTGTGTGTTTGATTTTGAATCCGAGGTGTTCATGCCTGTTCCAAAGTCCCCGAAGTTGCCCAAGTCTGCCATTGGCCCCGCTGCAAATTCCGAAAAATCTGTGCCTGCAACCGCAGCTGCCAAGGCCGTGCCCCAGGCATCGGCCAAGACCGTAACATCTGCGACCCCAACAGCGGCTGAGCCCCCAGCTGCTGCCAAGAAAGTCAAATCCGTGGCCACCAAGACCTCTGCTGAACTCATCGCCGCCGCCGACGCCCTGCTCGCGGCAGCCGCCCCCGCCAAGCGCGGCCGCAAGCCCAAGGCTGCGGCCGAAGACGGCGCCGAACCCGCCGTGAAGAAGGCCCCCGCGGCCAAGAAGGCGGTGGCTGCTGCCGACAAGACGCCGGCCAAGCGCGGCCGCAAGCCCAAGTCCAAGGAAGACGGCGACGACATGGACGACACCGACCTGTCGGACATCGAGTCCGATCTGGAAGGCGAAGTCGAAGCGGTTGAAACCACGACCACGACGACGACCGAAAAGGTCAAGCCGCTGCGCATGAAGATCAGCAAGGCCAAGGAACGCGCCTTGATGAAGGAATTCGGCCTGGACGAGACCGTCCTGACCGAAGAAGAAATGCTGACCCGCCGCCAGCGCCTGAAGGCGCTGATCAAGCTGGGCAAGACCCGCGGCTACCTCACGCACGGCGAAATCAACGATCACCTGCCCGACAAGCTGGTCGATGCCGAAACGCTTGAAGTCGTGATCTCCATGCTCAACGACATGGGTGTGGCAGTCTACGAACAGACGCCAGATGCCGAGACGCTGCTGCTGAACAACACCGGCCAGTCGGCAACGACCGAAGAGGAAGCCGAGGAAGAAGCCGAAGCCGCGCTGTCTACCGTCGACTCCGAATTCGGCCGCACGACCGACCCGGTGCGCATGTACATGCGTGAAATGGGCACCGTCGAGCTGCTGACGCGCGAAGGCGAAATTGAAATCGCCAAGCGCATCGAAGGCGGCCTGCAGGACATGATGCAGGCGATCAGCGCATCGCCCGCGACGATTGCCGAAATCCTCAACATGTCCGAGGAAATCCGCAGCGGCAAGGTGGTGATCTCGACCATCGTTGACGGTTTCTCCAACCCCAACGAAGCCGACGATTACGTGGCCGAGGAAGACTTCGACGAATTCGACGAAGAGGACGACGACGACGGCAAGGGCGGCTCCAAGGCGCTGACCAAGAAGCTCGAAGAACTCAAGAACGACGCCCTGTCGCGCTTCGACAAGATGCGCGAGCTGTTCGAGAAGATGCACAAGATCTACGACAAGGAAGGCTACGGCACTCCTGCGTACATGAAGGTGCAGGCCGCGCTGACCGAAGAGCTGATGACCATCCGCTTCACGGCCAAGACCATCGAGAAGCTGTGCGACCTGGTGCGCGCCCAGGTGGACGACGTGCGCAAGAAGGAACGCGAACTGCGCCGTATCATCGTCGACAAGTGCGGCATGCCCCAGGAGACCTTCATCAAGGAATTCCCGGCCAACCTGCTGAACCTCGAATGGGTGGTCAAGCAGGCCGCGTCGAACAAGTCGTGGAGCGTCATCCTCGAGCGCAACATCCCGCCCGTGCAGGAATTGCAGCAGAACCTGATCGACCTGCAGACGCGCGTTGTCGTGCCCCTGCCAGGCCTCAAGGACATCAACAAGCGCATGAACGACGGCGAACGTGCGTCGCGCGATGCCAAGAAGGAAATGATCGAGGCCAACCTGCGCCTGGTGATCTCCATCGCGAAGAAGTACACCAACCGCGGCCTGCAGTTCCTGGACTTGATCCAGGAAGGCAACATCGGTCTGATGAAGGCCGTGGACAAGTTCGAATACCGTCGCGGCTACAAGTTCTCGACCTATGCCACGTGGTGGATCCGCCAGGCCATCACGCGCTCGATTGCCGACCAGGCACGCACCATCCGGATTCCGGTGCACATGATCGAGACC
>Ga0302347_1000967_pt1 | contig 38255 bp, 34 predicted proteins | sample PhyWR1_FD_202178 | JGI IMG/M metagenome (GOLD analysis project Ga0302347, IMG submission 202178) | Leaf surface microbial communities from wheat plants in UC Gill Tract Community Farm, Albany, California, United States - DLSL W.R1 (v2)... | ecosystem: Host-associated > Plants > Phyllosphere >... | reverse complement strand
AGTGTTTTTGCACCAGGGCCTGATCGAAGAGCAAGGGTCGCCAGAACAGGTGTTCGACAACCCGGTTTCGGCGCGCTGTAAACAATTCATGTCCAGCAACCGCTAACGGAGCAACACGAATGCAGACCTATAAAAAGCTTCTCATGGCCGCTGCCGCCACACTGGTTTTCAGCGCCAACGCCCTGGCTGTAGACAAGTACAAAGTCGGTATTGAAGGGGCTTACCCACCGTTCAACAACAAGAACGCCAGTGGTGAAGTCGTCGGCTTCGACCCGGACATCGCCATGGCCCTGTGCGCCAAGATGAAAGCCGAGTGTGAAATCGTCACCTCGGACTGGGACGGCATCATCCCGGCCCTGAACGCCAAAAAGTACGACTTCATCGTGTCGTCGCTGTCGATCACTGACGAGCGCAAGCAGGCGGTGGACTTCACCGACCCGTACTACTCCAACAAACAGCAGTTCATTGCGCCGAAAAAAGTCGACTTCAAAACCGACCTCGCGTCCCTCAAGGGCAAGGCTCTGGGCACCCAGCGTTCGACCCAGGCCGCAACCTGGCTGGATGACAACCTGGGCACTGACGCTACCATCTCCCTGTACGACACCCAGGAAAACGCCTACCTCGACCTGACTTCGGGCCGCGTAGATGCGCTGCTGGCTGACAAGTATGCCAACTACGACTGGCTGAAAAGCCCGGCTGGCCAGGCATACGAGTTCAAGGGTGAGCCGGTCAACGAAGACGACAAGGTCGGTATTGCCCTGCGCAAGGGCGACAACGAACTGCGCGCCAAGCTGAACCTGGCCCTCAAGCAAATCGTTGAAGACGGCACGTACAAGAAGATCAACGACAAGTACTTCCCGTTCAGCATCTACTGACCTGCCTGACCGGTGCGCCTGCGGGCGCGCCGGTCCCTAGCAAAGCCTGCCTACCCCATGACTATCGATTTATACGGATTCGGCCCGGCGCTTGCCGCTGGCGCGCTGATGACCGTCAAACTGGCACTCACTGCGCTGTGTCTGGGCCTGGTGCTCGGATTGCTCGGTGCCTTGGCCAAGACGTCCCCCTTCAAACCGCTTAGATGGTTGGGCGGCGCCTATTCGACCCTGGTTCGTGGCGTGCCCGAACTGCTCTGGGTGTTGCTGATCTACTTCGGCAGCGTGAATCTGGTGCGCGCCATCGGCGAATACATCGGCATGCCCGACCTCACCCTCAGCGCCTTTGCCGCGGGTGTGCTCGCCTTGGGCCTGTGCTTTGGTGCCTATGCCACCGAAGTATTCCGTGGTGCCATCCTGGCCATCCCCAAGGGCCACCGCGAAGCGGGCATGGCACTGGGCCTGTCCAAACCACGGATCTTCACCAAGCTGGTGCTGCCGCAAATGTGGCGCATCGCCCTGCCCGGCCTGGGCAACCTGTTCATGATCCTGATGAAAGACACCGCACTGGTGTCGGTTATCGGCCTTGAAGAAATCATGCGTCAGGCGCAAAACGCCGTGACCTTCGCCAAACACCCGTTCACCTTCTACATGGTGGCAGCCGTGATGTACCTGGGCCTGACCGTACTGGCCATGGGCACCATGCACGTGCTTGAAAAACGCGCAGCGCGCGGCTTCGTGAGGAGGACGTAATGGAGTGGGAAGTAATCCTCAAGTGGCTGCCCAAGCTGATGCAGGGCGCAACCCTGACCCTGGAGCTGACCGCCATCTCGGTGATCGCCGGTCTGATCGTGGCCATCCCGCTGGGTATCGCCCGCTCGTCCAAGCTCTGGTATGTGCGTTCGCTGCCTTACGCCTACATCTTTTTCTTCCGTGGCACGCCACTGCTGATCCAGCTGTTTTTGGTCTATTACGGCCTGGCGCAGTTCGATGTTGTGCGTGAAAGCGCGTTGTGGCCGTACCTGCGCAGCCCGTTCTGGTGCGCGATCATCACCATGACCCTGCACACCGCCGCCTATATCGCCGAGATCCTGCGTGGCGCGATCCAGGCCATACCGCCGGGTGAGATCGAGGCGGCACGGGCGCTGGGCATGTCGCGCTTCAAGACCCTGGTGCATATCGTCCTGCCTCGCGCGGCGCGCATCGGCCTGCCGGCCTACAGCAACGAAGTGATCCTGATGCTCAAGGCCAGCTCGCTGGCGAGTACCGTGACCCTGCTGGAACTGACCGGCATGACCCGCACCATCATTGCGCGCAACTACCAGACAGTGGATATGTTCCTGGCTGCCGGGGCCATTTACCTGATCATGTCGTTTGTGCTGATCCAGGGCTTCAAACTGCTGGAGCGCTGGTTGCGCGTCGATGCCTGCCAGGGCCGCTGACCTGCTGGCCCACTTCGAGGCGCTGGACAGGTTTCTGCACGACCACCAGCACCTCTGGCGCCCACGGCCCTTCACTCACCTGAACCTGCCGTGGGAAGCGCAACACCCCGAACTGGCGCAGTGGTTGCGCCAGCGTTCGCTGCAAGACGCCGAAGCCAGCCACAACCATCCCCAACTCTTGCCCGCCCCTGCGCCATTCCCTGAACTGGCGGCGACCTCACTCGCCCTGAGCCGGGTCGAGCGCTTGCCCACCCACGCCCTTGCACCCGCCAACCCGCGCTTGCAGGTGGACGTGCCAGGGCGTAAATGGCAACAGATCGAAGCCTTCGCCCAAAGCCTGAGCTTTGCGCAAAAGCCCGCCCACTGGCTGGACTGGTGCTCGGGCAAAGGCCATCTGGGGCGACGGTTGTTGAGCACCGACCAGCAGCTGACGTGCCTGGAATACGACCCGGCCCTGATCGAGGCCGGGGAGCAACTGAGCCAGCGCCATCACTTGCCCGCCCGGCATGTGCAACAGGACGTACTCGCCCCCGACACGGCCATGCAGCTCACCGCCCACATGACCCCCGTGGCGCTGCACGCCTGCGGCGATCTGCATGTGCGCCTGCTGCAGTTGGCCACGGCGGCAGGCTGTGGACAACTTGCCGTGTCACCCTGCTGCTACAACCGCATCAGCGCGACGCACTATCAAGCGTTATCCACAGTGGCCAAGGCTTCGCACCTGCAGTTGTCACTGGAAGACCTGAGCCTGCCCATGAGCGAAACCGTGACCGCCGGCAGCCGCGTGCGGCGCCAGCGCGACGAATCGATGGCACGGCGTTTGGGTTTTGATTTGTGGCAACGCCAGCATCGTCAGTGCGACGAATACTTATCCACACCCTCGCTGCCGAGTGCCTGGCTGGGCAAACCGTTTGCCGAGTATTGCGAGGGGTTGGCGACGCTGAAGAACTTATCCACAAGCGGCGACGAAGACTGGCCAGCACTGGAAGCGGCAGGCCGGGAGCGCTTGGCGCAGGTGCGCAACCTGGAGTTGGTGCGCGGGCTGTTTCGCCGCCCGCTGGAGCTGTGGTTGGTGCTCGACCGGGCGCTGTACCTGCAAGAAAACGGCTACGAGGTACAGGTCGGCGAGTTTTGCGACAGCCAGCTGACGCCGCGCAACTTGATGGTGCTTGCGCAGCGCTGTGGATAACCCTGTGGGAGCGGGCTTGTTGTGGGAGCGGGCTTGCCCGCGATTCAGGCGCTGCGATCTGTCAGGTAAACCACGGCGATTCCATCGCGAGCAAGCCCGCTCCCACACAGGTTTTTGCAGGCCTACGAACCGCGATACGTCGAGAACCCATAAGGGCTGAGCAACAACGGGATGTGGTAATGCTGATCCACATTCTTCACTTCAAAAATCACCGGAATTTCCGGGAAAAACGTATCGCGGCCCACCTTTTTGAAGTACTCGCCGGTCTTGAACACCACCCGGTACTCCCCCGCTTCAAACGCCTGCTTGCCCGGGAACAGTTCGCCGATACGTCCCTGTTCATTGGTCACGCCCTGGGCCAGCGGCTGCCAGTCTTTGCCTACGTGTTTTTCCAGGGTCACGTTGACACCCGGGGACGGCAGACCATTTTCCAGGTTGAGCACATGCACGCTCAACGGGTTGCCCGCCGCCATTGCCAGGCTCGACACCGCACTCAGACTCAACGCCGCCAGGGTGATTCGCAACGATTTCATGGTTATTCCTCAGTGGTTAAAAAGTAATCAACGTTGAATGGTCAGGCCAACTTGCCCGGCAGCCTTGATCGCGCAGGCTTCGTCCTGCTCAGCACCGCCCGCCCCGGCCACGCCCAGCGCGCCCACCAGTTCCCCTTCGGCGAATAACGGCACACCGCCGCCCAACAGCAACAGCTCGGCGATGGAGTTGAGATTGGCGGCCTCGGGGTTGTTACGCGCACGCTCGGCAAACAGGCGGGTCGGGGTTTTGGTCGACAGCGCGGTATAGGCTTTGCGCTGGCTCGCCAGCAGGTTGTGCGGGCCAACGCCTTCCGGGCGCTGCGCCATCAGCACGTTGCCACCGCGGTCGAGCACGCTCAGCGCCCCGGTGCAGTGCTTGAGGGTCGCATCGGCCAACTGGCGGGCGGTGGCCAGGTCAAGATCGGCATGACGCGCCAGATTCGGCGCCGCCTGGGCCGTGCTGGCAACGCCAACGGCAGTCCACAACAACAAGGTTTTCAGCATCACGGGCAAGCTCCTGTACGAATGGGGCCACCGTAACCTGCGACCTTCGTCAGAACCCCGTCAGTTGCATTACAAGTTTGTAATAGGCAACACCGCCGAAGGCGCCTAGCCTGTGCAGACGATTGATCGAGGTGTGCGATGCGTTTGTTAGTGGTTGAAGACGAAGCCAAGACGGCCGACTTCCTGGCCAAGGGCCTCAGGGAGTCCGGGTTTGCCGTGGATGTGGCGCTGAACGGCCTGGACGGGCGTTACTTTATCGAGCAGCAGGAATACGACCTGATCATCCTCGACGTCATGCTGCCGGGGCTCAATGGCTGGCAATTGCTGCAACTGATTCGCCAGCGCGGCGCCACGCCAGTACTGTTCCTGACCGCCAGGGACGCCATCGAAGACCGCGTGCGCGGCCTGGAGCTGGGCGCCGACGACTACCTGCTCAAACCCTTCGCCTTTGCCGAGTTGCTCGCCCGGGTCCGCACCTTGCTGCGCCGCGGCCCCCTGCGCGAGGCCGAGTCGTATGCCATCGCCGATCTTGAAATCGACGTGCTGCGCCGTCGCGTCAGCCGGGGTGGCCAGCGCATCAGCCTGACCAACAAGGAATTCGCCCTGCTGCAACTGCTGGCCAGCCGCCAGGGCGAAGTGCTGTCCCGTACCCTGATCGCTTCGCAGGTGTGGAACCTCAATTTCGACAGTGACACAAATATGGTCGAAGTCGCCGTGCGCCGCCTGCGGGCCAAGATCGACGACCCCTACATGCCCAAGCTGATCCACACCGTGCGCGGTGTGGGTTATCAACTGGAAGCGCCCGATGAGTAAATCCATCGCCTGGCGTCTGGCGCTGGCGATTGCCCTGACCTGTGCGCTGGTGCTGAGTGCGGTGGGGGTGTTCCTGTACCGCTCACTGGCTGCAGAATTGACCTTTCGCGACGATCAGGCCCTGCTCGGGCGCCTTGAACAAGTGCGCGCCCTGCTGCATGACAGTGACAGCCTCGAAGCCCTGCAAGAGCGCCCACGCCTGTACCAGAACATGCTCGGCAACCTGGACAGCGTGCTGCTGGTCAAGCGTGCCGATGGCAGCCCGCTCATCGCCATCAACCCCCACCAACAAGCCTTGCCGGACTTGCCACCCATCGCCCAGGACCGGGCGCCGCAGCGCGCCGATATCAATACCGTGGACGCGACCGTATTGCTCGCCGGCATGGCCCGTGGCCCGGCCAATGAAATCCTCAGCGTGACCGTAGGCAAGCGCCTGGATGAGCGTGAGCAAATGCTCGCCAGTTACCGCATGCGCTTGTACATGGCCGCCGGGCTGGGCACGTTGCTGGCCTTCGGCCTGGGCTTGCTGCTGTTGCGCCGTGGCCTCACGCCGCTGCGCGAACTGGCCCAGGCCATGCGCCATATCGACCCGCGCAGCCTTGACCGGCGTATGCCCACCGAAACCATGCCCAGCGAGCTCAAGGAGCCGGTGCTGGCCCTCAACGCCATGCTCGCGCGGCTGGAAGACAGCTTTGCCCGGCTGTCGCAGTTTTCCGCCGACCTGGCCCATGAAATCCGCACGCCGCTGCACAACCTGCTGGGCAGCAACAGCCTGGCCCTGAACCAGCAACGCAGCGCGGCTGAGTACCAGGAGGTTCTGGCATCGAATATCGAGGAATATGAACGGCTCAACCGCATGGCTGAAAACCTGATGTTCCTCGCCCGTGCCGAGCACGGGCAGCGCCCGTTGCAGCTGCAAACCCTGGACCTTGGCGAAGTGGGTGACGGGCTGTGTGATTACTTCGAGGCGCTGGCCGAGGATCGCGGCTTGCTGCTGGAAAATCAGCTGCGCGGGCCGTTAACGGTGGATCAGCAACTGCTGCAACGGGCACTGGGCAACCTGCTGGCCAATGCCGTGCGCCATGCCCGGGCGGGTTCAACCGTGAGCCTGCAGCGGCGCGACGAGGCGGGAATGTGCTGGATCGGCGTGCACAACCTCGGCCAGCCGATTGACCCGCAGCATATCGACAGGCTGTTCGACCGCTTTTACCGGGTCGACCCGTCGCGGGCCCAGCCGGGGGATTCGGGCGGTCTGGGGCTGGCGATCGTGCAGTCGATCATGCAATTGCATGGCGGGCAGGTGCGGGTGATCAGCAATGACAGCGGCACCCTGTTTGAGCTGGGGTTTGCCCTCTAAATCCCCACGCCCCTGTGGGAGCGGGCTTGTTGTGGGAGCGGGCTTGCTCGCGATGGGATCGCTGAGGTTTACCTGACAGAGCGCAGTGCCTGAATCGCGAGCAAGCCCGCTCCCACAAGTGCAAAGTCATATCCTCTGAAGCAGGCGTTCCAGCAGGGCCTGCAATCACCCTTATCAGTTGTCCAGTGCAGCGGCGATTGCTTTTCCGACGTCCTGAGTCGATGCCGTGCCACCCAGATCCGGTGTTTTCGGACCACTGGCAATCACATTTTCGATGGCACGCAAGATCCCGTCATGGGCGGCCTGATAACGCTCATCACCCTTGCCCAAAAATTCCAGCATCAGCGCACCCGACCACACCATCGCGATCGGGTTGGCGATGTTTTGCCCGTAAATATCCGGTGCCGAACCGTGTACCGGTTCAAACAGTGACGGGAAGTTACGTTCCGGGTTGAGGTTGGCTGACGGCGCAATGCCGATGGTGCCCGCACAGGCCGGGCCGAGGTCGGAGAGAATGTCGCCGAACAGGTTGGAGGCCACTACCACATCAAAACGGTTGGGCTGCAGGACGAAACGGGCGCACAGAATGTCGATGTGCTGCTTGTCCCAACTGACCTGTGGATAGTTGGCCGCCATCGCTTCAGTGCGCTCGTCCCAATACGGCATGCTGATGGAAATGCCGTTGGACTTGGTGGCCGAAGTGACGTGCTTGCGTGGTCGCTCCTTGGCCACTTCAAAGGCGTACTTGAGAATCCGGTCTACGCCGCGTCGGGTAAATACGGATTCTTGCAGGACCAATTCGTTTTCGGTGCCTTCAAACATCCGCCCGCCTACCGAGGAATATTCACCTTCGGTGTTTTCACGGATCACCACAAAGTCGATATCGCCGGGCTCACGCCCCGCCAGCGGGCATGGCACGCCAGGGAACAGGCGCACCGGGCGAATGTTCACGTATTGATCGAAGTCGCGACGGAACTTGAGCAGCGAACCCCACAGCGAGATGTGATCCGGCACCTTGTCGGGCCAGCCCACGGCGCCGAAATAGATGGCGTCGAAGCCCTTGAGCTGCTCGAACCAGTTGTCCGGCATCATCTGCCCGTGACGCTCGTAGTAATCGCAACTGGCCCACTCGATGATCTCGATCGACAGGTCCAGGTTCCACTTTTTGGCCGCCGCTTCCACAACGCGCAGGCCTTCCGGCAGTACTTCGTTACCAATACCGTCACCGGCGATGGCGGCAATTCTGAATGTCTTGCTCATGGGGCGAACTCTTGATGAGGAGAAGTGGGCCCATGATATAAAGCGCCAATACAAAGATAATCAGGCGAACTGATGATGGATAAGACACGATTCGTGAACAATCTGCCGAATCTCGACGACCTGCGCGTGTTCGTGGTCGTGGCCCGGCGCTCCAGTTTTGCCGCCGCGGCCAGCGAGCTGGGGGTGTCCCCGGCGTATGTCAGCAAACGCATCCAACTGCTGGAGCAAAGCATTGGCGTGCGCCTGCTGCACCGCACCACCCGTCGCGTGGCCGTCACCGATGATGGCGAGCGTGTCTACCACTGGGCCTTGCATATCTTTGATGCCGTGGAGCAAATGAGCGACGAAGTCTCGGCGCTGCGCCAGGAGCCCCGGGGGCAGTTGCATGTCGTCAGCAGTTTCGGATTAGGCCGTCGCCATGTTGGTCCCGCGCTATCAGAACTGTCGCGGCGCTACCCGGCGCTGGACATCCGCTTCGACATGTTCGACCGCCTGGTGGACTTGATCGAAGAAGGCTACGACCTGGATATCCGCATCGGCGACCACATTGCGCCCAACCTGATTGCCAAACTGCTGGCCAACAACGCCCGCGTGCTCTGCGCCAGCCCCGAGTACCTGCAACGCCACGGCGAGCCGCGCACCTTGGCGGAACTGGCGGGCCACGAATGCCTGGTGATCAAGGAGCGCGACCACCCGTTCGGGCTGTGGCGCCTGCAAGGACCGCAGGGCGAAGAAAGCGTGAAAGTCACCGGCGCGCTGTCGGCCAACCACGGCGAAGTGGTGCACCAATGGGGGATCGACGGACGTGGCATCCTGCTGCGCTCGCAGTGGGACGTGCGCGAAAGCCTGGAAAACGGCAAGTTGGTACATATCCTTCAGGACTATCGCCAGCAGGCCAATATCTGGGCGGTCTACGCAGCGCCGCTGGCCAATTCGGCCAAAGTCCGGGTCACGGTCGAGCACTTGCGCCAGTACTTCGACGAGCGCCGGTCAGAAACGTGAAAATAGTCTGTTATCAGGGGTTTACAAGCTCAAACATCCGGGTATACTCGTCGCCCATAACGCCGGTATAGCTCAGTTGGTAGAGCAACTGACTTGTAATCAGTAGGTCCCGAGTTCGACTCTTGGTGCCGGCACCATACGCAATACCGAAAGAGGCTCACCGCAAGGTGGGCCTTTTTTGTTTTCGGGGTTTGGAGAAGGCTGAAGAGCACCACATGGTGACGCTCTTGAACCGATCAAAAGTTCTGAACGCTCAGCTCGCGCAATGCCGCTGTTGCCAGAAACCCTGAACGGGACGCATAGCGGTGGTCCCTGCTGACTCGTTCATCGATGCGCTGCAACAGATTCTCTGGCAAAGACGCGTTGAACCGAACCGACTTGCCGAGATAAGGCGTCAAATCGAAGTCAACGATTGCCCATATCCCGCCGACATAATCCGGGTTCTCCAAGTGGGCATCCACGTCCTTGCCCTGCGGTAGCTCACCGCCGTCCGCAACAATACCTTCCAGATGCAAAGCCAATGCTTCCTGCACGTTATCCAGCGCTTGCGAAAAGGTGGCCCCTGCAGAAAAACAGCCCGGCACATCAGGCACCGTTACGCTGAATTCAGAATCTGCGTCTTTATGTATTACCACTGGAAATTTCATGACCGTAACTCTCCTTTGAGACCTGCGGATTTGAGAATGTTGTGCAGCGTCCCTTTGGCAATTTCTGACTTGGGATGTGGAACCGTTACCCGACCCGCTTTGGCTGGGTGCTTGAACTGATGGTGGCTTCCTTTAACCGCGATCTCAAACCACCCATCCGCCATCAGCAACTCGATAAGTTCACGACTTCGCATTTGATCACCACGTATTGTTGTGTACGTTACACACCACTAAAGAGTGGTGCAACCATCAAATACACACACTACACACGAAAAAACGCGATCGACTTGAAGTTGTGTTACACGCTGTGCTTTCGAAAGAATCTATCTCCAGCAATGCTGCCCCGCCCCCCTCCCAATAAAACCCTCTTGCATAAACACTCTGCCATCACAATAATGCGAACAATTACCAATTACATTTTGGTCGCATCCTTATGTCGGCGCTCGATCATTCAGTTCTTCAGCAGCTCTACAGTGAGCACAACGGTTGGCTAAAGGGCTGGTTGCGCGCGCGCCTGGGCAATACGGCGGATGCCTGCGACCTGGCCCAGGACACGTTCCTGCGGGTGATGACCGCACGCCATGACGCCCCCATCCGCGAGCCACGCGGGTATCTGAGCGCCATCGCCCGTTCGCTGTTGATCGACAAGGTGCGTCGCCGCACCATCGAGCAGGCTTATCTGCAGGCATGGGCCCTCAAGCCCGAGCCTGTGGATATTTCCCCCGAAGTCCGCCTGTCGATTATCGAAACCCTGATTTCCATCGACAGCCTGCTCGATGAGCTGGGGCCCCGCACGCGGGATATTTTCCTGGCCGTGCAGCTTGAAGGCTTGACCTATGTGGCCGCCGCCGAGCGCTTTGAGGTGTCGGTCACCACGGTCAAGAATCATTTGATTCGCGCCATGACCCGCTGCCTGTTGCTGGTCGACAGTTGATGCCCGCCGCCCTGGACTTCAAGACCCTTGAAGCCGCTGCCACCTGGTATGTACAGCTTAACGACGGCAGCGCCGACGAGGCCCGCACCCGCGCCTGGCAAACGTGGCTCAAGGCCAGCCCACAACACGCCGCAGCCTGGGCCCGGGTCGAAAAGTTGCAACGCCAATGGGCTATGATCGCGCCAAAAGCAGCCCTCAGCAGCCTGGATGCCGCCAGGGCCCAGCGCCGAGACGTGCTGAAAATACTCGGCATGCTGCTGGCCGTTGGCAGCGGGACATGGCTGGCTGCCGGGCAGGTGCCCTATCGCTCGATGCTTGCCGAACACCGCACCGGCATCCGTGAGCGGCGCTCGCTGCGCCTTGACGATGGCTCGCAGCTGGAGCTGAACACCGACACGGCGCTGGATATCCACTTCGACGCAAAACAGCGGCTGATCCGCCTGCACCGTGGCGAAATTCTGGTGCAGACCGCCAGGGATCCAGACCAGCGTCCCTTTATCGTCCACACCGAAGACGGCAGCGTGCGCGCCCTCGGCACCCGCTTCAGCGTCCGGCAGTTGCCCGGGCAAACGCGGGTCGGCGTGGAGCAATCGGCCGTCGAGATTCGTCCATACGGGCACATCGACCAGTGCCTGCGCCTGGAGGCCGGGCAACAAGTGACGTTCGACAGCGATGACATTGGCGTGGTCGAGCGTTTGCCCCTTGCCTCCACGGCCTGGGTAAAAGGCATGTTGAGCGTGGACGACTGGCGCCTGGGCGATTTTGTCGAGGCGCTGGGCCGCTATCGCCCGGGGGTTCTGCGCTGCGCAAGAGCGGTGGCGGACTTGCGCATCTCCGGGGCTTTTCGTATCGATGACACTGAAACAGTCCTGGAAAACCTGAGCAAAACCCTACCAGTGAAGGTGCGTTTTCTGACCCGCTACTGGGCCAGCATCGAGCCGGCCTGAGTGCAGGGGCAAATGCTTTGGCCTTTAACCTTGCTGATTTCGATTCTCATCCGTCAATGACATAAGTCGCGATCACAGCGAATTTCTGCCATGACAACGCAAGGATCACCCAATGCCCCCGCTTCGCCGCATTGCCACCACTCAATTAACCCGCGCTGTGCGCCTGGCGGTATTGGGCGCGTCCCTCGCCAGCCTCTACGGTTTTGCCCTGATGCCCACCGAGGCGTCGGCGCAAAGCCAGACGGTGTATCGCATTGGCGCAGGTCCTCTAGGCAGCGCCCTCACCCAGTTCGGCGTGCAAGCGGGGGTTACCATTTCGTTCGACACTGAACAGGCCCGCAATCTAACTACCGCCGGGCTCGAAGGTTCATACAGCATCGAGGAAGGCCTGGACCGCCTGCTCGCCAACAGCGGCTTGCAAGCTGAGCGCCAGAGCAATGGCGGTTATGTACTGGTCGCCAGCGGCACTGCAGATGCTCTGGAGCTGGGGGCCACCCAGGTGATCACCAACCAGCTGGGCACCGTCACCGAAGGTACCGGTTCCTACACCCCGGGCGCCATTGCCACCGCGACCCGCCTGGTGCTCACACCCCGCGAAACACCCCAGTCGATCAGCGTGGTCACCCGCCAGCACATGGATGACTTCGCCCTCGACAATGTCGACGACGTGATGCGCCATACGCCCGGCATCACCGTCTCGGCCTATGACACCGACCGCACCAACTACTACTCGCGCGGTTTCTCGATCAACAACTTCCAGTACGACGGCATTCCTTCTGCCGTGCGTAACGTTGCCTATTCGGCGGGCAACACCCTGAGCGACATGGCGATCTATGACCGTATCGAGGTGTTAAAAGGCGCCTCGGGCCTGCTTAGCGGCGCAGGCTCCCTGGGCGGCACCATCAACCTGGTGCGCAAGAAGCCCACCAGCGATTTTCACGGCCATATCACCACAGGCGCGGGCTCGTGGGACAGCTATCGCACTGAAGTGGACGTCAGCGGCCCGCTGACCGAAAGCGGCAATGTGCGCGGCCGTGCAGTAGCGGCCTATCAGGACAGGCAGTCGTATATCGACCGCTATTCCAACCAGACCTCGGTGTTCTACGGCATCCTCGAAGTCGACCTCACGCCCGACACCCTGCTCACCGTGGGCGCCGATTATCAGGACAACAAACCCCAGGGCTCGACCTGGTCGGGAAGCTTCCCGCTGTACAACTACGCGGGCGAGATCAACAGCGCCAAACGCTCGTTCAGCAACGCCACCGACTGGAGCAGCTGGCAGCAATACACCCGCACCGTCTTTGCCACCCTTGAACAGGACCTGGGCAGCGGCTGGGTGGCCAAGCTGCAACTGGATCACAAGCTCAATGGCTACGATGCCCAGCTGGGTGCCATCCAGTTCAACCAGCCGGCGGCCGACGGCACTGCCAAAATCAACGCCCAGCGCTATAAGGGCGATACCACCAGCGACGCAGCCGACCTGTATGTCAGCGGCCCTTACGAATTCCTCGGCCGTGAGCATGATCTGGTCCTGGGCGGCTCGATAAGCACCGCCAACTGGAAAGGCAAAGGCTACTGGGACGTGACCTTCGCCCAACCCAACCTGGTCGATTACTTCAACTGGGACGGGCATCTGGCCAAGCCCGACTGGGGCAATGCCTCACAAATCAACGACGACACCGTGCGCCAGACCGGCATGTACGCCACGACCCGCCTGAATGTCACCGATGACTTGAAAGTGTTTCTGGGCGGCCGGGTGGTCGACTACACCCTGACCGGCACCACCAATACCTATCGTGAGTCGGGGCGCCTGATTCCCTACGCCGGCATCACCTATGACCTGACCGACTACCTCACTGCCTACGCCAGCTACACCGACGTGTTTATGCCGCAGGAGTTCTACAACCTCGACCGCAACAGCAAGCTGATTGACCCGGACGAGGGCGAAAACTATGAAATCGGCCTCAAGAGCGAATTTTTCGATGGCCGCCTGAACGCCAGCCTGGCGTACTTCGAGGTCAAGGAAAGCAACCGGCCCATCCCCGACGACGCCTGGAACAACCTGCAACCCACCCCGCCCAACTATGCCTTCAAGGGCACCGCCGCGAAAACCAAGGGCTACGAGCTGGAAATTTCCGGTGAGCTGAGCCCGGGCTGGAGCCTGCAGGCGGGGTACACGCACAAGGTGGTGCGCGATGATACCGGCAAGAAAATCTCGACCTTCGAGCCCGAAGATCAACTGAGCTTCTACACCATCTACAAACTCAAGGGCGATCTGAACAAAGTCTCGGTGGGCGGTGGCGCACGCTGGCAGAGCACGTCCTGGCAAGAGATGTACAACAGCCCCAAGGACCGCTACGAAGACTTCTCGCAAAAACCCTACTGGGTGGTGGACCTGATGACCCGTTATCAATTCACGGAAAACCTGTCGACCACGCTCAACGTCAACAACGTGTTCGACAAGTACTACTACACCAACATCGGCTTCTATAACTCGGCGATTTACGGCGAGCCGCGCAACTTTATGCTGACCACCCGCTGGGATTTCTGATCTGAGGGCGTGAGCCTGCTCGCGAAGGCCTGCAGAGCTTCGCAAGCAGGCTCGCCCCCACGATCATGGGGCTACGCGAGGTGGCCTTTCCTGCGGACTACGCTTGTTGCAGAACCTTCAATGCTGCCGAGGCCAGAAATCCTGAACGGCTCTTTTGCTCAGGATGATGTTTCACATATTCATCGATCCGATTCAGCAAGTTTCCGGGCAAGGTAATATTCAGCTTTTCCGCCTTGCCGAGGTATCTGGTGATATCGATATCGACCAATGCCCAGATGCAGCCCCCATACTCCGGGTTAGCGACATGAGCGCTTACCGGGGTTGCCACAGGAATCCTGCTGCAATCCTCTGCCAAAATCTCCAGATGCCCTTCAATGGCTTCGCGTGCCATGGCCATCGCGTCGTCAAGATTCTCCCCCGCAGAGAAGCACCCAGGAATATCCGGCACCTCTACACCCCAGGCATGCTGCTCATCGCCAGGGCGAATGGCTATTGGGTAAAGCATGTTCAAAACCTCCACAGGGCTGGTTAAAGCAGCCTGCTCGTCAAAGCTGAGCTTGCTTCAAAATACTGTTGATCGTTTTGGTCAGTAAATCTTTCTTCGGATGAGGAATCGTTACCAGCCCCGGCTTTGTCGGGTGCTTGAAGTGGTGATGACTTCCCTTACTCCGTACCAGATACCAACCGTCAGCTTCCAGTGCAGTTATCAGCTGTCGGCTATGCAAATTCGCCACCTTCAAGAGTGGTTACTATAACCACCAAGTTTACAAAATGTCATCTGCAATCAAGGTTCCAGTCGTCATTGCACATGAATACCCCCCGACAGATGACCCCACATCATCTGTACCGTGAAAAACCATCCTTTGTCAGCCCTCGCAGATGTGACCTCTAATTACCGGAAGCAAAGTGACGTCGATCACTTATTTCAACAATAAAAGCGCCTCCCGGAGCACTCTCCATGCACAGCGGTCCCACTCTATTGCTGGTGTTGTTTTGCGCCATCGCCCTGATCATTTTTCTTATCGTCAAAGTCCGCGTTCATGCCTTTCTGGCCCTGACCGCAGCAAGCTTTGTGGTGGGGATCGGGTCGGGCATGCCACTGATAAAAATTGCTGCTTCGTATGAAGCCGGTGTTGGCGGAACCCTCGGGTTTCTGGCCACGATCATTGGCCTGGGCGGGATTCTGGGCAAGATGCTGGAGGAGTCCGGCGGCGCGGAACGCATCGCACAGGCGCTGTTGCGCGCCCTGGGCAAGGAACGGGCCTCGTGGGCCATGATGCTGGTCGGCTTTATTGCCGGCATCCCGGTGTTTTTCGAAGTGGGCTTCGTGCTGCTGATTCCGCTGATCTATGTGGTCGCCAAAGAAACCAAAATCAATCTGCTGTACCTGGGCGTACCGCTGGCCGTGTCGCTGATGGCCGTGCATTGCATGCTGCCGCCACACCCTGCCGCGATGGCGATCACCGGGATGCTGGGCGCCGATGTCGGCAAAGTGATCATGTATGGCCTGATTGTCGCGCTGCCGACCGCCATGATTGCCGGGCCGCTGTGGGTCAAGCTGGTGTGCAAGCCCGAGGCACCGGCCACTCAGGAAGCGTTTTTGAACGAGCACTGTGAAGACAGCCAAAGCCGTGACTTGCCGGGCCTTGGCATCACCCTGCTGACCATCGCCCTGCCGTTGCTGTTGATGGTCGGTAAAAGTTTCGCTGCCGGCCTGCCCCATGATTCCACGGCATTTAGCGTGATTTCGTTTCTGGGCACGCCCCTGATCGCCCTGTCGATTGCCGTGGTGTTTGCCTACTGGGCGTTGGGTTTGCGCCGCGGCCTGTCGATGGCCGACTTGCTCGCCTACACGCAAAAGAGTTTTCCGCCACTGGCCGGCATTCTGTTGATTATCGGCGCCGGTGGCGCATTCAACGGCATCCTGATCGACAGCGGCGTGGGCAATGCGCTGTCCGCCTCGTTGACCCAACTGAACATGAACCCCATCGTGCTGGCATGGCTGGTGGCCGGTTTGATGCACTTCGCCGTCGGCTCGGCAACGGTGGCAATGATCAGCGCCGCAGGTATGGTGTTACCCATGCTGGGCGCGCACCCGACGGTGAGCAAAGAAATCATCTGTATTGCCATCGGTGCCGGGGCAATGGGCTGGACCCACGTTACGGATTCGGCCTTCTGGGTAGTCAAGGAGTACCTGGGCGTATCACTGACCGACGCCTTGAAAACCTTCACCACGGCCACCGTACTGGCGTCGACGATCGCTCTGGGCCTGACCCTGCTGCTGTCGCGCTTTGTTTGATTGAACCGGTATTTTCCGCCTTAACGTTTAAAGGGACCCCGTCATGATTTTGGGCAGAACACTTGAAAGCTGGTGCGCCAGTTACCCGCTGATTCACGAGCTGGTCGCACTGCAAGAGACCACCTGGTTCAACCCTGGCGTGGCACCGGTCGCGCAGGCGCTGGGCGATGTAGGGCTGAGCGCTGCCGACGTCGCCGATGCCAGCGCCCGCCTGGCGCGCTTTGCCTCTTTTCTTGAGCGTGCCTTCCCGGAAACCGCAGGCAGTGGCGGCATTATCGAGTCGGACATTGTCCCGCTCACCCACCTGCAGCCCTTGCTCGCCGAGCGCTACAGCCAGCCGTTGACCGGCGCACTGTGGCTCAAGCGCGATAGCCATCTGCCGATTTCGGGTTCGATCAAGGCGCGTGGCGGTATTTATGAAGTGCTCAAGCATGCCGAAGACCTGGCCCTGGCCGGTGGCCTGCTGACCCTCGATGACGACTACGCGCTGCTGCACAGCGACAAGGCGCGGGCCTTTTTTGGCCAGTACAAGATCGCCGTGGGCTCCACCGGCAACCTTGGCATGTCGATCGGCATCATGGGCGCCGCGCTGGGCTTTGATGTCACCGTGCATATGTCGGCGGACGCCCGGCAATGGAAGAAAGACAAACTGCGCTCCCACGGTGTCACTGTGGTCGAGTACGAAAGTGACTACAGCGTGGCCGTGGCCCAGGGTCGCCAGCAGGCAGAGTCCGACCCGGCCTGTCATTTTGTCGACGATGAAAACTCGATCAATCTGTTCCTCGGTTACGCCGTGGCCGGCGAGCGTTTGAAGCAGCAACTGGCCGCAGCGCAAATCAGGGTGGATACGCAACATCCGCTGTTTGTATACCTGCCCTGCGGTGTGGGTGGCGCGCCCGGCGGCGTGGCTTTCGGCCTCAAGCTGGCCTTCGGTGACGCGGTGCACTGCATCTTCGCCGAGCCCACTCATTCGCCGTGCATGATGCTGGGTGTGTACACCGGGCTGCATGATGAGGTCAGCGTGCAGGATTTCGGCATCGATAATGTCACGGCAGCAGACGGCCTGGCGGTCGGCCGTGCATCGGGTTTTGTCGGCAAGGCCATGCAGCGTCTGCTCGACGGCTTCTACACCGTCAGCGACGAAGAAATGTACAGCCTGCTGGCCCTGATGGAACGCAGCGAAGGCCTGCGCCTTGAGCCTTCGGCACTGGCAGGTGTACCCGGGATTGCCCGGGTGCAGGGCGAGCAGCAAGGCTACCTGGCGCGCGCCGGGCTGGACTCGCAAGCGATGCAAAATGCCACCCATCTGGTTTGGGCAACGGGGGGCAATATGGTGCCTGCCGACGAAATGGATGCCTACCTGGCCAAGGGCCGTGAGCTGCTGGGCTGATTCAGGCGCAAAGCGGATGTGGCAAGATGCTCCCATCGCCACATCCCGCCAGAAGCCGGCCTTTGGCTTGAGGGAAAACCACCGTGCTTAACCTTCCGCCCCGCATCAGCTCACGGCTCAACAGCAGCCAGTTCGCCAATCTGCATACCTTTCTGGTGGCCGCCCGCCATCTAAGTTTTGCCCGAGCGGCGCAGGAACTGTGCCTGACCGCCAGCGCCGTCAGCCATCGCATCAGTCGGCTTGAAACCGCGTTGAACATGAAACTGTTCCAGCGCCTTACCCGCCAGGTCAGCCTGACTGACGAAGGCGAGCGAATTTTCGAGATTTTGCAGAGTGCGATGGGGGAGTTGTCCGAAGCGCTTGAACGCTCGTCACAGGCGGAAATTGCCGGTTCCATCGCCCTCTACGCCAGGCCCTCGGTGGCCCAATGCTGGCTGGTACCGCGGCTGGCGGACTTTATCGAGCGCTACCCGCTGGTGTCACTGGACCTGCGGGTGGGCAATGACAATGTCGACTTTCGCACACGCAAAATAGATTTGGCCCTGTACTACGCCAACGGCGAATTCCCCGGCCTGACCAGCCATCGATTGATGCGCGAACAAATGGCGCCGGTGTGCAGCCCGGAATATGCGCAGCGTCACCGTCTGTATGAGAACCCGCAAAACCTGAGCCACTGCACCACCCTGCACGACTCCCTGGCCTGGGACCATGCCGCCTATGACGCCGAGTGGACCTTGTGGGCCGAACAGCACCACCTGCTCGCGGCCCTGCCCAAGCGCACCCTGACCTTCGACCGTTCGGACCTCTGTGTCACGGCAGCGATGAGCCACGCAGGCATCGCCATCGGCCGTCAGCAACTGGTGCAAAAACGGATTGATCGCGGCGAACTGGTGCTGCCTTTTGGCGGTTTCAGCCAGTGTGGCCACTACGATTACTATCTCGTACACCCGCCCCTCAGCGTAGTACCCAAGCGCTTGCAGGTGTTTATAAGCTGGTTGCACGAGTGTGCCCAGGCATCATCAGAGCACTGATTGAAACACCCCATGGTCACCAAATCCTTGTGGGAGCGGGCTTGCTCGCGATGGCAGCACCGCGATACTCCTGACAAACCGCGCTGCCTGCATCGCGAGCAAGCCCGCTCCCACAGGGGATGCGGGCGCTTCTTTATTTGGCAAAAAAAAACGCCCCGAACCAGTCGGGGCGTTTTTGTTCAGATGTCCAGCCTGTTTAGCAGGCGGGTAGCATCAGAAAATGCTGATCGGGTAATCAACAAATACGCGAACTTCGTTGCCGCCCACGTTGTAGTCGCTGGCGTTGTTGGATACGCGCAACCACGAGCCACGCAGACGCACGCTCAGGTCCTTGACCGGGCCGCTTTGTACGACGTACTTGGCCTGGTTGAAGATTTCGCGCTCGGTACCACGGCCACGGTCGGAACCGTCGTCGATATTGGTGCCGCGCACGTAGGCGATGTTGTAAGTCAGACCCGGAATGCCAACGGCACCGAAGTCGAAACCATAACCCAGCTGCCACGAGCGTTCGTCCTTGGCGTTGAAGTCGGACCAGTAGGAGTTGGCCAGCAGGATGGTATTGCCGCCATCGCCCACGCCGCCTGCATTGCGGTAGCCGCCGTACGGGTAGCCGATTTCGCCGGTGCTGCTCTGGTACGCCAGGGTCACCGTGTGGGCGCCGAAGGCGTAGGTGCTTGCCAGGCTCCAGATCTTGTTGTCCTGGCCGTCAACCTTCAGCACGTCACGGGCGTAGTCTTCTTTTACGTGAGTACGGTAGCCGTTGAAGTCAAACGTCAGGGACTGTTTGTCTTGCAGCGGGATTGCGTAGGTTACGCCCACGTATTGCTTGTTCAGCTCTTCTTCCATCTCGGAGCCGTACAGGGACGCCGACAGGTTGTCGGTGAACTTGTAGCTGGCGCCGAACACGTTGATGCTTTTCAAGTCGCCGCTGTCCCGTGCTTCGGCGCTTTTACGCGACTCTGCCGTGAAGCGACCCACGTTGACTTCCAGACCGTTGATCTCTTTGGAGGTCAACAGGGTACCGGTGAAGCTTTCTGGCATCAGACGCGAGTTGTCATACATCAGCACCGGCAGCGCAGGCATTTGATCGCCGTACTTGAGCACAGTGTTGGACACACGAACTTTCACCGCAGCGCCAGCCTTGGCGATGTCGTCAGCCGCTTTGCCGCTGGCGCCCTGCTTGAAGAAGTCGATACCGCCCGCGCCGCTGTTGCCGCGACCGCCATCCAGACGCAGTGCGTAGATGCCGAACGCATCCACACCCACACCAACGGTGCCCTGGGTGAAGCCCGATGTGAACGTGCCCAGGAAACCCTGGCCCCATTCAGCTTTGTCTTGTTTGTGGTTTTTGTAGTCACGGCTGATGTAGGCGTTGCGCGCCAGTACATTGAGGTGGCTGTCTTCTACAAAACCTTTTGCGTCAGCTTGATCGTTAGCCATTGCCTGGGTAGCACTCAGTACGCCCAGAGCGAGAAGACCTATCCGTTTGTTCAACATATTATTTTCCTTATTTCTGAATAGAAGCGCGCTGTGGGGTTCAAGCTGAAACATTGAGTGGTGGTTGCTTCACATAAACAAAAAAGACCCGCACGAAGACTGTGCAGGTCTTTCGAAAAGTTGGTGTATGGCTTATCGCCACAGGCGTTGGCAGGGATCCTAGCCGCCGTGAAGGCGAGGTGTCAATTTCGTGAAAAATTTGTTAATTACCGTCACTTGAGAAAGTTCTGACCGATATGTCAGCAATTGTTACTGGCAACCACTCAGACCGCAGGCTGGCGCTGAAACGGTTTCGCCTTCGGCGGGCACGCCCTCCTGCTGGCGCAGCCAGGCTGCAAAGGCTTCGGGCTTGCCCAGATACGGCCCCAGATCGATCACCCGGTATTGCCCGGACTGCTCAAGTACTACGGTCGGAAAGCCCTGGCCACCTACCCGTGACAACAATTGGCGGCTGGCCTTGAAGTACGCCTGCGTCACTTCGCCGCTTATCGCAGCGTAAGCGGCACGGAAGTCATCGGCATCCAGGCCCATTTCGGCGGCCACTGCCAGCAACACTTCTTTATCGGCAATCCGCCGGCCCTCTGCGTAATGCGCCGTTTGCAACAGCCCCAGCATGTCGAGGCCGCGTCCGGCCAATTGCTCGGCGGCCAGCACCGCGGTGGTCGGCGGCGCCGAATCGAATACTGCCGTGGTGTCGCGCAGCAAACCCTCAAAGTACGCCTCGCCAAAGGGCTGCCCGGTGTATTGGGCAATGCGATGGTCATGGGGCATCACGTAATCACGCAATTGCGCCGACACCGTCTGGCGTTGTGCGCCGGCCATCATTCCGCCGCCGTGGGCCACCACCGGCAAAACTCCCCGCGCTGCCTCGATAAGCGGCTTGGCGCCATAGCACCAACCGCACAGGGGGTCGTAGATGTAATGCAGGACAGATGTAGGGGTCATGACTGGCTCCGGAAAATTAAAAAATCAGAATGCCAGCCTAGCCTTGCGCGGCCGGGGAAAAAACGCCGGTATGCCTTTTAGTGTGTTGCGTGAACCGGGCGAATCAGCTGCGGCAAGGGTTGCAGGGCTGAGAAACAAATAGATACATATTTGCAAGTGTCTCAATTGGTAATTCTTAACATAAAGCAACAAGAACCATTACCATTCGCGCCCTAAAAATATAACCAACTATTACAACTGCCGGACACCCCTCAACCATGCTCTCCCCTCGCCGTTTAACGCCCTTGAATCTGGGGCTGTGTGCCTTGCTGTACGCCGGATTCAGTAACGCTGCCACCGTGCTTCCCGAACTGTCGATCAGCGCCAGCGAAGCCGAAGCAGATGACCCACGGGTCAAGGACGTCACCACCGCCACCCGCACCTCAACCCCGGCGCGCTATGTGCCACAAGCCATCGACTCGGTAAAAACCGCTAACGTCCTCGATTACGGGATCAACAGCATTGGCGAAGCCCTGAGCGGTATTCCCAACGTCAGCAGCACGGCCGACACGCGCTTTGACAGCCTGCGCATTCGCGGTTTTGACGCCAGCAACGACTTTTACCTGGATGGCATTCGCGACGACAGCCAATACGTGCGCGACCTGCACAACATCGAGCGCATCGAAGTGCTCAAAGGCCCTGCGGCAGTGTTATACGGCCGCGGTAGCCAGGGCGGGATCATCAACCGCGTCAGCAAAATGCCGCAGTTCGGTCGCCAGTCGAGCGTTCAGGCCCAGGGCGGCAGCGAGGATTTGCGCAGCCTGTATGCCGACCTCAGCACCGACCCGAGTGACACCATCAGCCTGCGCCTGAACATGGGCAACGAAGACAAAAACAGCTTTCGCGATCACGTCAGCGGTAACCGCCAACTGTTTGCACCCTCGATGAGCTGGCAAATCACCCCCGACCTGAACTGGCTGGTGCAATACGAATACAACCGCTACAACCGCACCCCGGATCGCGGCATTCCGAGCATCGACGGGCGCCCGGCGGATGTCAGCCGTGGCACCACCTACGGCGGGCAAAACGATTTTATCGACGATAAAGTCCAGAACCTGCGCTCGCGCCTGAGCTATGAACTGAGCGATAACTGGCAACTGCGCCATACCCTGGGCGTGTTCAAACTCGACAGCCAGTTCGAAAACACCTACCTGACCGGCTACGACCCGAAAATCAACAAGGTCAACCGCCAGAGCTGGCAGCAGGACATGACCACCCGCAATATTTTCAACAACCTCGAAATCGAAGGTGGCTTTGACACGTTCGGCCTGGAGCACCGCTTGCTGACCGGGCTGGAACTCGGCAGCCAGCGCCGCGACCCCAAACTCTACAAAGCCGGGGGCGTACCGCCAGTAGATGTGTACAACCCCGATCGCAGCCTGCGCCCGACCGGGCCGATGGTGATTTCCAGCGACAACCACACCGAAGTCGAGAGCCAGGGCCTGTATATCCAGGACCAGCTTCGCCTCAACGATCAATGGCAGGTACTGGCCGGCTTGCGTTACGACCGCTTTAACGTCGAGACCACCAACCATCTCAGGCCCTTGATCCCGACCGAAGAACGCAAAAGCCACAGCACCAGCCCGCGCCTTGGTGTGGTCTGGACGCCGCTGCAAAACCACTCGTTTTACGCCTCGTGGACCAAGACGTTCTCCCCGGTGGGCGGCGGCTTGATCGGCATCACCCCGGGTGCTGCAGGCAACGCCAACGACCTGAGCCCGGAGCTGACCAAGCAAAAGGAAATCGGCGTAAAGAGCGACTGGCTGGATGACCGTCTGAGCACCACCCTGGCGGTGTACGAGCTGGAACTCTACAACCGCCGCACCAAGGACCCGGACGACCCGACCATCACCCTGCTCTCCGGCCTGCAACGCTCACGCGGCATCGAACTGACCGCCAGCGGCAAGCTGGGCGGCAACTGGTACATGCGCGGCGGCGTGGGTGTGCAGGATGCAACGGTGGTCAAGGACAACAACGGGCTTGAGGGCAAACGCATCAATGGCGTGGCCAAGCACAATGGCAGCCTGTTTATTACCTGGAAGCCGGAAATGGGCTGGTACGCCGAAACGGGCCTGACCCTGGTGGGCCAGCGTTACGCCGATAACCAGAACACCGTGGTATTGCCGGGCTACGGACGCTGGGATGCGCTGGCGGGTTATCGCGAAAAAGACTGGGATGTGAGCGGGGCGCTGACCAACCTGACTGACCGTTACTACTATGCGTCGGCCACCAGTGCGGCGCAGATCATGCCGGGCGAGCCGCGCAGCCTGGTGATGACGGGGACGTACAAGTTCTGAACAAATAGCGACCCTATGGGAGCGGGCTTGCTCGCGATTGAATCACCGCGGTATGTCAGACAGACCGCAGCGCATTTATCGCGGGCAAGCCCGCTCCCACACCAGTCAGATTTTGTACGGCGCAGGCTGTTGCTGGGTCAGGCAATGGATATTGCCGCCACCCAGCAACAATTCACGACCCGGCACCATGACCACTTCGTGCTGCGGGAAGATCTTCTGTAGGATGGTCTTGGCCTGCGCATCCATCGGGTCGTCAAAGCTCGGCGCGATGATGCCGCCGTTGACGATCAGGAAGTTCACATAAGAACCCGCCAGACGCTCGGTCGGATTACGATCCTGGCTACCCGCCACCTTGTCGACACCGTCACACTCTTCCTGGGTCGCATACATCGGCCCCGGGATCGGCATTTTGTGTACCACGAACGGCCGCCCCTTGGCGTCAGTGCTGGTTGCCAGCACATTCATCGCTGCATGGCAGCGCGCGTAGTTGGGGTCTCGCTCGTCGTCGGTCCAGGCCAGCAACACCTCACCCGGCGCAACGTAGCAGCAGAAGTTATCCACATGGCCGTCGGTTTCGTCGTTGAACAGGCCGTCCGGCAGCCAGATGATCTTGTCCACGGCCAGGTGCGAACGCAGTACGTCTTCGATTTCTTCCCGTGACAGATGCGGGTTGCGGTTGCGGTTCATCAGGCACTCGGCCGTGGTGATCAGCGTGCCTTCGCCATCGACGTGGATCGAGCCGCCTTCAAGCACAAAGCCTTCGGTGTAGTAACGCGGGCAACGCTCGATTTCCAGCACCTTGCTGCCCACTTGTTGGTCACGGTTCCACGGGAAGTACAAACCGCCGTCAAAACCGCCCCAAGCATTGAAATCCCAGTTTACGCCGCGCACTTCGCCGCTGTGGTTGATCACGAACGTCGGGCCGCTGTCACGTACCCAGGCATCGTCGCTGGAGATTTCGACCACCCGAATATTCGGTACATCGAGTTGCGCGCGGGCATTTTCGTACTGGCCTGCGGACACACCGACAGTGACCGGTTCAAAACGCGCAATGGCTTTGGCCACCGCGGCGTGGGCCGCCTGGGCCGGCTTGCCGCCCAAGCGCCAGTTATCCGGGCGCTCGGGCCAGATCATCCAGGTTTGGGTCTGCGCAGCCCATTCGGCAGGCATATGAAAGCCGTCAGCGCGCGGCGAACTGTGCAAAGTGGTCATCTGGACTCCTGGAAAGCGTCTGGGTGTTGAGTACGAAAAAACATGACAGTGGACGCAGCTCAGTACTGCGTCAACGGCGAGCATCTTTATAGCCGATAAATATCGGCAATAAAATCCATTTACTCATGAGAAATGATATTTAGTCGAAAATATATCGATATAAATCTGTATTTCCAGGTTCGCACACAAGTTCCCGACAACGCCCACTTGCACCCCCCGGCGCATCCCCACAAGCTATGCCTCATATGTTTAAAGGCCTTCAGGGAATAAGGAATCACCACATGCGCATTTTAGTCACCGGCGGCGCCGGTTTTATTGGTTCAGCGTTGATCCGTCACCTGATCAAAAATACCGGGCACGAAGTCCTCAACCTCGACAAGCTGACCTACGCCGGTAACCTGGAATCGCTGCAAGGCATTGCCACCGATACCCGCTACGAGTTCGTGCAGGCTGATATCGTCGATCAGGCGGCGGTCAGCGCGATCATTGCGCGTTTCCAGCCCCAGGCGATCATGCACCTGGCGGCCGAGTCCCACGTTGACCGTTCCATCGACGGGCCGTCGGACTTTATCCAGACCAATATCGTCGGTACCTACAGCCTGCTCGAAGCTGCCCGCGCCTACTGGCTGACCCTGCCCGAGCCGGAAAAAAGCGCCTTCCGCTTCCACCATATTTCCACCGACGAAGTGTATGGCGACCTGCACGGCGTCGACGACCTGTTCACCGAGACCACGCCCTACGCGCCAAGCTCGCCGTATTCGGCCAGCAAGGCAGCGTCCGACCACCTGGTCCGCGCCTGGAACCGCACCTACGGGTTGCCGGTACTGCTGACCAACTGCTCGAACAACTACGGGCCGTTCCACTTCCCCGAAAAACTGATCCCGCTGGTGATCCTCAACGCCCTGGCCGGTAAACCGCTGCCGGTATACGGCAACGGCCTGCAAGTGCGTGACTGGCTGTTCGTCGAGGACCACGCCCGCGCCCTGCTTAAAGTGGTAACCGAAGGGGTCGTGGGCGAGACCTACAACATCGGCGGCCACAACGAGCAGAAGAATATCGACGTGGTGCGCAGCATCTGTGCCCTGCTCGAAGAACTGGCACCCGCACATCCGGCAGGCGTGGCGCAGTTTGCCGACCTGATCACCTTCGTCCAGGACCGCCCGGGCCACGACCAGCGCTACGCGATTGACGCCAGCAAAATCGAGCGCGAGCTGGGCTGGGTACCCGAAGAAACCTTCGACACCGGCCTGCGCAAAACCGTGCAGTGGTATCTGGACAACCTGGAGTGGTGCCAGCGTGTGCAAGACGGCAGCTACCAGGGCCAGCGCCTGGGCTTCACCGAACCAAAGGACCTGATCGCGTGACTGATCCCAAAACCCCCTTGAAAATCCTGATCAGCGGCAAGACCGGTCAAGTGGCCGTTGAGCTGCAAAAGCACCTTGCCGGCCTGGGCGAGTTGATCGTCCTGGGCCGCGATGTACTGGACCTTAGCCAGCCCGACCAAATCCGTGCCCAGGTGCGGGCGCACAAGCCGGACCTGCTCATCATTGCCGCAGCCCACACCGCCGTGGACCAGGCCGAAAACGAGCCGGAACTGGCCTTCGCGATCAATGCTATCGCCCCGGGCGTGTTTGCTGAAGAAGCGGCGGCCCTGGGCATCCCCTTGATTCACTACTCCACCGACTACGTGTTCGATGGCCGCAAGCCTGCGCCCTATACCGAAGACGACGCCACCAACCCGCTGGGCGTGTATGGCAAAAGCAAGCTGGCGGGTGAGCTGGCCATCGCGGCGAGCGGTGCCCAACACTTGATCCTGCGCACCAGTTGGGTGTACTCGACCCACGGTAAAAACTTCCTGCTGACCATGCAGCGTTTGCTGCAGGAGCGTTCAGAGCTACGCGTGGTAGCAGATCAGATCGGCGCGCCGACCTGGGCCGGCACCATCGCCCAAAGCACGCGGGCATTGATCGAGCGCTGGCAGTCAGGTGATGCCGCAGCATGGGGCACCTATCACCTGACCGCCAGTGGCGAAACGTCCTGGTTTGGCTTTACCCAGGCCATCGCCGGGCACCTGACGGCACAAGGCAAGGCGTGCGCAACGCTGGAGCCCATCCCCGCCAGCGCCTACCCGACGCCTGCGGCACGGCCACAGAACTCGCGCCTGGATTGCAGCAAGCTGGCCCGCGAATGGGGCGTTACCCAGCCCGACTGGGAAGCTGCATTGAGCGCGTGCCTGGCCGAGCAACCAGACTAACGCCAATCCCCTTGTGGGAGCGGGCTCGCTCGCGATGACATCACTGCGGTCTGCCTGACAAACCGCGCCGTTTGCATCGCGAGCAAGCCCGCTCCCACAGGGTTCGTTGGGTATACTGCAACGTACTCTTGCGGCGCAGCTTTCCGATGATCACCACCTCCTCCGTTCCTCGCAGACCCCGCTGGCGCAGCCTGGCCTTGTTGGCGATATGCCTCGCGCCTTTGTTGTGGCCGCTGCAACACCTGGCCGAGCGCTATTACCGCAGTGAGCTGGCCGGGCAAAACCGCCAGACCCTCGACCTGTATGTCGCCAACCTGCTGGGCACGCTGCATCGCTATGAAGTGCTGCCGCAGATTCTCGGCCAGTTACCTGACCTGCGCGAGCTGCTGGCAGACCCGGAAAGCCCGCAGGCCCTGAGTAAAGCCAATCAGTTACTCAGCGAAATCACCAGCCAGACCGGCGCTGAAGTCATGTACCTGGTGGATGCTCATGGCGACACTATTGCGACTTCGAACTGGAACAAAAGCGACAGTTTTATCGGGCGCAACTTCGCCTTCCGCCCCTATTTCAGCGAAGCGATGCAAGGCAAGCTCGGGCGCTTTTTCGGCCAGGGCACTACCTCCGGAAAACGCGGCTACTACTTTGCCGCACCGGTTGAGGTCGACAACCAAAAGCTTGGCGTACTGGTGGTCAAGGTCGACCTGGACCATACCGAGCGACTCTGGGGCAAAACACCGGAACAACTGTTACTGACCGACAGCAATGGCGTGGTCATTCTCACCTCGCGCCCTGAATGGCGCTTCAGGTCCACCCGTGATCTGTCTGAGGAAGAACGTCAGGCCATTTTCGCCATCCTCCCCTACCCGACCCGCGACCCCAAGCCCCTGGCGCTCGACCCCAGTGCCTGGCTGGTACAGACACAAACCATCGACGAAACGGGCTGGCAGGCGAATATTCTTGCCCCTCGCACATTGATCGACCGCTCGGTGCGCACGGTGCTGGCCATCGGTGGCGCCACCTTGCTGGTGGTCATGCTGCTAATCGGCTTGATGATGCAGCGCCGGCGCCACTACCTGGACCGCATCGCGTTTGAAGCCAAGGCCCGCCGCACCCTGGAAATGCGTGTGGCAGAGCGCACCAGCGACCTTGAAGGGCTTAACCGGCGCCTGCGTGAAGAGGTGCTGGAACGTGAGCATGCACAACAGGAGCTGGTGCGCGCCCAGGACGATCTGGTGCAGGCCGGCAAACTCTCGGCGCTGGGCACCATGTCGGCCAGCATCAGCCACGAACTCAACCAGCCGCTGGCGGCCATCCGCAGTTATGCCGAAAACGCCGAAGTGCTGCTCGACCACCAACGTATCGACGACGCACGCGGCAATCTCAAGCTGATCAACGAACTGACCGGGCGCATGTCTTCGATCATTGCCCACTTGCGCGCCTTCGCCCGCCGCGACCGCCATGCCCCGGAGAGCGTCGCCTTGCAGCCGGCGCTGGACGATGCCCTGGCATTGCTGGCCAAGCGCCGACGCAGCATGGAGGTCGAGCTGATCCGTGACTTGCCCGCCGCCACGCTGTGGGTCGAAGCCGGGGAAACCCGCCTGCGCCAGGTGCTGGGCAACCTGCTGGCCAACGCCCTCGACGCCCTGACGGAAAAAGGCCCGCCGCGACGCTTGTGGCTAAGTGCCCAATCCACCCCGGAGGGCGTCACTGTGTACATTCGCGACAACGGCCCGGGGTTTTGCATGGAAGCTCTGGGCCGTGCCGGAGAGCCGTTCTACACCACCAAAACGCGCACTCAGGGGCTGGGGCTTGGCCTGGCCATTTGTGACACGCTGATCCGCGCCTTTGGCGGCGAATTGCTATTTGCCAACCACAAGGAAGGCGGTGCTTTAATTACCTTGCGGCTGCGCGCCGGTGCGCCGGGCGTGAGCTTGCAAGCTTCGGAGGACTCCAGGTCATGAGCCAGCCTATCGATCCACGGGTTCAGGTCATCCTGATCGATGATGACCCACACCTGCGCCAGGCCCTGTACCAGACCCTGGACCTGGCCGGCCTCAACGTGCTGCCGCTGGCCGAAGCCAACGGCCTGGGCGAGCGCATCGGCCGGGACTGGCCGGGGGTGGTGGTCAGTGATATCCGCATGCCGGGCATGGACGGCCTTGAATTGCTGGCGCAACTGCATGGCCAGGACCCGGAACTGCCGGTGCTGCTGATCACCGGTCACGGTGATGTACCGCTGGCAGTGCAGGCCATGCGCGCCGGCGCCTATGATTTCCTTGAAAAGCCCTTTGCCAGCGATGCCCTGCTCGACAGCGTGCGCCGCGCCCTGGCCTTGCGCGCCCTGGTGCTGGACAACCGCAGCCTGCGTCTGGCCCTGAGCGATCGTCAGTTGCTGAGCACGCGCCTGGTGGGGGTATCCCCGGTCATGCTGCGCTTGCGTGAACAGATCGGTGCGCTGGCAGCCACCAAGGCCGATGTGCTGATCCTCGGCGAGACCGGCTCCGGCAAAGAAGTGGTTGCACGCGCGCTGCATGATTTATCGGCGCGGCGTCACGGTCCGTTTGTGGCGATCAATGCCGGGGCCCTGGCAGAGTCCGTGGTTGAAAGCGAGCTGTTCGGGCATGAGCCCGGCGCCTTTACCGGCGCGCAAAAGCGGCGTATCGGCAAGTTTGAATTTGCCAATGGCGGCACCCTGTTCCTCGACGAAATCGAAAGCATGAGCCTGGATGTGCAGGTCAAATTACTGCGTTTGCTGCAAGAGCGCGTAGTCGAGCGCCTGGGTGGCAATCAACTGATCCCGCTGGACATCCGCGTGATCGCCGCCACCAAAGAAGACCTGCGCCAGGCCGCCGATCAGGGCCGGTTCCGTGCTGACCTGTATTACCGGCTCAACGTGGCGCCCCTGCGCATCGCCCCCCTGCGTGAACGGGGTGAAGACGTGCTGATGCTGTTCGATTACTTCGCCGGTGAAGCCAGCGTGCGCCACGACCTGACCCCTAACGTGCTGCAACCGGCACAGCGGGCACTGCTGCTGCGCCACACCTGGCCTGGCAACGTACGCGAACTGCAAAACGTCGCCGAGCGCTTTGCCCTTGGCCTTGAACTGGCGCTGGATAACTCGGCTGAAGGCCTGCCCGCAGCAGGTAATGAAGTCTCGGGAGGCCTGAGCGAGCAGGTCGAGCATTTTGAAAAAAGCCTGATTGCCGCCGAACTTGAGCGCTCCCACAGTTCCATGCGCAGCCTGGCCGAGGCCCTGGGTGTGCCGCGCAAAACCCTGCACGACAAACTGCGCAAGCACGGGCTGAACTTCGACAGCGCCAGCCATCCCCACCCAGATGAACTTGATTAAAGAGGCCGCAGCATGAACCGCGACAGTCGTTATCTGGAGTCAGTTCTTCACCACGACATCCCGCTGACCCGGGAAATGGGCCTCAAGGTGCTGGGCTGGCAAGACCGCCAGTTGCGCCTGCAGTTGCCGCTTGAAGCCAATATCAACCACAAGAGCACCATGTTCGGTGGCAGCCTGTATTGCGGGGCGGTGCTGGCGGGCTGGGGCTGGCTGCATTTGAGCCTGCGCGAAGCGGGGATCGAAGACGGGCATATCGTGATTCAGGAAGGTCATATCAGCTACCCGCTGCCGGTGACCGAGGACGCCATTGCGGTATGTGATGCGCCGGATGATGGGTCGTGGAACAAGTTTTTAGCCATGTACAAACGCCACGGCCGGGCGCGGCTGACCCTGGACACCCGGGTGATCAATGCACAAGGCGGGGAAGATGCGGTGAAATTCAGCGGGCAATATGTGTTGCATCGCTAAGCCCCAAGAGCCCCTCACCCCAGCCCTCTCCCCGAGGGAGAGGGGGCTAAATGGTGGAGATTTTGAGCGCGCGCGGCCAGTCCCCTCTCCCTCCGGGAGAGGGTTAGGGTGAGGGGCTTTTGACTTTGGCCAATGCCAACAGCTGCTCACGCCACGGCGCCTTTGCAGGCAACGCCAAAAACGATTCATTGAGCAACGACGCCCGGGCCGGATAACTGAACGGTTCACCATCCAGTTGCAGCACCACACCACCGGCACCTTCCAGCACACCCTGAGCCGCCGCCGTGTCCCACTGCGAAGTCGGGGCCAGGCGCGGATAACAATCCGCCGCCCCTTCAGCCAGCAAACAGAACTTCAACGAACTGCCCACACTGACCAACTTCAATTCACCCAGATGCTCACTCAACCCGGCCAGCAAACGCTCCTGCTCTGGGCTGGAGTGCCGGCGGCTAGCGACCACGGTCAACGCCTCACCCGCAGGCGGCGAGTTGCGCACGCTGATGGGCATCACTGCATCACCGTCCGCACGCCACGCGCCCAACCCTGCACCACCGTAGTAGCAACGGCCACTGGTGGGCATCGACACCACGCCAAACACCACGCGCCCCTGCTCGATCAACGCGATGTTGACGGTGAACTCTTCACTGCCGGAAATAAATTCCTTGGTGCCATCCAGCGGGTCGACCAGCCACCAGCGCGTCCAGCCGGCACGCACGTTTTGCGCGATATTGGCGTCTTCTTCCGACAGCACCGGGATGCTCGGGTCCAGTGCGGTCAGGCCATCGAGCAAAATATGATGGGCGGCCAGGTCAGCGGCGGTTACCGGCGAATCATCGGCCTTGGCGGTGACTTCAACGCCGGCACGCCAGAACGGCAGGATCGCGTCGCCAGCGGCATGGGCCAGTTTGATCACGCCTTCAAGCAGGGGATGGGGCAAACCGCTCACGGCTGGAACACTCCACGCTGGGTCAGCAGATCGCGGGCCAGATACAGCGCGGCCAGGGCTCGGCCTTCGCTGAACTGCGGGTTAAGCACCAGGCTCGACAGTTCACGCAGATTCACGCGATCAACGCGCATCGGCTCAGGCTCGTCGCCCTCCAGATGCTCTTCATAGAGGTCAGTGGCCAATACCACCTGGATCTTCTGGCTCATGTAACCGGGGGACAGGGACAGCTCGGTCAAGTGCTCAAGCTGGCGAGCACCGTAGCCGGCCTCTTCCTTCAGCTCGCGCTCGGCGGCGGCCAGCACGTCTTCGCCCGGCTCGATGAGGCCCTTGGGCAGCGACACTTCATATTCATCAGTGCCGCCACAATATTCTTCGACCAGAATCGCGTGTTCCGCGTCGATCATGGCCACAATCATCACAGCGCCATAGCCATTGCCGCGCCCCACCAACCGTTCGTAAGTGCGTTCAACGCCATTGGAGAAGCGCAGCTGCACTTCTTCGACCCGAAACAATCGGCTACTGGCAACAATTTCACGGGCAAGTACGGTGGGTTTTTGGCGCATAGCGGCTCCTCAATATGAACGGGGTACTATACCCCGGCTTTTCCGATTGTCTGTGTCGGAAATTTTTACCTGTGGGAGAAGTTTTGCATGACCGTTTTACCTTGGCGCGACATCGATACCGTGCTGCTCGACATGGACGGCACGCTGCTCGACCTGCATTACGACAATCATTTCTGGCTGGAGCACCTGCCCCAGCGTTATGCCGAGTTGCATGGCATCAGCCGGGCGATGGCGGATCTGGAGCTGACGCCGCTGTTCGAGGGCAACGCAGGCCAGTTGAAGTGGTACTGCCTGGACTTCTGGAGCCAGGAGCTGAAAATCCCGGTGCGCGAACTCAAGCTCGAAACCGCTCACCTGATTGCCCTGCGCCCCGACGCCGATACTTTTCTGGCGGCCATCAAACAAGCCGGCAAGCGGGTGATCATGATCACCAATGCGCACCGTGATTCGTTGTCCCTGAAAATGGAGCGTATTGAGCTGGCGCCCTATTTCGAGCGTTTGATCAGCTCCCACGACTATGGTTACCCCAAGGAAAGCCCGGCGTTCTGGGATGCCCTGCAAGCTGATATCGGCTTTGACCCAGGCCGCAGCCTGTTTATCGACGACACCCTGCCGATACTGCGCAGCGCCCGTGATTTCGGCGTGGCCCACTTGCTGGCAGTCAAACAGCCCGACAGCCAGAAAGGCCCGAAAGACACCGCGGAATTTGCCGCGCTGGGCGACTATCGCGAGTTGCTGGAAGGGCTGTGACCCCCTGAACCGTGGGAGCGGGCTTGCTCGCGATGGCAGCGGCGCGGTCTAACTGAATGACTGCGGCGTCTGCATCGCGAGCAAGCCCGCTCCCACCGGGTGCTGTCGGGTTACTCAGGAATACGCAGCGTCTGACCCGGGTAGATTTTGTTCGGGTCCTTGAGCAGCGGCTTGTTGGCTTCGAAAATCTTGTTGTACTGGTTGGCGTTGCCGTACACCTGCAGCGAAATGGCACTCAGGGTGTCGCCCTTTTTCACCACCACAAAACGCGAAGCCACAACGGCCGGGCCTGTGACCGTAATCTGGTCTTCAACACTGGCCACGCCTTCGATATTGCCCGCCGCCAGGATGATTTTTTCTTTCTCTTCCTGGGTCGCCACCTCACCGCTGACCGTCACTTTGTCACCGTCCACCGTGGCGGTGATGTTGGGGTTGCCCAGGCCCACTTCCTGCACATGCTTCTTGAGTTCCTCACCCGCATTGGCGTTGCCCGGTGTCAGCAGGTTGATCAGTTTCTCGCCGGCTTCTTTCACAAAGCTGAAAATACTCATACATCACGCTCCTAGGGTTGGAAGATCCAGACCCCAGAGCGTAGACCATCATTGGCACCAGCAAGCGCGTTAGAATCGCGCACTGAAATGCGCCCGGAGCGACGATGGACATCAAACAGCTGAAATTCCTTATTGCCCTGGATGAAACCCGGCATTTCGGCCAGGCCGCCGCCCGTTGCCATATCACCCAGCCCACCCTGTCCATGCGCTTGCGCAGCCTGGAGCAGGAACTGGACCTGCAACTGGTCAATCGCGGCCAGCGCTTCGAAAGCTTTACCGCCCCCGGCGAGCGGGTGCTGGCCTGGGCCCGCACCGTGCTGGCCGCCTACGACGGCTTGCAGGCCGAAGCCGCGGCCTGTCGCGGCAACCTTATCGGTACCCTGCGCCTGGGGGTTGTACCGCTGTCCAGTTTTGACCCCCTGCCTTTGTTGCAGCACCTGCACCAGCAACATCCCGAGCTGCGGTTTGAACTGTCGGCACTCAGTTCCGGGCAAATCCTCGAACAACTGGCCAGTAACCAGTTGGACCTGGGCGTCTCCTACCTGGAGCGCCTTGACCATGAGCGTTTCGACGCCCTCGCCCTGGAAGAAACCCGCATGGGCCTGCTTTACGACCAACGGTATTTCAGCTTTGGCGAAGCGCCCCTGAGCTGGGAGGCGTTGACCGCACTGCCGCTGGCCCTGCTCAGCAGCGGCATGCACTTTCGCCAGTCCATCGACCACAACTTCCACAGCCGCGGCCTGACACCGCAACCCCTGCTGCAAACCGATGCCGTTCATCAACTGTTACAAGCTGTCCACGGTGGCTTGTGCTGCGCCGTCATGCCCCTTGAAGGAGGCCTGGAAGCCCTGACCGAGCACCTGCGCCTGCACCCCATTGAAGATGCCCGCACCCTGGCCCGCCTGGGCTTGATCATGCGCCGCGAGGCCCCGCGCTCGGCCTTGGCCGAAGCCTGTTTTGCGTTCTATGCGAAATCGCCAAACCCTTCATGATCGACGCCCTCTATCAATAGATCAGCACTGACGATTAGACGCGACACGGTGTCGCGCCTAGGCTTAAGGCTCAATTGATTGTCGGTATCGCCTTATGAACGCCAAGCGCCCCCTGTGCGCGGCGCCTGCCATTGCTGCGTCCGCGCCTGCTGCCAGCCAGAGCTATGACTACGTCAACCTGGACCACAGCGGTGGTGCGCAAATCGCACTGGCTGAAGAGGTCGCCCTGGCGATTGCCTATAACGGCATCAGCCAGGCCGTGATGCTGGTCACCCCGACCGACCTTGAAGACTTTATCGTCGGCTTCAGCCTGGGCAGCGGCATCATTCAAGACCCCAGCGAAATCTACGACCTCAAACTGACCGGTGCAGGCTCTGCCCAATACGCCCAGGTAGAAATCGCCAGCCGGGCGTTCTGGAACCTCAAGCAGCAACGCCGCCAACTGGCCGGCACCAGCGGTTGCGGCCTGTGTGGCGTGGAAGCGGTGGAACAGGCCTTGCCGGATTTGCAGGTCTTGCCCGGTGCGCCCTTGCCGCCGGCACAGTGGCTGGAAGGCCTGCGCCAGCGCATCAGCGACTTTCAACCTCTGGGCCAGCACTGCGGTGCCGTACACGCTGCCGTTTATATGGATGGCCAGGGCCAGTTGCTGCTGGGCCGCGAAGACATCGGCCGGCACAACGCCCTGGATAAATTGATCGGCGCGCTGGTGCGGCAAAACATCGACCTGGCCGGCGGCGCGGCAATCGTCACCAGCCGTTGCAGCCTGGAACTGATTCAAAAAGTGTTGCGCGCCGGCATCCAGACCCTGATCAGCCTGTCCTCGCCCACCGGCCTGGCGCTGCAATGGGCGCGGCGGCACAACCTCAACCTTATTCATCTGCCACAAAAAAGCGCGCCACGGGTCTACAGCCCCGCGCAGGAGAAGCAACCGTGAGCATCCACCATCAAGCCGATAAAACCCCGACTCCCCGCTACAAGCCCTACAAAGGCCCGGCCGGTGGCTGGGGCGCGCTGATCAGTGTGGCGCAAGCCTGGTTGACCAGCGACAACGCGCTGAAAAACCTGCGCATGATGCTCAAGACCAACCAGAACGGCGGCTTCGACTGCCCGGGCTGCGCCTGGGGCGACTCGCCGGAAAGCGGCCTGGTCAAGTTCTGCGAAAACGGTGCCAAGGCGGTGAACTGGGAAGCGACCAAGCGTCGCGTCGATGCCGCGTTTTTCGCCAAGCACAGCGTCAGCGCGCTGCTGGAGCAAAGCGATTACTGGCTCGAATACCAGGGCCGCCTGACCGAGCCCATGAGCTACGACCCGGAAACCGACCGCTACACCCCCATCAGTTGGGATGCGGCGTTCGCCTTGATCGCCAGGCACTTGCTCAACCTGGCCAGCCCCAACGAAGCCGAGTTCTACACCTCGGGCCGGGCCAGCAACGAAGCGGCATATTTGTATCAATTGTTTGTGCGCGCATTTGGCACCAACAACTTTCCGGACTGCTCGAACATGTGCCACGAGGCCAGCGGCGTAGCGTTGGCACAAAGCATCGGGGTGGGTAAAGGCACCGTGACGTTCGATGATTTCGAGCACGCGGATGCAATTTTCGTATTGGGGCAAAACCCCGGCACCAACCACCCGCGCATGCTCGAACCGCTGCGCGAAGCAGTCAAACGCGGCGCCCAGGTGGTATGCGTCAACCCGCTCAAGGAGCGCGGCCTGGAACGCTTCCAGCACCCGCAGCACCCGCTGGAAATGCTCACCAACGGCGACCGCCCGACCAACACGGCCTACTTGCGCCCGGCATTGGGCGGCGACATGGCCCTGTTGCGCGGCATGGCCAAATTTTTGCTGCAATGGGAGCGCGATGCCCAGGCCGCAGGCGAGCCGGCGGTATTCGACCACGCCTTTTTGAATGAACACACCGCGGGCGTTCTGGATTACATCTCCAGCCTCGATGACACCTCGTGGGATCACATAGTGGAGCAATCGGGCCTGACCCTGGTGGATATCGAACGCGCCGCGCGCATGTACCTCAAGGGTAAAAACGTGATCATGTGCTGGGCGATGGGCATCACCCAGCATCGTCATTCGGTGCAGACCATTCAGGAAATCGCCAACCTGATGCTGTTGCGCGGCAATATCGGCCGCCCCGGCGCCGGCTTGTGCCCGGTACGCGGCCACAGCAACGTGCAGGGCGATCGCACGATGGGCATCAACGAACGCCCGCCAGTGGCCTTTCTCGATTCGCTTGAGCGCCGTTTCCAGTTCAAGGTGCCCCGTGACAACGGCCATAGCGTGGTTGAAGCCATCCACGCCATGCTTGAAGGCCGCGCCAAGGTATTTATCGGCCTGGGCGGCAACTTCGCCCAGGCGACACCAGACAGCCCGCGCACTGCGCAAGCGCTGCGCAATTGCGAGCTGACCGTACAGATCAGCACCAAGCTCAACCGCAGCCACCTGATGCACGGCAAAGAAGCCCTGATCCTGCCATGCCTGGGCCGTACCGACATCGATATCCAGGCCGAAGGCCCGCAGGCGGTCACGGTGGAAGACTCGTTCAGCATGGTCCACGCCTCCAATGGCCAGTTGCAGCCACTGTCGAACCAGATGCGCTCGGAGCCCGCGATCATTGCCGGTATTGCGGCGGCCACATTGGGCGCACATCCGATTGACTGGAACTGGGTGGTCGCCGACTACCGGCGCATTCGCGACCTGATTGCCGACACCATCCCGGGCTTCAAGGACTTCAACACCCGCATTGAGCACCCAGGCGGTTTCTATCTGGGCAACTCCGCCGGTGCGCGAGTGTGGAATACGCCGTCCGGACGTGCCAACTTCCGCCCCAACGTCCTGCCGCAAGACCTGGTGGACGCCCGTACCCGCGCCACCGGAAAACTGCCGGACCTGATCCTGCAATCGATGCGTTCGCACGATCAGTACAACACCACCATCTATGGTCTCGATGACCGCTACCGTGGGGTCAAGGGCCAGCGTGACGTACTGTTCGTCAATGAAGCCGACATCATCCGCCTGGGCTTCAAGCCGGGGCAGAAGGTCGATATCGTATCGATCTGGGATGACAAGCATGAGCGCAGGGTGAAGAACTTCACCTTGCTGGCCTTCGACATTCCTGCCGGGCAAGCCGCGGCGTACTACCCGGAGGTCAACCCGCTGGTGCCGCTGGAAAGCACGGGCGATGGCAGCCATACGCCTACGTCGAAGTTTGTGGCGATTTGCCTTGAGCCGGCCAGCCCGTCGACGTTGATCATGGCCAAGGCCAGCTGAGCACTTTTTGTTCGTTTGTGGTGGGAGCGGGCTTGCCCGCGATGGCATCGCCGCGGTTTGACCGTCATCCCGCGGTGCCTGAATCGCGGGCAAGCCCGCTCCCACATTCAAGCAGCCCGCCTCTGAACTGCGGCCACAAAAAAGGCCGTTTTCCTACGAAAACGGCCTCACCGAACTAGCTAACAGACCGGCAAAAACCGATTAAGTTCCCCAGTAAAAACAACAACTTATAGAATTGTGTACAACTCGTGTTACTCGTCGGATTTCGATTGTCACCAACCGCTTGCAGCCTCAGGATCGCGCCGTCATCTCTTTGAGGCTCATTTATGAAGCTCACCTCGA
>Ga0302347_1000965_pt1 | contig 38264 bp, 37 predicted proteins | sample PhyWR1_FD_202178 | JGI IMG/M metagenome (GOLD analysis project Ga0302347, IMG submission 202178) | Leaf surface microbial communities from wheat plants in UC Gill Tract Community Farm, Albany, California, United States - DLSL W.R1 (v2)... | ecosystem: Host-associated > Plants > Phyllosphere >... | reverse complement strand
ATAATCGATGTTCATCGACTCATAGTTTTCCACTCGGTCACGCTTGGCGTTCTCTTCCATGTGACGGCGGTGGCTCTCATCCATGAAGTAGATAGAGAGGTTTTCCAGGCTAGTGACCATGATGGCGTTGGCCGGGAAGAACGGCACGCGCACGGCTGGCAAGTTACCGATGCGCTTTTGGCTGACAATCACGTCGGCAGCCATCGCCTCGGTGTTCGCCTGCTCCTGGTTAACAATCGGGAAATACTTGTCCGCCAGCAGCTTACGGCCACAGATGACAACAAGGTCAGGTGACTCCTGATGCCACGGTGCAATCAGGTTGTTGGTGGCGTCCATCACCAGCGCATCCAGGTTGGCGTAGTCGCCGCCCTTACCAATGCGGATGGTATTGGAAATCACTTCACCATCCATGCCAATAACCTTACTCATAACACGGGTTGGCGCTTCGTCGCGGTACTTTTGCAGCCAGCCGACGGCGATATCTTGCAGCAGGGGGGATTTGATACGGTCAGAGGTGGGCGCGCGCTTGATGCCGTTGAACCCGGCCATGATGAAATCCAGCGCCTGACGCTTCACGATGGCGTTACGGATACGCAACTGGAAATCCTGATAGCGCGCCCAGAGGTCGAGCTGCTTATAGCGCAGATGGAAGTCAAAGTTCATTTGCTGGCACTCGTAGCCTTTTGACTCCAGCGCGGTGAAATCAGCGGTCTGACGCTCTTTGCCACCGTCGGTGTCGGTGGTGCTGGCAATGGAGCCATTCACACCAACGCCAACCTTTTCCCCTTTCAACTCATCCACCGGCACCATGTTGATGCGGGTCAGAAAATCGGAGGTCTCCTGCACGGTGTTCATCAGGGTTTGTGTGACCGATGGCTCCACGCTGAATTTGTTGTAAACGTCACCGACGTCAATACCGCTGAGCTTCGCAACCTGCGTCAGATAGGCGTTAAATTTAAAGCGGGTCTCTTTTTTCATTAGGGTTTCCTAGTCAATAAACGGGGGGATAACATGGGGCGTACTACGCCCCGGTCAGTCGGTTAGCAGTTGGTCAGCAGGCTATCTCCACCATCGCCACCGGTTGCCGCCGGTCGGCCCGGCTGACTAAAACTCTCGGTGTTGTCGAGCGTGGTTTTCAGCTCGGCAAACTGCTGCTGGCTCTCTTTTGCTGCGGTTTTCAGCCCGGCAATTTCCTGCTCTAGCTCGGTAAAACGCTGTGCGGTGCTTTCGCCGCTGGCCTGTACCTGCTCCACCACCGCCGTGACGGCCTCATGCACATCGCTAAAACGCGCGTCATCGCTCTCCTGCTTGCGGCTGAACATGGCTTTTACCTTTTCGCTCAGGCTGGACAGGAGGGTATCGGGCACCTCTTCGAACTCCAGTTCGACCAGCGTGGCCACTGAGAACAGGTCGCCCGGCTCGGCCTTACGGCCCGCGAGCGGGTTGGTTTTGGCGGTTGAGCAGAATTCGAGGTATTCCGTACCCAGGCTGGCCGGGTCATCGGTCACCGCGAGGCCAACGAGATAGCACTTGCCGGTATTGGCAAAGTTCGGGCGGATCTCCATGGAGGTGTAAACCTTCTGGCCCGCCTTCACCATGGCAGCCAAGTCGTCGGTAGGGGTCAACTTGGCGAATAACGCCCATTTGCCGTTAAGGATGGAATCGTCAGCGATTTTCTCGGCTTTCAGCTCGACCACATCACCTAGACGCTTGAAATCGCCGTTGGGGAATAGCCCTTTGATGTGTTCCAAATTGATGCGGCAGCCATAGACACGCGGGTCAAAGCTGTCACCCATTTGCTGGATATCATTGCCGTCAATCACACGGCCATCGCAGGTGTCACCCTCGACGCCAACGCGAAACCACTTTGATACTTTTTTTGCCATGGTCATTTGTCCTGATGTGAGTGTTATGTCGGGGGCTAGTTTCCCGATCAAGCACTCACGCGACCAGCAATGGCCGACGGACTACCCCTGACACAACAGCACCTTAGCGCGCCGCCGGTGCCGGTTGCGTAGCCTTGCCCTCGTCACCACCACGAGGGCACAGCATGCACATTCAGACCGACACCACACTCCTGCTCGACCCGCGACGACAGGCGTCCTTACTCTACTGGCAAGGGTTTTCCGTCAAGCAGATTGCCGAAATGCTCAACCAAAAAGCACCCACCGTGCAGAGCTGGAAACAGCGCGAAAAATGGGATGCGATCGCGCCGATTTCCCGCGTCGAAGCCAGCCTGGAAGCGCGGATTATTCAGCTTATTTTGAAGGGCAAGAAGGAAGGCAGTGACTACAAAGAGATTGACCTGTTAGGCCGCCAGATTGAGCGGTTAGCACGGGTTAATCGTTACATGACCACCGGCAACGAGGTCGACCTCAATCCCAACGTGGCCAACCGCAACAAAGGGGAACGCAAGAAGCCGAAAAAGAACTATTTCAGCGAGGAAGCGATTGCCAAGCTGGAGCAGTTATTTTTTGATGATTCATTCGAGTATCAGCTCGGCTGGCACAAAGCCGGGCTGGCGCACCGTATCCGCAACATCCTGAAATCGCGTCAGATTGGCGCGACGTTTTACTTTGCACGTGAGTCGCTGCTGCGCGCGCTGAAAACCGGTCATAATCAGGTTTTCCTCTCCGCCAGTAAGACCCAGGCGTATGTGTTCCGTGAATACATAATCCAGTTTGCCCAGATGGTCGACATTGAGCTGAGCGGCGATCCGATTGTACTCGGCAACAACGGCGCAAAGCTGATTTTCCTCGGCACCAACTCCAACACCGCACAGAGCCATAACGGCGACTTACTGGTCGATGAAATATTTTGGATCCCGAACTTCCAAAAGCTGCGCAAAGTGGCCTCCGGCATGGCCTCACAGAAGCACCTGCGGTCAACCTACTTTTCCACCCCGTCCACACTGGGGCATGGGGCGTTCCCGTTCTGGTCGGGGGAGCTGTTCAACAAGGGCCGCAAAAGCACCAAAGAGCATGTGGAAATCGATATCAGCCACAAAGCGCTAGCCGCTGGAAAACTCTGTGATGATGGCCAATGGCGGCAAATCGTCACTATTGAGGATGCACTCGCCGGAGGCTGCGACCTGTTCGACCTGGACACGCTTAAGCGCGAAAACAGCGCCGATGATTTCCGCAACCTGTTTATGTGCGAATTCGTGGACGATAAAGCCTCGGTGTTCCCGTTCGAAGAGTTACAGGGCTGCATGGTGGACAGCCTGGAGGAATGGACAGACGTTAACCCGTATGCGGCGCGGCCCTTTGGTGACCGTCCGGTATGGGTCGGCTATGACCCAGCGCACACCGGCGACAGCGCCGGGTGTGTGGTACTGGCTCCGCCGATGGTCGCGGGCGGTAAATTCCGCATCCTGGAGCACCACCAGTGGAAAGGCATGGACTTTGCCGCCCAGGCCGAGGCCATTAAAGCGCTAACAGAAAAATACCGAGTGGAGTACATCGGTATCGACGCCACCGGCATCGGGCAAGGGGTTTTCCAGCTTGTGCGCGCCTTCTACCCGGCAGCGCGGGAAATCCGCTATAGCCCGGAGGTTAAGACCGCCATGGTGCTGAAAGCCAAAGACACCATTGGCAGTGGCCGCCTGGAGTACGACATCGCCCACACCGACATCACCAAATCGTTTATGGCCATCCGCAAAACCATGACCGCCAGCGGACGCAGCGCCACTTATGACGCCAGTCGCAGTGAAGAAGCAAGCCACGCCGACGTAGCGTGGGCAACTATGCACGCCCTGTTAAACGAACCGCTCACCGCCGCCAATGGTCAGCCGTCTAAATCTATTCTGGAGTTCAACCGATGAGTAAGCGCAACCGCCGCAACAAAAAACCCACCACAACCACCGCGCAGCCCACCCAGGCTACGCAGGCGTTCACCTTTGGCGAGCCGTCAGCGGTACTGGATCGCCGTGACATTTTGGATTACACCGAGTGCGTCGGTAACGGCAAATGGATAGAGCCGCCAATCAGTTTTTCCGGGCTGGCGAAAACCTTTCGCGCCGCCGTACATCACAGCTCACCGATTTACGTGAAGCGCAACATCTTGGCCAGCACCTACATCCCGCACCCGCTGCTATCTCAGCAAGATTTTAGCCGCTTTGTACTTGACCATTTGGTCTTTGGAAACGCTTTTTTAGAGCAGCGTTTTAGCGTCAGCGGCAAGCTGATGAAGCTTGCCACCTCCCCGGCCAAATACACCCGACGCGGCGTGGAGCGTGGTGTTTATTGGTTTGTGCAATCCTTTACCGAGCCGCACAGCTTTGCCCCGGACAGTGTTTTTCACCTGCTGGAGCCAGATATTAACCAGGAGCTTTATGGGATGCCTGAATACCTGAGCGCGCTTAACTCAGCATGGCTGAACGAGTCCGCCACCCTGTTCCGGCGCAAGTATTACCAGAACGGCGCGCACGCCGGTTACATCATGTATGTGACCGACGCAGCCCAGAGCACCACAGACGTCGATGCGTTGCGCGAGGCGATGAGTCACTCAAAGGGTTTGGGTAATTTCAAAAACCTGTTTTTCTATGCGCCGAACGGAAAACCCGACGGCATTAAAATCGTGCCGCTCAGTGAGGTGGCTACCAAGGATGATTTTTTTAACATCAAGAAAGTCAGCGCGGCTGACCTGATGGACGCCCACCGCATCCCCTATCAACTGATGGGCGGCAAACCGGAAAACGTCGGGTCAACGGGCGACGTAGAGAAAGCGGCAAAGGTGTTTGTGCGCAACGAGCTGACGCCGCTCCAGGAGCGCATCAAGGAGGTTAATGACTGGCTTGGTATTGAGGTCATCCGGTTTAAAAAATACAGCCTCGACAACGACGACGAGTAACCCTACAGCCGCCAATTTAGGTGTATTAGTCGCGACTTGACCTGGCACGGCTACGGCACAGAGCCAATCTGACAGGCAGCTCTGTGCCTATTGCGGACATTGCCAGCTTCGCTTACGGAACGGCGCGCAAAAACGCCAATGGCTGCAGCCATTGGTAAGAGGTATACAAAGGATTACTGATGCAGAGTTCTTGAAGTCAGAGCCAAACTACGGCTAAACTCAAAGGATGGGTTTGGTGACAGGGGGCTTGTAGATTCTGTTACTACGGTTCAGAAAGAGGTTACATCCGACGCAAAAGAAATTCAACGGCTCATGACGTTCTGAACCAGAAGAAAAACCGAATAAACTTTGTAAAATGAAAAATTTAATATAGAATAATCAACCCACAACAAACTAGTGAGAAATAAAATGTCATTCAAGATAGAATTAAGTGAATTACAAAAAAAAGCAAAAGAACGAACAGTAAAAACACAAAATATCGAATATGATTTGGAAACACTAGTCAAAAAAATAGATAGAAAAGTAATAAAGTTAGACCCTGACTATCAAAGGAAACATCGTTGGGGAGATGATGCTTCTTCAAAACTAATTGAAAGCCTTATATTAAACATCCCTATTCCTTATGTCTATATCTCTTTAGATATAGACGTAGACGATGAAATTGATGATGATGGGCAGTATCGATATTCAGTAATTGATGGCCAACAGCGACTAACAGCAATTTATAAGTTCTTAAAGAATCAATACTCTCTTGTCGATCTTGAGGTTTTAGATAATTTAAATGGTGCGTACTACAAAGATCTCCCTCCATTCCTCGTAAGAAGATTAGAGGAAAGAACTTTAAAATGTTTAAGGATTGATTCAACTTTAGATCAACAAGTAAAATACGACATATTTGAAAGATTAAACACCGGAGCATTAAAACTAGAATCACAAGAGCTTAGAAATGCCATTTATAGAGGTCCTTTTAAGGATTTAATAAAAGATCTTTCAGTATCCCCTGAATTTGTTTCAACCTGCGGATTAAGCGAATCAAAAAAGAAAAAGATGGAAGATCAAGAGTTAGTATTGCGCTTCTTTGCCATTAATTACAATGACGGATACAATAAATACAAAAAAGGATTTAAAGAGTTCCTTAATTCCACAATGCAGGAATTTAATCAACTGGATGAAGCTGACTTAAAGAAAATGAAAGACTCATTTATTAGCACCTTTAAAAAAATAAAAGAATCAAACATCAAACTTCCTTTTTCAAAATGGAAAATTGAAGCAGATGAAGATTTGAAGCTTTCATCAAAATTCAATGCTTCGGTTTATGATTCAGTTTGTCATATCTTCATGAAAACAAATAAAAAAATAAAAGACGAAGACTTAAAAAATATGTTTTTATCACAAGATTATTTTGATGCTTGTACGGGGAGCGTCAATGACATATCTAAAATAAAGACTCGCATGGAAAAAGCTGAAGAGGTGGCGTAATATGAACTCAGCTATAGTTGAATATCTTGATAAACTTGATAACCAGTGGAAAGAGATAGATAGACTTTCTGAGCTAGCTAAAAAAAATCAGCACGACACTGATTTATATAACTCATTATGCAGAGCGGCCACTGTCTTGTGCGTTTCTCACCTAGAAGGTTTTTATAAGGATGCTGTTAAATATTTTATTTCAGATTTGAGTAGCATCAAATTCATGCATTTACCCAAGGCAATGAAGCGAGTATTCTGCCAAGGTTTTGTTGGATTTGATAACTCGAAAGAAGCAAACGAGAAAGTAGAACGTTTGATTACTGAGTTCGAATCTCATGATAAATTTTCATTAAATGAAAAATCATTTCTTCCAGAAAAAAATAAAAATCCAAAACCTTCAGTCCTAGAGACAGTTTGTAGCTCACTAGGGACGAAGGATCTTTTTAATTCTTTGGATGGAACTGTGTTCGATAACATTTTCTCAATGACGCCCAAGGAAATATCCAGAAGCGTTGACTTGCTTAACAAAAAAGTCAAGAAGAAAATGTCAAATTTTCCATGCAATGTCGATGCTTATATTTTCAAAAAAATAACAGAACAGAAACCATCAAGTCAAAATGGTGAAAAATCAAAAAAAAGGACGTTGTGGGAGGATTTTTTAGACGACCTAAACACCAAAAGGCATGACATAGCGCATGGGAATAACTTCGAAAACAATTCAAGCCATGACTGGATAATTATATCGAAAGATAAATGCCGAATATTACAACTGATATGTATATTAATGATTGCCACAAACTCTTATAATGTACCAAAATTAGAAGTATAGAATTCATTTCAAGCCGTCATCAATGGCGGTTTTCTATAATTACTATTTACCACAATATCCATTATGCACCCTATGTTGTTATAGCAATTTTAATAAATTGCGCGATTTCCCAAATTTGTAACATCACCTTATGAGAATGAAGTCTCTTTCACTGGTAGCGTTTCTTGCTATTAATATTCATTACCGGGCCAAAATGCCCGCTTCTCGTTCAAAACCGACTATCAGATAAGATTGTGTTCTATCCGCGGTAACTGTCAGATCTGGTCTGAGCTGATACAATTTAGGCGGCTTTCTATATCACGCTGTAACGCTCTCAGACGCCCGTCACGACGTTCAATCCCCTACCCCACCCCTGATTTAATTTCAACAATTCAACGCCGCCACGACGCGAAAAAACAATTATTTTTTGAGAATAAAATTCACTCTGCGCGCAATGCTATCCCCACCACGCCTGCCCGCTTCATGGGTCCCTTTTAATGCAGTTGCCCGACCCAACGAAAACCGCGCCAGTGCTGGCGCGGTCGGATGGATAAGGTCTGATTTCAGGCATTCATATTCATGCACGCTATGCATGCATAGCAATTACCGGCTAATTTTCGACAATTTGAATGATATCGCCGGTTCGAATATCCACGCGAGCGGCAACCGTCTGCTTAACTACACCACCGTAGGCATTTGTCCCTCGAAATGTAGTTTTAACCACAGCGTGCGGGTCACGGCCTAGCGATAGCCGATAGGTGGTAGAAACATGCTTATACGATTTATCATCATTCATACCTAACTTAATCAATTTTTCAAGCGGCCTATAAGAACCACTCCAACCACTAAAGTTACCCTGGAACACGTCAAAATTTATTCTTTTGGCCAATGATTTCGGGTCTTGACTGTAATCAGCGTCACACCAACCCAATACATCACCTAGCGCCAAATCATCAGCCTTGGTAAAACTATGTTCACTCAGGCAAGCATAAAAACTATCAGTTGCGCTTTCAGGCACGCCTTTAGACTTTACATAGTCCGAGACTATCTCTCGACGCTTGTCCTTAGCCTCCTGACGATAATCACCTAACAGCATATCCGATTTATCAAACCGAGCAGGCTCCAACGGCTTTTCATCTACAGGTACAAGCTTATCTGTTGCTGGCTCCAATGGCTTTTCATCTACAGGCTTATCTGTTGCCGCCACACCGCCAATTTTTTCCGTTGGATAGAAAGTAGCCCCCAAGGTGGACACACAAATAAAAATGATGCCATAAACTACACTAGATCTTATTCTGCTTGTCATTTTGACCCATGCAGGCTTAATCAGGCCAATAAAAAATGCCAACATGGTAAGCAAAGAAATCATGGCAATGATTGTTTTCACGAGCAATCCCTCTTATGAATTAATTTTTAACTATCAGTAACACCATAAAAAACGGTAGCGGTATGATAGCAAACCATCCATAAGCCCACCTAATCAGAATGGATATTGAACCCCGACCACTCATCAAGCGCTGGATATGAATAAAGCTTGTCGTTATAGCTAACCTTGCCCCCACGAACCAATGATCTCAACTCCCAACGTTCGGCAGTGATGCCATCACGCGCCAGCTCCAGGCGAATTTTAGGTATGCGGTCACGCTCCGCTGACGTCAGACGGGCTGATTGGGCGTCAATTCGTGAATTATTGCGGTTTTTGATGCGCAGTTGGCCGCTGGCCTTTGGAGATTGCTCCCTTATTACGTCCCTGAGCACCTTGGCGACGTCTGGGTCATTCCAGCTAACATCCCCGCTCTCAATTAAATTCATCACCGCCGTGACGTACTCAGGCGGCGTAACAGCCAAAACTGGCTCCGGTTCTCGCCCAACCTCCCCACAGTTATTGACAGGACTCCGAGGCGCGCCAGAGGCGCTTTTTAAAGTCAAAGGCTCAACGTCAACGGCTTTACGGACAATACGCCATTCCGTTGTACGGGTTTCAAATACGTGGCCATGGCCAAGATGAGGCGCGAAGATGCCGACCACCTTTTGCACCTCTTCATCGTAGGCATTCGGCTCATCGGCCACCTTACGTGCTACACGTACGGTTTGAACGTCACGCGGCACGTTTGCCCCGCCCTGTCCGGCGATGTATGCAGCAAAGTCACCGGCATCGGCAGCAGCCCGAACCGCCTCGACCCTCTCGTCAAAGGTGTCGGCCAAGCTAATCCCGCGCAGGCAACTGGCACGGCACTCGCGATACGCACCCATGGTAGGAACACCAATAGATTTAAATTGAGGGATGCGCCACGTAGATGCCCAGGAGGTCACTGCGGCCGCCATATCCCGCAGGGGCTTACCGGTGTCGTGATCGATCTCACCGTCAAGCGCATAACCGTCGATATTCTTGGCAATGTATTTAGCGATGTAACCCGCTGCGCCGCCCTTATTCAGGTGGGTACAGTCAAAGCGGTTTTTGGCTGCGCCACGCTCGTCAGCATCTTCTTTCATGGCATACCGGCGCATGATGTCAATAACCTGCTGGCGCTGCTTACGCTCGCAAAACAACATCATGTGCCAGTGCGGCGTACCGTCGTGATGCGGCTCAACAACGCGCATACCATAAACATTCAGGTCACGGTCTTTAAACGCAGTGCGCATCTTGCTCCATATGCCAACAAGGTAGCGCTGACCGTCTTTAGGGGAAAACGCCTCTACATCCCAATTGTGGTTAAACTGAACCTGGGGATTGTCTTTCTTACCGACGACGCGCGTCGGGTGGTATTTGGACGGCGTGGTAAGAGTGATAAACATGCCGACATGCCTCTCGCTGGCGGCATACTTTTCAATCCCCGCAATGGTGCTCATCAGCTCCATGCGTCGGATTTCAGGGTTAGAAATGCTCGCCATGACCTTATCAATCAGGTTGAAGCGCTCACCGGTTTCGACGTTCTCCAGGTCGCACCCTTTCAGGTATTCCATATTGGCTAGTCGCCGCGCCTGCACATCCCTGATAGCCTGCTTGCTGGCGTATGGGTATTTGTTACGGTTGACCTCACCGGCAGCTATCAGCAACGCCTCGCGCCAGCGCGTGCGCAGTGCTTTCAACTGACGTTCCCACCACTCGGAGTTAACCAGCCGTGACAAGCTGGCAATCGCTGAAGCGGCATCAAGCGCACCCTTGCGATATTTGCGCCAGTGCATCGGGGTAACATTAAACGCGCGGGCCATATTGCCAACTTGGCCATAAAAATCAGCCTGCACGCTGTCGCTGATTAACCCGGTGTTATCGCCTCCATTGGCTTCGATAAACTCCTCGCAATAACGCTCATAGTTCTGCATCAGCTGCCCAGCAATACGGTCAGCAAAACGCCGCAGCTCTTTATCATCCATACCCGGCAGGCGTGCATAGTTGTCAACCTCAACCATAAAGCACGGTGACGCATTGAGATTCATGGCATTTTTAGCGTTAACGATTTCGATACGTGGCCAGATGCGGCGCTGAAACTGGAGCATTAACCATTTATTGGCATCGTGTAGCCCTTTATCTTTCAGCAGGTAAGAATGACGCGACAGGAAAATCGCACCAAGGAAGTGCGGGAGGGAGTGGATATTGCGTAAAACAGCTTGCCCCTGAGCGTGTTGCTCACGGGTAAGCGGTTTCTCTTTGCCAATAGCTTTCTTGGGAGCATTCCATGGGTAAACACCGACGAAAGGCTCGCCGGTGTTGCCTGGGTAGGCGAGTGGTGGCGTGGGGGCAATGCGCCCCCGATCTGCCTCGCTCACTCAACAACAGCCGAGTGATTGGTGAAAGCCTCCTGGCACAGCAGGCCAATGCGCTCAACTTCGGCGGCCAGCTCAGCAAGAGTGGTAGCGCCTGAATCGCGGATGTTCTGATGAATCAGGCCCGAAACCAGTTGCGGGATAGTCGGGTAATAGCCAATGGCATCAAGCCACTCTTTTCCTACTTCTTTACCGGATTTAACGGTCTTTCTACGGTTAAGGATGAATTGGAATGTGTCACTAGTGATTACCCAATTTTTATCGATTCTAATTTCCATGCTTTTTCCTCAATCGTAATTTTGGGTTTCTGGTCTGCGTGCAAATTCTGAATCACTCAAATCAGCCGCAATGAAATGACCTACCAGCAAAACCAGAAGGCCGAATAAAATAGAGAACCCCGTCATGACTTCCTCGCATAAATTTGACTTTTAGCCTCTCTAACCTCCTGGCAAGCCGTGCAAGTTTCCACACCCGGTAAAATTTCCCGACGAGCATCTGGAATCAATTCCCCACAATCATCACAAAAGAAAACATTACGACCAGCACGAACAGCGCGAGCTTTGGATATCTGCGCATCCAGCACCATCGCCTGTCGCTCTTGTGCTAAATCCATTAAATCCGGCATGGTTACCACACCTCATTTTCATTAAGTGGTTGACCCGCCTTTTGCGCAAGCGCCTCATGGTTTAACTTCTCAGACTCAGCGCGCAGCAGTTCGATAATCTCAACGCTAGAAAGGTGGTTCACTGTCGCATAGGTTGCCATGCGGTCTAGGTGTGACGAGAAACTGGTCGCAGCGTCAGCCTTGGCCTCGTTGCGGGCGTTTCTCAACATCCAATCACGTGACTCATTGTCAGCCTTATTACGCATTGCTTGGCCGACGGTTTTATACATATGCATATAAACCTCCAGATAATAGAATGCCCGACGCAATGAAGCGCCTTTAAAAAGAACAGGTATTAATTAATGCAAATATTTTTCGGGCTTAACTGCCGTCAATATTGTTGGGGCGTGCTCAAATAGGTTGAATAATTCACGTAGTGCCTTGAATAGTGCCTCTCGCCACGTGCATGATTCATCATCAATGCGCCAGTATGGCTGGCTGAATTCGGCCTCGGTCAATCCCGCATGAAGAAATAACGTACGGCGTTGGCCAATGGTCAAACGGCCAATATAACCGGACTTGCTAATACCGTGCTTACGATACTTAGCAAACGCACTTCGTAATTCACCAATAGCGCAGACAATGCGCTCGCAGTCGCCCTCACTCATTTCCTCCAGTTTCAGCACAGAGTGACGCTGTTTAAGCTGCGCATGAAAACAGATGGTCAGGCGCTCACGCTCCATCATGTCATTATAGAAATTGCAGGTATCACGCCAGCGCGGCGCGGCAAGATGCTTACCGATAAGACCACGCAACCCGGCGGGCTGACTACGGACGGTTGCAACAGTCATTACTGTCATTTGAACCCCCTACGTAAAATGGAATTGACTGCAGGAAACCAGCGGCCAGCGCGACGGGTGCGGATGATAATGCCCTTGCGCCCTTTGCCGTGGGTGATAGTTGTATCAAGTGAGCGTGCCGCCTGATGGTTCCAGAGCAGCGGCGCAATAGAGATAGGCTGTAGCATAGTCATTACCTCGTTTAACGAACTGGTGAAGAAGGTTCACCGAGTCCAAGCCACTGCAACCAACCGTCGCGGATTTCTTTCGGGCGACTCTCGAAAGCCAATTTCATCCCCTCATTCCATGCAGGGAGGTAAACCCAGTATTCAGCGCGTGCCGTTGGCACCTCCGGGGTGCGCATTTCCACAACTGGCAGTTTGTTCTTATCAATCATGCCCTTTACCGCTTCAGGCGTTTTGCCGATGACCTTGGCAAATTCCTGATAGGGCAATGCGTCAGAAAGCCTTACTACTTGCTTTTCCATCTGGTAACCTCTCCGATTGTAGTAATCAGTTGCCTATAGGGGCTTATAGTCACCTATAGTGCTTTTGATACTACCAATGACAATTAATTACTACGATTTGCAAATAATCATGCAAAGGGAGTCCCATGTCAATAGACATAGCAGAGAAGTTAAAGCTGATTAGAGAGTCAGAAAGATTAAATAGAAAGGAATTCAGTGAGTTAACTGGAGTTCCTTATAGTTCACTATCCAGTTATGAGACGAGATCTAAAGGGATGGGACTAGATGCCGCGATGAAAATCCTGAGCCATCCACGGTTTGAAAAATATACTTTATGGTTTATGAGTGATCGAATTTCACCCGAATCCGGCCAAATAGCGCCGGCACTCGCACACTTTGGGCAAGACGCAACAACCTCGCAGCACTCAGACCAAAAGACTGGCTAAACATTCACTTAAATTATCTATTCAATAATTTTCGTGTAAAAGCCAGTTACATTCATGAAAGTAAAATCTTCCTCGGAGGGCTTCGCGATGGCGATTAAGAAGCTCGAAGATGGTCGATATGAAGTGGACATAAGGCCGAACGGGCGCAACGGAAAGCGTATCCGTCGGAGATTTGACAAGAAGCACGAAGCACAAGCTTTTGAGAAGTACACGCTTGTGAACTATCACGACAAGGGGTGGCTAGCAAAACCAACAGATAAGCGGTCTTTATCTGAGCTAATTGAGCTTTGGTGGGTGTATCACGGTAAGACCATAGATCATGGCCAGTCTTATCGTTACAAACTCAACAAGATCAACCGGAGTATGGACTACCCTGCGGCGTTCCAAATAGATAAAAGGCGTCTTGCTAACTATCGGGTATTGAGACTGAGCGAGGGTGACCAGGCTTCTACGCTTAACCGTAATCTTGTTGTTCTATCGGGGATGTTCACCTTCCTGATTGAGGCAGGCTTGTACCACGGCGTTCACCCATTGCGCGGGATAAACAAACTCAAGGAAGCCCCGACGTCTATGGGATTTCTTTTACAACCCGAGATCGAACACCTGCTTGCAAGCGCGGAAGGTGATAACTACAAAATTGCAGTCTTGTGTTTAAGCACCGGCGCACGATGGGGAGAGGCTAGCCAATTACGTGTTGAAAACGTCATCGGCGGCAAAGTGACTTTTGTACATACCAAAACCGGTAAAAGGCGTTCTGTGCCAGTTTCTGAGGATGTTAGAGAGGCCCTGTTCACTCGAGAAACAGGCAAGCTATTCCCAGATGCAAGTTATGACGCTTTCCGCACGCTGATTAGGACGATAAAGCCAGATTTACCGAAAGGACAAGCGACGCATGTTTTGCGTCACACGTTCGCAACGCACTTCATGATGAACGGAGGGAATATTGTGACTCTGCAACGCATTTTGGGCCATGCCAAAATCACTCAGACAATGACATATGCACACTTTTCGCCGGACTTCCTGAACGATGCTATTTCGTTCAACCCATTACAGGGCAAAGTCGCCGTTTAGCGTCCACATACTGTCCACACTTGAGTTGTTTTTGACAGCTTACAGATATCTGTAATGCTGATAAAACATAGAGTTAATGTCAGAAGGCAGGCCCAGCCTACCGTAAAAAGGGCCTCGAACGAGGCCCTTGGGAAGATTACTTGGCACCCACAGGCTCTGGGACAGCAGAGCTGCCCATCGCCTTCTCATCGCGAATTATTGAACGATCCTTACGCACGTCAGCCACATCGGAGGCACTGATGGCTTTGGCGTTGTTCCCCCAACTGGAACGGATAAAATTCACCACGTCAGCTACCTGCTGGTCGTTCAAGCGCCAGCCAAACGGCGGCATGGTGAGGTTGGAAACCGCCCCTTTCACCGCCGGCGTAGTATTGCCGACCAGCACAATGTGGATCAGCGAGGTCGCGTCTTCAGTCTGCACCACCGGATTGCCCTTCAGCGCAGGGAAGGCACGCTTGTAACCAACACCATCGGTACGGTGGCAAGCGGCACAGTTATCGACATACAGCGCGGCGCCGGGTTTGCTGTCGTTACCACGCCACAAATCTTTGGCGACGCTGTCTTCAACCGGAGCGGCCTGCTGTTTACCGTCTTTCGGCGGCAAGGTTTTCAGATAGCGGGCAATCGCGGTCAAATCCTCATCGCTGAGATATTGCAGGCTATGTTCGACCACGTCGCTCATGCCACCAAATACCACCGACTTATCGTTGCGGCCGGTTTTCAGGAACTCGGTCAGTTCACTCTCGCTCCAGGTGCCTAGCCCCTCTTTATTGTCGCCACGCAGGCTGGATGCCACCCAACCGTCGATCGGCGCAGTGCTGCCGGACAGGTAATCATCCCCTTCCGTATTGCTCAACGCCTTCTCTTGCATGGTCAGGCTACGCGGCGTATGGCATGCACCACAGTGCCCCAACCCTTCGACCAGATAGCGGCCACGTTCGATAACCGGATCGGCGTTGGCGTTGGCCGCAAAATCGGCCGGTGTTGGTGCAAACATCGAACGCCAGATGTGCAGTGGCCAGCGCATGGACAGCGGCCAAGGAATATCGGAGTCTTGGTTCGCTTGTTCGACTGGCTGCACGCCGTGCATGAAATAGGCATACATGGCACGCATATCCTCCTCTTTTACCAGCGCAAACGAAGGGTAAGGCATCGCGGGGTACAGGGTGCTGCCGTTCTTGGCGACGCCTTTGCGTACCGCATTGTCGAAATCTTCAAAACTGTAATCGCCAATGCCGGTGGTTTTGTCCGGGGTGATGTTGGTGGAATAGATAGTGCCAATCGGCGTTTCCATCGCCAAACCACCAGCAAAGGGCACGCCGTTTTTGCCATTGGTGTGGCAGGCCACACAGTCACCGGCACGTGCCAGATATTCACCGCGTTTGAGCAATTCGCTGCTGACCGTCGCGTCTTGCGCCAAAACGGAAAAACTCAGTGCACTGAGAACCAGTGCGGGAACCAAAGCTTTCATCACTCGCATCCTCATGCCTGCACCAATGGGCCTGGGTTTTTCAGATACTGCTCGCGAATGGCGCGGGCAGACCAGTAGGCCAACGCGGCAACGGTGCCGGTCGGGTTGTAGCCCAGTCCCTGGGGGAAAGCCGATGCGCCGATCGAGAACACGTTATGCACGTCCCAACTTTGCAGATAACGGTTTACCGCGCTGGTCTTGGGATCTTCTCCCATCACCGCACCACCGTTCATGTGCGTAGTTTGGTAGCTGGTGGTATCGAAATGACTGTTGGCGTTTTTCGGGCTGCCGGAAATCAGTTTTGGGTTCATCGCCTTGGCGATCGGGGCCATCTTGTTAAACATAAACTGCGCCATCTTGATGTCATTTTCCTGCCAGTCGAAGGTCATGCGTAGCAGCGGTTGGCCAAAGACGTTCTTGTAGGTCGGATCGAGATCGAGATAGTTGCTACGATAGGACTGGTGCGCGCCATGCGCATCCATAGAGACATGGTGCGTATAGGCATCAGCCACCGCGGCTTTCCACTTGCTGCCCCAGGCTGGAGTGCCAGGAGGCGTTGGCAGGCCGGAGATCGGTTTGGTACCCGCCTGGTTGACCCAGAACGGTGAGCCACCGACAAAGCCCTCTTTGCCGTGGTCAAAGTTATCCGCGTTGAAATCATCCACGCCGACGCCGTTACCGCCCGCGCCAATAAACGGGTTGGTGTGGACGTCCTTATCGAAGAACGCTTTGATGGTAGTCATGTTCTGGTAGGCAAAATTACGCCCAACCACCCCTTCACCAGTCTGTGGATCATAAGGTTTGCCAATACCGGAGAGCAGCATCAGATGCACATTGTGGAACTGGAAGGCCCCGAGGATCACCAGATCGGCAGGTTGTTCAATCTCACGCCCCTGGGCATCGATATAGTTGACCCCGGTCGCCCGGCTTTTGTCAGCGGTCAGGTTAACTTTCAGCACGTTAGCGTTGGTGCGCAGCTCAAAGCGCTTCTCCATCCGCAGTGCTGGCAAGATATTGACGTTTGGCGACGCCTTGGAATACATGTAGCAGGCATAGCCGCTGCAATAACCGCAAAAGTTACAAGGCCCCATCTGCGCGCCATAGGGGTTGGTATAGGAATCTGAGGTATTAGCGGAGGGCAGATTGTAAGGGTGATAACCCACCTCACGCGCGGCTTTTTCAAACAGTTGAGCGGAGAAGGTGTTCTTCTGCGCTGGTAGTGGGAAATGGTCGGAACGGTCTGGTGCAAAGGGGTTTCCGCCTTTGTCTTTACCCACCAACTGCCCCTTCACCGACCAGGCAGTGCCTGAGGTGCCGAATACCTTCTCGGCCTTATCGAAGAACGGCTCCAGCTCGTCGTAGCTCACCCCAAAATCCTGGATCGTCATGTCTTTTGGAATAAAGCTTTTGCCGTAGCGTTCTTCATAATGGCTGCGCATACGCAGCTCGATAGGATCGACACGGAAATGCACGCCAGACCAGTGCAGCCCAGCGCCGCCCACGCCGGTGCCCGGCAGGAAAGCCGCCAACTGGCGATAAGGTACTGCGGTTTGGCTGGTGTTGTGACGGATGGTCACCGTACTTTTGGAAAGGTCCTGGAACAGCTTGCGGCGGATATTATAGGTCAGTTCATCGATCACCTGCGGGTAGGAACCGTCTGGGTAGGTATCGCGCATCGGGCCACGCTCAAGCGCTACCACGTTCAGGCCGGCCTCGGTCAACTCCTTGGCCATAATGGCACCAACCCAACCAAAACCGACGATCACCACATCCTGCTTCTTCATTACCGTTGCCATAATTACCCCCTCTCCCCACGAATCGATACCGGTGGGAAGGGATAACGTTCCCCTCGCTCAACCCAGTCCATAAAGTCGGCGCGCGCGCCCGGAAAATTAATCAGCTTCCATCCCACCATTTCTTTGTTACCGCCATGGATTGGATCGCTGAAAAAACCTTCACGGGTGTTTTGCAATAGGTAAGAGAAGAACAGCTTGGCAGGCAGTTGCGCAAACTCGGCCTCACCGGATTCAAACTTCTGCAACAGCGCATCCTGTTGTGCGCCATCCAGCTCGGCGAATACTTTACCTGCCGTTTTCTTGCTGTAGGCATCCGCGTCGCTGATACCCAGGTTATAAATCTGTTTCGGCACCAACGGCAGTTGATAACCCATTTCCGGTGCGACATCTGGATTGAACGGCCCTTGCATGTACCAGATTGAACCGGTGGCATAAGGCGTATTCATCTGCCGATCGATAAACTCCGGCACGCCTGCTTCCAAAGCGCCCGGGCCGCGCTCGTCCGCAGGGATCAATCGCGCGACCGCCGCCTGAACAAAGGCCCACTCTTCGGGGGTAAAGAAGGTCGGTTGATACTCTGCCTGCTTGGGAGTATCGCTAGCGGCAATCGCGGGTGTGGACGCCGTCAGGGCACTCACACCGCTGCCACCGATAACGGCTGCGGGGATCAGCGTCATCGACTTCAGCAAGAAATCACGCCGGGAGTTGTTGGTTTTATCGTTCGACATAGCACATTCCTTCCAAAAAAAATCACAACTATTTAACCTCAACCTCGCGGTCTATACGGAGTTTAAACATATATTGTTACGTAATTGTTTATTTTTTGAAGATCAGAATGTGAGCTTTGGCAGCAATGTTACCGGTAACTATTTGATTGAACGTAAAGTTTTCTTTGTTAATGTAAAATTAACAATTTGTGCGGTTTTTTAGTTCAAAAGGCGGGAGAACAGCGGAAATGGGATGCGGAGCACATTTTTACCGGCAAGAAATAGCAAAACCGGCCCTTTATTGGGGCCGGCTTTAGGTAATCTGAGGCTAGTCGGCCATCGCTTGATAAGCAGTGGTAACCTTCCACAAGTAACGCGGCGCTTGCGGTGCCGGGTGCTTCTTCTGGATATGCTGATAAAACTCGTCCGGGCTCATCTGATTGATGCGGTTAACCGCCACACGTTTATCTGATGAGAAGGTCCGTAACATCGCGCCTGCCCCGTTCACATAGGAAACGATGGTGGCATAACGTAACGTTTGTGGATTGGTGATCCCGGCTAGCTGCTGGCTTTGAAGAATATTGATATAGGCTGTTCCCAGATCAATATTGACCGCCGGATCCTTCAACTCGCGTGAACTTGGCTGCCCGTTCTTTCCCTTCATACGGTAAGCATCGCGTCCAGCGGTTGAGGCTTTCAGCTGCATGAGCCCCACGGCATTCGAGGTGCTGACCACATTCGGGTTAAACCCGGACTCCACCTGAATGATCGCCTTAATCAGCGTTTCGTCGACGCCATAGTTGCTGGCGGCCTGACGAATATAATCGTTATAAGCGACCGGTGTCCCGGTACGGTTGCTTGGTGTTTGCGGTGGGGTTTTTAGCCAACCGCCCGAAGTGCCACTACCTGCCTGGTTGCCGGTAGTTTGCGGATCTTTCGCACAACCGGCTAATAGTACGATTGCCATCAGGCAACCTATTTTTGTTTTCACAGAATCCCTCACTCCTTTCAATGAGTTGCGTAGCATATACAACTGGTAAGGATACCTGCATAACTTTTTTGGTCTATTCTCAGGCTATCCATATACCAAGAGGTGATTTATGAGTCAATCTTCGTCCATAGGATTTGTGGTGTCTTTCACCTATCCGGAACAGAGCTTAACCGATTTAGCTAAATTAACCGGACAAATGACGCTGGCCGGTTTTTCCACCATGCTCAGCGACAGCAATGGCGTTCCTCATGAGCTAGGGATCAACAGTTTTTCGCTAACAACGCCCTTAAATCAAGAAGATGTTAAACAGTTGGCACAAGGCTTGGGCGAGGTGGCATTGGGGGCAAAACCCGAAGTGGAGATAGTCACTGGGAGTGACTACTTTAAGCGGTTACATCCCGATACATAAAATGTTATAACTCACACGGCGGTACTATTTCATTAACAACAAAATAACCCCTTGGCAAAGCTTGGTGATGCTTGACTTCCGCTCAATTGATATTGATAATCATTTTCATTTGAATGAGGAGACGTCATCATGCTAATGAAAAACAACGTATTTACTCGTCGTGGTTTTAGTTTGTCCCACTTTCGCCCCCTTGCCCTGCTCTGCGTATGCCTCAGCGTTATTGCTGTGAGCCAACCGGCGTTGGCAAAGGAAAAGCTGCGCGTGGTGACAACCTTCACCATTATCCAGGATATCGCCCAGAACGTGGCAGGCGACGCCGCCGTGGTGGAGTCCATCACCAAACCTGGGGCGGAAATCCACGACTATCAGCCCACGCCGCGGGATATCGTTAAGGCACAGCACGCCGATCTGATTTTATGGAACGGGATGAACCTGGAGCGCTGGTTCCAACGCTTCTTCGAAAATATCAAACAGGTGCCCGCCGCCGTGGTGACCGAAGGGATCACCCCGCTGCCGATCCACGAAGGCCCATATAACGGTAATCCAAACCCCCATGCCTGGATGTCGCCAAGTAATGCGCTGATCTACATCGAGAACATCCGCAAAGCGCTGGTACAGCACGATCCTGATAACGCCGAAACCTATAACCGCAATGCCAAAACCTACGCTGAAAAAATCGCGGCGCTGGATGCCCCGCTACGCGAACGTTTGTCGCGTATTCCGGCAGCCCAGCGCTGGCTGGTAACCAGCGAAGGCGCCTTTAGCTATCTGGCCAAAGACTATCAGCTGCAAGAAGTCTACCTGTGGCCGATCAATGCCGATGAACAGGGCTCACCGCAGCAGGTGCGCCGGGTGATTGATACCGTGCGGGCCAACCACATTCCGGTGGTGTTCAGCGAAAGCACCATTTCGGATAAACCGGCCAAGCAGGTGGCCAAAGAAACCGGCGCGCAATACGGCGGCGTGTTGTACGTCGATTCGCTGTCTGCCGCCGACGGGCCGGTGCCCACCTATATCGATCTGCTCAATACCACTGTGCAAACCATCGCCAAAGGATTCAATCAATGAGTGCAGAGACCTTTATCCGCCCCGAACTTAGCGTGGATGACGTATCGGTCACCTATAACAACGGCCATACCGCGATCCATAACGCAAGTTTTACCCTTAACGGTGGTTCAATCTGTGCGCTGGTGGGGGTTAACGGCAGCGGAAAATCAACCCTCTTCAAAAGCATCATGGGTCTGGTAAAACCGACATCTGGCCAGGTGATGCTGAGCGGCCAACCGGTTGTCGCCGCACTGAAGAAAAATATTATCGCCTACGTGCCGCAGACCGAAGAGGTTGATTGGAACTTCCCGGTGCTGGTGGAAGACGTAGTGATGATGGGCCGCTATGGCAAAATGAACTTCTTGCGCATTCCTACCAAGGAAGACCGGTTACGGGTCGATAAGGCGCTGGAACGCGTTGGCCTGAGCGAATTACGTAGCCGACAGATCGGCGAGCTTTCCGGCGGACAAAAAAAACGCGTATTCCTGGCCCGTGCCCTGGCTCAGCAGGGAACTGTGCTGCTGCTTGATGAGCCTTTTACCGGTGTGGATGTCAAAACCGAGAACGCCATCATCGAGCTGTTACGTTCGCTGCGCGATGAGGGGCACCTGATCCTGGTATCGACCCATAATCTCGGCAGCGTACCGGAGTTTTGCGATCGAGTGATCCTGATTAACCGTACCGTGCTTGCCGCCGGCCCGCTCGAGACCACGTTCACGCAAAGCAATCTGGAACTGGCGTTCGGTGGCGTATTGCGCCATATCAACCTCTCCGGGCCCGATCTACACGACGACAACGATCCCCGCACCGTGACGGTAATCACCGATGACGAGCGCCCTGCGGTGTTTTATGGCCATACCAAGAGCGATCCTCCGGCGCAAAGTCAGCAAAAGGAGAATAACCCCTGATGCTCGAGATCCTTCTGCAACCGTTCAACTACAACTACATGGCTAAGGCGATGTGGGTCAGCGCCATTGTCGGCGCGGCCTGCGCTTTTCTGTCGGCGTATCTGATGCTGAAAGGCTGGTCGTTGATGGGGGATGCGCTTTCCCACTCCGTGGTGCCTGGTGTAGCCGGTGCCTATGCCCTCGGCCTACCCTATGCAGCTGGTGCGTTTTTCACCGGCATGCTGGCCGCGCTGGCGATGACATTGGTACGCCACGTTACCCGCCTGCGTGAAGATGCCATTATCGGCTTTATTTTCTCCACCTTTTTCGCCGTCGGCCTGTTGATCATTTCGCTCAATCCTACCTCGGTGAACGTGCAGTCAATCATCTTCGGCAACATTCTCGGTATCGCAGATGAAGACGTGTTACAGGTGGAGATTATTATCGGTGTTTCGTTAGTGATCTTATGCCTGGTGTGGAAAGACCTGCTGGCGGTATTTTTCGACGAAAACCACGCGGTATCAATTGGGCTTTCGCCACTAAAGTTGAAGATCCTGTTCTTTACCCTGCTTAGTGCCTGCACCGTGGCCGCGCTGCAAACCGTCGGCGCCATTCTGGTGATCGCCATGGTGATAACCCCCGGTGCCACCGCCTATCTGCTGACCGACCGTTTTGGCCGTCTGGTGATTATCGCCATCGCCATCGGTGCCTTGACCAGCGGACTGGGTGCCTACCTCAGCTTCTTCGTCGACGGGGCAACTGGCGGCGTGATCGTCACGCTGCAAACGGTAGTGTTCCTGGCGGCCTTCCTGTTCGCACCGAAGCACGGGCTGTTAGCCTCAAAACGCCGCGTCACCCGTGGCAACTCTTCGGAGGGCAACTGATGGAACTCCTGTTGCAATGGTTCTCAGAGCCGTTCGCCTATCCCTTTATGCAACGAGCCATCATCGCGGCTATCGTCACCGGAGTCGTCTGCGCCGTGCTGTCTTGCTATCTGGTGTTGAAAGGCTGGTCACTGATGGGGGATGCCATTTCTCACGCCGTGCTTCCCGGCATTGTGTTGGCCTTTGTGTTCAGCATTCCACTGGCGATTGGCGCATTTCTTTCCGGTATTTTCTGCGCGGTCGCGACGGGTTATCTGAAAGAACACAGCCGGGTAAAGGAAGATACGGTGATGGGGATCGTCTTCTCCGGCATGTTTGCCTTTGGGCTGGTGCTGTTTGCCCGCATCGATACCGATCAACACCTCAGCCATATCCTGTTCGGCAATATGCTGGGGATCACCGACGGTGAACTGCAGCAAACATTGTGGATCGCCGGGATCACGCTGGCGATCGTACTGCTCAAGCGCCAGGACTTTATGCTTTACTGTTTCGATCCGAACCATGCGCGCGTCATCGGCCTGCCAGTGAAGTTACTGCACTACGGCTTACTCTGCCTGCTGGCGTTAACCATTGTTGCCTCGCTACAGGCGGTGGGGGTGATCCTGGTGATTGCGATGCTGATCGCACCGGGGATCATTGCATTCACCCTGTGCCGCAGCTTCAACCGGATGCTGATCGTTGCCACCATCGCTTCGGTTTTTTCCTGCGTGCTGGGCACGTTGATCAGTTTTCATATCGACGGCGCAACCGGGCCATGCATCGTGATCGTGCAGGCGCTGCTGTTTGTCATCGCCCTGCTCTATAGCCACTTCAAACCCGTGCAACGTCACGAAATCACCGTGGTTAAAACCAACTCGTAGGCGCCGCATGCGGCGCTCGTTTATTGCTGCTGATAAATATCGGGCCGGGCGATCTGCCAGACAAAGTCCTGCTTATTGACCGGCTGATAACCTACTTGCTGATACAGCCCTGGGGCACTGCTGGTCACCAACATAATGCGCCGCAAACGTTGTAACACCGGATGCTCCAGCATGCAGGCCATCAACCATTTGGCCAGACCCTGCCGCGTAAACTCGGGGATAACGAACGCGTCGCACAAATAGCCGAACGTGGCGTAGTCCGTCACCAACCGGGCAAAACCAATCTGCTGGCGCTGATGATAAAGGCCAAAACACAGGCTGTTATCGATCGACTGCTGCACCGTTGCCAACGAGATCCCCTGCGCCCAACTGGTAGTCGCCAAAAAAGCGTGGGTGGTAGCCAGGTCCAACTCGCTTTTATCACTGTTGATACGAAATTCACCGCGCTGCCACTGCTGATTCTGCTCCATTGCCTATTCCCGGGAAAATTGATTGTTTTGAAAGTAACGTCTAAACATCATCGAGCTTTTTCCAAGTTGCAAGCTGAGACGTACTTAAATTTATCAATAGCGTATATACTTTGACCAGACACGCGGCGATGATATTTTCGTCAATAGATGGCGCAGCTGTGCGCCACATCGTGTTTTCGCCGCAGGAAAGACGCTAACCTAATGAAATCGCAGGCAACACAGAAGGGGATTACTATGTGGCAAGCCGTTAGCCGTCTGTTGAGTGAACATCTTGGCAGCGCAGAAATCCGCGAAAGGACTGAACTGCCCGGGGGCGAAATCCACCCGGCGTGGCGCGTGAGTTACGGTGACAGCGAGGTGTTTGTTAAATGTGATGCCCGAGAAATGCTGCCGATATTCACCGCAGAGGCAGACCAACTGGCGCTGTTGGCGCGCAGTAAGACCGTGCGAGTCCCCGAAGTGTATGGGGTTGGCAGCGATCGCGATTACAGTTTCCTGCTGCTGGAGTATCAACCCCTAAAGCCGCTGGATGCGCACGGGGCGCACTGCCTCGGGCAACAACTGGCCCGTCTGCACCAATGGAGCGAACAACCGCAGTTCGGCCTCGACTTTGATAACGACCTTTCCACCACGCCGCAGCCCAATGCCTGGCAACGCCGCTGGGCGGTATTTTTTGCCGAGCAACGCATCGGCTGGCAGCTACAGCTGGCGGCAGAAAAGGGCATGACCTTCGGTGATATCGACGAAATTATCGACGTAGTATACCTGCGGTTGCAACACCATCAGCCACAGCCTTCCCTGCTGCATGGAGATCTGTGGCCTGCCAACTGTGCTCAGACCGCGGATGGGCCTTTGCTGTTCGATCCAGCCTGTTACTGGGGCGACAGAGAGTGTGATTTAGCGATGCTGCCGCTTTATCCTGAATTGCCCGCCCAGATTTATGACGGCTATCAGAGCGTGTGGCCGCTGGAGGCCGGGTTTATCGAACGTCAGCCGCTGTATCAGCTTTATTACCTGCTCAACCGTAGCAACCTGTTTGGCGGCCAACATCTGGTCATGGCACAGCGGGCCATCGACAAACTGCTCCATCCAGAAACTCTGTAATGTAATGGGCGCCGCATGTGGCGCCCATTACAGATCTACGCAACGCCGGCCATTTGCCCTAGCAGCTTGAGCACGAAATAAGCCACCACGGCGATCACCACCGGCAAGATATACAGCGGAAAGTATTGCAACAAAATGGTGTGGTGCGGCAACGTCACCCGCTCTTCCAATTGCGCACGCGTGTGCCCTTCGCTGCCCTTGGCCTGTTCCAGGATCATCTGATCTTCCAATCCTTCACGGATAAACTTCACCTGGCGCGACATCCGCGCACCGGAAGTCTGCAATGCCAGACCGACAAAAATCAGGAAATAGATAATGATAAACATCAGATTAGCGCCGCTAAACAGGCTCTTATCCACGTCCGGTACTGGTGAGTTGTACCAGAAAATATTCAGGAATGGCGTATTGAAGCGCACCATGTCGACCATGACGTGGACAAAATCCAACATCACGGCGTTGATCCCTCTGGACTTCTCACTGTGTTGATAAACAAAACCCAGCAGTGAAACCAGCGTTGAAAGTAACGCCGGGATGAAAACGACCCATCCGAAAATGCGTTTCAGTATGGCAACGCGCCCAGCCTGTTGATACGTCATGTGTTCCCCTTGTAAGTGACGTAACCGTTGTTGCGCTAAGTCTACCTGTAGTTAATGAAACTCGCCCACCGTTTTCTTTATCTTCCCCCTCAGTTCCAGAGAGATCCTGTACTTTGGGAAAACGCCTCGGGCCCGAAAGATGCAGGTGCCTGAACAAAAATGATAGAGTGGCGAAAACATTTTCTTTTACTGGTGCTGCAGGAGTTAATTGTTAATGGCTTATTCGCAACGCATAGCAACCGCAATTTTTGATATGGACGGTCTACTGATCGACTCTGAACCCCTGTGGTTACAGGCGGAAATGGACATCTTCAGCTCATTGGGGCTGGATCTGTCTGACCGTCACAAACTTCCGGATACGCTAGGTTTACGCATCGATCTGGTGGTGCGGATGTGGTTCCAGGCCATGCCGTGGCAAGGACCCTCTCAGGAGGAGGTCGCTGGCCGCATTATCGAGCGGGCCATCGAGTTGGTACGGGAAAAGCGCCCGTTGCTGCCTGGCGTGCAACAAGCGCTGGAACTGTGCCGTAGCCTGGATTTGAATATTGGGCTGGCCTCCGCCTCTCCGCTACATATGCAACAGCAGGTGCTGAAGATGTTCGATCTGGAGAGCTATTTCGATCAGTTGGTTTCCGCCGAATACCTGCCCTACAGCAAGCCGCACCCAGAAGTCTATCTGATCGCCGCCGAACGCCTGGGCAGCGATCCACAGCACTGCATTACTCTGGAAGACTCCTTCAACGGTATGATTGCCACCAAAGCGGCGCGTATGAAATCGATCGTGATCCCTGCGCACGAATACAGCCAGGATCCGCGCTGGGCCTTGGCCGACCTTAAGTTGCAAAGCCTCGAGCAGTTGACTGCCGCCCATCTAGCCTGATCTTGACGGCATCGGCCCCGCCGATGCCCTTTTCCCTCCCCTGCACAAAAAAATAAATAAAACACCATTTCATTTTTATTGAATTAAGACACCATTCAAATTATGCTAGTTGCATAAAGAAAACACCGGGCGAATCGGTGACACCGTCACTGCCACGCGGTTGCCATCGAAAGCCCGGTGCTTTCTTCCCTCACGGCAAGAGAGCAAAGCTATGATTTTGAATTCCTTCGACTTAACGGGCAAAGTGGCGCTGATCACCGGCTGCAATACCGGCCTGGGACAAGGCATTGCGATTGGGTTGGCGCAGGCCGGTTGCGACATTATCGGCGTGAACCGCAGTCAGCCCCTGGAGACCATGAGCAAAGTCACCCGGACCGGGCGCCGATTCCTGAATCTGAACGCCGATCTCGGCAATATCGACGCCATCCCTTCTCTGCTCGCCTCTGCCGTTGAGACGTTTGGCAGAATCGATATCCTGGTGAACAACGCAGGAATTATCCGCCGTGAAGACGCCCTGAGTTTCAGTGAACAAGACTGGGATGAAGTGATGGACGTCAATATCAAGACCCTGTTCTTTATGGCACAGGCGGTGGCCAAACAGTTCATCAGCCAAGGCAGCGGCGGTAAAATTATCAATATTGCTTCCATGCTTTCTTTCCAAGGCGGCATTCGCGTGCCGTCTTACACCGCGTCGAAAAGCGCAGTACTCGGCGTCACCCGACTGTTAGCCAATGAATGGGCGCAATACCAGATTAACGTCAACGCGATTGCGCCGGGTTATATGGCCACCAACAACACCCAGCAGCTGCGTACCGATGAAGACCGCAGCCAGCAGATACTCGAACGCATCCCCGCCGGGCGCTGGGGCACGCCGGATGACTTGATGGGCCCGATCGTGTTCCTTGCCTCGGCAGCGTCCGACTACGTTAATGGCTACACGCTCGCAGTAGACGGCGGCTGGCTGGCTCGCTAATCCCCACGGCAAATATATCCTTCCTGTGAATTTGAACGGGCGCCGTATTGCCGCGCCCCTATATTACGAGTCTACTTGTATACGGCATCCGTCAGAAACACTGCTTCAACCCTTTGTAAAACGGCGTAAAATTAACAACTCGTTACAGGGTAACCGCTTCCGTAACTGTAAAAATTCCCATATACTGGATAAATTAACAGTTTAGTAGCCGGAATATAGCAACATGACCGCGGAAGGACATCTCATATTCTCTGTTGCCTGCGCGATCTTTGCCAAGAAAGCGGAGGTGACTCCCGTGCTCGCCGCTGGCGATTGGTGGCACATCATTCCTGCCGCGCTGCTGACGTCGCTGTTACCCGATATCGATCACCCTAAATCCATCCTGGGCCAGCGCCTGCGCTGGATCGCAATCCCGATCTCACGCGCCTTTGGCCACCGTGGCTTCACCCATAGTCTGCTGGCGATCGTCGGCGGCATGTGGCTATTTCAGCTAGAAGTGCCGCGCGGTTGGCCTATCCCCGCAGACGTGCTGCACGCCATGATTATCGGTTATTTCAGCCACCTGCTGGCCGATATGCTCACCCCTGCCGGCGTGCCGTTGCTTTGGCCCTGCCGCTGGCGTTTCTGCCTGCCAATATTGAACTCACAAAAAGGCAACCAGTTGGAGCGAGTGCTGTGTATAGTTTTGGTGGCTTTCGCCATCTACTGGCAAGGGGATTACACCTTTCCCGTACAGTCGTATTTTGAGCAAATAAAAAATATCCGACTGTGATCACAAAAAATCGTCTATTTACCCACCTTTCCGCTCATTACATCAACGATTTTAAGCCAAAAGTTATATTAAATTCTTTTTGGATATAAGTGCGCTGCACCGCAAACTGTTAGGATATTTACATCGCATTACATCGGTGCGTGGCACCTTTATTATAAGAAAACAAGATTGGAGAACTGGGGATGAATCTACCGCTCGTATTAAACGTGCTGGTTTTTGCCGCCCTCCTTTTGCTGTTGGCGCAAACCCGCCATAAGCAATGGAGCCTGGCTAAAAAAGTGCTGGTTGGCCTGGCTCTGGGTGTAGTGTTCGGTTTGGCACTGCAACTGGTATACGGCTCGGACAACCCGGTGCTGAAAGAGTCCATCGGCTGGTTTAACATCGTCGGTAACGGCTATGTACAGCTGCTGCAAATGATCGTGATGCCGCTGGTTTTCGCCTCTATCCTGAGCGCGGTAGCCAAGTTGCATAACGCTTCTTCACTGGGCAAAATCAGCTTCCTGACCATTGGTACCCTGCTGTTTACCACGCTGATTGCCGCACTGGTGGGCGTATTGGTCACCAACCTGTTCGGATTGACCGCAGAGGGTCTGGTCCAGGGCACACAAGAAACGGCTCGTTTGTCGGCGATCGAAACCAACTACGCGGGTAAAGTGGCCGATCTGAGTGTGCCACAATTGATCCTGTCATTTGTGCCGAAAAACCCGTTTGCCGATCTGACCGGGGCTAACCCAACGTCAATCATCAGCGTGGTGATTTTCGCTGCCTTCCTCGGTGTGGCTTCTCTGCAACTGCTTAAAGATGACCAACCGAAAGGCCAGCGCGTGCTGGTAGCTATCGATACCCTGCAAGCCTGGGTGATGAAGCTGGTCCGTCTGGTGATGAAGCTGACTCCTTACGGCGTACTGGCGTTGATGACCAAGGTCGTTGCTGGCTCCAACATCCACGACATTATCAAGCTGGGCAGCTTTGTGGTCGCCTCTTACCTTGGTCTGGCGATCATGTTCGTGGTTCACGGCCTGCTGCTGAGCTTCACCGGCGTTAATCCGCTGAAATTCTTCCGCAAGGCGTGGCCGGTGCTGACCTTTGCCTTCACCAGCCGTTCCAGCGCTGCCAGCATCCCGCTGAACGTCGAAGCGCAGACTCGCCGTCTGGGCGTGCCGGAGTCGATTGCCAGCTTCTCGGCTTCCTTTGGTGCCACTATTGGTCAGAACGGTTGCGCGGGTCTCTACCCAGCAATGCTGGCGGTGATGGTTGCGCCAACCGTGGGCATCAACCCGCTGGATCCACTGTGGATCGCAACGCTGGTCGGCATTGTTACCGTCAGTTCAGCCGGCGTTGCCGGTGTGGGTGGCGGCGCGACCTTCGCTGCACTGATTGTACTGCCAGCGATGGGCCTGCCGGTGACTCTGGTCGCCCTGCTGATTTCGGTTGAACCGTTGATCGATATGGGCCGCACCGCGCTGAACGTTAGTGGTTCGATGACCGCAGGTACCGTCACCAGCCAACTGATGAAGCAGACCGACAAAACCATTATGGACAGCGAAGACGAAGCGGAACTGGTTCACCGGTAACCCTAGACGGATTTGCAACTGAACCGGCGCCCAGGCGCCGGTTTTTTTTCGCCAGGACTGCCAATGATATCTCATTAGTATTAGTGTGTAGCAAATAGGATCCATGGAACCCATTATGATTGAAACACGCCTGCTACATCAGTTCATCGCCGTCGCCGAGGAATTGCACTTCAATCGCGCAGCACAACGACTGCATATGGCACAACCCCCGTTGAGTCAGGCTATTCGCCGGCTGGAGCATGAGATCGGCGCTCCCCTGTTTGAACGCACCAATCGCAGCGTGTCGCTCACGCCTGCTGGAACCGACTTTCTGGCAACGGCAAGAAAGGTGCTGCGCCTGCTTGATGAAGGCGTCGAACAGACCAGGCGAGTAGCGCAAGGCATTGAAGGCCATCTCACGTTAACCTTCATCAATATCGCCCCCTATGACGCATTGCTAGGCGCATTGCAGCGCTTCCGCTCTGCATTCCCCGCCATCTCCTTCACGATGCATGAGGCCACGACTCAAGAGCAGGTCGAGGCACTGGAACATGGCCGCGCCGAGCTCGGTTTCATCAGGCCACCGGGCAGGACGGCTCCGGAGCTGCGCTTCGAGTCCATTCAGCGAGAACCCATCATGATTGGCCTGCCAGCCACACACCCTCTCGCGTGCCACGAGATCATTCCACTGGCCGCACTGCGAGATGACGCCTTCGTATCGTCACCACGGCACCTGGGCCAGGGCTTCCATGACCAACTGGTTCAGCTTTGCGCAGCGGCAGGGTTCATACCACGCATTGCCCAACAGGCGCGGCAGCTGCAAACTCTGGTTGCTTTGGTGGCCAGCGGCTTCGGCGTTGCACTGTTGCCCGCGTCGCTGGCGCAGGAGGGTCGCAAAGACGTGGTATTCCGGCCAATCCAGGTCAATGCACCAGACGCACTGCGGCATGTGGAATTGCTGATGGCTTGGAACCCGCACTCGCCTTGTCGTATTCGAGACAAACTGATCGATGAGGTGCGAAATGCCATGGCATCGGCGCCCTTGATTGAAACCTGATAAGTCTTGTTTCGGTACAAATAAGATATTTTACACTCAGAAGTGGTCGCTCCATCATCGTGCTATTGCCAAACGGAGGTACATGATGACAGATCGACACTTAAACGAGCCGTTCAAAGACAAGGTGGCGATTGTCACTGGCGGTGGCCGGGGACTTGGGAAAGCTTACGCCAAGGCCCTCTTGGAGCGTGGCGCACGGGTAATCGTTAGCGACCTGGGAACCAGCCTTACCGGAGGCGAGGCTGACCCAGACGTGATAAGCGAGGCGATACATGCCTTGCAGGTCGACGGTGGATCGTTCATCACCCACAGCGGGCGCCTGGATAACGAGGATGGCTGCCAACAACTCGTAGCGCTGGCCATCGAGCAATTCGGTGCGCTGGATATCCTGATCCACAACGCGGGATGGGTCGGCTATCAGCCCATTGAGACACAGGAAGAGGAATTCCTTGAGCGCTCCCTTGGCATCAACGTGCGTACACCGATCTGGTTGAGCAAGCACGCCTGGGCGTATCTCAAGCGTTCCCCATCACCACGGATCGTGCTGACAACCTCTGACCGTGCCATGTATCAACGCTACGCGCAGCCAGGCCTGACGGCCTACGCCGCTGGCAAGATGGCCCAAGTGGGCATCATGAATGCCCTGAGTATGGAAGGAAAACCGGACGGCATTCTGGTCAACGCCATCTCTCCAGTAGCCAAGACCCGCATGTGGGGGATCACACAGCCACCCACAGACCTAAAGCCCGAGTGGGTGGTACCGGGCTTGCTGTATCTGGCCAGCTCGTTATGCCAGGACACAGGCGTTATCCTGCGCGCCAGCAACGGCCAGTTCACTGCAACCCGCTTTTGTGAAAGCCCCGGCGTAACCTATCCTACGGATCTGGCACGAATTGAGTGTGCCAGCGTGGAGGATGTCGCCCACAATTGGCCGTGCATCAAGGAGTTTGGCGATGCGTGACGAGTGTCGTCTGCACAAGATCGCCGAAGTCCGTGCCGACCTTGGCGAGAGTCCGGTCTGGGATAAAGATAACCACCTTTTGTACTTCGTCGATATCTCTGGTGGCAAGATTAACGTCATGACCCCGCAAGCACGGGTAGCAACCGTCTATCAATCGACGGCGCGCATCGGTGCCCTGGCCCTTACGGATAGAGGCAATCTGATCTTCACCGAAGATACGCGGGTTGCCATTCTGGATCCCAAGGAAGGCGTGGTCCGCGCGCACTCTACCGCTGTCAATAACAAAGCCAGCTATCGGTTCAACGACGGGGCCTGCGATCCGCAAGGACGCTTTATCACCGGCCTGATACACGAGGGGCCGAACCGTGAGGCCGGAGCGCTGTACCGCTATGACGGTGAACTGGACGCCCAAGCGATCCAGAGGAATATCGCACTGCCTAATGGCCTGGCCTGGTCGGAAGATGGCCACACGCTGTTCTTTGTCGATTCCATCGCACGTTCAATATTTCGGGCCGCATACACTCCCAACGGGGAACTGGAGGCCGTAATGCGCTTCGCCGAAACCCCGGCAGAACTTGGACGTCCCGATGGTATCGCCCTGGATCGAGCCGGGCAATTGTGGGTCTGTATGTTCAACGGAGGATGTTTGCTGCGCTACGACAGTAACGGCAACCTGAGCGAGCGCGTCGCCATGCCCGTGCCGCGCCCCACCAGTTGCTGCTTTGGCGGGGAAGGTCTGGAAGCCTTATTCATCACCACGGCGCGCTTTGCCATGACGCCCGCAGAACTGGCTGAATACCCTGATTCTGGTGACCTCTTTGCTATTCATCCAGCCATTGCTGGGGTTCCACGTCACTTGTTCAAAGAGTGCAAGATAGGCAGATAGCAGACAGTTGGATTTTATAAACCGAGGGGATATTTCGAAGGTTGGGCGAGAAAGCGTAGGGGCGAAGCTATGTTCGGCCCCCTACAACTACGGCAGGCTTAAAACGGATAGTCGTGATAACCCATTTGCGCTGAAATCAGACGAGCGGCGGTATGCAACTGTGCCACGTAGCCCTCTTTGCCTTCTTCGGAGAAGCGGATGGTCGGGAAGGAGATGCTCAAGCCCGCGATCACCACGCCAAAACGGTCAAACACTGGCACCGCGATGCAGCGCAAGCCTTCTTCCTGTTCTTCGATATCTTCGCCAAACCCCTGCTCACGTACCTTATCCAACAGCGGCAGTAACTCTGCAGTGCTGGCGATGGTGTGCGGAGTGCTGCGGGTAAACTCGACGTGGGACAGGATTTCTTCCACTTCGCCGCGATCGCGCCAGGCTAGCAGAACTTTACCAATCGCAGTACTGTGCAGCGGGTTGCGGCGACCGATGCGTGAATACATACGCAGGTTATACATGGAGTCGATTTTGTGGATATAGACGATGCTGTCTTCATCCAGCGCCCCCAGGTGGATGGTCTCACGCGTCTGGTTAGACAGTTCACGCATCTGGATGTCCGCGCTGCGGATCAAATCAACGTTTTGCAGCGATTTGGCACCCAGCTCAAACAGCTTGAGGGTCAGCGAATATTTCTCCGACTCCCCTTCCTGTGAGACATAACCCAGCGACTTCATGGTTTGCAGGAAACGGTAAACGGTACTTTTGGACATCATTACCCGCTGTGAAAGCTCGGTAATGCCGATCTCGCGCTCATCACCCAGTGCCTGCAGGATGCCAAACACTTTCAGCACTGATGAAACGGAATCCGGTTGTTTGTCTAGATCTGCGTTAGCCATGGTTAATACCTTAACTTAACTATTTTTGTTTTAGGAAATTTGAACAAGAGTTTCAGTATAATCGGAACATTTCACCCCATGCAATGGAAGTTGCGCAATATTCGCCATTATTGATGGGATTAGCGGCAGACATCCCACTACTTTTACATTTAGCGCAGAAACGGCGGGTGCATTCGGTACGAAATATGATTAGCATTGTAATATTCCCCCTGTTTAATAAATACCTCCATGACAACGCTTGTTCATTCCGATGGCCTACCCGTCCCGCAACGCTACGGAGCGATCCTGGCCATTGCGCTAGGCATTACCGTTTCAGTGCTTGACGGGGCGATCGCCAACGTGGCCTTGCCGACCATCGCCCGCGATCTTAACGCCAGCCCAGCCAGCTCGATCTGGGTGGTCAATGCCTATCAGTTGGCGATCACCATCTCGTTGCTATCGCTGGCATCCTTGGGCGATCTGATTGGCTATCGCCGTATCTATCAGGCTGGTCTACTGGTGTTCAGCATTACCTCGCTATTCTGCGCACTGTCCGATTCACTATTAACACTAACTATTGCCCGCGTGCTGCAAGGGTTTGGTGCCGCGGCGATTATGAGTGTTAACACCGCTCTGATCCGCATTATCTATCCGCAACGTTATCTTGGCCGAGGCATAGGGATAAACTCGCTGATCGTGGCCTTCTCTTCCGCCGCCGGGCCTACGGTCGCCGCCGCCATTTTATCCGTGGCCTCCTGGCAGTGGCTCTTTGCCATCAACCTGCCGATAGGCATCGTCGCACTGATGCTGGGAATGAAATACCTGCCAGCTAACAGCCAGAAAAGCACTAATCAGCGCTTTGACCCTACCAGTGCGGTGATGAATGCCCTGACGTTTGGCCTGCTGATCACCGCCATTAGTGGTTTTGCCCAAGGGCAAAGCCTGCTGCTGATTGCCGCTGAAATCGGGGCGTTGTTGGTGATTGGTTACTTCTTTGTGCGCCGTCAGTTGCGGCAGACATCCCCTTTACTGCCGGTGGATCTGCTGCGCATCCCTATTTTTGCGCTGTCGATGGGCACCTCGATCTGCTCTTTTGCCGCCCAGATGCTGGCCATGGTGTCATTACCCTTCTTCTTGCAGGCCTCTCTGGGCCGTGACGAGGTAGCGACAGGTTTGCTGTTAACTCCCTGGCCGTTGGCCATTATCGTGATGGCGCCGATTGCAGGCCGCCTGGTGGAGTATGTTCATGCGGGGTTACTGGGAGGGATTGGTTTGGCGACCTTCGCGCTCGGTTTGTTCCTGCTGGCGCTGTTGCCACATAACCCGACGGATCTGGATATTATCTGGCGCATGGTACTGTGCGGTGCGGGCTTTGGGTTATTCCAGTCGCCTAACAACCACACCATTATTTCTGCCGCCCCACACCACCGCAGCGGCGGAGCCAGTGGCATGTTGGGCACTGCACGATTATTGGGGCAAACCTCTGGCGCGGCGCTGGTGGCCTTGATGTTCAACCTGTTCCCCACCAGCGGCACACACTCTTCGTTGGTGTTGGCGGGGATCTTCGCCAGCGTCGCGGCCGTAGTGAGTTGCCTACGTATTACTCAACCCCGTGCGAATCTCGCTGAACCTGGTAAATAACGTATCGAGCACTGCGTGAGAGTTATCGGATAGCAAAAACCCCGGCGAGCCGGGGTTTTGTTTGATGCAGGGTTATTTCAGATACTGGCCGGAGCGCAGCGCTTCGATACGCTTGTCCAACGGCGGATGTGACATAAACAGCTCGCTGAACGACTTGGATTTGCCGTTGATGCAGAAAGCCATCAGGGTGCCCGCTTCCTGCGGTTCATAGCTGGTTTTCAAACGTTGCAGCGCTGCGATCATCTTCTCGCGGCCGACCAGTTTGGCTGAACCCGCATCGGCGTGGAATTCACGATGACGTGAAAACCACATGGTGATAATGCTGGCCAGAATACCAAATACCAGCTCCAACACCATCGAAACGCCGAAGTAGATCATCGGGTTGCCGTTACCTTCGCCTTCCCCATCACGGTTACCCAGGAAACCGGCGGCCACCTGAGCAATCAGGCGCGATACGAAGATCACGAAGGTGTTCACCACACCTTGGATCAGCGTCATGGTCACCATGTCGCCATTGGCAACGTGGCTGATTTCGTGGGCGATCACCGCTTCCGCCTCATCACGGCTCATGCTTTGCAGCAGGCCGGTACTGACCGCCACCAGCGATGCATCGCGGCGAGCGCCGGTCGCAAAGGCGTTGATGTCCGGAGCCTGGTAGATGGCCACCTGCGGCATGGCGATACCCGCCTGCTGCGATTGGCGACGCACCGTGTCCAACAACCAGCGTTCGGTTTGGTTACGCGGCTGTTCAATCACTTCCCCACCGACGGAGCGCAGCGCCATCCATTTGGACATCAGCAGTGAAACAAACGCACCGCCAAAACCGAACAGACCGGCCATGATCATCAGGCCCTGAACGCTACTGGATTGGATCCCTGTCAGGCTAAGCACCAGCCCGAAAACCAACATCACCGCCAGGTTGGTGAGCAGGAACAAAGCTATACGCATCATAGAATGTTTACTTCCTCGTTATTTGTTAACAGAACGCGACCTCAGATACCCAGATCTTATGGGCATTGGTCACAATTTCAAGATTGGCAGGCCATTAAGCCACTAAAAATACGTAACTTTACAAAGCCACGAAGAAACAAAGGTTTTACAAAGTGTAAACGATCTCTGAGCCCAGAGTGGAGACCTCAACAGAAATTTTAGTGCGGGTATGGCGAAAAAAAAGCGCACCCGAAGGTGCGCTCGATAACGTTAAATCCGCAAATAACTTACTTGGCGGCGGCCGTCTGTTGCGATGGCTGCTGCTTTTCGTTATTGGCCAGATCCAGCGCGATCTTGACCGTTTCATCCAGATACGGATCCGGCTCCTTGTAGTCCTTTGGCAGGTCTTCCAGGGCCTTCAGCGGTTTCTTACCCTCACGCTCCAGACGCTCATTAATACGCTTCAGGCGCGTAGCATCATCGTCATGGTTCTCTTTCTCACGAGTAGCCAGATTGAGAGAAACGATGTTGCGCTTGTCTTTCAACGCCTTGTAATGGGCAATATCCTGCGCGATGTATTGGAACTCTGGGTCCTTGGCGATACGCTGCGCGTGGTCTTTCAGCAGTTGCGGTTCAAACGGCTTCAAATCACCGGTTTTGGTGTAGGCAGCTGCATTGACGCTATCCCACGGCATGGCGTTATCTTCGAAGCTCTCGCCGGTTTCTGCCGGATCGATCCCCGTTGGCATCAGAATATCTGGCGTGACGCCTTTACGCTGGGTGCTGCCACCGTCAACGCGGTAGAACTTCTGGATGGTGTACTGGACAGAACCCAGTGCAGGCCATTCCGGGCGCAGCATCTGATCGTAAATGCGGTTCAGTGAACGGTACTGCTGCACCGTACCTTTACCGAAGGTAGGCTCGCCCACGATCAGCGCACGGCCATAGTCTTGCATTGCCGCAGCAAAGATTTCGGAGGCGGAGGCGCTGAAGCGGTCAACCAACACCACCAGCGGGCCTTTGTAGTAGACAACACCGTCGTTATCCGCATCTTCGCGGATTTTGCCGTTGTTATCACGCACCTGAACAACCGGGCCACTTGGGATAAACAGACCAGACAGCGATACAGCCTCGGTCAATGCCCCGCCGCCGTTGCCACGCAGATCGATAATCAGACTGTCGACGTTCTGCTTGGCCATCTTTTGCAGCTGGACTTTTACATCATCGGTCAGGCCGACGTAGAAGCCAGGGATGTCCATCACCGCGACCTTCTGCTTGCCGACGGTCTTGATAGTCATTTTAACTGCGCGATCTTCCAGGCGGATACGCTCACGAGTCAGCGTAACTATACGGGTTTTGGTGCCTTTACCTGCCGGCAGGATCTCCAGGCGAACCTTGCTGCCCTTCGGCCCTTTGATCAGCGAGACAACATCGTCAAGACGCCAACCGATCACATCTACCACCGGTTTGCCTGCCTGGCCAACGCCGACAATACGGTCACCCACGGCGATCGCCTTGCTCTTGGCTGCCGGGCCGCCTGCCACCATGGAGTTGATAACGGTGTAATCATCATCCATCTGCAACACGGCACCAATCCCTTCCAACGAGAGACTCATCTCGGTATTGAACTGTTCGGTATTGCGTGGCGACAGGTAGTTGGTATGCGGATCGATTTCGTGGGCAAACGCGGTCATGATCAGCGAGAACACGTCTTCGCTGTTGCTTTGCGTCAGGCGTTTGATCGCAAACTGATAACGCTTGGTCAGCGTGTCACGGATCTCTTTATCCGTTTTGCCGGTCAGCTTCAGGTTCAACTGATCGTATTTGACCTTGGCATCCCACAGGCGGTCCAATTCAGCCTTGTCTTTCGGCCACGGCGCTTTGCTGCGATCGACGTCAATGGTGTCGTTGCCGGTGAAGTTCATCGGCTTGTCGAGCAGCGATAGCGCATACTGATAGCGCTCAAAGCGGCGTTTTTGCGCCAGATTGAACAGCGCATAAGGCGTAACCAGTTTGCCGGATTTAAGCTCTTCACCCAGCGTGCTGCGTTTGTCGGCAAATTGCGCGACGTCGGAGGCCAGCAGCACATTGTGGCTGTAGTCCAGCATATTCAGGTAGCGATCGAAGATCTTGCCTGAAAAATCCGCATCCAGAGCAAACTGGCGATAATGAGAGCGAGTGAAGCGCGAGGTTACGCGCT
>Ga0302347_1000963_pt1 | contig 38318 bp, 31 predicted proteins | sample PhyWR1_FD_202178 | JGI IMG/M metagenome (GOLD analysis project Ga0302347, IMG submission 202178) | Leaf surface microbial communities from wheat plants in UC Gill Tract Community Farm, Albany, California, United States - DLSL W.R1 (v2)... | ecosystem: Host-associated > Plants > Phyllosphere >... | reverse complement strand
TCGTCTGCCTGATTTTGCTGTTGCCGTTAAGCGCGCTGGTGATGCAGCTCGCGCAGATGAGCTGGGCGCAGTACTGGGAAGTGATTACTAACCCGCAGGTGGTGGCGGCCTATAAAGTCACGCTGCTATCGGCGTTTGTGGCTTCCATTTTCAACGGCGTGTTCGGCCTGCTGATGGCGTGGATTTTAACCCGCTATCGTTTTCCTGGTCGCGTTCTGCTGGATGCGTTGATGGATCTGCCGTTCGCGCTGCCCACGGCCGTCGCGGGTTTAACGCTGGCATCGCTGTTTTCTGTTAATGGTTTCTACGGCGAGTGGCTGGCGAAGTTTGATATCAAAGTCACTTATACCTGGCTCGGTATTGCGGTGGCGATGGCTTTTACCAGCATCCCGTTTGTGGTGCGAACCGTGCAGCCGGTGCTCGAAGAGTTAGGTCCGGAGTACGAAGAAGCGGCGGAAACGCTCGGGGCAACGCGCATCCAGAGCTTTTGCAAAGTGGTACTGCCTGAGCTGTCTCCGGCGCTGCTGGCGGGTGTGGCGCTCTCTTTTACCCGTAGCCTCGGTGAATTCGGTGCGGTGATTTTCATCGCGGGCAACATCGCATGGAAAACCGAAGTGACCTCGCTGATGATTTTTGTGCGCTTGCAGGAGTTTGATTATCCGGCGGCGAGTGCGATTGCCTCGGTGATCCTGGCGGCATCGCTGCTGCTACTTTTTTCAATTAACACTCTGCAAAGTCGCTTTGGTCGACGCGTGGTAGGTCATTAATGGCGGAAGTGACTCAATTGAAGCGCTATGACGCGCCCCGCGTTAACTGGGGCAAATGGTTTTTGATTGGCACCGGCATGCTGGTGTCAGCGTTTATTCTCGTCGTGCCGATGGTGTATATCTTCGTGCAGGCGTTCAGCAAAGGGATTATGCCCGCGCTGCAGAATCTGGCCGACCCGGACATGCTGCATGCCATCTGGCTGACGGTGATGATTGCACTGATTACCGTGCCGGTGAATCTGGTGTTCGGGATTTTGCTGGCGTGGCTGGTGACGCGATTTAATTTCCCTGGCCGTCAGCTGCTGCTGACGCTGCTGGATATTCCTTTTGCGGTATCGCCAGTGGTCGCCGGTCTGGTGTATCTGCTGTTCTACGGCTCCAATGGTCCGCTGGGAGGCTGGCTCGATGAGCACAACCTGCAAATCATGTTTGCGTGGCCTGGCATGGTGCTGGTGACCATTTTTGTGACGTGTCCGTTTGTGGTGCGTGAGCTGGTTCCGGTGATGTTAAGCCAGGGCAGTCATGAGGATGAGGCGGCGATTTTGCTCGGCGCATCCGGCTGGCAGATGTTCCGGCGTGTGACGCTCCCGAATATTCGCTGGGCGTTGCTGTACGGCGTGGTGCTGACCAACGCGCGCGCGATTGGTGAGTTTGGTGCGGTATCGGTCGTTTCTGGCTCGATTCGCGGCGAAACCCTGTCGCTGCCGCTACAGATTGAATTGCTGGAGCAGGACTACAATACCGTCGGCTCCTTTACCGCCGCAGCGTTGCTGACGCTGATGGCAATTTTGACCCTGTTTTTGAAGAGTGTGGTGCAGTGGCGTTTAGAGAATCAGGAAAAACGCCTGCAGCAGGAGGGAAATCATGAGCATTGAGATTGCCAATATTAAGAAGTCTTTTGGTCGCACCCAGGTGCTGAACGATATCTCACTGGATATCCCTTCCGGACAAATGGTGGCGCTCCTGGGGCCGTCTGGTTCCGGTAAAACCACGCTGCTGCGTATTATCGCTGGTCTTGAACATCAGAGCAGCGGACATATTCGCTTCCATGGAACCGACGTGAGCCGTTTACACGCCCGCGATCGTAAAGTGGGTTTTGTGTTCCAGCACTATGCGCTGTTCCGCCATATGACGGTGTTCGACAATATCGCTTTTGGCCTGAGCGTGCTTCCGCGTCGCGAGCGTCCCAATGCGGCGACCATCAAGGCGAAAGTCACCAAACTGCTGGAGATGGTGCAGCTGGCACATCTGGCCGACCGTTTCCCGGCGCAGCTTTCCGGTGGACAGAAACAGCGTGTGGCCCTGGCGCGTGCGCTGGCGGTTGAGCCGCAAATTCTGCTGCTTGATGAGCCCTTTGGCGCGCTGGATGCACAGGTGCGTAAAGAGCTGCGTCGCTGGCTGCGACAGCTGCATGAAGAGCTGAAATTTACCAGCGTGTTTGTGACGCACGATCAGGAAGAGGCGATGGAAGTTGCCGATCGCGTGGTCGTAATGAGTCAGGGAAATATTGAGCAGGTTGATGAACCAGAACAACTGTGGCGCGAACCGGCGACCCGGTTTGTGCTGGAATTTATGGGCGAAGTGAACCGCATGCAGGGCACAATCCGCGGCGGACAATTCCACGTCGGCGCACATCGCTGGCCGCTGGGGTATACGCCTGCTCATCAGGGACCGGTTGATCTGTTCCTGCGCCCCTGGGAAATAGATGTGAGCCGCCGAACCAGCCTTGATTCACCGCTGCCGGTGCAGGTTCTCGAAGCTAGCCCTAAAGGGCACTACACCCATCTGGTGGTACAACCGCTGGGCTGGTATACCGAACCATTGACCGTGGTGATGCGGGATGAAGAGCCGCCACATCGCGGTGAGCGCCTGTTTGTCGGCTTGCAGAATGCGCGGATTTATCACGGTAACGAGCGGATCGAAGCGCGTGAGGAACTTGCTCTGGCCGAGTCTGCCTGATAGGTTAATCAGTATGTTTATCGCCCGGTGGCGTTGCGCTTCCGGGCTTTTTTTTGAGCAAAAACCGTGAACACATTAGAGCAAACCATCGGCAATACCCCTCTGGTCAAACTGCAACGCATGGGGCCAACCAACGGCAGTGAAGTCTGGGTCAAACTTGAAGGCAATAATCCGGCGGGTTCCGTTAAAGATCGCGCGGCGTTATCGATGATTGTCGAGGCCGAAAAGCGCGGCGAAATACAGCCCGGCGATGTGCTGATCGAAGCGACCAGCGGCAATACGGGTATTGCGCTGGCGATGATTGCCGCACTGAAAGGCTATCACATGAAGCTGTTGATGCCGGACAACATGAGCCAGGAGCGTCGGGCTGCGATGCGCGCTTATGGTGCCGAGCTTATCCTCGTGACGAAAGAGCGGGGTATGGAAGGCGCGCGCGATTTGGCCCTTGAAATGGCACAGCGCGGTGAAGGTAAGCTGCTGGATCAGTTCAACAATCCTGATAACCCTTACGCCCATTACACCACGACGGGACCGGAAATCTGGCAGCAGACAGAAGGGCGAATGACCCATTTTGTCTCAAGCATGGGCACGACGGGGACGATCACGGGCGTTTCTCGTTTTCTGCGTGAACAGGACACCGCAGTGACGATTGTTGGCCTGCAGCCGGAAGAGGGTAGCAGTATTCCAGGGATCCGTCGCTGGCCTGCGGAGTATATGCCGGGCATTTTTAATGCGTCGCTGGTGGATGTGGTACTGGATATTCATCAGCGCGAGGCGGAAAATACGATGCGTGAACTGGCGGTACGCGAAGGTATTTTCTGCGGCGTCAGTTCAGGTGGCGCGGTAGCAGGAGCATTGCGGGTTGCCCAGCAGAATCCGGGCGCGCGCGTGGTGGCGATTATTTGCGACCGCGGCGATCGTTATCTTTCTACCGGCGTGTTTGGTGAAGAGAGTTATTCGCAGGGGGCGGGGATTTAAGCGTCATGGAGATGATTTTATTTCGGGATAAAACCCGCGTGCAGCAGACCGATATTGTTGCTGTGCAGTCGCAGGTGGTTTACGGCAGCGTGGGCAACAGTATCGCTGTGCCAAATATCAGACTGCATCAGCTCACCGTGATGGCCGTTCCAACGGTGCTGTTCAGCAATACGCCGCATTACGACACGTTTTACGGCGGTGTGATCCCGGACGAATGGTTTAGCGGTTATCTGAAAGCACTGGAAGAACGCGACGTGTTGCGCGAGCTGAAAGCCGTGACGACGGGTTATATGGGCAGCGCCAGCCAGATAAAAATCCTGGCGCAGTGGCTTAAAACGGTGAAGCAACAGCATCCTGATTTGCTGGTACTGGTCGATCCGGTGATGGGGGATATCGACAGCGGTATGTACGTTAATCCTGAAATCCCCAAAGCCTATTGTGAGCACTTGCTGCCACTGGCCCAGGGAATCACGCCCAACGTCTTTGAGCTTGAGGTGCTGAGTGGTCAGCCGTGCCGCACCCCTGAAAGCGCCATTTCTGCCGCAAAAGGATTGCTGTCAGAGACCCTCAAATGGGTGGCGATCACCAGCGCGCCGGTGGCCGCTGTTCCAGACAATATCCATGTGGTGTTGGTGACGAAAGAGGATGTCGTGGTGACTCACCATCCGCGCGTCGTGACCGATTTAAAAGGAACGGGCGATCTGTTCTGTTCAGAGTTGGTGAGCGGGATTGTGCAGGGGAGTGATGTTGCAGAGGCGATACGTCGTGCAGGCGATCGCGTGACTGAAGTGATGAAGTACACCCAGCAAAAAGGTTTCGACGAGCTGATACTCCCGGTATAAAAAGCGCTCACGGCATAAACAAAAATGGCGCCCTAAGGCGCCATTTCTCTGTGCGGCAAGAATTACTTCTTGATGCGGATCACTGGGGTTTCACCCACGGTCACGCTGCCAGACAGTTTGATCAGTTCTTTGATTTCGTCCATGTTGGAGATAACAACCGGAGTCAGGGTAGACTTGGCTTTCTCTTCCAGCAGGGCCAGATCGAATTCGATCACGGTGTCGCCAACTTTCACACGTTGACCTTCTTCTGCGATACGTTTGAAGCCTTCGCCTTTCAGTTCGACAGTGTCGATACCGAAGTGAACGAACAGTTCGATACCGCTATCGGATTCGATAGAGAACGCATGGTTAGTTTCAAAAATTTTACCGATGGTGCCGTCAACAGGAGCAACCATTTTGTTGCCGGTTGGTTTGATAGCAATGCCATCACCAACAATTTTCTCGGCAAAAACAACATCCGGCACGTCTTCGATATTCACGATTTCGCCAGACAGCGGAGCAATAATCTCAATAGTTCCGGTGTCTTTCTTATCATCAGAAACCAGAGATTTCAGTTTATCGAACAAACCCATGATCTTCTCCTAAGCAGTAATTGGGCCGCATCTCGTGGATTAGCAGATTGTTTTTTCTTCAATGAACTTGTTAACCAGCGTCATTAACTCGTCCGTTGTCGGTTGAGCAAGAGCCTGCTCTGCTAACACCTTCGCATCTTCGAAGTTCGTGTTACGGATAATCTTCTTAATGCGCGGGATGGAAATGGCGCTCATAGAGAACTCGTCCAGACCCATACCCAGCAACAGAAGTGTAGCACGTTCGTCGCCTGCAAGCTCACCACACATGCCAGTCCATTTGCCTTCAGCATGAGAAGCATCAATAACTTGCTTGATCAGGTTGAGTACGGATGGTGACATTGGCTGGTAGAGATGTGAAATCATATCATTACCACGGTCAACTGCCAGGGTGTACTGCGTTAAATCATTGGTGCCGATACTAAAGAAATCAACTTCTTTGGCTAAATGACGAGCAATAACGGCGGCAGCAGGTGTTTCAACCATCACGCCGACTTCGATTGTCTCATCAAAGGCTTTGCCTTCGTCACGCAGTTCCTGTTTGTAGATTTCGATCTCTTTCTTCAGTGCACGCACTTCTTCAACAGAGATGATCATCGGGAACATAATGCGCAGTTTACCGAAGGACGATGCACGCAGAATCGCACGGACCTGATCGCGCAGGATCTCTTTACGGTCCATAGCGATACGTACTGCACGCCAGCCCAGGAACGGGTTCTCTTCTTTCGGGAAGTTCATGTACGGCAGTTCTTTGTCGCCGCCGATGTCCATGGTACGCACGATAACGGCCTGAGAGCCGCAGGCTTCAGCAACCGCTTTATAGGCTGCGAACTGCTCTTCTTCAGTTGGCAGGGCGTCACGGTCCATGAACAGGAATTCAGTACGGTACAGACCGACACCTTCCGCGCCGTTGCGCTCAGCGCCGTCTACGTCACGTACGGTACCGATGTTTGCGCACACTTCTACCTGATGACCGTCCAGCGTGATAGCTGGCAGATCTTTCAGTTTAGCGAGTTCGGTTTTTTCGGAAGCAACCTGCTCCTGAACCGCGCGCAGTTTCTCGATTTCTTCGTTGGTTGGATTGACGTAAACCAGATTGTTTACGGCATCCAGAATCAGATAATCGTCGTTCTTAACCTGAGAAGTAACGCTACCTGTACCCACGATCGCGGGCAGTTCAAGAGAACGCGCCATGATAGAGGTGTGGGAGGTACGGCCACCTGCGTCAGTGATGAAACCCAGCACCTTGTTCAGGTTCAGCTGTGCGGTTTCAGACGGCGTCAGGTCAGCGGCGACCAGGATAACTTCATCCTGAATTGAGCTGAGATCGATGATGGCCAGGCCTAAAATGTTACGTAGCAGGCGCTTACCGATGTCACGTACGTCAGCCGCACGTTCTTTCAGGTATTCATCATCGAGTTCTTCAAGGGCAGTTGCCTGACCTTCGATAATTTCATGCGCAGCCGCGTCGGCCGTCATGCCTTTATCTTTAATCAGGGCTATGATTTCCTGCTCAAGCTCCTCATCTTCGAGCAGCATGATGTGCCCTTCGAAGATGGCTTCTTTTTCTTCACCAAAAGTTTCACCAGCTTTAGTTTTGATCGCTTCCAGCTGCGCAGATGCCTTTGCACGACCGCTCAGAAAACGTTCAACTTCCTGATCAACCTTGTCGGCAGAAATTTTTTTCCGGTCGATGACGATCTCGTCTTCTTTCAGCAGAAGTGCTTTGCCGAAAGCGATACCCGGGGATGCTAAAATGCCTGAAATCATAACCCTACCTTACTTGTGACTGATATTAAAAAGAACCCGGAACTTACTCGAGCTCAGCCATCAGTTTTACCAGATGCTCAACTGCTTTCTGCTCGTCTTCACCCTCTGCAGAAATAGTCACTACGGTGCCCTGAGTCAGGCCCAGAGTCTGCAGTTTGAACAGGCTTTTGGCGCTAGCGCTTTTGCCGTTGGAGGTAACAGTGATCTCAGAAGTGAAGCCTTTAGCTTCTTTAACAAACTGAGCAGCAGGGCGGGTATGCAGACCGTTTGGAGCAGTAATGGTAACTTCTTGCTGGAACATTGTATTTCCCCAACTTATAGGTTTAGTGTTGTGGAACTAAAGTCTAGCCTGGCGGCTTAACTTTAGCCTGTCTTGTTAGCGCTGACGTTTCGCTCGTCATTAAACATTATGCAGTCAAAGCAAGACTTGAACCAAATCATAAAATCGATTCAGCAAGTCGATTTCTCACATTGATTAATTTCGCGCTTCAAAATAATTGTCAGGTTAAATACCAGACCCGACGGGGTGAATCAATGCCAGGAGGGGTAAAAGTTTGAAGTGGACCACAAAAAAGCACCCATTAGGGTGCTTTTTACGCGTTTTTAACATGCTGGCATTACTGTTGCAGCTCTTTTTCGGTAAAGAGATCGGCAAACAGTGCAGTGCTTAAATAACGCTCACCCGAAGAGGGGAGGATAACCACTATATTCTTATTGGTAAAGGTTTCATCTTCCTGGAGTTTCAACGCAGCAGCCACTGCCGCGCCGGAAGAGATGCCCGCAAGAATACCTTCCTCATCCATCAGACGACGCGCCGTAGAGATGGCTTCTTCGTTAGTAATGGCAACGACTTTATCAATCAGCTTCAGATCCAGGTTACCTGGAATAAAGCCTGCGCCGATACCCTGAATTTTATGCGGGCCCGGTTTCAGCTCTTCACCTGCCAGTGCCTGGGCAATAACCGGAGAATCCGTTGGTTCAACCGCAACGGTAATCAGATCTTTTTTGCCTTTCGTGCCTTTAATATAACGGCTAACGCCGGTCAAAGTACCCCCGGTACCCACACCGGAAATAAATACGTCAACCTGACCGTCCGTGTCTTCCCAAATTTCAGGACCGGTTGTTTTCTCGTGAATTTCCGGGTTTGCTGGGTTGCTGAACTGCTGGAGCAGCAGATATTTAGCCGGATCGCCTGCAACGATTTCTTCTGCTTTCTGAATGGCACCTTTCATGCCTTTTGCGCCTTCGGTCAGAACCAAATTAGCACCCAGCGCTTTCAGCAGTTTGCGACGCTCAATGCTCATGGTTTCTGGCATGGTCAGCGTGAGTTTATAACCTCGCGCTGCAGCAACATAAGCGAGGGCAATACCGGTGTTGCCACTGGTAGGTTCAACCAGTTCAATACCAGGCTTCAGAACGCCGCGTTTTTCGGCATCCCAAATCATATTTGCACCGATGCGGCATTTCACGCTGAAGCTCGGGTTACGTGATTCGACCTTCACCAGAATGCGTCCATTACCGATACGGTTCAGTCGAACCAAGGGCGTATGACCGATCGTCAACGAGTTGTCTTCGTAAATCTTACTCATGGCCTGTCCTTAACTGTATGAAATTGGGATACCGCTCCAGCATACCTGTTGAGAAGGTATGGGGAAGTAAGGAAATCGCATATCTATATGCTGTTGAGAAATAATGCGTTCAAGTATGGAATAAGGCGCGGCATAAGCCACTCCGGTTTACACAGGTTTGCACTATTTCCATAACGCATGTTTATCGCGATAACAGTCCACCCACATGGCTGTCGCACCGCAAACGGCAACAGGCATGATGAACAAATTCAGCACCGGAATCATGGTGAACAGGCTGGTGAGTGCGCCAAACTGCATGTTGATCACTTTTTGACTGCGAAGGGCGGTGCGCATCGTCTTGAACGGCACTTTGTGGTTGTCGAACGGATAGTCGCAATACTGTATGGCCAGCATCCACGCACTGAACAGGAACCACAGAACGGGAGCCACAGTCTGGCCGATGCCGGGAATAAAATAGAGAATGAGCAGCACAATGGCACGCGGCAAATACCAGGCAAATTTCTGCCATTCACGCTTCATGATGCGCGGCACATCTTTCATGATGCCGAACACACCGGTATCGGGCGGCGTAGCGCCTGTCAGCCGGGCTTCCAGTTGTTCAGCCAGCAACCCATTAAACGGGGCAGCTATCCAGTTGGCTATCGTCGAGAAGAAATAGCCAAAAACCAACAGGACCGAAATGACCACAATCGGCCATAAGAGATAGCTAAGCCACTGCAGCCAGTCTGGAACGTGGCTCATGATGGAGGGCACCCAACTTTCGAGTTGGGTAAACAGCCACCAGAACGCGGCGCCCATCAGTAAAATATTGATCAGTAAAGGCATGATCACAAAGCGTCGGATGCCTGGCAGGGAGACCAGTTTCCATCCCTGTGAAAAATACCCAATGCCGCTGCGTGGGGCTAAATTTGAGGTTGAAACCATAACCAGGCTGTACTCCTTTTTTCACAACCAGTGGAATTGCTCACCTATATTATCGAGTTATGGATCAATGACCAGTTCGGAAATGTTCGAAAAAACAGCAAAAAGCACGATTTCATCCATCTTTATGCTGTGAATGCTCCGCACACACTTGCACTTGACGTAATCGGCAAATACTCTTAGTGAGTAAATGTTTGCCGTGGTGGCAAGGTGTTAGAACAACAGAGAATATAATGATGCAGGATTTGCGTCTGATATTAATCATTGTTGGCGCGATCGCCATACTTGCTTTACTGGTACATGGTTTTTGGACCAGCCGTAAAGAACGTTCGTCTATGTTTCGCGATCGCCCACTGAAGCGCATGAAGTCTCACCGTAATGATGACGGTGATGACGACATCGAAGATAACGACGACGAGGGCGTGGGTGAAGTGCGCGTCCATCGGGTCAATACGGCGCCCGGCGTAGGCCATGGGGAGCAAGAAGCGCCTCGTCAGTCTCCGCAGCATCAGTATCAGCCGCCGTATGCTTCTGCACAGCCGCGTCCACAGGCTCCTCAGCCTGTGGAAGAGCCGGTCCGCCAGCCACAACCGCAGCCTGTGCATCAACAGCCTGTCGCGCAGCCACAGCCGGTTCCGCAGCATCAGCCTGTGCAACCTGTTCAGCAGCCGCAGCCGGAACCTCAGCCTGTGCAAACACAGCCTGCACCGCCTGTTGAGCCAGAACCGGTTGTAGAAGAAGCGCCAGTGGTTGAAAAACCGCAGCGTAAAGAAACGGTCATCATCATGAACGTGGCGGCTCACCATGGCACCCAGCTTAATGGTGAGTTACTGCTTAACAGTATTCAGCAGGCTGGCTTTAAATTTGGCGATATGAACATTTTCCATCGTCATTTAAGCCCTGATGGCAGTGGTCCTGCGCTGTTTAGCCTGGCCAATATGGTGAACCCAGGGACGTTTGATCCGGAAATGACCGGTGATTTCCTTACGCCGGGTATCACCATCTTTATGCAGGTGCCGTCCTACGGTGATGAACTGCAAAACTTTAAGCTGATGCTGCAATCCGCTCAGCATATCGCTGATGAAGTCGGCGGTATGGTACTCGACGATCAACGTCGTATGATGACGCCGCAGAAACTGCGCGAATATCAGGATCGCATCCGCGAAGTTAAGGAAGCCAACGCGTAATACCGGCGTGTCTTCCCCTCCTCCAGAACCCCCGCATGTCGGGGGTTTTTCTCATTGATGGTGCGTTATGGACTCAATCGAACAACAACTGACACAGCTAAGAACCACCCTTCGCCATCATGAATATCTTTATCATGTGATGGACGCCCCGGAAGTCCCGGATGCGGAATATGACCGTCTAATGCGTGAGTTGCGCGAGCTGGAAGCGCAGTACCCCGAGCTCATTACGCCTGATTCACCGACCCAGCGCGTGGGTGCCGCGCCGCTGGCCTCCTTCAGCCAGGTGCGTCACGAAGTACCTATGCTTTCGCTGGACAACGTTTTCGATGAAGAGAGTTTTCTCGCGTTCAACAAGCGCGTTCAGGACCGGCTAAAAAGCGCGGATTCCCTGACATGGTGCTGTGAGCTAAAGCTTGACGGATTGGCTGTCAGTATTCTGTATGAAAATGGTCTGCTGGTGCGCGCTGCGACGCGCGGCGATGGTACAACGGGCGAAGATATCACCGCCAACGTACGGACCATTCGCGCCATCCCATTAACGCTGCGTGGTGACAATATTCCCGCGCGTCTTGAAGTGCGTGGTGAAGTTTTCCTCCCGCAGAAGGGCTTTGAGAAGATCAACGACGAAGCGCGTCGTACGGGCGGAAAAATTTTCGCCAACCCGCGAAATGCGGCGGCAGGGTCGTTGCGCCAGCTGGATCCGCGCATTACGGCGAAGCGACCGCTCACGTTCTTCTGCTACGGCGTCGGTATTCTGGAAGGGGGCGAATTGCCTGATACCCATCTGGGACGTTTGCTGCAGTTTAAAGCGTGGGGCTTGCCGGTCAGCAACCGCGTACAGCTGTGCGACTCTCCCGAAGCCGTGCTGGCGTTTTATCACAAGGTGGAAGAAGACCGCCCGTCGCTGGGGTTTGATATTGACGGCGTGGTGATCAAAGTGAATTCCCTGGCGCTTCAGGAACAGTTGGGCTTCGTCGCCCGCGCGCCGCGCTGGGCCGTTGCGTTTAAATTCCCGGCTCAGGAGCAAATGACTTTTGTGCGCGACGTGGAGTTCCAGGTGGGACGCACGGGCGCTATCACACCCGTTGCGCGCCTGGAGCCGGTGCAGGTAGCTGGCGTACTGGTCAGCAATGCGACTTTGCATAATGCCGACGAAATTGCCCGCCTGGGCCTGCGTATTGGCGATAAAGTCGTTATTCGCCGCGCCGGTGATGTCATTCCTCAGGTCGTTAACGTCGTGGAGTCTGAGCGTCCTGACGATACCCGTGAGATTGTTTTCCCGACCCATTGCCCGGTCTGTGGCTCCGATGTCGAACGTGTTGAAGGCGAAGTGGTAACGCGCTGTACGGGCGGCTTGATTTGTGGCGCTCAGCGTAAAGAGGCCCTCAAACATTTTGTATCGCGTCGGGCATTAGATGTGGACGGGATGGGCGATAAAATCATCGACCAACTGGTTGAGAAAGAGTATGTCCACACGGCTGCCGATCTGTTCCGCCTGAGTGCAGGGAAGTTGACCGGGCTCGATCGAATGGGACCGAAGTCCGCGCAAAACGTCGTTAATGCGCTGGAGAAAGCGAAAGAAACAACGTTCGCCCGCTTCCTGTATGCGCTGGGGATTCGCGAAGTGGGTGAGGCGACAGCGGCAGGTCTGGCGGCTCATTTCGGTACGCTTGAGCAGCTTGAAAAGGCGACGATTGACGACCTGCAAAAAGTGCCCGACGTCGGGATTGTGGTCGCCACTCACGTCTTTAACTTCTTTGCTGAAGAGAGTAACCGCGACGTGATCGGCAAACTGCTGGAAGAGGGTATTCACTGGCCCGCACCGGTTGTTATCAACGCCGAAGAAATCTACAGTCCGTTTGCGGGCAAAACGGTGGTACTCACTGGCAGTCTGAGCCAGCTTTCGCGTGACGACGCCAAAGCGCGTTTGGTGGCGCTGGGCGCAAAAGTAGCGGGCAGCGTATCGAAGAAAACCGATCTGGTGATTGCCGGTGAAGCGGCAGGCTCGAAACTGGCGAAAGCCCAGGAACTGGGCATTGAGGTTATCGACGAAGCCGAAATGATTAGGCTACTGGGAGAGTAACGTGGAGAAAGAACAGCTCATCGAGATCGCCAATACCGAAATGCCTTTTGGGAAATACAAAGGCCGTCGGCTGATTGATGTTCCAGAAGAGTATTTTCTGTGGTTCGCGCGAAAGGATGAGTTTCCTGCCGGCCGACTGGGGGAGCTGATGGCTATCACGCTGCTCATTAAATCAGAAGGGCTGAGCCATCTGGTTCAGCCCCTCAAACGGCCTTAAGCTTTTGCGGCGTGGGTCTCTTCCTGCGCCAGCTTTTCGGTTTGACGTTTATAGCGTCGTGCCATCACCGCGCACACCATCAGCTGGATCTGGTGGAAGATCATCAGCGGCAGCACCATCATCCCAATGACCGACGTCGGGAACAGAATATTGGCCATCGGTATGCCATTCGCCAGACTCTTTTTCGACCCGCAGAAGACGATGGTGATTTCATCGGCTTTATTAAACCCGAATCGACGCGCGGCAAACATGTTCACCGCAATAATAATCGCCAGCAGCACACAGCTCACCAGCGCAATAAACAGCAACGAACCGATGCCGACTTTGTGCCAGATACCGTTTACGACGGCTTCACCAAACGCGGAATAGACCACCAGCAGAATCGACGTCTGATCCGTTTTGCCAATCCACTTTTTATTTCTCGCCACAAAGTCGCCAATCCATGGGCGAGAAAGATGACCCAGCACAAATGGCAGCAGCAACTGCAGGCAGATTTTGCCCACCTGTTCCAGATTGCCTTCCGCGCCATGCATGTTCATCAATAACCCGACCAGCAGCGGCGAAACAAAAATCCCTAACAGACTTGAGGCTGACGCCGAACAGACTGCGGCTGCCACGTTGCCTCCGGCCAGAGACGTAAAGGCAATGGCTGACTGCACCGTCGCCGGCAAAATGCACAGATAGAGGAAGCCGGTGTAAAGTGCGGGATCGACATTTATCGGTGCCCACCACGCGAATAGCACGCCGAGGATCGGGAATATCACGAACGTACTGCACATCACCCACAGATGCAGTCGCCAGTGGCTGCCGCCTGCAATGATGGCTTCACGGGAGAGTTTTGCACCGTGCATAAAGAACAGCAGGGCAATGGCTGCAGTCGTTAAACCTTCAACGAAAGGAACGAAGCTGCCGCGGGCCGGGAAAAATGAGGCCAGCAGCACGACGGCAATGAGGGTGAGAGTAAAGGGATCGAGAATGCGAAAGAGTTTCATAAACGCTCCTGAAAACAGATTTCGCTATTGTGCTTTGTTCTGTTTGAGAAATAAAATCGATTTATTGCATCCATTCATGAATTAAAAATATGAATTATTCTCTACGTCAGCTTCGTGTTTTTGTCACCGTCGCGCAGGCCAAAAGTTTTAGCCGCGCCGGTGAGATAATTGGCCTGAGCCAGTCGGCGGTGAGCCACAGCGTGAAAGAGCTGGAGCTACAGACCGGCGTGCGTCTTCTGGATCGAACCACGCGTGAAGTGGTGCTCACTGAAGCGGGGCAGCAGCTGGCTTTACGTCTGGAAAGACTGTTGGATGAACTTAATAGCACTCTGCGTGATGTGGGCCGAGTCGGACAGCAGCTTTCCGGAACGGTGCGCGTGGCAGCAAGCCAGACGATTTCAGCGCATCTCATTCCGCAGTGTATTGCTGAAAGTAATCAACGATATCCCGATATCAATTTTGTGCTGCACGACCGGCCTCAGCAATGGGTGCTGGAGAGCATTCGTCAGGGGGATGTCGATTTTGGAATTGTTATCGACCCCGGTCCGGTCACGGATCTTGAGTGCGAGATGGTGCTCTCTGAGCCTTTCTTGTTGTTATGTCGTGACGATGACCCGCTGGCGGCCTTGCCAGAGGTCACGTGGCAGGCACTCCAGGGGGCGAATCTGGTGCTGCAGGATTATGCGTCCGGAAGCCGCCCGCTGATTGACATGGCGCTGGCCGAGCAAAACGTTAAGGCGATAATCGTGCAGGAAATTGGTCATCCTGCGACGCTATTCCCGATGGTTGAGGCGGGGATTGGTATCAGTGTGTTACCTGCGCTGGCACTGCCGCTGCCTCAGGGAAGTCGGCTGGTTGTAAAGCGTTTTACGCCGTGTATCGAACGCAAGTTGATGCTGGCGCGGCGCAAAAACCGCTCGCTTTCGGGGGCGGCTCACGCATTATGGGAAGTCGTTCGTATGCAGGCACAGCAATTAATGGAGGCCCGCATACGCGATCCGCTGTTTAACGCAACTGACGATTAGATGTAGATATCGATCTGATTACTGTCCGTCGGTGAATTCACACCTTCGACTTTGCCCTGTTGTTGAGCTTGTTTTTGTTGGCTTTCTTCGGCTTGCTGGCGCTGTAACTGTGCCAGTTGGGCCTGTAGCATTTTGAGCTGCTCCTGAATGAGCTCAGCCTGCTTTTTCTTTTCTTCGACGCTACCACTCCCGCTTGTGACATCTTTAAGCTGTTGGGTCAGCTTGGTGATCTTCGTCATAAGGCGGCTGATCTGTGATGAGATGTCATTGCTCGTTGAGCTACTGCCACTGCTACCGCTGCTGCTCGTCTGAAGTGAAGGGGTAGATGCCTGGATAGTTGTCATGTTATTTTCTCTCGCCATAAAACAAGAATATCGGCATTTGTAACAATAGCTTGAGTGTACCTGCCAGATTTAGCAGGTCAGAATGCAGTAAAATCGAAATGTGCAGGGGCAGGGGGCTTATGATGAAAAGTATATTGAGCAGACGCCTTAATTTCAGGCAGTTCGTGTTGATACTCAAGTAACGTTAAGCGTTTTGCATTAGTAGGTCGTGCAGGATGATTCACGTTGCTCACCCTTCAGGCCGTCGCCAGTGGCTCCGGTGCCTCACTTCGTTCGGCTCGAACCTGCTGCTGGCTCGAATCTTTCAAATCGCAGATAGCAAAAAAGCGCCTTTAGGGCGCCTTTTTACATTGGTGGGTCGTGCAGGATTCGAACCTGCGACCAATTGATTAAAAGTCAACTGCTCTACCAACTGAGCTAACGACCCGAATGGTGGGTGATGACGGGCTCGAACCGCCGACCCCCTCCGTGTAAAGGAGGTGCTCTACCAACTGAGCTAATCACCCATTTCGGTACTACTCAGATAAGAAATTTTTTTGAGAATGGTGGGCGATGACGGGCTCGAACCGCCGACCCCCTCCGTGTAAAGGAGATGCTCTACCAACTGAGCTAATCGCCCAATCTCAAATTCTTATCTACACTGCGGAGTCTACGTGAAGTAGATGGTGGGTGATGACGGGCTCGAACCGCCGACCCCCTCCGTGTAAAGGAGGTGCTCTACCAACTGAGCTAATCACCCCCGCTGTGTGGAGTCGCATTATAGGGAGAGTTGAAAATGAGTCAACGCCTTTTCTAAAGTTTTCGTTCGTTCGTCGTAAAATTAGACAAAAGGATTGCTAAACCGCCCATGCAGCATGATTTCTAAACAAAATTAGCAAACCTGCACGTCAAACAGGCAACATCATTGAGGAATCGCCCCACAGTGATAGAATATTGCCCATTGTTTTTTTCCCAGCATTTGCCGGTCGTCGGCATCGTTCATAACGTAAGGCCATTTCATGAAAATCAAAACTCGCTTCGCGCCCAGCCCGACAGGTTATTTGCACGTCGGTGGAGCACGTACTGCTCTCTATTCCTGGCTTTTTGCACGTAACCACGGCGGTGAGTTCGTGTTACGTATTGAAGACACCGATCTTGAGCGCTCCACGCCGGAAGCCATCGAAGCCATTATGGATGGGATGAACTGGCTGAATCTGGAGTGGGATGAAGGCCCGTACTTCCAGACTAAGCGTTTTGACCGTTATAACGCGGTAATTGATGACATGATCGTCGCGGGCACAGCCTATAAGTGCTATTGCTCAAAAGAGCGTCTGGATGCATTACGCGAAGAACAAATGGCGAATGGAGATAAACCTCGCTACGACGGCCGCTGCCGCCACAGCCACGAACATCACGCTGATGATGAACCCTGCGTTGTACGTTTCGCTAACCCACAAGACGGTTCCGTTATTTTTGACGATCAGATCCGTGGCCCGATTGAATTCAGCAATCAGGAGTTGGACGATCTGATTATCCGTCGCACCGATGGTTCTCCAACCTATAACTTCTGTGTCGTCGTTGACGACTGGGATATGGAGATCTCTCACGTTATCCGTGGCGAAGACCATATCAACAACACCCCGCGCCAGATCAACATCCTGAAAGCGTTGAATGCGCCGGTGCCGGTTTACGCGCACGTTTCTATGATCAATGGCGACGACGGTAAGAAACTGTCTAAACGCCACGGTGCAGTGAGCGTGATGCAGTACCGTGATGACGGCTATTTGCCTGAAGCGTTGCTGAACTACCTGGTGCGTTTGGGGTGGTCCAGTGGCGATCAGGAAATCTTCAGTCGTGAAGAGATGATCAAGCTGTTCTCTCTGAGTGCGGTAAGTAAGTCAGCCAGTGCGTTTAACACCGATAAACTGCTGTGGCTGAATCACCATTATATTAACACCATGCAGCCTGAGTACGTGGCGACCTATCTGCAATGGCATATTGAGCAGGCTAACATTGATACCCGCACTGGCCCTGAGCTCGCGGATCTGGTGAAACTGCTTGGTGAGCGCTGCAAGACGCTTAAAGAAATCGCTGAAAGCTGCCGCTATTTTTATGAAGAGTTCGACGCGTTTGATGCCGATGCAGCAAAAAAACATCTGCGCCCAGTTGCGCGTCAGCCTCTGGAAGTGGTGCGCGATAAACTGGCCGCCATTACCGAATGGTCAGCAGAGAATGTTCATCATGCGATTCAGGCAACTGCAGACGAGCTCGAAATCGGTATGGGTAAAGTCGGTATGCCACTGCGCGTCGCGGTGACAGGTGCAGGCCAGTCACCAGGCCTGGACGTAACGGTCCACGCCATTGGTAAGAGCCGTAGCGTTGCGCGCATTAACAAAGCCCTGGACTTTATTGCTGAGCGCGAAAGTCAGCAGTAATCCGTCTTAACAGACGATAATTAAACGGCAGGTTTCCCTGCCGTTTTTTATGCGTGCTCTTCAGCAATACCGAGACGGTTGAGAAATCCCTGGATGCCCTCACGTGTCAGTAGTGCTGCAAGCCTCTCCTGCTCGGTTTGGGTCATATTTTCCAGCGTATCGATAACCTGACGCAACACACGAGGTGGGGTAGTGCCACCATATGTGGCTGACGGCTCAGCAAGATGATAGGTGACCTGACGGTTACGAATGGCGGGCAAGTTAACGATGTGCTCGCGCACCCTGGCGTCAATATGAATGAGCCTTGCCCGTCCACCTTTCACACCGTTTATACCCTCTGTTTTCCAGCCTTGCTTGCGCACCCAGCGGTTTACCGTTTGCTTGGCCACGCCAAGACTTTCGGCCAACTCTTCCGTGGTCATTTTGCTCCGTAATTTATTCATATTAGTTCTGGTCACGTATTCCTAAACGTTGTAATAATCCGGAAATCCCTTCCCGCAGTAACAGCGTGGTCAGCTGCTTTTGTTCATCCGGTGTCATTTCATTTGCCAGTGTCAGGAGCAGCGCGTTAAGTGCGTTAAGGTTTGCACTGCCTTCCGATAGCTGAGGGTCGTCGGTTATTCGACAGGCAGAACGAATAAATTCCCTGACTTTTTCGTTCACATGTACCAAACGCGCTTTTCCGCCCTGAACTCCCGGCCTTGGTGAAGTTTTCCAACCCTCTTTACGTACCCATTTATTAATGGTCTGACGGCTATAGCCCGTGAGCCGGGACAGCTCCTCCGGCGTCATTCGTTCCTTGATCATACAATCACCTGAGTATCAGTAGGGTTAATTAGTGGTTCATCTTATAGCACCCTTTTACGTGAAAACGTGACAGGCTTAACTTAGGACTGCGAGCCGCTTCGCAATGTGCTTTATTTGCCTGATTTTTCGACGATTGAAAGAGTGGAGCTGATTTTGCCGTTGACACACTTCAATGGAATTCATATTATGCCGCCCGTCAACACGACAGCTTTACGTTGGGGCTATAGCTCAGCTGGGAGAGCGCTTGCATGGCATGCAAGAGGTCAGCGGTTCGATCCCGCTTAGCTCCACCAAATTCTTATCCAGAAGAGTTTGGAACGTAAAGACACTGTGGGGCTATAGCTCAGCTGGGAGAGCGCTTGCATGGCATGCAAGAGGTCAGCGGTTCGATCCCGCTTAGCTCCACCAAATTCAGACCCTCGCCGAATGGCGGGGGTTTTTTTATGGTAATGTAAAAAGCATCCCTCCTTTTGTTGCAAAACAACGTATTTCTTATACGGCAAGTAAACCTTTGGCAAAAACGCTGGCGACCCTTAAAGGTAGACTTGCTTCGCGGAATTAATAAACTTACTATTCTTACGCATTAACGCACTGTCAGGTAAATGAGGTTGCTAACCGTAATGACAAAAAAAATTCTTGAAAGCTTAAGAATATTCGCAATCGCTTCTATTATTTGCCTGCTGACTCTTCCTCTTTCCCGCTATATCTCCCCTCGTGCAATTGTTAATGAGAATGATATATATCTTGCCTGGCTTCCGCTGAGCGTAATGCTGGCGGTTATTTTATTATTTGGCCGACGTGCGATCGCACCCATTATTGTTAGCACTGCACTTATTAATACCTGGGGTTTACAATTAACGCTCATACAGTCCTTAGCGTTATTGTTTTGCCAGGTATTTTCTGTGTTGGTTGTCTGCGGTATTATGCGATGGCAGCTTGGGCGACGATGGCGGTTTAGAGTCCCTAATCGAAACATAGGGATACAGATTTATTGGTTGGGTTTTATACTCCCCATTAGCATTAAATTATCTATGTTTTTGATAGGATATTTACTCCATTTCCCTGTGATGCTGTCGAATTATTTTGGCGTAGGCTCAGCAATGGATAACGTTATCGATGTTCAGAGCCTAATATCGTCTGCAATAATATTCACAATGATGTTTTATTACCCCTTGAGGATGATGATTAATCCTCGTTATGCGATGAAAATTTGGCGGTATCACGTCAGACCTTCTTTTTCTAAAAAACATATCTTTTTTACATTATTCTGGTTGATGCTTCTGATCGCTGTACTGATTGCCCTGTGCACGCCTTTTCGTGCAAATTACATTGCAGGCTATCTGGTTCCGGTCATATTTATCCTGTTCACTATTGGTATTAGCCGATTAAGCTATATTGTGATTTCGTTCAGTTGGGCAATCTGCGTATTTTTGCTACTCACCTATAACGGAAATTTCCTTTACGGTGTAGAGAATGGCTACTCCCTGGCATTTGTTCTCTCCGTTCTGATTTCGTTCACGCTATGCCTGCTTTACATGTCACGTATCTATCAGCATGGAGAGTGGTTAAAGCAGGGTTGGCAGGAGAGGGCATTGACCGACCCCTTAACGGGCTTACCTAATATGCGCGCTCTGGAGGATTTTCTTGAAAAACACCCGCACTTCCACGTGTGTTGCTTGCGCATAGCCAACCTGGAGTTTCTAAGTCGGCATTATGGGATGATGATGCGCGTAAACTGTAAGCGTGAAGTTACGAGCGCTCTACAGCCGTTTTTACTGACCGATGAAAAACTTTTCCAACTACCGGGTAGCGAGTTGGTACTTGTACTGAACGGCACCGAAACGGCTGCGCGCTTGCAGCACATTGTTGACCATCTTAATAATCGAAGAATTTACTGGAACAACACAGCCCTTGATGTCGAATTTGGTGCATCCTGGGGGAGCATGAGCGATGAATGGGGTGAGAAGCTACATCATGTGCTGGGTCAACTGAGTTGGTTATCAGAGCAGTCCTGTGCAAATCAAACCGTATTAGCATTAACACACAGCCTGGCAACGATATCTGATCAGACGACGGAACGCGTTTTCCTGTTGAGTCGTGTCAAACGCGCTCTCACTGAGGGCGGTTTGCGTCTGTATGTGCAACCCATTCAGAATGCTGAAGGCGGGGGATATCACGAAATCCTGACGCGGCTGGAAAGTGATGGCGAATTGATTTTCCCCGACCAATTCATCCCACTCTTTGCACAATTTAACCTCAGCAGGCGTTTTGACCTGAGCGTGGTGGAAGCCATGGTGATATGGTTGGCGGATCATCCTGTGTCGCACCCTTACGCTCGGTTCTCGGTCAATCTCATGCCACTCACGCTGATGCATAAAGAGACAGCATCAGAGATTATTGCTCTATTTAAACGCCATGGCGTCTCTTGCGCAGCGGTGATTATCGAAGTCACTGAAGAGCAGGCTTTTTCTGAGTCTGAAAGCAGTATTTTTAATATCCAGAAGCTGCGTGAATTCGGATTCAAAATTGCCATTGATGATTTCGGTACGGGCTATGCTAACTACGAGCGGCTGAAACGTCTGGAGGCAGACGTTATAAAAATAGATGGCTGTTTTATAAAGGATATTTGTACCGACAGCATGGACGCGATGATCGTGAAATCGATCTGTAATCTGGCGAAAACCAAATCACTGAGCGTTGTTGCTGAATATGTTGAAACGCAAGAGCAGCGACAGATGCTTTTGGCGTTTGGTGTGGATTACCTTCAAGGCTATCTGATTGGGAAGCCACGCCCGATTGAGGAATTACAGGCATAAAAAAACCGGAGGCTTAGCACCTCCGGTTTTTTCTTCTGATTACAGTACCAAGGCTGCGATAGACGCAGACAGCACGCTCACCAGAGTTGAACCATAAACCAGTTTCAGACCAAAGCGGGAAACCACGTTTCCTTGCTCTTCGTTCAGGCCTTTAATCGCGCCTGCGATAATACCGATTGAAGAGAAGTTAGCGAAGGACACCAGGAAGACTGACAGAATGCCTTCTGCGCGCGGGGAGAGCGTGCTGGCAATTTTCTGCAGATCCATCATCGCAACGAATTCGTTGGAAACCAGTTTGGTGGCCATAATACTACCGACCTGCAGTGCTTCATGCGCCGGAACACCCATTACCCAGGCAATCGGGTAGAAGATGTAACCCAGAATCCCCTGGAAGGAGATGCCCAGTACGGCAGCGAACAGGGCGTTCAACGCAGCGATCAGCGCGATAAAACCGATCAACATGGCAGCAACGATAATGGCAACTTTAAAGCCAGCCAGAATGTATTCACCCAGCATTTCGAAGAAGCTCTGGCCTTCGTGCAGGTTAGACATCTGGATATTTTCTTCGCTGGCATCAACGCGGTAAGGGTTGATCAGGGACAGAACGATAAAGGTGCTGAACATGTTCAGAACCAGCGCTGCGACCACGTATTTCGGTTCCAGCATCGTCATGTATGCACCCACGATAGACATGGATACAGTCGACATTGCGGTTGCCGCCATGGTGTACATGCGGTTGCGAGACATTTTGCCCAGGATATCTTTATACGCGATAAAGTTCTCAGACTGGCCCAGAATCAGGGAGCTGACGGCGTTGAAAGACTCCAGTTTACCCATACCGTTGACTTTGGATAACAGGAAGCCAATTGCGCGGATAATCACTGGCAGAACACGAATGTGCTGCAGAATACCGATCAGTGCAGAGATAAAGACGATTGGGCACAGCACTTTCAGGAAGAAGAATGCCAGACCTTGATCGTTCATACTGCCAAAGACGAAGTTGGTCCCTTCGTTAGCAAATCCGAGCAGTTTTTCGAACATTTCGGAAAAGCCTCTGACGAAACCAAGGCCAATGTTGGAGTTCAGGAAGAACCACGCAAGTAAAACTTCAATGACGAGCAGTTGTATAACATAGCGAATACGAATGTTTTTGCGGTCAGTGCTGACCAGCAATGCAAGTGCAGTAACGACAACAAGTGCCAGGACAAAATGAAGGACGCGGTCCATATTTGCTCCAAATATGAGGCAGGTTTAATTTCCGTGCACATTCTATGTAACAAGTGCAAAGAAAACGAGATCAAGACCACACTATAGTTACATCCTGTGACGAGTCTCAAAAATAGTGATCAACCATACATTTCTGTTATGTTATGTAAATGAGTGAAAAGTTACGTTTGTGTGCTAGGCTTCACAAAAGATGATTCACTTTCGCTGTTGGTTCTAAATAATTCCAAAACGTCCTGCCTTGCTATTGTTCTTCACTATCAATGAAATCGCTATAACCCATTTAAATGATCTTGATAATCATTCTTGTTTTGATAGCATGAAACATAGCAAAGGCTATATCTCCAGAGGTAGAAATGAATAACAGTCGCGTTGAGGGTAGCAGTGGTAGAGCAGCGCGCAAGTTGCGGTTCGCATTAATGGGACCGGCGTTCATTGCTGCGATTGGTTACATTGATCCAGGTAACTTTGCGACCAATATTCAGGCTGGGGCCAGCTTCGGCTATAAATTGCTGTGGGTTGTCGTGTGGGCAAACCTGATGGCGATGCTGATTCAAGTGTTATCCGCGAAGCTTGGGATCGCGACGGGAAAAAACCTGGCGGAACAAATTCGCGATCATTATCCCCGCCCGGTCGTATGGTTTTACTGGGTTCAGGCGGAAATCATCGCGATGGCGACCGATCTCGCGGAATTTATTGGCGCGGCCATAGGTTTCAAACTGATCCTCGGCGTTTCGCTCCTTCAGGGCGCAGTACTGACGGGGATTGCCACTTTCCTTATTCTGATGTTGCAGCGGCGGGGGCAAAAACCGCTGGAACTGGTCATTGGCGGTCTGCTGTTATTCGTTGCGGCAGCGTATATTGTTGAGCTCGTGTTTTCGCAGCCGAATCTGGTGCAGTTGAGCAAAGGTATGGCAATACCCAGCCTGCCAACCTCGGAAGCTGTGTTTCTGGCAGCCGGTGTTCTGGGCGCGACGATCATGCCGCATGTTATCTATCTCCACTCGTCGTTGACGCAAAATGCGCATGATGGCACCCGGCAGGAACGCTATTCGGCAACCAAATGGGATGTGGGTATTGCGATGACGATCGCCGGATTCGTTAATCTTGCCATGATGGCGACTGCTGCAGCGGCGTTTCATTTTAACGGTCACACCGGCGTTGCCGATCTTGATCAGGCGTATCTGACGCTGGAACCGCTGCTGAGCCATGCGGCAGCAACCATTTTTGGTCTAAGCCTGGTCGCCGCGGGGCTTTCATCGACGGTGGTCGGTACGCTGGCAGGACAGGTCGTTATGCAGGGCTTCGTGCGTTTCCACATTCCGCTGTGGGTACGCCGCTCCGTCACCATGATGCCTTCATTTATCGTCATTCTGATGGGGCTGGACCCCACCCGAATTTTGGTGATGAGTCAGGTATTGCTGAGCTTTGGTATCGCACTGGCGCTGGTACCGCTGCTGATTTTTACAGGCAATCAATCGCTGATGGGTGATTTGGTCAATTCGACGCTGGTTAAACGTATCGGATGGATGATCGTGGTACTGGTGGTGGCGCTGAACCTGTGGCTGCTGATTGGCACGCTGCTGGGGTTGTAAGACAACCAGACTGAAATAAGCATGAAAAAGGAGCCTGATGGCTCCTTTTTTGCGGTGACGATATTAGTGGCGATGCCCGTGTCCGTGCCCACGATCGTGACCTCGTCCATGGCCCCGAGGTCCGCGACGGTCATCACGATCGCTCCAGCCTTCACGGTAGCCACGTTCGTACGCCTTGCGGTTATCCCAACCACGGTGACGACCATTATCATGTCTCCACCAGCGGTTTTGACGCCATTCGTAGTTACGGTGCCAGTAATCACGGTCGCGCCAGCCGCCACCGTCCCAGTAGTTACCAGAGTTATCACGATCGCCAATATGTAATTTTATTGACGGCAACAGGGTAATTTCGCCTGCATTTGCAATCAGTGGCGCACTCGCCATCAGGATTGCCGCAAGAATCAGTGATTTGAACATTATTGTTATTCTCCTACGAACGGAGCCGTAAGCGGCCTGTTAACGCAATTTTACGGGGCAGTAAAGCCCCGTATAATCGCCTCAACTCCTAATTCACAGGGGGGAGCACTTTTTGCTAAAGACGCATTTATTTTGAGCTGTTCAGAATCGCGTCGATCGCTTCAAGCTCTTCAGCAGTGAAGTGAAGATTATTGAGCATGCCGACTGCGTCTTCGATTTGTGACGTCTTACTGGCACCAATCAGCACGCTGGTGACGGTGTCGTGACGTAACACCCAGGCGAGTGCCATTTGTGACAGCTTCTGGCCTCGGCGTTCGGCTAACGCGTTGAGCTGGCGAACCTTACTCAGTTTTTCATCGCTGACCTGATCGGCATTCAGGAATCGACTCTTGCTCGCCGCGCGTGAATCAGCCGGAATACCATTCAAATAGCGATCGGTCAGTTGCCCACCCGCGAGCGGTGAGAAAGGAATACAACCCACCCCTTTTTCCTGCAAAACGGACAGCAATCCCTCTTCAGGAGCACGTTCAAACATCGAGTATTTTGGCTGGTGGATGAGACAAGGCGTCCCAAGATCGTCCAGGATATCAATGGCCTCGCGAGCCAGTTCCGCCGGGTAGTTTGAAAGACCGACATACAGGGCTTTGCCCTGGCGCACGATATGATCGAGCGCTTTCATTGTCTCTCTCAGCGGTGTTTCTGGGTCCGGGCGGTGGTGGTAAAAGATATCAACATAATCCAGCCCCATGCGCTTGAGGCTCTGATCAAGGCTGGCGATGAGATATTTTCGCGACCCCCAGTCCCCGTAAGGCCCGTCCCACATGGTGTATCCCGCTTTAGTCGAGATCACTAACTCGTCGCGGTAAGCGTGAAAATCTTCCCGAAAAATACGTCCAAAGTTGCTCTCTGCCGATCCTGGCGGTGGCCCGTAGTTGTTGGCCAGATCGAAGTGGGTGATCCCGAGCTCGAATGCGCGCTGTAAAAGTTGACGGCTATTTTCAATCAACGTGCTGTCGCCAAAGTTATGCCACAGACCCAGCGAAACGGCGGGGAGTCTCAGACCACTCTGACCGCATCGACGATACTGCATTGACTCATAACGTGTTTTATCAGCCTGAAAAACCATGCTCTAGCCCCTTTGTTCTGAATAGTGATTCTCAGTGTATACGTTTACACGCTGGTTCAGACCATCAGATTACTACGTCATTTTTCGTAAAGCATTCTTTCCAGCCTCTTCTTTTCCGCATTCCTGGACAGACATCACGCTTCTTTAATACTCAAAGTGAGGTCAACGTCAGAAGGACTCCTGTTATGCGAACCGCCTATTCCGTCGCCGATTATCTGCTGGACCGCCTTTCACAGTGTGGTGTTGAGCACCTGTTTGGCGTGCCGGGTGACTACAATCTGCAATTCCTTGATCACGTTATCGACAGCCCCGTAATCCGCTGGGTGGGGTGCGCCAACGAACTCAATGCCTCCTATGCCGCCGATGGATATGCCCGCTGCAAAGGTTTTGCCGCGTTGCTCACGACATTTGGTGTGGGAGAACTGAGTGCGATGAACGGAATCGCCGGCAGTTTTGCGGAGTACGTGCCGGTATTGCACATCGTAGGAGCGCCTTGCAGCACCGCGCAGCAAAAAGGGGAGCTGATGCATCACACATTGGGTGACGGAGAATTCCGCCATTTCTTTAAGATGAGTGAGCCCATTACCGCAGCGCAGGCTATTCTCACCGAACAAAATGCCTGCTATGAAATCGATCGCGTATTGTCAGTCATGCGACGTGAGCGCCGCCCGGGATATCTGATGCTACCCGCAGATGTGGCAAAAAAACCTGCCATACCCCCTGTAACCGTTTTCACTGATGAACTTCTTCCCCTTGATCACGCCTGTTTGCAAGCGTTCCGCGAAGCCGCAGAGGCGCGTCTTGCAACCAGTCAACGTACGGCGCTATTGGCTGATTTTTTAGTCCTGCGGTATGGGCTAAAAAAATCGCTTCAGGCGTGGGTGAAAGAGACGCCCATGGCACATGCGACGATGCTGATGGGGAAAGGGATTTTTGATGAGCGACAGACGGGTTTTTATGGGACGTACAGCGGGGCTGCGAGCACCAACGCCGTACGGGAGGCTATCGAAGGGGCGGATACCGTCATCTGCGTGGGCACGCGTTTTACCGATACGTTGACCGCGGGATTTACTCACAAACTCACTGCGGCCCAGACCATTGAAGTCCAACCCTATGCGGCTCGGATTGGGGATCGCTGGTTTACCGGCATTCCCATGGCGCAGGCGGTTGAAATCTTATCTGAGCTTTGCAGGCAGCACGTTACCCGACAGGCGCTGCCGAGCCATCAGCCTGCTCTTTCTCAGGATTATCATGAAGGCACGCTGACTCAGGATAATTTTTGGCACACGCTGCAAACGTTTATTCGTCCCGGGGATATCATTCTTGCCGATCAAGGGACTGCTGCGTTTGGTGCAAGTGCGCTGCGACTGCCTTCGGACGTCGACTTTATCGTTCAGCCGCTATGGGGATCGATCGGCTTTACGTTAGCAGCGGCGTTTGGCGCGCAAACCGCTTGTCCGGATCGGCGCGTAATTGTGCTCACCGGGGACGGCGCAGCACAGCTGACGATTCAGGAAATGGGCTCGATGCTGCGGGATAATCAGCGGCCGGTCATTCTGGTGCTGAATAACGAAGGGTATACCGTTGAGCGGGCGATTCATGGGGCGGAGCAGCGCTATAACGACATCGCGCTGTGGAACTGGACGCAAATCCCGCAGGCGCTCAGCCTGAATTGTCAGGCACAATGCTGGCGGGTCAGCGAAACGGTACAGCTGGCGGAGGTGCTGGAGAAAGTCGCCCATCGTGAGCGACTTTCACTGATTGAGGTGATGTTGCCCAAAGCGGATATTCCTCCGCTTCTCAGGGCCATCACCGAAGCGCTGGAGGCGCGTAACAGCGCGTGATCACTTATCCTTCCGCCAGGCCATCAGCATAGGTTTGCCCGCCAGCAGGAGCCAGGCGGGCAGCATCACGATACAGAGTAACGGCAATAAGTTGGTATCGGGCACCACGACCGCTGCCATAAACAGGCTCAGCCAGGCATCGCGCGTGACGACCAGTACCAACCCCAAAATGGAGCAGGAAATCGTAATTGCCGCCGGAACGGCGTCGACATGCTCATGGAGCATCAGTCCTAACGCCACGCCGATAAATACCGCCGGGAAGATACGCCCCCCGCGAAAACCACATGCAGCCGCCACGACAACGGCGGCCAGCTTGATAACGGCGAACAGGAAATAATCCGACACGCTAAAGACCTGGCTAAATGCCATCTGTTGCATCTCATCGAGGCCTTTAAATAACGTCACCGGCCCACCGATTGCCCCAAGAATCCCCAGCAGAAAACCGCCCGCACCCAGAATCAAAACCGGGTGTTTGAGCTTATGCATCAGGCGATGCAGTCGCGGCAAGCACCAAACGGCCACCATACCTAGCGCGATGGCGATGGCAGCGACAATGGCACCGCTGAAAATATCTGCCAGTTGCATCTGCCCGTAATGCGGAATGGGCAGCGAAAAATGCGGATGGTAAAACAGGCTGGTCGTGAGCGCGCCAGCGGCGGCAGCCATCAGAGGCGCAAAGAGGCGATCCCAGAGCGGGACGTCGTTATCGCCACTCAGCGTTTGGGAAAAAATAAGCGCGGCGGCGACGGGCGTACCAAATAGCGCCCCGATGGTGCCGGCAGACGCCAGAATCGTCCAGTCCAGCGCGCCAACGCGGGGGAAAATGCGCGAACCCAGATAAACTGCGAGCGCAATATTCACGGCCATGATGGGGTGTTCTGGCCCCAGGCTCACGCCGCCCGCCAGACCGATCACCAGGGCAAGAAGTAAACCCGGCAGCGCCGCCGAGTTGACCGGCGCGCTAATCAACGGCTCCAGCGCCGGATCGGGGCCTGCGTGTCCAGGGCTAAAACGAATGACTAAGCCTACCGCGATACCGGTGAGGGTCAGCATCAGGATAATCCAGGTCGGAGAGGCAAAATCGATGCCGAGCTTTCCCGGCAGGGCAGCCCACAAAAAAGTTTGCAGCACCGAGGCGACTTTCATCACGACGATTAACACCAGGCTTGACGCAATACCAATGATGAGCGCAGGTGTCGCTAACAACAGCATGGTTCTGGCTCGCGGATGGAGCATGATGATTTCCTTGTACAAAAGTATTTAGCGTGACTTTGCACATTCAGTTTGACGGCAATAGTGCAAAAGGTGCTGAAACGGTAAAGTGATTCTGTGACGAAGATCGATTATCCTGGGCAGTTCGCATTCAGGCCGTTGTTGTTATCCCGCCTTGAATTTACAGTGTCCCAAAGATTTATTCTGACTTTAGCGGAGCAGTAGAAGAATGACAAAATATGCTTTAGTAGGCGATGTAGGCGGCACGAATGCGCGGCTGGCATTATGCGATATTGATACCGGTGAAATTTCTCAGGCAAAGACCTATTCCGGGCTGGATTATCCCAGTCTTGAAGCGGTAGTTCGTGTCTATCTGGATGAACATCAGGTCGGTGTGGAGGACGGTTGTATTGCTATTGCCTGCCCAATTACCGGTGACTGGGTGGCCATGACGAATCACACCTGGGCCTTTTCCATTGCCGAAATGAAAAAAAATCTCGGCTTCGCACATCTGGAAATTATCAACGACTTTACGGCCGTTTCAATGGCGATCCCCATGCTCAAACCCGAACATCTTATTCAGTTTGGTGGCGCGGAACCGGTCGAAGGCAAGCCGATTGCCGTCTATGGCGCGGGCACAGGACTGGGTGTTTCACATCTGGTTCACGTTGATAAACGTTGGGTCAGCTTGCCGGGCGAGGGCGGTCACGTTGATTTTGCGCCGAACAGTGAAGAAGAAGGCATCATTCTGCATGAACTGCGCGCCGAACTGGGCCACGTCTCCGCCGAGCGCGTGCTGTCCGGCCCTGGGCTGGTCTATCTTTATCGCGCGATTGTGAAATCCGATAATCGTCTGCCGGAAAACTTACAGCCAAAAGACATTACTGAACGCGCCCTGGCGGACAGTTGCACTGACTGTCGTCGCGCGTTGTCACTGTTCTGCGTGATTATGGGACGCTTTGGCGGCAATCTGGCGCTCAATCTCGGCACGTTTGGCGGGGTTTACATCGCGGGTGGCATTGTGCCGCGTTTCCTGGAGTTCTTTAAAGCGTCGGGTTTCCGTGGCGGATTTGAAGATAAAGGGCGTTTTAAATCCTATGTGCAGGACATTCCGGTTTATCTGATCGTACATGATAATCCAGGACTGCTGGGCTCCGGCGCGCATTTACGCCAGACGCTGGGCCAATATCTCTGATTGTCATCCCCTCTCCAGGTGGAGAGGGGATTCTGCTACAAATGCATGAGCTGTCTGAATTCCTTCACCTTGCTACGACTCACTGGCACCTGAAAATCCAAATCCTTCAGCCGTAAAATATAGGTGTTGTTAAACCACGGTTCGATCTCGCGGATTTTATTCAGATTCACACAAAACGAACGGTGACAGCGGAAAAAATGCGACGCGGGCAGCTTGCTGCAAAATTCAGTGATATTCATCGGCATCACGAAAGACTCGCGGCGAGTATAAACAAACGTCATTTTTTCGTGCGCTTCGGCGTAATAAATATCATCCATGGGGGTGACGATAATTCGCTCATCTTTTATAAGATTTAGCGTATCGTTTTCACGTGTAATAACAGGGCTTGTGCTCACCGCGGAGTGGTTTTGTTGCTGCCAGGCCATTTCAAGTTTTTGCAGCATACTCACAATGCGCGATTCCTGATAAGGCTTGAGAATGTAGTCAAACGCTTCCAGTTCGAATGCTTCGACGGCATGCTCTTTCCATGCAGTGACAAAAACAATAAACGGCTTATGAGCAAACTGATTGATATTCTGCGCCAGCAGTACGCCATCCAGTGACGGAATGTTGATATCCAGGAAAATAGCGTCAACTTTGTTGTGCTGTAAAAACTTCAGCACATCCAGTCCGTCTTCAAACGTACCCACAATCTCCATCTGGCTGTGCTCTTTTATCAGCCAGCTCAGCTCCTGTTGGGCGAGGATCTCATCTTCGACAATGATGACTTTCATGCATCCATCCTCATTCAGGGCCACAATAATGTTTGCGTATGCACGGGCAAGCGCTCATTAGGCACATAAAAAGCGATTTCCGTCCCGGGTTCCAGACGACGAATATGCAGCCCTTCACCGTAAAGTAATTTCACGCGGTGATGTACATTCAACAGGCCAATTTTATTGCCGGGCATTTCGTTAGATTCCACGCGCGCAATCACGTTGGGATCAATGCCGTTTCCGGTATCTCGTACCGCCACGCGCACGCGATTGCCACATTCCGCCACGCTAATCGTCACTACGCCTTTGCCTTTGCATGGCTGAATACCGTGGACGATCGCGTTTTCAACCAGCGGCTGAATCAACAGGCTTGGGATGACGCAGTGCACCTCTTCGTCGATATCGTAGATGACCGTCAGCTTATCGCCAAAACGTGCCTGTTCGATCGCGATGTAGTCTTTGATCTGATACAGCTCTTTTTTGATGTCGATTTGCTCGTCGTCATTAAGCTCAATGTTGTAGCGCAAATAGCGCGAAAGATTATAAATCAGCTGACGAGCGGTATCTGGATTCATTCGAATAGAAGAGGAAATCGCATTCAGCGCGTTAAACAGGAAATGGGGATTAATTTTACTTTGTAGGGCGCGCAGCTCTGCCTTATTTGCCATTTCACGTAGCTGCTCGGCGCGAGAAACTTCCAGTTGTGTAGAGATAATTTGCGACAGGCCAATCGCCATCTCCTGCAGTGAAGAGGTGATTTGATGCGCATGACAGTAGTAAATCTTAAGCGTGCCGGTAACTATCCCTTTCTCCCACAGCGGGATCACCAGCATGGAGTGGATCTCCGGCGTGCGATGCGCTTCATCATTGTTTTTAATAATGATTTTGCCGTAGTTAATGGCCTGGCGAGTCGTGGGGCTGACGGCATCGTCGTTATCGCGATAGTTATGTTCACCCACACCCACGTAGGCCAGCACATGATCAATATTGGTGATCGCCACCGCATCAGCGTGAATATCTCGTCGGATGATATCGCAGACCTGACGCAAGGATTCTGCGTTGACATGCCGAAAAAGCGGCAGCGTTTTATTGGCAATATCCAGCGCAAGTTTTGCCTGGCGCGCTGCGCTGGCCTCTTTTTCACCTTCGACGCTCTGCACCAGTAAAACGATAAATCCAATACAGACGCTGCCCAGAATCATCGGAATACCGATTTTCGAGACAATATCCAACCCAAGCTCGATAGACGGGGCCCATGCCACCACCAGGATCATGGTCAGCGTTTCGCACACCATACCGGCCACGATACCGGCTTTCCAGTGCTGTTTTTTGGGAAACTTACGGTTAATCCAGCCGGATAATACACCCGCGATTATGCTGGTGATAAAGCACGGGATAGCCGTCACGCCACCGATATCGATTAAATAGCGGTGCGTTCCCGCAATAATGCCGGTAATGATTCCCACCCATGGACCAAATAAAATCCCCCCGGACATCACGGCAATAATGCGCACATTGACCAGCGATCCCTCTACCGGTACGCCGGACCAGGTACTGAAGAGCGCAAACATCGAGAAGATTGCGGTGACGGCCAGCAGTTCTTTTGGCGAGTGTGCTGATTTGTGCAAAAGCTCGCGAAAAAGCCGGATGCGGATCAGGAAAAACAGACAAATCAGCATTAATGCTGCGCGATCAAATACCGCCAGCAGCATAGTGAATATTTCGTGCACGAGACAACCTGGGAAAACGGGAAAAATCTATGATAGAAAACCTGACGCCGAATGACCAGACATCACGCTTTTTAGCAAATGAGGAAAAACCTTAATTTACAAAGGGGATTGTTGGGTTTTGATTGACGGAATTGATGATGACGGTGAATGAGCGGATTGTTGTAAGTTCATTGATATCATGATGTTAATTAAATGGCATCTCTGATCTCTTTTTGCATCAACACTTCCTGTTTTCCGTAAATTGTTGTTCCCATTTTACCTCTATTTTTATTTTTTCATTCTCCTCTCGACAGGGGGTTTTCAATCAGGCTATTTTCTAAGCATGCCACAAACGTGGCAGCGTCGCTCGGACGGTCCGGGCGCAAACGTGACTCTGAGGAATCTATGGCTGAATTCAGTCCTGAACGCCGTTTTACGCGTATCGATCGTCTCCCCCCTTATGTTTTTAATATCACTGCTGAACTGAAAATGGCTGCGCGTCGGCGCGGCGAAGACATTATCGATTTCAGCATGGGTAATCCCGATGGCCCTACGCCGCCGCATATCGTCGAAAAACTGTGTACCGTTGCTCAACGCCCGGATACTCACGGATACTCGACGTCGCGTGGCATTCCGCGGCTGCGGCGTGCCATTTCTCGCTGGTATCAGGATCGCTATCAGATTGATATCGATCCTGAAAGCGAAGCTATCGTTACGATTGGATCGAAAGAAGGACTCGCACACCTGATGCTGGCGACGCTGGATCATGGCGATACCGTACTGGTGCCAAATCCGAGCTATCCGATCCATATTTATGGTGCGGTGATAGCTGGCGCGCAAGTTCGTTCCGTGCCGTTGGTAGAAGGCGTGGATTTCTTCAACGAGCTGGAACGCGCGATTCGAGAAAGTTATCCGAAGCCGAAAATGATGATTTTGGGCTTTCCGTCGAATCCGACGGCGCAGTGCGTCGAGCTGGAGTTTTTTGAAAAAGTGGTAGCGCTGGCGAAGCGTTATGACGTGCTGGTGGTCCATGATTTGGCGTACGCCGATATCGTGTATGACGGCTGGAAAGCCCCTTCAATTATGCAAGTACCCGGCGCGCGCGATGTGGCGGTTGAATTTTTTACGCTGTCGAAAAGCTACAACATGGCTGGGTGGCGTATCGGATTTATGGTCGGCAATAAAACGCTGGTCAATGCGCTGGCGCGAATCAAAAGCTATCACGACTACGGCACTTTTACGCCGCTACAGGTGGCAGCGATTGCCGCGCTGGAAGGCGATCAGCAATGTGTGCTAGACATCGCCGCGCAGTACAAACGACGCCGCGATGTGCTGGTGAAAGGGCTGCATGAAGCGGGCTGGATGGTCGACATGCCGAAAGCCTCGATGTACGTCTGGGCAAAAATTCCTGAGCACTATGCGGCCATGGGGTCACTGGAGTTTGCTAAAAAGCTGCTTCAGGACGCAAAAGTCTGCGTTTCCCCTGGCATCGGTTTTGGTGATTATGGCGACACGCATGTGCGTTTTGCGCTCATTGAAAATAGCGATCGTATACGCCAGGCGGTGAGAGGGATTAAAGGCATGTTCCGAGCCGATGGTCTTTTGCCGTCGGACAAAAAGAATTTAGCAGAATCTGAATAGCCGTCGCACGCATAAAAAAAGAGGCGCCAATGGCGCCTCTTTTTTTAACGGTTGTTCTTCGCTCAGATCATCAGGGCAAAGGTTCCGGCCCAGACGAATACAATCACCGAAATGCCCATAAAGAAATATTTCACGTTTGTCGCTCCGCGCATCTTTTGATACGCCTAAAAAAACAAAGTCCAACTGAGTATAGAGAGTTGAAATCGGACGCTATCGGAAATAAGAATTATCCCGCTATGCCATCGACTCCAGCTCAGAATTCTGTGCCTTCCCGTTGCCAGACGGCGCTAATTTACGCCTAAAAAACAGGAGTGACAAGAGGCATTTTTTTAAATACTTTCCGTCACTTACGAGTGTCGTGGAATGGCGACAGATTAATTTCATCGTGCAATAAATAGACGTTGAGCGACGATGAAAATTAACAATTGAGACTGTGATGGCAGGTGATTGAAAAGGTTAGTTTCTCAACGAAACTAACCTTCAAAGATGTTACGTATAAAGAGAGGATTCACCAACAGGACGTGTTTTGAAGCGGCGATGGACCCACAAATATTGTTCAGGGGCACGCATGATTTCTTTCTCGATCACTTTGTTGATGTAAGCGGCCGCTGCCGTCTCGTCCTGGGGATAATTTTTCAACTCAGGTGATATAAAGAGACGATAACCTGAGTTATCCGCTTTTCTGATCATAGTGACAGTCAGCATCGGTGCGCCAGAAAGACGTGAGATCACAAACGTACCGTTCGTTGTAGCAACATTCCCAACGGCAAAAAACGGAGCAAAGCTGCTTCCTTTGCGGCCATAATCCTGGTCGGGAGCGAACCAGACAGCTTCGCCTTTTTTGAGTGCACTCACTAAGCCACGCAAATTGTTACGGCTGATCATGGCTTTGTTAGACCGAAGACGACCGCGCGTCTGCACCCATTCCATCAGTAAGTTGTTGTGCGGACGATAGGTCGCCATCATGGGTTGGCACAGCCCCATCACCCGACCACCCAGCTCCAGCGACATAAAATGAACGCCAATCACCATTACGCCACGGTTTTGCGCCTGCACCTCTTTCAGATTCTCCAGGCCCTCAACATCGAACCATTTACGCACGCGCTCGTCGGGCCAGAACCAGGCGATACCTGTTTCCAGCAGCGCCATCCCAATGGCTTTGAAGTTTTCTTTAATCATTTTTTCACGTTGAGCGGACGTGTCGTTTGGGAAACAGAGCTCAAGGTTTCTGCGCGCAATGGATTCACGTCGTTTCAGGAAGTGGCGGGATGCACTGCCTAACCGCGAGCCCAGAACACGAATAGCGGGATAAGGTAATTGAACCAGTAGCCAAAGTAGGCCAAGACCAAACCACGTTACCCAGTAACGCGGATGAAGAAATGCACGCTGGAATTTGCATTGAGACAAAATAGTGAACCTATATAAAGCCTGAGAAGGTAGCGCAAACTTCGCGTTACAACCTGCTTGCGTAGACCGCATTTCAGGATAGTAGTTTCAGCGCTTACCGATATTTACGGAGTCAATAACCACTGCCAATGTAAGGTAGGCTGCGTAATGTAGCATCGTTGGACACCGTGTTCCACGACTACTTTATCTGAAAAAGCAAGCTCAGTGTGATGAGAACTACAGGCTTTAAAGTGCAACGCGAGCGTCAGTATTTCGACCTATATTGCATAAGTACGACCGCCAATATTGATTGTTAAATATCCTGATAATGAAACCATAATCATCTTATTCCAGTGCTACAGGATGTTAAACAACCTGATACAGTCATGAAATAACGTCGTTAAAGAGTCATCTGGCTTTATTATCGGCCCGCATTACGCGAAAGGGTTTCTCGCTTCATCGTTGAACACCATTTACAGAGTGATATTTTGACAGCAAAACGATGAATGTCTGTTTTGTGTTGATAATTCGTCGCCACGTTCAGATAGCCTGCTGTTTGATGTTTTATGAAGAGTGCTGTAAAGCCTGCTGATTAACATGATTCAACAGGCTTCACGAAATCAGCGTGCAGCCGATTTTACTTGATGAAAGCGGGGTAGATCTAAAATATCGTAGGTGTAAGTGTCTTTCAAATAACAACGGTCGGGCGTATCGCTATTCGCGTACAGTAAAAAATACTGTTGGGTGTCCTCGAAAATCACAAGGTCATCGCCATTCCTGAAGTGAGTCACCACATAAGGCGTGTTATTTTTTGTGCGGGCATGGTTAACACCTGAGGCAATTTGAAAGCGATCGGCCCATTTCATGGTGCTGAGCTGATATTTAAAGTGAGAAATGGTCACACTGCTCCGTAAAGAACAGGAGAGCCGAATAGCGGTGGCGGCAAACGACGGTGAGCTTATGAGTGTGATGAGGCTGAGTAAGAGTAAAATTTTCAAGGTGTCTCCATTGAGGATGATATTGCGAGGAACAGTACTGGAATTGCCGTCAGCATGATTGAATCAGCGGCGTTGTTGACGAGGTACACGCGAGGTGGTGGTCTGGTGATGCCCAGCAGACATAACATTGTATAGATAACTCAAAGAGATACAAGTTTGGCGCGCAGTTTACTTTCCATAAAACTTGCACGGACCCGCATTTCCGGGAGGGATGTACCTTCTCGAATGCATCTGTCACGTTAAGATGAATTGTAATCGGAAATGATTATGTATTCTTGACGGTAAATATAGTCATTAAGGCTCAATGTTTATTTCCCGGATTTTCGCTTGATTGTCTTTATTTATCGTTTTGAGATTGTCTTTTCTGTTATTTTATCAGGATCGCGTCACAATCCAGTTTTTTGCATACAAGCGGCGTACAGAAAAAGTCTGAATTGCGTATGAAACGTTTTTTGATGGGCAATTATAGCAACGGAATAGAGCCGCAGCCCATTTCGGATCGCGCAAAGATAATGTGAATAAAATAACGCTGCCAGTCTACAGGCTGAAATCTCGCCAGCCATATATTACATAGTTCATGGTGGAAGGGCAGGTGTTACACCGGCCTGATCCTTTACAGATTTAGCTTGCTGCATCTCTGTCTCCGCTACCTGCAACTATGAACTCAGCAAACAGGGATGTATTGCGTCAGCAGCCTCGTGACCCTAAACAGTCATTTCACAAACGCAGCGGCGGTTTACCAGGCCGATAACAAGAATGACCGGATGACGTTGTCTATCAGGCACAGGTTCAAAGAAATTTAGATTTTTACTCGGGTGGAAGAGGATAATTTTTTGAACACGGAGTAAATAACGTTCAACAGGGGTAGGAATCGTTGAGATTGCTAAGCCGAGAAAAGAGGAGTAACGGCTGATTTCAGGCTAAGTGGGATTTGGTAGATATAACGAGAAGTCTCAATGGTGTCCCCTGCAGGAATCGAACCTGCAACTAGCCCTTAGGAGGGGCTCGTTATATCCATTTAACTAAGGGGACTTCGACCGGAGTTGATTCTTTTTGTTCGCGGTGTGGTGAATGTTACCGTGTTTACTCAACTTGCAGCAAGAACTAAGTTTTTAATCGGTTCTTTTTGTTCGCTACTGTTTGCCCTGAATTTACGTTCGTTCACTTGCCATTGCGTACACAATGAGTACAGAATCAGTTTACTTCGTGTGTACAGGAAACTTATCAGTGGCACTCAGCGACACAAAGCTTCGCAACATCAGCGGGAAACCATATTCAGGCGCACCTGAAATAACGGATGGCGATGGCTTGAGTGCTCGCATAACCCCAGCTGGCACTATAGCTTTCCAGTACCGATACAGGTGGGATGGCAAGCCGGTGCGAATCACTGTTGGCCGTTACCCGGCAACCTCTTTGAAGGATGCGAGGGTGATCGTCGGTGAGATGCGCGCATTGTACATGAAGGGACTGAACCCAAAAAATTATTTTGCCAGAGAAGATGGTGAATTAACGCTGAAGGACTGCCTTGATCAGTGGTGGGATAAGTACGCCTCTAAACTAAAACCCAATACCATGACACTGTATAAGTCAGTTGTGTACAACACCATGTACACACAATTTCCTGATGCCCCAGTTGCAAACATTCCGATCTCATCCTGGGTCAGATTTTTTGATAAGCAGGAAGAATATAACGACAAGAAGGCGAGGGTGTTGCTTGTTCAGTTGCGCTCAGTTATCAACTGGTGCATCAGCCGACAGCTCATACCGTCGTGCGAAGTTATGAAATTGAGTGTCAAAAATATAGGGAAAATGAATCGCCACGGATAATCTAGACACTTCCGAGCCGTTGATAATACTGGTTTTCATATTCTGTCGGTGACATCTGATCGCTAGAACCATGCCGACGCTTACTGTTATAAAACATTTCGATGTAATC
>Ga0302347_1000958_pt1 | contig 38436 bp, 28 predicted proteins | sample PhyWR1_FD_202178 | JGI IMG/M metagenome (GOLD analysis project Ga0302347, IMG submission 202178) | Leaf surface microbial communities from wheat plants in UC Gill Tract Community Farm, Albany, California, United States - DLSL W.R1 (v2)... | ecosystem: Host-associated > Plants > Phyllosphere >... | reverse complement strand
CGACCCGGATGATCCCGGCCAGGGTATCCATCGCGCGGGCGGTCAAATGGTCATAGGCGGCCGGTTCGGCCAGCGCCTCGGCGCGCGACTCGGCCACGCGGGCGTTGCCCAGGCCCAGCTGGCGCACAGCCTCGCGCATGAAGCGGGCCTTCTTGCCGTTGCTCTCGACCAGGGTCACCTGCAGCTGCGGGCGCGCGATCGCCAGCGGGATGCCCGGCAGCCCGGGGCCGGTACCCAGGTCGGCCAGGGTGCCGGTCTCCAGGTACGGCTGCATCGCCAGCGAATCGAGCAGATGGCGGGTCACCATCTCCAGCGGATCGCGGATGGCCGTCAGGTTGTACGTCCGGTTCCAGCGGTCGAGCAGGGTCAGGTAGGTCAGCAGTGGCGGTGCCAGCGCGGCGTCCAGCTGCATGGCGGCCAGGCCGCGCTCAAGCGCATCGGCCACGCCGGCGGGGAGGGTGTGTTCTGTCATGGCACCATTATCGCAGGTCGGTAGAGCCGACCGTTGGTCGGCGCCCCATCTCACATCGCATGCCAGGCCAGCGCCGCGCGGAAATCATCGGCTGCCTGCCACTCATGCAGGTGCCAGCGCTCGGCCGGCCCCAGTTCCGGATCGCACCAGGCCAGATGCAGGCCACCGTCGATGCCGGGCGCGAGCTGCAGCCGGTGCAGACCGAAGGAGATGCCCTGCCCCTGCGCCTTCAACAGCGCTTCCTTGGCGCACCACACGCGGAAGAACCAATGGTTGCGGGCGTTCTCGTCCAGCGATTCCAGCCAGGCGATCTCGGCCGGGTGGAAGAAGCGCTGCACGATGTCCAGCATCCGTGGCCTCGGGCGCAGCGGCTCCAGGTCCACGCCGAGGCGGACGCCTTCACCGAGGGCGACCAGCAGCTGCCCATGGCTGTGGCTCCAGCCGGTCCCGATATGCGCCAACGGGCCATGCAGCTCTGGCCGGCCGCGCGGGTCGCGCTGCAACGGCACGTCCTCCGGCGCCCCGCCCAGCTGCTCGGCCAGCAGCAGCCGGGCCTGGGGCTCGCCCCGGGTGCCCGGCACATGCGGCAGGCGCCAGACCGTGACCGGGCCGAAGCGCCAAGGGCCGTCCAGCGTCGCCGGCAGGGTCATGCCACGGCTCCGCCATCGCGGCTGCACGACGATTTCACAGGGTGTGCCGTCCACTGCAGGGGTTGCAACCGCACAGAGGGAGTCAACGTTATGGGCATCATCATCTGGTTGATCGTCGGCGGCATCGTGGGCTGGCTTGCCAGCATCATCATGAAGCGGGACGCGCAGCAAGGCATCATCCTCAACATCGTGGTCGGCATCGTCGGCGCATTGCTGGCCGGTTGGCTGTTCGGCGGTGGCATCAATGAAGCGATCACCATCCGCACGTTCCTGTTCTCGTTGATCGGCGCAGTGATCCTGCTCGCGATCGTGAATCTGTTTACGCGCAGGAACGTGCGGTAACGAACGCACGTACAAGGTTTGATCGACAAGGCCCGGCACTGCCGGGCCTTGTTGTTTCCGCGGTCAGCCCAACTGCACCCAGGCCGGGGCATGGTCGCTGGGGCGCTCCCAGGTGCGCGGCTCACGGTCGATGCCCGAGGCCAGCGCGCGCGCCTTGAGCGCGTCGGAGACCAGGGTCAGGTCGATGCGCAGGCCCAGGTTGCGCCGGAAGCCGGCCGCCCGGTAGTCCCACCAGCTGAACACGCCCTCTTCCTCGCTGTGCAGGCGGAAGGCATCGTGCAGGCCGAGCTGCAGCAGCTTGTTCAGGGCGCCGCGCTCGGCGGTGGAGGTCAGGATGTGGTTCTCGTTCCAGACCAGCGGGTCGTGCACGTCGCGGGCATCGGGCGCGATGTTGAAGTCACCCATCACCACCAGCTCCGGGTACTTCGCCAGCTCGGCTTCGACCCAGGCATGCACGGCCTCCAGCCAGCGCAGCTTGTAGGCGTACTTGTCGGTGCCCACGTCCTGGCCGTTGACCACGTACAGGTTGATGATGCGCACGCCGTTGACGGTGCCGGCGATGGCGCGCTTCTGCTCATCCTCGAAGCCGGGGATGCCGATCTGCACGTCCTGCGCCGGTTCCCGCGAGAGCAGCGCGACGCCGTTGTAGGTCTTCTGCCCGGCAAACACGCTGCGGTAGCCCAGCCCGGCCAGCACCGCGTCGGGGAACTTGTGGTCCTCCATCTTGGTTTCCTGGATGCCGACCACGTCCGGCGCGAACGCCGTGAGCCATTGTTCCAGGTGCGGCAGGCGCACGTTGAGCGAGTTGACGTTCCAGGAGGCGATTTTCATGCGCGCCATTCTACCGGTAGCCACCGACCGTTGGTCGGTGGAGCCGGTAGTGCCGGCCGCTGGCCGGCAGCCTCTCGCGTCCGGGCACGCAGATTTTTGCCGCACGCCTGCGTCTCCCGCTAGGCTCTGGCCCACCCCCGCTAGCGCAGATATCCCATGAACGCAGATGCCTTCGTAGCAAAATGGTACGCGGAGAAAGCGAACCTGCTCGCCATGGCATGGACCCCAGGCACGGCGTGCGCAGCAAGGATTGCCGCGATGGACCTGTCGCCCGAGCAGACCCAGCTGTTGCGGGAGATGCTCGACGTCTTCACCACCGACACCCTCTACACCCTGCTGCTCGGGTTGGATGGCAGCGCCGCGCTGGGCGGCGACCAGCGCCACTACACCCTGCTGGACGAGGACGGTTCGGTGATTGCCAAGGAAGGCGATCTTGAAGCTGCGGCCTATGCGTGGTTCCACGAAGGCCCATCGTCGCAGCCGGGGCGTTGAGGGTGCTTTGCGCCACATGACGTGATTGATCCGCAGCGCCACTCGCCAGCGGAGGCGCCGGGGCCAGCGGCGCAACACATTGTCCAGTGGGCAAGGGGATATCACGCTGCAATTGTTGCCGATGACTCGGAGTTCTGTAGGTGCTTTCGCACATGAAAGCGAGGAGCTTCCCCACTTGCATCGCTGTCGACTGGAGGAAGATTCTCGACATGTCGCCCCGTGACTACCGCCTATACCTGCAGGAGCTCCGACGCCCCATGCCCACTGAATTCGCGATCCACGCGTTGAATTACAAGACACTCGCTGCGGTGCTGCTGATCGGGGTCGTCCCGCTGCTGTTGGTCGGCATGGCGGTCTACTTCCTCGGGAAGGACAGAATGTCCCGGTTGGCCGCGCTCGGCGCCACCTCTCTGGCCGTCATCATCGGCCTGCTTGGCGTCTGGCAACTCAGCGCGATCCGACTGACCGCGGACGCCACGACCCTGACCGTCGGCGGCGGCGCGTATTCCGTTTCAGTTCCGATGGCACAGATCGATCATGCCGGTGCACGACGGCGGCTGCCCGGCAGCGATGACACTGCGTTGGGTCTACGCACCCATGGCATCGGCATGCCAGGCCTTTCATTGGGGTGGTTCCGCACCGGCAAGGGGAAGGCATTCGCAGCAGTGACCGATCCAGCGAAGGTGGTGATCCTGCCGACGACGGCCGGTTACACGCTGCTGGTATCCCCGGAGGATCCCGACGCGTTCCTGGCCGCGCTCAGGCATCGGTAGCGGGCGTCCATGCCGGCGGCCCCTACCGCACCATCGCCTTCAACATCCCGGCGATCTTCGAATACGGCGGCTTGAGCAGATCGCTGGCGGCCCAGCGCGACTGCCACAGGATCGGCAGCTGCTTGCTCATCGCATCGAAACCGGCGCGCGCGTGGTACGCGCCCATGCCACTCGGGCCAACACCGCCGAACGGCAGCCCATTGACCGCGAAATGCAGCAGCGTGTCGTTGACGGTGACGCCGCCGGCCACGACCTGCGCCAGCACCCGTTCCACCTGCACACGTTCGTGACTGAAGACGTACAGCGCCAACGGGCGGTCACGTGACTGCACCGCCGCGATGGCGGCGTCCAGATCCGGATACGCGCAGACCGGCAGGATCGGGCCGAAGATCTCCTCGCGCATCAGCGCCAGATCGGCCGGCGGATCGAGCACGATGGTCGGCACGATCAGCCGCTCGCGCCGCGCACGCTCGGGATCGACCGTGGCCAGTTCGATCACCGGCACGCCCCGCGCGCGGGCTTCATCGAGATAGCCACGCAGGCGCTGGTACTGGCCGTCGTGGATGATCCGGGTGTAATCGGCGGTGTCACTGAAATCGCCATAGCGCGCCTGCACCTGGGTCTGCAGCTGCTGCACCAGCTCGCGCTGGCGATGGCCGTCGATCAGCACGTAGTCCGGCGCGATGCAGGTCTGGCCGGCATTGAAGAACTTGCCGGTGGCCAGGCGCGCCGCCGCCTTCTCCAGCGGGTAGTCGCTGCAGACAATGGCGGGGGATTTGCCGCCCAGTTCCAGCGTGAGCGGGGTCAGGTGCTCGGCAGCGGCCGCCATGACCTTGCGGCCGATGGTGGTGGAGCCAGTGAACACCAGGTGATCCAGCGGCGAGCCGGCCAGGGCGCTGGCGAGGTCTCCATCGCCCTGCACGACCGCCACGCGATCGGAGGGGAAAACCTCGGCCAGCAGGGCCTGCAGGAAGGCGCTGGTGTGCGGCGTGTGCTCGGACGGCTTGAGGATCACGTGGTTGCCGGCGGCGATCGCGGTCGCCAGCGGAATCAGCGCCAGGTTGACCGGGTAGTTCCAAGGGGAGATCACCCCGACCACGCCCAGCGGCACCGGGCGGGTCTGTGCGCGCGCCGGCCAGAACCGCCAGCCGACACCGACCCGGCGCGGCCGCATCCAGCCGCGCAGATGGCCGCACAGATGATCGATGTCGCCGAGCACGGTCATGCCATCGGCGATCAGCGATTCGTGGGTGGAGCGGTGGCCGAAGTCGGCCGAGATCGCCGCGGCCATTTCCGGCAGGCGCGCCTTGAGGGCCGCGCGCAGGCGCTGCAGGTCGTCGCGGCGCTGTTCCAGCGTCGGGCGGTTGGCCTGCCAGGCGGTACGCAGGGTCTGCAGGATCGCGGGAAGCGCGGCGGGATCGGTGTGGGCATCGCTCATGGCCCGACTATAACGGCAGGCTGCGTGAGAGCGGGATCGGTAGTGCCGGCCGCTGGCCGGCAGGCTCGCACGCGTGCCCGTCGATTGATCGGGAGCCGGCCAGCGGCCGGCACTACCCAGGACACAAAAAAGGGCCGCGATCTGCATCGCGGCCCCTTGGTCTTGCCGTGTGGATCACCTGTTACTTGGTGATGTCCACATCCTTGGTTTCGTGCAGGAACAGGCCGCCGACCACGACCGTCATCAACGCGATGATGATCGGGTACCACAGGCCGTAGTAGAGGTTGCCGGTACCGGCCACCAGCGCGAAGGAAATCGCCGGCAGGAAGCCACCGAACCAGCCGTTGCCGATGTGGTACGGCAGCGACATCGAGGTGTAGCGGATACGCGTCGGGAACAGCTCGACCAGGTAGGCGGCGATCGGGCCGTAGACCATCGTCACGTACAGCACCAGCAGCCACAGCATGAAGATCGTGCCGGGGATGTTGATGCGCGCATTGTCAGCCTTGGCCGGGTAACCGGCGGCACCCAACGCACCCTTGAGCTCTCCGCCGAAGGCATCGCCCTTGGCCTTGAGTTCTTCCTTGGTCAGGCCTGCAGCCTCGTAGGAGGTCACGGCGGTGGCCCCGACGTTGACCGTCGCCAGTGTACCGGCCGGTGCCGGCTTCACTTCATAGGGCACACCGGCTTTGGTCAGGGCCGCGGTGGCCACGTCGCAGGAGCTGGTGAACTTGCGCAGGCCGACCGGATCGAACTGGAACGAGCAGGTGTTCGGGTCGGCATTGACCAGCGCCGGCGAGTTGGTGCGGGCTTCTTCGATGGCCGGGTTGGCGAAGTGGGTCAGGCCCTTGAAGATCGGGATGTAGGTGATGGCAGCCAACAGACAGCCGGCCAGGATGATCTTCTTGCGGCCGATACGGTCGGACAGCCAACCGAAGAAGATGAAGAACGGCACGCCCAGTGCCAGGGCTGCGGCGATCAGCAGATAGGAGGTGGTGGCGTCGACCTTGAGCATGCTGCTCAGGAAGAACAGCGCGTAGAACTGGCCGCCGTACCACACCACGGCCTGACCGGCTGCGGCACCGAGCAGGACCAGCAGCATCAGCTTGAGGTTGCCGTCCTTGAGGCTGTCACGGAACGGGGTCTTGGAGCCCTTGCCTTCAGCCTTCATCTGCTGGAACAGCGGGGATTCGCTCAGCTGCAGGCGGATCCACACCGAGATGCCCAGCAGCACGATCGAGACCAGGAACGGAATACGCCAGCCCCAGGCTTCGAACGCTTCATTGCCCAGGAAGTAACGGCAGGCCAGGATGATCAGCAGCGACATGAACAGGCCAAGCGTCGCGGTGCACTGGATGAAGCTGGTGTACAGGCCACGCTTGTCGGCCGGTGCGTGCTCGGCGACGTAGGTCGCCGCGCCACCGTATTCGCCACCCATCGCCAGGCCCTGGGCCAGACGCAGGATGATCAGGATCACCGGGGCGGCGAAACCGATCGACGCATAGTTGGGCAGCACGCCGACCAGGAAGGTCGAGATGCCCATGATCAGGATCGTGACCAGGAAGGTGTACTTACGGCCGATCCGGTCACCGAGGCTGCCGAAGAAGGCCGCGCCGAACGGGCGCACGAAGAAGCCGGCCGCGAACGCCAGCAGGGCGAAGATCATGCCCGTGGTTTCATTGACGCCGCTGAAGAACTGCTTGGCGATGATCGCGGCGAGCGAGCCGTACAGGAAGAAGTCGTACCACTCGAAGACGGTCCCCAGGCTGGACGCGAAGATGACCTTCTTGTGTCCCTGGGTAAGTTGGGCTTTTGTTGGTGCGGGTGTGGTGGACATAAGACGCTTCCCCTCCGAAGCAATCGTTGTGTTGTGCCGGCTGTACACCGGCAATCGTTTTTTCTTTTAGAAGCTGTATTTCGTCGTGAACTGCAGGCGGCTGATATCGCCCTTGCGGCCATCCTCGATCTCGCGCACGCCGTACATCAGCTCGGCGCCGACATCGACCTTGGGCATTGGTGTGTAGAACACGTTGCCGCGGATGCTCTGCACGCTCTTGGTGACCAGCGGGCCAAGGCTGCCGTCGTTGTCGTAATCGCTGCGCGCGTAGATCAGGTTGGTGCGCAGCTTCGGAGTAAAGGCATGGCGCCAGCCCACATAGCCGGCCAGCACGCCGGTCGGGTTGAGTTCGTCGCGGGCGATGTCATACGCGGTATCGGCGGTGACGCCCAGGCCGATGTAACGTGCGATGCCTTCGCCACCGGTGACCTGGTAGTGCAGCGTATCGGTCGGGCCCATCACCCACTTGCCGCCCAGGGTGAGGCCGCCGGCGATCTTGTCCGCATCGGCACCGGTGGTCTGGTTGTCGACCTTGAGCTGGCGGACCACGCCGCCGACGCCGAAGGTGCCCCAGTCACCCTTCCAGCCATAACGCAGGGTCAGATCCGGCAGCGCGCCGCGATCGGAGTTGCTGGCCACGTTGGTCCACGCGCCGGTGACCGGGTTGCGGGTGCCGGTGAGCAGCGTGGTTTCCGGGTTTTCCAGCGCGACGCTGAAGCCGCCCTGGGTGTAGCGGATCTGTGCCTGGCGCACGAAGATCACACCATCGGTCGGGCCGACGAAGTCCGCCGCTTCCGGCAGCGACGCGGCGTCCATGAAGTTCGACCAGGTCTGGCCGGCCATCCAGTTGTTCCAGTACATGTAGGCGTGACGCAGGGTCGCACCGTAGGTATTGGTCGCGGTCTGGTTGCCCAGTGAGTTGCCGAAGAAGTCCATCTCGAAGAACGCACCGGACTTGTTGCCGGCCTCGCTGACATTGTCGATGCCAAGATTGAAGCGCGAGAACTTGGCGTGGGCGTTGTAGTCCACGTCCGAACGCTTGCCGCTGCCGCCGGCACCGGCCACCGGGGTCTGGCCCGGCAGGTACAGCGCGCGACCGGTGGCATCGTCGGCCAGCTGACCGTCGCCGGTCTGGGTGGCGAGGAAATCGGCCTTGATGAAGCCGCCGATCTTGACCGTGGTCCCCGGCGCGGCGCCCGGGGTGATGGTGGTGACCTGGATCGGCTGCTTGCCGGCCGGCACGGTGGCCGCCACCGGTTGCTGCGCCTGCACGGTGCGCACCGCGGTGACATCGGTCTGGGCCTGGCTGATCTGGACCTGCTGTTGCTGCTGGTTGTTCAGCAGCAGCTGGACCTGGCGCTCCAGTTCCACGACGCGGGCTTCCAGTGCTTTCTCTTTTGCGGTTTCGGCGAACGCCATGCCTGGCGCGATCAATGCGACGAACATGGCGGCGGCCAACGGCCGGCGTGTCGTCCTCAGCAAACGGTGGCTCATGTTGCCCTCTCTCCCGGGTGGCAAGGTGATGCCGCGCATGGGGCACGGTCGAGCCGAGGGTGCGGCGGGTTGACGCACCGAAGCTATTGGCCATTAGTCGTACTCGCCCCAGCGGGGCGAGTACGACCCGGGCGCCGGCAGGCGGCCGGCAGGTGCCGAAGGCACCGTGTAGGTACCGACCGTTGGTCGGTACGCAGTGCCTCACGACCAACGGTCGTGAGCTACCGGGGCGAACGGCCGTGAGCCTCACGACCAACGGTCGTGGGCTACCGGGGTCAACGGCCATGTCATATCGGGGTGGTCGGCGTTCGACCATGGTCTAACCACCCCGATACCGCGCAGACGGGTGGATGCGGCAAACTGAGGGGGAGAGGTCGCCACTTATGTTGCGACCGCACAACCCCAAGTCAACGTGCAAGTGAGGGTGCCATGGCTGATCTTTACCCCGTCGACGCCGCGTTCGCCGCGGCATCGCGGATCGACAAGAACACGTACCAGCAGCTCTACCGCGAATCGGTGGAGCATCCGGATGCCTTCTGGGGCAAGGCCGCCGAGCGCCTGGACTGGTTCAAGAAACCGACCCGCATCAAGAACGTCAGCTACCAGCTCGACGATTTCCGCATCAAGTGGTTCGAAGACGGCGAGCTCAACGCCAGCGTCAACTGCCTGGATCGCCAGCTCGACAAACGCGGCGACAAGATCGCCCTGCTGTTTGAACCGGACAGCCCCGATGCACCGTCGCAGGGCGTCACCTATCGCGAGCTGTATGAGCGCACCTGCCGCCTCGGCAACGCGCTGCGCAACCTCGGCGTCAAGAAGGGCGACCGGGTCACCATCTACCTGCCGATGATCGTCGACGCCGCGGTGGCCATGCTGGCCTGCGCGCGTATCGGTGCGATCCACTCGGTGGTGTTCGGCGGCTTTGCCCCGAACTCGATCGCCGACCGCGTCATCGACTGCGGCAGCAAGCTGATCATCACCGCCGACGAAGGTCTGCGCGGCGGCAAGAAGATTCCGCTCAAGGCCAACGTCGATGCCGCGCTGAAGCTGCCCGGCACCACCACCGTGGAAACGGTGCTGGTGGTCCGCCACACCGGCGGCGCGGTGGACATGCAGGCCCCGCGCGACCGCTGGTTCCACGACGTGGTGGATCCGCAGCCGACGCAGTGCGAGCCCGAGCGCATGAACGCCGAGGATCCGCTGTTCATCCTCTACACCTCCGGCTCCACCGGCAAGCCCAAGGGCGTGCTGCACACCACCGGCGGTTACCTGCTGTACGCGGCCTACACCCATGAAGCGGTGTTCGACCTGCGCGAGGACGACATCTACTGGTGCACCGCCGATGTCGGCTGGGTCACCGGCCACAGCTACATCGTGTACGGTCCGCTGGCCAATGGCGCGACCTCGGTGATGTTCGAAGGCGTGCCGAACTTCCCGAACACCTCGCGGTTCTGGGAAGTGATCGACAAGCACCAGGTCACCATCTTCTACACCGCCCCCACCGCGATCCGCGCGTTGATGCGCGAAGGCGATGCACCGGTCAAGCGCACCTCGCGCAGTTCGCTGCGCCTGCTCGGCAGTGTCGGCGAGCCGATCAATCCGGAAGCGTGGCGCTGGTACTACGAAGTGGTCGGCGACAGTCGCTGCCCGATCGTGGATACCTGGTGGCAGACCGAAACCGGCGGCATCCTGATTTCCCCGCTGCCGGGCGCGGTCGATCTCAAGCCGGGCTCGGCCACCCTGCCCTTCTTCGGCGTGCAGCCGGCGCTGGTCAATGCCGATGGCGAGATCCAGGAGGGGGCCACCGAAGGCAACCTGATCATCCGCGATTCGTGGCCGGGCCAGATGCGCACCGTCTACGGCGACCATCAGCGTTTCATCGATACCTACTTCCGCACCTACCCGGGCAGCTACTTCACCGGCGACGGCTGCCGTCGTGACGAGGATGGCTACTACTGGATCACCGGCCGCGTGGACGATGTGATCAACGTTTCCGGCCACCGCATCGGCACCGCCGAGGTGGAAAGCGCGCTGGTCTCGCACCCGAAGGTGGCCGAAGCGGCCGTGGTCGGCTTCCCGCACGACATCAAGGGCCAGGGCATCTATGCCTACGTGACCCTGATCGCCGACGAGACGCCGAGCGATGCACTGCACAAGGAGCTGGTGGCCTGGGTGCGCAAGGAAATCGGTCCGATCGCCGCGCCCGACCATCTGCAGTGGGCACCGGGCCTGCCCAAGACGCGCTCGGGCAAGATCATGCGCCGCATCCTGCGCAAGATCGCCGAGAACGCCCCGGACCAGCTCGGCGACACCTCGACCCTGGCCGATCCGTCGGTCGTGGCCTCGCTGGTGGAAGAACGCAAAGTGAAGTGAAGTAACCCTTCACCGTGCAGGCGCAGGATGGGGCCGCGTCATCGCCTTCGCGCTGTCGCTCCCACGATCCGCAAGCGGATCGTGGGCCCCGCCTCACCAGCACCCACACCCCGCCGCTTCGCGGCCGCCCCCTGACTCAGGGGGCTGTCATCTCGATAGACCTTTTCGTTGCGTCGCTGCACGCCTCCGCAACATGGCCCCCACCATGACGACCCTCCTGATTGCCGATGACCATCCGCTGTTCCGCGAAGCCCTTCGCGGGGCCGTGCAACGCGTCATCCCCGGCGTGCAGCTGTACGAAGCGGACAGCGTGGAAGCGCTGTACCAGCTGGCCGACCAGCACACCGACGCCGACCTGGTCCTGATGGACCTCAACATGCCCGGTGCGCAGGGCTTCAACGCGCTCGTGCATATGCGTGCCCTGCACCCGCAGCTGCCGGTGGTGGTGGTGTCCGCACGCGAAGAGCCGACGGTGATGCGCCGCGCGCTCGACCATGGCGCCTTCGGCTTCATCCCCAAATCCGCCGATTCGGACACGATCGGCCATGCGCTGGGCACCATCCTGGATGGTGAGACCTGGGCACCGCCGGAAGCGCACAACGTGCCCCAGACCGGGCGCGAGGAACGCGAGATCGGCCAGCGCCTGCGCGAGCTGACCCCGCAGCAGTTCCGGGTATTGCAGATGCTCGGCGCCGGCCGCCTCAACAAGCAGATCGCCTACGACCTCAATGTCTCCGAAGCGACGATCAAAGCCCACGTCACCGCGATCCTGCGCAAGCTCGGTGTCACCAACCGCACCCAGGCGGTGCTGATGGCCGGCAAGCTGGCCATCGACGACGAACAGATCGTGTTGCCGCCGGAAGAAGAGTAGGCGTTATAGCCGGAGCTATGAATTCCAGCGTGACCTGCGCAATTCGCGGCAAACGCTCCACGCCGCGGGCCCGGTGCTAAGCTTCGCGTCCCCTTGGGGAGTAGCCGGATTCCTGCTGAAGGAATCGCCCGTATCAACATACTCGGCCAGTGCGCCGTGGTGCGGGCAACCATCTTGGTTGGCGAGACCAGCGGTCCGCGTGCGCAACGACAGGTTGGGCGCGTCCGCGGTCCGTTGCTCGCTCTCGCCCGACCTGTCGCGTATCCCAATGTCCCCCATTTCGATCCTGCTGATCGGCTTTGCCATGTCCACCGATGCCTTCGCTGCTGCCATCGGCAAGGGCGCGGCCATGCGCAAGCCACGCTTTTCCGACGCCTTGCGCGCCGGCCTGATTTTCGGTGTCATCGAAGGCATCACGCCGGTGATCGGCTGGCTGCTCGGCCGCGCTGCGCTGGCGTATGTGGAGGCCTTCGATCACTGGATCGCGTTCGGCCTGCTCGGTGCGCTGGGCGTGCACATGATCATCAACGGCCTGCGCCCCGACGAGGGCGGCGACGAGGAAGACACCAGCAAGCACCATGGCTTCTGGCGCCTGGCAATGACCGGCTTCGCCACCAGCATCGATGCGATGGCCGTCGGCATCGGCCTGGCCTTCCTCGACGTGCATATCGGTGTGATGGCGCTGATCATCGGCCTGTGCACGCTCACCATGGTGACCGCCGGCATCATGCTCGGCCGCGTGCTGGGCGGCATGGTCGGCAAGCGCGCGGAGATCATCGGCGGCCTGATCCTGATCATCATCGGCTCGACCATCCTGTACGAACATCTCAGCGGCGCCGTGGCCTGACCGGCGGTCACGCCCGCCCCACGGCTAGAGATCGCCGCGGGTGTCGTGGAAGGCGGCCAGGAAGGCCCGCAGGGAGGCCGGCTTGATCGGTTTGGTCAACAACCGATAGCCGCGGTCACGCGCCATCCGCTTGAGCTCGTCGCGGCCGTCGGCGGTGAGCAGCGCCCCCGGAATCGCACGCCCGGCCTTCTGGCCCAGCGCCACCAAGGTATCCAGCCCGTCCAGGCGGTCATGCAGGTGGTAATCCACCAACATCACGTCCGGCCGTTCGACCACTTTCTCCAGTGCCTGGTCGACGGTGCTGGCGGTGATCACCTGCACCTGCCAACGGCCCAGCAGCGCCCGCATGCCATCCAGGATTTCCTGATCGTTATCCACGCACAGCACGCGCATGCCGGCCAGTGAATCGGCGCGGGTGACCGGGCTCGGTGCCGGCAGTGCGTCTGCGGTCGGCAAGGCCGGGGCCGCCACGAGGGGCAGCAGGATCGAGAACATGCTGCCGCTGCCGACCCGGCTGCGGGCGTTGAGGCGGTGATCGAGCAGGCGCGAGATACGCTGGCAGATCGACAGGCCCAGCCCCAGGCCCTGCTCGCCCCAGTCGAACGGCTGCTGGTAGCGATGGAACTCATCGAAGATCTGCTGCATGTGGTGTTCGGGAATGCCCGGGCCGGTATCCCATACCTGCAGTTCCACTTCCGGCCCGCGATGGCGCACGGCCAGCACGATGCGGCCCTGGCGCGTGTAGCGCAGCGCATTGGCCAGGAAGTTCTGCAGCACGCGGCGCAGCAGGCGGCGATCGCTGCGCACCCAGGCCGGCCGCGCGAACAGATCCATGCGCAACCCACGGCCGGCTGCGACGGGCGAGTACTGCGCCGCCAGCTCGCGCATCAGCAGGCTGACATCGAAGTCACCGATCACCGGATGCAGGCCACCGGCATCCAGACGGGAGACATCCAGCAGGCCATCCAGCAGTTCCTCGGCTGCACGCAACGAGGCATCCACGCGCTCGGCCAGATGCCGTTGCTCTTCGTTGTTGTGGTGGCTCTCACGCAGCGCTGAAGCGAACAGACGGGCAGCATTGAGCGGCTGCAGCACGTCGTGGCTGATCGCGGCCAGGAAGCGCGTCTTGGACTGCTGGGCCACTTCGGCTTCATGCGAGCGCTCGGCCACGCGCTGCTCCAGCGTTTCGTTGGCTTCCAGCAGCGCGCGCTCGGCGTGCTTGTAGTCGGTGATGTCGTTGTAACTGGTGACGTAGCCACCGCCGGGCAGCGCCTGCCCGCGCATCTCGATCACCTTGCCGTCGCTGCGGGTGCGCTCGAAGATGTGCGGCGAGCCGGCTCGCATGTAGCCGATGCGGCGGTTGATCTGCAGCTCGATGTCACCCTCGCCGAGCTCACCGCGCTCGGCGTTGTAGCGGATCAGGTCGGCGACCGGCCGGCCCACGTAGAGCATCCCGTCGGGGTACCCGAACATCTGCTGGTAGCGGCGGTTCCAGGCGGTCAGGCGCATGTCCGGATCGACCACGCTGACCCCCGCGCTGATGTTCTCCAGGGTGGTGGAGAGAATCTCGCGGTTGAAGCGCAGTTCCTGGCCTGCCTCGTCGAGCACCGCCACCACTTCGCCCAGGTCCATGCCCGAACCGCGCAGCAGACTGGTCAGCAGCAGGCGGGCCGACGCCGCGCCGATCGAGGCCGCCAGCAGGCGCTCGGTGAACTGCACCCAGGCACGGTCCGCCGGCGCGGAGGCCTGCAGCTCGCGGTCCATGGACTGCGCCTGCTCGAAGAACGATCGACGGGCATGACGGTCGCCCACCACGCGCGAGGCCAGCGCCAACAGGTCACCGACATGCACGTTGCCCGGCCACGCACCGGCCACCGATGGGCGCTGCGCGTAGGGATCCAGGAACGGCGCCGCACGCAGGCGTTCATCCACGCCCGGGCGCCAGCGCACCGAGACCAGCACCATCGCCGCGACATTGACCAGCAGCGACCAGAACGTGCCGTGCGTCAGCGGGTCCCAGCCGCTCATGCCGAACAGGTGCTGCGGCTGCAGCCAGCCGATCCCGAACGGGCCCTGCACCAGCCAGGCCGACGACATCCAGCCGGCCTGGGTCAGCGCCGGCAACAGCAGCGTGTATACCCAGGTGCCGAAGCCGAGCAGCATGCCGACTTCGACGCCGCGGCGGCTGGCACCGCGCCAGTACAGCCCGCCGATCAGCCCCGGGGCGAACTGCGCGACTGCAGCGAAGGCCATCAGGCCGTAGGAGGCCAGGGTACTGTCGTTGCTGCTGCCGCGGTAATAGCTGTAGGCCACCAGCGCCAGCAGCAGGATCGCGGTACGGCGAATCCACAACACGCGCGAAGCGACATCCGCTGCCTCTTGATGATCGCCACTGCGGCGCAGCAGGACCGGCATCACCAGATCGTTGCTGACCATGGTCGCCAGCGCGATGGAGGCCACGATGACCATGCCGGTCGCGGCCGAGAAGCCGCCGACATAGGCGACCAGCGCCAGGAACTTGCGGCCTTCGGCCAGCGGCAGGGCCAGCACCATGCTGTCGTCGGCGACGCTGCCACCGGTGCCGAACAGGGTCACGCCGGCGGTGGCGATCGGAATCACCATCGCCGAGATGATCACCAGGTAGGCCCCGAACATCCAGCGCGCGCGGCGGATATCACGCACATCGCCACACTCGACCACCGCCACATGGAACTGGCGCGGCAGGCAGATGATGGCCAGGAAACTCAGCAGCGTCTGGGAGATGAACCCGACCGGTGGCAAGCCGGTGAACAGCGTATGCGCCGACTCGATCACCGCATCGGTGCGGTCGTTGAGCCACAGGTAGGCGAACAGGCCCAGCGCGACCATCGCGATCAGCTTGATCATCGATTCCAGCGCGATCGCCAGCATCATGCCGTGGTGGTGCTCGGTGGCATCCACCTGGCGGGTACCGAACAGCGTGGCGAACAGCGCCATCAGCAACGCCACGTACAACGCGGGATCCGTGAAGAAGCCAGTCGGGCCGACGTTGCCGGTCAGCACCTGCAGGCTCATCGCGACGGCTTTGTACTGCAGGGCCAGGTACGGCACGATGCCGATCAACGCGATCACCGCCACCAGTGCGGCCAGGCGGCGCGAGCGGCCGAACCGCGAGGAGATGAAATCGGCGATGGAGACCACGTTCTGGCTGCGTGCGATCAGCGCCAGGCGCTCGATGATCCGCCAGCCGAACACCCACAGCAGCAGGGGCCCCAGGTAGATCGGCAGGTAGCCGATGCCATTGCGCACCGCCGTGCCGACCGCACCGTAGAACGTCCACGACGAGCAGTACACCGCCAGCGCCAGGCTGTAGACCACCGGGCGCAGCCACGGTCGATCCGGGTACATCGGGCGACGGTCACCCCACCACGCCACGCCGAACAGCAGCGCGGCATAGGCCACTGACACCAACAGCAGGATCCAGCTGGAGACCACGCGGGTGTTTCCGTGAGAGCAGCCCGCAGTGTAGGCCACGACCGTTGGTCGTGGCGTTCCAGGGCGGGCCGCCGTGCCTTATTCGGCCGGAACGCCCATTTCCTTCAGCAGTTCGGGTGCCGGGTAGACCTTGGCCAGCAGCCAGCGCAGGTAGCGCATGTCCACGTGCACCGCGCGCTTGAAGCGCGGGTCGAACCACCAGCTGGCGCTGACCGACTCCCAATTGCTGTCGAAGTTCAGGCCGATCAGTTCGCCTTTGGCATTGAGCACTGGTGAGCCGGAGTTGCCGCCGGTGGTGTCCAGGTTGGTCAGGAAGTTGACCGTCTGGGTCTTCAGCACCGGATCGGCGGTGGAGCCGAAATCACCCTTGGCGATCGCGTCCAGCAGCGGCTTGGGCGCATCGAACGGGTAGGCGTTGGTGTTCTTCTCGACGATCCCGGCCACAGTGGTTACCGGGTCGAAATGCACCGCATCGCGCGGCGACAGCGCCTCGACCTTGCCGTAGCTGATGCGCAGGGTACGGTTCGCATCCGGGTAGACCGCGCGGCCCTGCTTGGCACGCCAGGCGAACAGCGCCTGCATGTACGCCGGGCGCAGGCGCAGCTGCTCGCCTTCGCGGGTCTTGCGCTCGTCATCCAGGCGCAGTTGCGCGGCGACCAGCGGGCCGGCCAGATCGATCAGCGGATCGCGTGCCAGCGCCTTGCCCTCTTTCGCCGCGGCAAAGCGCGACAGCCGCTCGGCTTCGTCGCCCAGGCGCGTGGTGGCGTACAGCGTATCCAGGGTCTTGGCCAGCGCGGCCGGGGTGCGGCCGAAGGCCGCGTCGAACGCGGGCACGCGCTGCGCGTCGGGCAGCTGCTGGTAGCGGGTCAGCAGCGTGGTCAACAGCGCTTTTTCGATGGCCGGATCGTAGCGGCGCTGGACCTGCTTGAGCACGCCCTCGATCAAGGCCAGATCGCGCTGCTGGTAGCCCGTGTCACGCTCGGCATCGGGCTTGGCCGATTCGATGCGCAGGCGCTCCAGGGTCAGTGCCGAGCGCAGCAGCTGGCTCTGCGCCGCGAGCAGATCGAGCAGCAGATCGCGCTCGCCCACTGATGCGCCGCTGGACAGCGAGCTCAGCAGGGACTGGATGTCGCCCCGGTACGTCGCGTCGGTGGCCTGCAGCATCGCTGCCTCATCGGCGGCACGCTGCGCCTTGGCATCGCTGCGCAGCAGGCCTTCCAGCTCGCCAGCGGCGCGCTTGCGGTTGTTCTTCAGCGACTGCAGCTGCGAGGCGTAACGGGTGCGTGCCTGCGCATCCTTCGCACTGGCCGCTTCGATGGTGTCGATCATCTGCTGGAACACCGCCACGCGGCGTGGCAGCACGGCATCGATCTGGCCGGCGAATTCCGCGGCGGTGCGGTGGCGATAGGTGATGCCCGGGTAACCGGCCAGCATCGCGTAGTCGCCGGTCTTCGGGCCGTCGATCGCCATCTTCAGGTGCGCCGGCGGGTGGTACGGCACGTTGTCCACGCTGTACGGCGCGGGCTTGCCGTCCTTGCCCACGTAGGCACGCAGCAGGGTGAAATCACCGGTGTGGCGCGGCCACATGAAGTTGTCGATCTCATCGCCATAATTGCCAATCGCGCGCGGCGGCGCGTAGACCAGGCGCACATCGCTCAGCTCAAGCTGGCGGATGCGATAGAAATCGGTGCCGTAGTACATGTCCGCCACGCTGCAGCGGATGTTGCCTTCTTTCTCACAGTCGGCCACCAGCTGCTTGCTGGCGCGGTCGACCGCATCGAAATACGCCCGTCCGGTCTTGCCGCGCGCATCGCGCAGCACTTCATCGGTGACCTTGTCGAACCCGACCGTGACCAGCACGCGGAAATCCGGGTTGGCCGCGCGCTCATCGCTGCGGCCCTTGGCGATGAAGCCGTCGTTGATCAGGTTGTGCTCGGGCGAGGTGTTGTACTGGATCACGCCCATGGCCACATGGTGGTTGGTCAGCAGCAGGCCGTCGTCGGAGACGAACGAACCGGTCCCGCCACCGGCACGCACCACCGCACTCAGCGGCGGCGCGGTGACGTTGGCCAGGTCGCCCGGGTTGCCCTTGAAGCCGGCCGCCTTCAGCGGTTTGGCCAGGTCCGGCAGCTGGGTCGGCATCCACATGCCTTCGTCGGCATGGGCGCCGGCAGCGAGGGTCAGGCCAAGCGCCAGCGCGGCGGTGAGGGGTTTGCGTGAAGACATGGGCACATCCGGTACGTCAGAACAGCCCGAGACCTTAGCCGCTGCGCCCGGCAGGGGCAACGGCCGATGGTTGGGCAAGCACCCGCATCACGACCAACGGTCGTGATCTACTTTTCTTTTCGCCAGTTCAACGACCCACGGTTCTCCACCGTGCTCGATTCCAGCTCCGCATCGAAGCCACGGCGCAGCAGGTACTTCAGCGTCAGCACCGAGCCACTGCCGACCAGCGAGACGCCGTAGCCGATGTACAGCTTGGGCGAGATGTACTTGCCGAAGCCGATCACCGAGCCACCCAGCGCGCGCGACTGGCTCACGCCGGCGTCGTCCAGGCCAAGCTTGGCGCCCAGCTGCGAGGCGAGCAGGCCGCTGCCGGCCGACAGCGCCGCCGAGGCCGCGTTGACCTGCTGGGCCTGATCGCTGCTGGCACCGGTGAGGCTGCGTCCCAGCACCAGGTAGGCCAGTGCTTCGGACTGCGACATCGCCGGTTCCGACCACACATCCACGCGCGGCGACTGCGCCCGCCCGGTCACGTCGATGCCGGCGGTGACATCGCCGACGGCGCGCTGGGCACGGATGTTGATGCGCGGATCGGAGACCGCGTTGTAGTTCCAGTTCAAGTTGCCGCGGGTGATGGTCAGGTCCTGGCCGTAGGCCTTGTAGCGCCCACTGACTTCCAGCCCGCCGTTGGCGGTCATCTCACGCCCCGGGCGTGCCCACACCTGCATCTTGCCGGTCAGCGCACCCTTCAGGCCGAACCCGGCCATCTTGACCTTGTCGCCCAGGCTCACGGTCAGGTCCATGTCCAGCGGCGAGCTGGGCCCCTCTTCCGGATCGACCGGGTCCAGCACCACCACATCTTCGGAGACCGAGGTGCCACGATCCAGGCGCTCCAGGTCCAGATCCGCTTCGGGGACGTGCACGGTGCCACGCAGCTGCATCGCGCTGCCGGCCAACGTGAAGTCCAGGTTCGGGTTGGCGATCACGCGCAGCTCGCTGGTGTTGGCCAGCAGCACGTTTTCGCCGTGGATATGCAGCTGCAGCGGCTGTGCATCGCCGAACCACGACAGCCCGCCATCCACGTACAGCGTGCCCTTGCCGGAGTTGGCCTGCGCGGTGATCTTGGCCGAGCCGTCCGGCTGCGCGGTGAAGCTGCCCTTGCCTTCGGCGAAGGTCAGGCCGAGCGCAGGGAACTCGCCATTGAACTTGCTCAGCGTGGCCTCACCGCCCAATGACGGCGTACCACGGGTGCCGCGCAGACTCACGTGGCCTTCGATCAGGCCGGTTGGGCGCACGATGTCGGGCGAGAACAGTTCCAGCCAGTACAGCCGCGCGATGTTCATGTACAGCTCGCCGGTCAGCGGCGCGTTGGCATCCCAGCCGGTCTGCACCTTGGCATCGACGAAGCCGTCGCCCTGGAAACCGACACCGAGCTTGGCGTTGATCTGCTGCGGGGTCATCTCCAGGTTCACCGAGAACTGGTCGTAACGCACCAGCTCGCCACGCGCGTTGTCGCCCAGGCGTACCCCGCCTTCGCGCGAGGTGACCGAGGCACTGCCTTCCCACGCGTTGCCGCGGGGGCGGATGCGCCCATCCAGATTCACTTCACCGCGCAGGAAGATGCGGCGCCCGGACTGCGGCGGCAGCCACGGCTGCACCAGCGACAACGGCAAGGCATCGCCGCGCACCAGCAGCCCTTCGCGCGGCCAGTTCGCGCTGGCGCACAGCGCGCCGCCGGTGGCGGCACCCAGGCAGGCATCGCTCAGGGTGAAGTTGCTGCCCTGCACGCTGAAGGTGGCCGGTGCGCGCAGGCTCCAGGCATCGCCCTTCATCGGTGCGATGCGCAGCGCGGTCAGATCGCCACGCCAGGTCTGGCCCTGCTGGCGCACGCCGCCTTCCAGCGCGACAGCACCCAGCTCGTTCTTCGTCTGTGCATCCAGGCGCAGATTGGAGAGGCTGCCGCGTGCATTGACGTTGAGCGTGTCCAGCAGCATGCCGACCTGGACCTTGCTGCCCTGCACCGCCAGCGTGCCACTGTCGCCCTGCCACGGCAGGCGCCCCTTGATGCTGATCGCCTCGGCGCTCCAGTCGTCCCAGCGCAGGCCACTGCCAACCAGATCGGCGGAGATGTCCGGCGCGGTACGCGCGCCCTTGATCAGCACGTGGCCGCGCAGGCTGCCGCTGCTGTTGGGAAGCAGGTCGTCCAGCTGCACCGGCTCCAGCTGCGCATCGATGTCCAGGCGGTCGCCGACCGAGCCCTTGGCGGTCAGGCGGCTGTTGCCCAGCGCCAGCCGGAGGTTGCCCTCGCCCTGCTCGCCGCGCAGCGCGAACTTGCCCTGTGCATCCAGCGCACGCTTGCGCAGCGTACCCTTGATGCCGGGCACATCGACGGTGGCTTCGTAGCTGCCAGCGGTACCGGCCGGACTGCCGGCGGGCGGCGGCAACTGGCGGCCCTTCGAGGCAAACGAACCGGACAGCTTGCCGTCCCAGCCCGGCGCGAAGTAGCCCGGATCGAAGCCGGCCAGTTTGGCGGCCACGTCCCAATCCAACTGCGGCGCCCAGGCCACCTGCCCGGTCACGTCGAGCGAACCGCCCGGCGTGCTGGCCTGCAGCTGTTTGATCACGGCGGCCTGGTCATTGCCGCGCACGTCGAACTGCAGATCCGCCACCTGTTTCTCGCGTTCCACCGAGGCACGGCCAACCGCCGCCCACGCCTTCAGCGTGCCGGCCAGGCCCATGCGCGCTTCTTTCAGCGTCACCGGCACCGGCGCAGCCGCGCCCGGGGTGGCGGTATCGGCGGCGGGCACGAAGGTGAGGTCGTTGGCGACGATGGAGAAGCGCAGGCTGGCATTTTCCTTGTCGGTGAAATCGGCAATGCCTTCCAGCCGCGCCTGTCCACCGAAGCCCTTCACCTGCAGCGGCGACACGGTCAGTACCTGGTCGGCCAGGCCGACCTTGGACGGTGCCAGTTCCACCGCGATGTCGCCCTGCTTGAAGCTGCCCTGCAGATTGGCCTGGCCACCCTTGCCGTCGGCCTGCACCTCCAGCGCCATCGGCGTGCTGGTGCTCGCGTCCATCCCCGGCACCAGCAGCGCCAGGTCCAGTTCCTTGCTGCGCGCAGCGAGTTTCCACACCGGGTCGGTGCGGCCATCGAACACGAGGCTGGCCTGCAGCGGTGCCGGTGCATTGCCGGCGATCGCAACTTCCATATGGCCCAGGTCACCGCGGGCGACCAGGCCCAGGCGCGCCGGAGTACGCCCGCGCGGCGCCGGCATCAGCGCGCCGAGGGTGATGTCGGTGTCGTAATCGCTGCGCGGCAGGTAATGCCCGTCCACGCGGAAATCGCCGTAGCTGCTGTCCACGATCAGCTGGCGCGCGCGGAATTCGCCATTGGCGATCTCCAGCCCACCGCGCACCTTGGCGATGTCGATCAGCGGCTGCTGCGCCTGGGTGATCCGGAAGCCATCGATGATGATGGTGTCGGCCTGGATCGCCAGCGGCATTTCAATCTGCGGCAGCGAGTCCGGCCACGAGGGCAGCTCGAACGGCTCATCGCTCTTGGCCAGGTTCAACGTGGCGTTCTTGATCTGCAGTGCATCGAGCTGCAGCTTGCGGCCCAGCAGCGGCCGGATGTCCGGATCCAGGTAGGCGCGTTCGGCGGTGAAATGGATGTCGTCGTAGCGGAAGTCCAGATCGTGCAGCACCAGCGGCCCGGCGACCGGGCCATCGACCTTGCTCCAGGTGAGCGAGGCGCCGACCGGCAACCGCGCGACCACTTGGGCCAGCAGCACATCGCGGCCCGCCACGGTCTGCAGCAGCCAGTACACCAGCAGCAAGGCCAACAGCACCAGGCCGAGCACGGTGAAACCGGACCACGCCCAGAAGCGGCGCTTGCGGTAGAAACGCACGCGCGGGGGCGGCGGGGTGGCGGGGGCGGAAGGCGTCGGCGTGCTCACAGGTCCGCTCCGATGTTCAGGTACAGCTGGAACTGCGAATCCGGGTTGTTCAGACCGTGCGCGATATCCACGCGCACCGGGCCCACCGGCGATTTCCAGCGCACGCCGAAGCCCACGCCGGTGTGCAGGTCGATGGTGTTGTCGAACGCGCTGCCGGTATCGACGAATACCGCCGCGCCCCACGGCCCGCCCTTGAAGTAATGCTCATACTCGGCCGAGCCGACCACCAGGTTCTTCGCGCCGAGCGCGTACTTGTCCGGTGGTGCGGTACGCGGGCCGACTTCGCGGAAGGCATAGCCGCGGATGCTGCGGTCGCCACCGGCGAAGAAGCGCAGGCTCGGCGGCATCGCCACCAGATCGCTGGTCCAGGTGGTGCCACCTTCACCGCGCAGGATCAGGCGGTCGCTGTCGCCGATCGGCACATACCAGCGCAGCACCATGTTGGCCTGCACGAAGCTGGTGTCCGAGCCCGCACCTTCGACGCCGCCACGCAGGGTGGCACTGCCGCTGAGGCCACGGCGCGGGAACATCTCATCGTCCACGTTGACGTAGTCGGCGACCAGCTGCGGGTAGACCAGCGTGGAGGTGTTGTAGACCGCATCGGTGAACTCGGTGCCCGAGGCGTAGCGCCAGCGCTCACGCAGGGCGTTGATCGAGGCGATCGCGGTCCAGTACTCGTTGATCTCGCCGCTGCGGCTGGCCGACAGTTTGAAGTTGCGCAGGTCGATGTAATCGGTCTGCTCGTCATAGGCGCTGGCGGTAAACGCATACCAGCCATCGAGCCAGGCAAAGCCCGGGATGCGGTAGCTGGTGACCAGGCTCTTGCGCTTCTGCGCATAGTCGAGCTGGGTGTTCATCTTGTGGCCGCGGCTGTTGAGGAAGCGCCGCTCCAGGCCACCGCGCACACCGGCGCCACTCTCGCTGCCGTAGCTCAGGCCGGCGGTGTAGATCGTGCGCTTGGCGCGGGTCAGGTTGACGTCCACCGGCACATCGCCGTTGTCATCGGCCTGGTCCGGGCGCGGCTGGATGTCGATCACGCTGAAGTAATCGAGCTTGGTCAGCGATTCGCGCAGGCGGTCCAGTTTGCCTTCGTGGAAGTAACTGCCTTCGTCCCAGTACACCAGCGGGTCGAACAGCTTGTCGACGAAGTAATCCTGATGGAAGCGGATCTCGCCCATGTTGTAGCGGCGGCCACTGTCCCAGGTCAGATCGACATCGGCCGCGTTCTCGGCGCGGGTGATCTGCACCTGGCGCTGGGTGAAGTCGGCATCGAAATAACCACGCTCGGCCAGGCGCCGGGTGACCCGGATCTTGCTGGCTTCGTACTCGGTGTGCTCGAACCGCTGGCCCTTGCGCGGCTTGAATTTCTCGAGGTCTTCCTGGAGGTACTGGTCCAGCTGGGCCGGGCCGGTGATGTCGATGTGCTCGCGGCGGACCAGGGTCGGCGGCCCTTTCTCGACCTGGATCACCACGCGCAGGTTCTCGCCTCCGCGCGGGCTTTCCACGGTGATGGTCGGGTTGTAGTACCCGAACGGCTCCAGCGCCTCGCGGGTCTGGCGCTCTGCCTGGGACAACAGATATTCCAGCCGCGACTCGCCCTGGACCTTGCCGATGGTGTCGTACAGGGACAGCGAGACCTCGATGTTCTCGATCATCTCGGCATCGTCGCCCTTGTCCAATCCTTTGATGTCCACTTTCTCGATGGTCCCCCGTGCATGTGCCACCGAGGCGGTGGCAAGGGACAGGAACATCAGCGGAAGGGCGAATTTCGTTGGCTGCATGGCGACAGCATAACGGGCCATCGCGAGCATGCGAAATCGGCGTGGCTGTTTCAGAACGGCGGTGAAGAAGCCGTTAAATTCCGCGAGAAAGTCGCTTGCATCACACGCGGCGAGATCGATGACAACACGTCATCGGACAGAAGCGTCCGCGACACCGGGGCGACACCATATGACGCTTCCGGCACGAGTATCGGAGCGCGCCGCCCTCCCGGAAACGCAGAAGGCGCGAACAGCCGAAGCCGTCGCGCCTTCCGGTCCACCGTGGGGCGCGCGGCCCCGCCGCGTCAGTTGGACAGGTGTTCGATCGCCGCCACGCTGCCCAGGCGGTCGCCCAGGCGCTTGAGCAGGGCCAGGCGATTGGCCCGCAGCGCGGGATCCTCGGCATTGACCATCACCGCATCGAAGAACGCGTCCACCTGCGGGCGCAGGCGCGCCAACCGGTTCAACACGCTCACGTAGTCCTTCTGGTGCAGGCTGGCGTTGCTGTCATCGATGGCCGCTTCCACCGCTTCGGCCAGTTCGCTTTCGGCCGGCTCGGCCAGCAGCGCCGGGTCGATCATGCCCGGGATCTCGCCCTCGGCCTTGCGCAGGATGTTGCGGATGCGCTTGTTGGCCGCGGCCAGCGCTTCGGCTTCCGGCAGCGCGGCGAAGGTGCCGATGGCATCGATGCGGCGGTCGAAATCGTACAGCGAGGCCGGCTTCAGCTCGGCCACCGCGTTGAAATGCGTGGCCGGCACGCCCTTGTCGGCGTAGTAGCCGCGCAGGCGGTCGATGATGAAGTCATACAGCTCCTGCGGCAGCGCCTCGGTCTTGCGTTCGGCACTGGGCTGCACGCCCGCCGGCAGGCCCGCCACGGCGGTCGCGATCAGCGCGCGCAGATCCAGGTCGAACCCGCTCTCGATCACCGTACGGGCCAGGCCCAGCGCGTTGCGGCGCAGCGCGAACGGATCCTTGTTGCCGGTCGGCTTCAGGCCTGCGGCAAAACCACCGGCCAGCGTATCCAGACGCTCGGCGATGGCCAGCACCTTGCCCAGCGGCGACAGCGCGATGTCATCCCCACCGAAGCGCGGCTGGTAGGCCTCGTCGATGGCCAGCGCGACCTCGGGCGACTCCCCGCCGACCACGGCGTAATGCCGGCCGGCGATGCCCTGCAACTCCGGGAATTCGTTGACCATGCGCGACTGCAGGTCGTTCTTGGCCAGCACCGCGGCGCGCTTGGCCAGCACCGGCTCGACGCCCACCTGCGGCGCGATGGCCTCGGCGAGGGCGGCCACACGGGTCACTTTGTCGGCGACCGAGCCCAGCTTGGCCTGGTAGGTGACGGTCTTCAAGCCGTCGCCCATCGATTCCAGACCCTGCTTCAGATCTTCGTCGAAGAAGAACTTGGCATCGGAGAAGCGCGGACGGATCACGCGCTCGTAGCCCTTGGCCACTTCAGCCACGTCCTTGGAGTCGATGTTGGCGATGCCGATGAACTTCTCGGTCAACTTGCCGCTGGCATCGAGCACCGGGAAGAACTTCTGGTTGATCTCCATCGTCTCGATCAGCGCTTCCTGCGGCACCGCCAGGAACTCGCGCTCGAAACTGCACAGCACCGGCGCCGGCCATTCGACCAGGTTGACCACCTGCTCGAGATTGTCCGGGGTGATGCGCGCCTGGCCACCGGCCTGCGCGGCCGCCGCGTTGACCTGCTCGACGATGCGGGTACGGCGCGCGTCGGCATCGACCAGCACGTAGGCGGCCTGCAGCGAGGCGACGTAGTCCTCCGGCGCGCTCAGCCACACGGTCTTGTCATGCATGAAGCGATGGCCGCGGCTCATGCGGTCAGCCTTCAGGCCCAGCACCTCGGCCTCGATGATGTCCGGGCCGTGCAGCAGCACCAGCCAATGCACCGGGCGGGCGAAGCCATAGGTGTGGCTGCCCCAGCGCATCGGCTTGGGGATCGGCATCGCGGCGATCGCCTCGCGCAGGATCTCCGGCAGCAGCGTCGCGGTGCGCGCGCCCGGCGTGGTGGAGCGGTGTACGAAGCGCTCGCCCTTGGCATCGCTGGTGCGCTCCAGCGCGGTCCAGTCGATCCCGGCCTTGGCGGCGAAACCCTGCAGCGCCTTGGTCGGCTGACCCTCGGCATCCAGCGCGATGTTCAGGTAAGGGCCGAGCACTTCGGAATGCTGTTCCGGCTGCTCAACGGCCACGCCGGGCAGCAGCACGGCCAGGCGACGCGGGGTCGACAGCGGCTTGGCATCGCCGCGTTCAATGGTCACGCCCCGCTTGGTCAGGCCGTCCACGACGCCATCGAAGAAGGCCTGGGCCAGGCCCGGCAGCGCCTTGACCGGCAGTTCTTCGGTACCCAGTTCAATCAGCAGCGGCTGCATCGTGCTCATGCCTGCACCTCCTTGGCGGCCACGGCTTCCAGGCGCTTGGCCTCGTAGAGCCTGGCCACGGCCTGGGCCAGCGCGCGCACGCGCAGGATGTAGCGCTGGCGCTCGGTCACGCTGATCGCGCGGCGCGCATCCAGCAGGTTGAAGGCATGGCTGGCCTTGCAGACCTGCTCATAGGCCGGCAGCGGCAGGCCGACATCGACCAGCTTCTGCGCCTCTTTTTCGCAGGCATCGAAGCGATGGAACATTTCGTCCACGTCGGCGTATTCGAAGTTGTAGGTGCTCTGCTCGATCTCGTTCTGCAGGTACACATCGCCGTAGGTCACCGGGGTGCCATCCGGACCATAGGTCCAGATCAGGTCATAGACGTTGTCGCAGTTCTGCAGGTACATGCACAGGCGCTCCAGACCGTAGGTGATCTCGCCGAGCACCGGCTTGCACTCCAGGCCGCCGGCCTGCTGGAAATAGGTGAACTGGGTGACTTCCATCCCGTTCAACCACACTTCCCAGCCCAGGCCCCAGGCGCCGAGGGTCGGCGATTCCCAGTTGTCCTCGACGAAGCGCAGGTCATGCACCAGCGGATCGATGCCCAGCGCCTTGAGCGAATCCAGGTACAGCTGCTGGATGTTGTCCGGGCTCGGCTTCATCGCCACCTGGTACTGGTAGTAGCGCTGCAGGCGGTTGGGGTTCTCGCCGTAGCGGCCGTCGGTCGGGCGGCGTGAAGGCTGCACGTACGCGGCATTCCAGCTTTCCGGACCGATCGAGCGCAGGAACGTGGCCGGGTGGAAGGTGCCCGCACCGACCTCCAGGTCCAGCGGCTGGATCAGCACGCAGCCCTGCTGCGCCCAATACTGGTTGAGGGTCTGGATCAGGCCCTGGAAAGTGATCGGAACGTTCGGGATCGCGGACATGCGGCGGATTCTTGCCTGCAGAAGGGGTGCGCTAGTATAGCGACCGACCGCACGGGCCTTCCGTGCCTGGGGAAATGGAGGATGGATCCACGCCTGCCAGCGGCTTATGCCAGCGTCCCTGCCGGGGGCGTGCCCCTGCCGCACGGGCGGCTGGATTTCGACCAGGTCGCCGCGGCCCTGGTTGCCGACGGCCTGGTCGCCGCCGCCGATCTGGAGCGCATCCGCTTTTCCGCCCCGGGCGCACGCAATGCCAGCGAGGTCCACCCGCTGGTGCTGCTGGCCAACCTTAAACTGGGCGCCAGCGCAGGCGGTGAGCTCGGCCTGGAGCGCCTGAGCGAGTGGCTGGCCCAGCGCGCGGGCGTGCGCTACCTGCGGGTGGACCCGACCCGGGTCGACGTTTCGGCAGTCACCGCCCTGGTGTCCCATGCCTATGCCCGCCGCCACCGCTTCCTGCCGCTGGCCGTGGACAGCGAGCGCGTGCTGGTCGCCACCAGCGAGCCGCTGGCCCAGGAATGGCTGCGCGACCTGCAGCACCTGAGCCGCCGCCGGATCGAGCTGGCGATGGTCAACCCGCTGGACCTGCACCGCTACACCATGGAGTTCTACGGGGTGACGCGCTCGGTGCGCGGCGCCCGTGGCGATGTGCGCGGCGAGGCCAGCAGCACCCTGCCCAGCTTCGAGCAGCTGGTCGAACTGGGCCGCGCCGGCGACGTCAACGCCGACGACCAGCACATCGTGCACATCGTCGATTGGCTGCTGCAGTACGCCTACGAACAGCGCGCCTCGGACATCCACCTGGAGCCGCGCCGCGACATGGGGCGCATGCGCTTCCGCATCGATGGGGTGCTGCACAAGGTGTTCGAGGTACCGCCGGCGGTGATGACCGCCGTGGTCAGCCGGATCAAGGTGCTGGGCCGGATGGACCTGGCCGAGCGCCGGCGCCCGCAGGATGGCCGCATCAAGACCCGCTCGCCGGGCGGGCGCGAAGTGGAAATGCGCCTGTCGACCATGCCTACCGCGTTCGGCGAGAAGTGCGTGATGCGCATCTTCGACCCGGATGCCGCCTTCAAGAGCATCGACCAGCTCGGTTTCAGCCCGCAGGAGGCGGCCGGCTGGACCGCCCTGGTCGAGCGCCCGCACGGCATCGTGCTGGTCACCGGCCCGACCGGCTCGGGCAAGACCACCACCCTGTATTCCACGCTGAAGCGGCTGGCCACCCCGGACGTGAATGTCTGCACGGTGGAAGACCCGATCGAAATGATCGCGCCGGAATTCAACCAGATGCAGGTGCAGACCAACATCGACCTGGATTTCGCCAGCGGCGTGCGCACCCTGCTGCGGCAGGACCCGGACATCATCATGATCGGCGAGATCCGCGACCTGGAAACCGCACAGATGGCGGTCCAGGCCTCGCTGACCGGCCACCTGGTGCTGTCCACCCTGCATACGAACGATGCGCCCTCGGCGATCACCCGCCTGCTCGATCTGGGCGTGCCGCATTACCTGCTTGCCAGCACCCTCAACGGGGTGCTGGCCCAGCGCCTGGTGCGCACCCTGTGCAGCAGCTGCAAGGTGCCCACGGTGCTCTCGGCCGAGCAATGGGCGGTGCTGACTGATGCCGATGCGGCATTAGCTGAGGCGCCCACGCCATATGCACCGGTCGGCTGCATCGACTGCCGGCGCACCGGTTTCCTCGGCCGCGTAGGCCTGTATGAGTTGCTGCCATTAGGTTCCAGCCTGCGCCGGCACATCCGCGCGGACATGGATCTGGCCGCCTTCAACCGTGCCGCACGCGCTGAAGGAGTACGAACCCTGCGTCGCGCGGGGCTTGAAAAGGTAGCGGCAGGGCTGACTACAATCGAGGAAGTCCTCTCGGTCCTGCCTCCCCCGGATGAATTCCGCCCCGTTCCTGATTCTTGAAACCGGCCAACCCGTCGCCTCGCTGCGCCGCTACGGGCGGTTTTCGCACTGGATCCGGGTCGCGGCCGGGCTGGATGCCGACGAGACCGTGGTGGTCGATGTCGAGCAGGGCGGCACCCTGCCCAGCCACCGCGATTTTGCCGGCGTGATCGTCAGCGGCTCGGCCGCCTACGTCACCGACCGCGCCGAGTGGAGCGAACGCAGCGCGCAGTGGCTGCGCGAGGCCGCCCACGACGACCGCCCGGTGTTCGGCATCTGCTACGGCCACCAGCTGCTCGCCCACGCGCTGGGCGGGGAAGTCGCCTACAACCCGGCCGGACGCGAGTCGGGCACGATCGAGCTGGCGCTGGATCCATCGGCGGTGGACGACCCGCTGTTCGGCGGCCTGCCGGCGCGCTTCCCGGCCCATGCCACCCACCTGCAGACCGTGCTGCGCGCGCCCGAGGGCGCGGCGATCCTGGCACGCTCGGCGCAGGACAACTGCCACGCCTTCCGCTGGGGCGCACATGCCTGGGGCGTGCAGTTCCATCCGGAGTTCGCCACCCACCACATGCGCGGCTACGTCCGCGCCCGCGCCGAGTGCATCCGCCAGCACGGCGGTTGCGCGCGCAGTGTCGCCCGCGACGTCAGCGCCGCCCCGCTGGCCCGCCAGCTGCTGCGCCGTTTCGTCCGCCAGGCACGCAACGCCTGAGGGCTGCACCGGCATGCCCCCGGACGCAACGCAGCGTCCGCGCCGCGCAGGGCGGCCTTCAGGTCACGCGCCGGGAAAACAGGGATAATCGACCGCAATCGGGCGTTCGCGCCTTCTCCCCTGTCCCGGAATGTTATGAGCGAGATTCGCAAGCTGCCGGCCTCCGCCGGCGCGGAATGGCTGGTGTCGGGTTTCACCCTGCTGCGCAAGGCGCCGTTGGCGCTGGGCCTGCTCGGCGTGATCTGGGCCGTGGCCGCGTTGCTGGTGATGTCGCTGGCGATGGTCAGCCCGGCGCTGAGTACCCTGGCGCAGCTGTTGATGGCGCTGGCCGGCCCGCTGTTCTTCGGCGGCCTGGTGTGGGCCGTGCGCGAAGTCGACCAGGGTCGCGTCGCGCAGCCGTCGCACTTGCTGCAGGGCCTGCAGGAAGGCCGCGCCTTGAACCTGCTCGCCTCGCTGCTGCCGCAGCTGGTGGCCGGCCTCTTCCTGGGCGTATTGTTGCTGGTGCTGATCGGCAGCAGTGGCCTGCAGCACCTGAGCGAGGTGATGGTGCAGCTCAACGCGATCAGCCAGTCCGGCGCGCAGCCGGACCCGGCGCAGATCGAAGAGCTGATGGCGAGCCTGCCGGCGATGCGCATCCTGCTCTGGCTGGCACTGGTGGTGGTCACCTTCCTGGCCATGGCGCTGGCGCTGTTCACCCTGCCGCCGCAGGTGATGTTCGAGCACCGCAACGGCCTGCAGGCGATGCGCCTGAGCCTGCGCGCCTGCCTGCACAACGTGCTGGCGATGCTGGTGTTCTTCCTGCTCGCCTTCGTGGCGGTGTTTGCGATCTACTTCGGCGTGATGCTGGTCGCGCTGATCGCGCAGTTGATCGGCGGCACGATGCTCGCGCTGTTCGTTGCGCAGCTGCTGCTGATGGGCGTGGTGATGCCGGTCTTTGCCGGTGCCATCTACACGGCGTGGAAGCAGATGTTCGGCCAGCAGGGGCCGCAGACCCCGCCGCCGATGCCGGGCCCGAACAACGTGTTCGCCGCCTGATCAACGAAAACCCCGGCCGAGGCCGGGGTTTTTGTTTGTGCCTTACTCCGGCTGCTCTTTCCCGCCCGGGCGCGGCACCAGCCAGCGCGCGGCGTGGATGCCCAGTTCGTAGAGCAGGCACATCGGAATGGCCAGCATCAGCTGCGAGACCACGTCCGGCGGCGTCAGCACCGCGGCCAGCACGAAGATCCCGACGATCGCATAGCCGCGACCTTCCTTGAACTGCTGCGGCGTGATCCAGCCCAGCAGCACCAGGATCACCATCGCCACCGGCAGCTCGAAGCTGGTGCCGAAGGCGAAGAAGATCGCCAGCACGAAATCCAGGTACGCCGTCGCATCCGGTGTGATCGCAATCACCTCCGGGCGGAACGTGGTGAGGAAGTGGAACACCGCCGGCAACACCAGGAAGTACGCGAACGCGCAGCCCAGATAGAACAGCAGTACCGACGAGGCCAGCAACGGTACAGCCAGGCGTTTTTCGCGGGCATACAGGCCCGGCGCCACGAACGACCACAGCTGGAACAGCAGCCACGGCACGGCGATGAACACCGCCACGAAGAAGGTCAGTTTCAACGGCGCGAAGAACGCGCCGGCCGGATTGGTCGCGATCATCGTCTGCCCGTTCGGCAGCTGCGAGATCAGCGGTTCGGCGATCATCGTGTAGATCTGCCGCGAGAACGGCATCAACCCCAGCAGCACCACGCCCAGGCCGATCAACGCGCGCACCAGGCGCGCACGCAGCTCGATCAGGTGTTCGACCAGCGAACTCTCGTTGCTTTCATGCTCGCTCATCGCGGTGCCTCGTCGTTCGGCGGCGTGGGCACAGGCGTAAGCGGCGCGGTGTCAGTCGACGGCGGCAGGGCCGCCGGCGGATCTGCACGCGGTGCGCTGCCATCGATGCCCGGCGGCGCCATCGCATCGCGCGGCGGCTCGGCCTCCTCGGGGGCCACCACATGCTGGGCCACGCTGGCCGGGGAACCTGGTGCGGGGCCGGTCATCACCGGTTCGTCGTCCGCAGCCGCGGCGACGTCATCGCCCTGCCGTGCCACGTCCTGGCGCATCTGCTCGGCCTCGCGGCGCACCGCTTCGCCACTGGCGCGCAGCTGCGACTCGGTATCGCGCATCGAGGTTTTCACATCATCGAACTGCCGCTTGATCTCTTCGGCGTGCAGTTCACGCTCGAGCTCCTGCTTCACCGAATCCCACTGGTTGCGGGCACGGCGCACCCACAGCCCGGCAAAGCGGGCCGCCTTGGGCAGCCGCTCGGGGCCGAGGACGACCAGGGCCACCACCGCGATGACCAGCAGTTCACTGAAACCGATATCGAACACGCCAAGCCGCCCGGATCAGCGCGGGTCGCGGTCGTGCTCGGTCTGCGACGTCGTCGTCGAGTCCTGCGGACGCGAACTGTCGCTGAGCTGCGCGTTCGGCTTGTCCTCGTCGCGCATGCCCTTCTTGAATTCCTTGACGGCGCTGCCAAGGTCCTTGGCGCCGCTGGTCAGTTTCTTGGTGCCGAACACCAGCAGAACGATGACCAGCACGACCAACCAATGCCAGATGCTGAAACTGCCCATGACTCGCTCGCGTTACGTAGTGATCAGACGGTTGAGCATAGCGCACCGGCGGTAAGCCGGCGCGCGTGACAAAAGTCAGTTGCCGTCCAGCGATTCGGTACGGACTTCACCGTCGCCAACCGGCTGGAAGCCCTGCTGCGGGGCCGGTTGCGCCGGCACGGACTGCAGCGGGGCCGTGGTCGCGCCAGCAGGGGCCGGGGCAGGTGCCTGTTCAGGTCGAACCGGTACGGCGGCGGCGCGCGGCGCAGCGGCCGGCGCTGGGGCATTGCCCGCAGTGCCGCGCTTCTCGCGGGCGGTATAGGTGGCTTCCTCCAGGCGATCACGGAAGGCGACCACGTCCACCGAGGGCGGCTCGCCGACACGGCCTTCGAACACCATGCGCGGCGTGGTGTTGCTGCCGTAGGCGTCCAGGTTGGCGGCATCGTCGATCTGCAGCACGGCGCCATCCAGCGCCACACCGGCGAACAGGCCACGGGCGCGCGACCAGGACCAGATCTCAGCCTTCAGCTGGCCATCGGTGGCGGCGGCGGCGTTGCGACCGACCGGTCCGGCGGCGACGCCGGCATCGGCGCCCAGGGTGAACTTGCCGTTGACGAGATTGTCCAGGCTGCGGTCGTTGCGGAACACCAGCACTACATCGGAGGACTGCACGCCGGCCTGGAAGCCGATGCTGCCGCCGGTGAGCTTCACGAACACCGGGTTGGACCAGCTGCCATCGGGCGTCTTGACGGACATCAAGCCATGGCCGCGACGGCCGCCGATCACCAGGCCGGCCTTGATCGTATCGGGAATGACGATGACCGCTCGGCCTTCGTCGAGCAGCTTGTCGGGAATCCCCTGCTCGGGGATGTCCTGGATTTCATTCAGGACGCGCACGGCATTGCGGGCGCGCTGGTCCTCCTGTGGCCCGGCCATGGCCTGGGTCGACAGCAGGCTGGCGGAGATCAGCAGAACAAGGCTGAGGCGGCGCATGGGTGGGCTCCAGAAAGTCGATTCATACAAGATAGCGGCAGGTACGACCGGGGTCGATACGCTTCTCGACGTTAGAAGGCCGGCGATGAATCGGCAATGAGTATTCCTGGCTATCGATATGCACGCTGGATCGCGTTCATCATCCAAATCCATCCCGCCAATCGCGCAGACCTGCGAGAATGGCGGCATGCTCGACGCACCCGACACCGCCGTGCTGGCGGTCAATCTAGGCACGCCCGAGACGCCAACCGCCCCGGCGGTGCGTCGCTACCTGGCTGAGTTCCTCAGCGATCCGCGCGTGGTCGCGATTCCGCCGCTGTTCTGGAAACCCTTGCTGTTCGGGCTGATCCTGCCATTGCGCAGTGGTCGCTCGGCCGCCAAGTACGCCCAGGTCTGGCTGCCGGAGGGCTCCCCGCTGATGGTCTACACGCGCCGGCTGGCCGAGGCCATGCAGGGCCTGATGCCCGATCTGCGGGTGCGCCATGCGATGCGTTATGGCGCCCCGGCGCTGCCGGCCGAGCTGGACCGGCTGGCCGCCGAAGGCATGAAACGGATCGTGGTACTGCCGTTGTACCCGCAGTATTCGACCACCACCACGGCCTCGATCGAGGACCAGGTGCGCGAGTGGCAGCCGAAGCATCCCGGCGTCACCGTGACCCTGGTGCGCGATTACGCGGTCGATCCGGACTGGGTCGCCGCCGTCGCCGGCAGCATCCGCCAGTGGTGGGAGCAGCATGGGCGCGGCGAGAAACTGGTGTTTTCCTTCCACGGCATTCCACAGCGCCTGGCCGACGCCGGCGATCCGTATCCGCAGCGCTGCGAAGCCAGCGCCCACGCGATCGCCCACGCGCTGGAGCTGGCCGACGATGCCTGGCAGCTGACCTACCAATCGCGTTTCGGCCGTGAGAAGTGGCTCCAGCCCTACGCCGAACCCACCCTGTGGGCGATGGCCGAGAAGGGCGTGCGCAGCATGGACGTGGTCTGCCCCGGCTTTGCCACCGACTGCCTGGAAACCCTGGAAGAAGTGGCGATGGGCTTTACCGAGACCGTGGCCGAGCGCGGCGCGACAATGCGCTACATCCCCTGCCTCAACGACGCGCACGCGCATGCACTGGCCCTGTCGCGGCTGAGCATCGCGGCGCTGGCATGACGCTGCAGCCGTTCTCGCTGCCGGTGGCCGGCAGCACCGTGGCCGGCCTGCGGTCGGGTGAGACCGGCGGCACGCGCGTCCTGGCGCTGCATGGCTGGCTCGACAACGCGGCCAGCTTCGTACCGTTGGCCGCGCAACTACCGGATCTGGCGCTGGTCGCGATCGATCTGCCCGGCCACGGCCACAGCGCGCATCTGCCGCCCGGCACGCAATACAACACGCCCGGTGCGATCTGCCACGTGCTCGACGTCGCTGATGCGCTGGGCTGGGACCGCTTCGTGCTGCTCGGCCACTCGATGGGCGCCGGCATTGCCAGCCTTACCGCGGCGGCCGCACCCGAACGCGTCGAGCGCCTGATCGCGATCGAGGCCCTCGGCGGTCTGCGGGGCCCGGAGAATGAAACCGCACAGCGCCTGCGTGAGCATGTGCGTGCCGCGCGGGCGCTGCCCACCCGCAGACTGCGCGTGTTCCCCGATCTGGCCGCGCCGATCCGCGCCCGCATGATGGCCAACCAGCTCAGCGAGCCGTGCGCGCGCCTGCTGGTCGAACGCGGCGTCAAGCCGGTTGAAGGGGGTTTCAGCTGGTGCAGCGATCAGCGCCTGATGCTGCCCACCGCGATGCGCCTGAGCGAAGCGCAGATCGACGACCTGCTCGCCGCGATCGAATGCCCGACCCAGGTGATCTACGCCACGCCAGCGCAGTCGTATTACCCGGAGCCGTTGCGCAGCCAGCGCATCTCGTTGCTGCGCGAAGGCCGCTTGGCGGTGTTCCCGGGCACGCATCATCTGCACATGGAGCATCCGCAGGTGGTCGCTGAGGTGATCCAGGGCTTCCTCGCCGGGTAAGCCCTGCACGGTGCGACACACGGTCGCACTCAACTTATCCCGGCAACGACCGATACCGATGATGCAGGCCGATCTTCGTCGGCCGCACTGTCGTCGCTTGCTCCGCCGTTGCGAAGCCGCGCATCACCCAGGCTTCCAGGGAACGTCGTCGCAATGCCGGATTGGCCGTGCCATCGCCCACAGGACCGGGCCATGCCGGCGGTGATCGCCACCGCCGACACGGCACCTGCCGTCACCTGCTCTGCGCGTGCCCCCCTGCTTCCTTCCGCTGCTGCACCCACCGCTTCGCCGGTGACGGGTGTGGCATCCGCCTGCGCGCGATCACGCCGCGGGCCTTCCGTTTTCTGCTGATTCTGGAGCCCTCATGTCCGCCATGCCCGATGCCACCTCCCGCCCACCCGATCTGCTGCGCACGCGCACGTCCCGGCCGTCCACGGATGCCGCCTATCTGATCTCGGCCGGGGTGCTGCTTGCCGCCGCGGTAACCGCCGCGATCTGGCAGCGGCAGCCTTGGGCGCTGCTTCCGGTGGCAGTCGCGGCGCTGCTGCTGGGCGTGGTGGCACTGCGCGTGCGGCAGCAGGGCCAGGCGTTGCGGCAGGCAGAGGTGCGGTCGGTCTCGCTGGCCGCGGAGGCAGCCCGCGCGCAGGCGCGCGACAGTGTCGAACATACGCACGATGCCCAGGTCCGGCAGGCACTGGATGTCTCCCGCACCGCAATGATGATCGCCGACAACGACCACGTGATCCGCTACGTGAACCAGTCGGTGGTGAGCTTGCTGCGCAACCAGCAGACCAGCCTGCGTGAGGCCTTCCCCGACTTCGACGCCGAGCGCCTGGTCGGCAGCAGCATCCACCGTTTCCATGCCAATCCGGACCGCATCCGCGCCATCCTCAATACGCTGATGGTCACCCATCACGGGCGTGTGCGGATCGGCCCGGTGCACTTCGCCCAGGTTGTCACGCCGGTATTCGATGCGAAGGGCCAGCGCCAGGGCTTCGCGGTGGAATGGCATGACCGCACCCACGAACTGCTGCTGGAACATGCCGTGGCCGATATCGTCGAGGCCGCCAGCAAGGGCGATCTTGATCGCCGGCTGCAGGCCACGGACGGAGGCGCGAGCTTCCTCAACGGCCTGACCGGCGGCATCAATCAGCTGCTGGACAGCGTGGGTGGCACGGTCGGTGAGATCCGCCGCATGCTCTCGGCACTGGCCGATGGCGATCTGGACCAGCGCATGCGGGGCGACTTCCACGGGTCGTTCCAGGCCATGCAGCGCGATGCCAATGCGACGGCGGAGCAACTGACCGCGATGGTCGAACGGATCAAGCAGTGCACCGGCTCGATTTCGCTGGCCGCCAGTGAGATCGCCAGTGGCAACGATGATCTGTCCGAGCGTACCGAACGCCAGGCTGCCCATCTGGAGGAAACCGCCGCCTCGATGGAGGAGCTGACCTCCACCGTGCGACAGAATGCCGAACACGCGCGCCAGGCCAGTGCGTTGGCGCACGGCGCGCATGACGTCGCCACCCGCGGCAGTCGGGTGGTGAGCGAGGTGGTGACCACCATGGACGCCATCCAGACCGCCTCTCACCGCATCGGCGACATCACGCGCGTCATCGACGGGATCGCCTTCCAGACCAATATTCTTGCCCTCAACGCCGCCGTGGAAGCAGCACGTGCAGGCGAGCAGGGCCGCGGCTTCGCGGTGGTGGCCAGCGAGGTACGCAGCCTGGCCCAGCGTTCGGCCGAGGCCGCCAAGGAGATCAAGGGCCTGATCGATGCCTCCGTGGTACAGGTTGCCGACGGCGCGCGCCTGGTCCAGGACGCCGGGCAGACCATGGGCGAGATTGTGAGCAGCGTGGCCGGTGTCAGCGGCATCATGGCCGAGATCTCTTCGGCCTCGCAGGAGCAGGCCGCCGGCATCGATCAGGTCAACCGGACGGTGGCGCAGATGGACGATGCCACCCAGCAGAATGCGGCGTTGGTCGAAGAGGCGAGTGCAGCGGCACGCCTGTTGGAGGCGCAGGCTGCCGACCTGACCCAGGCAGTGGCCGTGTTCCGTCATCAGGAACAGGCGTACCGCCCGGCCGCGGTGGCCTGACCGGCGTCAGTCCAGCACGCGTTTCGGCGCGCCCTGCAGCCAGGCGGCGATAGTCTCGACCGCCTGGCCGAAATAGTCCCGGTAATTGCGCGCGGTGACGTAGCCCAGAGGGGGCGTCGCCAATACGTTGGGCAATGTGCGCAGCGGATGCCCGGCCGGGAGGGGTTCGATGTCGAAGACATCCAGGCCAGCACCGGCGATGCGCCTGTCAGTCAGGGCGTCGATCAACGCCTGCTGATCGATCCGGCCCGCGCGTGCGGTATTGATCAGACATGCGTGTGCCGGCATGCAGGCCAGCGTGTCGGCATCCACGATCGCGGGGCTGCGTTCGCCCAGGACCCGGTGCAGCGACACCACCTCGCTGCCAGCGAACAGGGCCTGCTGCGATGTAGCCCATTGCACCCCCGCCGCCGCCGCACGTGGCGCGTCGAGATTCGGACGCCCTGCACTGACCTGCATCCCGAACGCCTGGCCGATCTGCGCCACGCGCTGACCGATCTTCCCCACTCCCAGCAGTCCCAACCGCGCACCATGCAGGTCACGGCCGACCGTCTGCTGCCACGGCCCGTCGCTGCGCAATGCATTGGCCTCAGGCACCAGGTGCCGCATCAGGCCGAGGATCAGCGCCCAGGTGATCTCCACGGCAGGCTCGGGATGGCTGTCGGTGCCGCAGACGATGACGCCCTGCGCTTTCGCTGCCGCGACATCGATGGCCGCATGGCGCATGCCGCTGGTGATCAACAGGCGTAGACAGGGCCGGCGGGCCAACAGTGCCGCGGTGATCGGTGTGCGTTCGCGCATGGCCACCAGGATGTCGGCATCGCCGAGCGCGGCGACCCGTGCGTCCGTGGTGGGAGGGGCTGAAACGCAGACAAAAAGAAAACCCCGCTGCGTGAGCAGCGGGGTTTTCGGGGTAAAAACCCTGGCGATGACCTACTCTCGCATGGCTTAGGCCACACTACCATCGGCGCAGCTGCGTTTCACTTCCGAGTTCGGGATGGGATC
>Ga0302347_1000957_pt1 | contig 38489 bp, 28 predicted proteins | sample PhyWR1_FD_202178 | JGI IMG/M metagenome (GOLD analysis project Ga0302347, IMG submission 202178) | Leaf surface microbial communities from wheat plants in UC Gill Tract Community Farm, Albany, California, United States - DLSL W.R1 (v2)... | ecosystem: Host-associated > Plants > Phyllosphere >... | reverse complement strand
CACCGACGATGGCAGCGGTCTGCACCACATGGTGTTCGAAGTAGTCGACAACTCCATCGACGAAGCGCTGGCTGGCCATTGCGACGACATCACCATCACCATCCACCCGGACGAATCCATTACCGTGCGCGACAACGGCCGCGGTATTCCGGTGGATGTGCATAAAGAAGAAGGCGTTTCTGCGGCCGAGGTCATCATGACCGTGCTGCACGCCGGCGGTAAGTTCGATGACAACTCCTACAAAGTATCCGGCGGCTTGCACGGTGTAGGTGTTTCGGTGGTAAACGCCCTGTCCGAACTGCTGGTCCTGACTGTGCGTCGCAGTGGCAAGATCTGGGAACAGACCTATGTTCACGGTGTGCCTCAGGCGCCAATGGCTATCGTGGGCGAAAGTGAAACCACCGGTACCCAGATCCACTTCAAGCCTTCGGCTGAAACCTTCAAGAACATCCACTTCAGCTGGGACATTCTGGCCAAGCGGATTCGCGAACTGTCCTTCCTGAACTCCGGTGTGGGTATCGTCCTCAAGGACGAGCGCAGCGGCAAGGAAGAGCTGTTCAAGTACGAAGGCGGCCTGCGTGCATTCGTTGATTACCTGAACACCAACAAGAACCCGGTTAACCAGGTGTTCCACTTCAATGTTCAGCGTGAAGACGGCATCGGCGTAGAGATCGCCCTGCAGTGGAACGACAGCTTCAACGAGAACCTGTTGTGCTTCACCAACAACATTCCGCAGCGCGATGGCGGTACGCACCTGGTGGGCTTCCGCTCTGCCCTGACGCGTAACCTCAACACCTACATCGAAGCTGAAGGCCTGGCCAAAAAGCACAAAGTCGCCACCACCGGTGATGACGCCCGTGAAGGCCTGACCGCGATCATCTCGGTAAAAGTGCCGGACCCGAAGTTCAGCTCCCAGACCAAAGACAAGCTGGTGTCTTCCGAAGTGAAGACCGCTGTTGAACAGGAAATGGGCAAGTTCTTCTCTGACTTCCTGCTTGAGCACCCGAACGAAGCCAAGCTGATCGTTGGCAAGATGATCGACGCCGCTCGCGCTCGTGAAGCTGCGCGTAAAGCCCGTGAGATGACTCGTCGTAAAGGCGCGCTGGACATCGCAGGTTTGCCGGGCAAACTGGCCGACTGCCAGGAAAAAGACCCGGCGCTGTCCGAACTGTACCTAGTGGAAGGTGACTCTGCTGGCGGTTCCGCCAAGCAGGGTCGCAACCGCCGTACTCAAGCCATCCTGCCGTTGAAAGGTAAAATCCTCAACGTTGAGAAAGCACGTTTCGACAAGATGATCTCTTCGCAAGAAGTCGGCACCTTGATCACCGCGCTGGGCTGCGGCATCGGCCGCGAAGAGTACAACATCGACAAGTTGCGCTATCACAACATCATCATCATGACCGATGCTGACGTCGATGGTTCGCACATCCGTACCCTGCTGCTGACCTTCTTCTTCCGCCAGTTGCCGGAGCTGATCGAGCGCGGCTATATCTACATCGCTCAGCCGCCGTTGTACAAAGTGAAAAAGGGCAAGCAGGAGCAGTACATCAAAGACGACGAGGCCATGGAAGAGTACATGACCCAGTCGGCTCTTGAAGATGCCAGCCTGCACTTGAACGACGAAGCCCCAGGTATCTCTGGTGAAGCGCTGGAGCGTCTGGTGTACGACTTCCGCATGGTGATGAAGACTCTCAAGCGTTTGTCGCGCCTGTACCCACAGGAGCTGACCGAGCACTTCATCTACCTGCCAGCCGTTAGCCTTGAGCAGTTGGGCGACCACGCGGCCATGCAGGACTGGATGGCCAAGTTCGAAGAGCGCCTGCGTCTGGTCGAGAAGTCGGGTCTGGTCTACAAAGCCCGCCTGCATGAAGACCGTGAGCGTAATGTCTGGTTGCCAGAGGTTGAACTGATCTCCCACGGCCACTCGACCTTTATCACCTTCAACCGCGACTTCTTCGGCAGTAATGACTACAAAACAGTCGTGACTCTGGGCGCACAGTTGAGCACCTTGCTCGACGAAGGCGCCTACATCCAGCGTGGCGAACGTAAAAAAGCCGTAGTTGAGTTCAAAGAAGCACTGGAATGGCTGATGGCCGAAAGCACCAAGCGCCACACCATCCAGCGCTACAAAGGACTGGGCGAAATGAACCCGGATCAACTCTGGGAAACCACTATGGACCCAAGTCAGCGTCGCATGCTGAAAGTCACCATCGAGGACGCGATCGGTGCTGATCAGATCTTCAACACCTTGATGGGCGACGCCGTAGAACCGCGCCGTGAGTTCATCGAGAGCAATGCGCTGGCAGTGTCCAATTTGGACTTCTGATGGTGTTGTAGGTGGGAAAAGTTAATTTCCACTTCGGTCAAAGTTATGTTGGTCGATCAAAGTTTGTTGGCCAAATCCTAAAAAGGAAACCCCGGAAGATCTGTGATCTACCGGGGTTTTCTTTTGGCTGCTCCAAAAGGTTCCTATTGATAAACTGTTGTGATTTGGCGCCCATGTTGCGCTTAGTGTATTCAAAAGGAATTCCTTCCAATGTCCGCCCTATCCGCCCTGCTTCACACCTACCGCGTCGCCTCCGTTAGTGAGCGCGAGAAAGGCACTTATTTTGAGGAGTTAATTTGTACCTACCTGCGCAACGAAGCTACCTACCGCGACTTATACGAGCAGGTCTGGACGTACGCGGACTGGGCTAAGGAGCAAGGGCTGGACGCGCGCGACACGGGCATTGATCTAGTTGCCAGAACTCAGGGCACCAGCGAGTATCACGCCATCCAGTGCAAGCTTTACGCCGAGAACTACCGAGTACAGAAGAAGGACATCGATAGCTTCTTCACCGCATCAGGCAAAAAGCCCTTTACGCACAGCATCATCGTTGCCACCACAAACAACTGGTCTGAGCACGCCAACGATGCGTTGTTGGATCGGCATCAGACAATCAACAAGATCGACCTGCAAGCTCTGGAAGACAGTCAAATAGACTGGGCTAAATACCAGCCAAAACAGACAGTCGTTCTCAAAGCCAAGAAACAACTGCGAGATCACCAGCAAACAGCTCTCAATGCCACTGCGTCAGGCCTAAAAGAAGCGGAACGGGGCAAGCTAATCATGGCCTGTGGCACGGGTAAAACCTTCACCAGCCTGAAGATTGCTGAAAAGCTCGCTGGTAAGGGCAAGCGCGTTCTGTTCCTGGTGCCCAGCCTGTCACTCCTGTCGCAGACCCTGACCGAATGGACACAGGAGAGCGAAATCCCACTGCACAGCTTCGCCGTGTGTTCAGACAGTGACGTAGGCAAGAAACGTAAGCAAGATGATGACGTGGTGCAGACGTTCACCCACGAGCTTCGTTACCCCGCCACAACCGAGCCTAAACGCTTGGCTTCGGAAATGGCCAAGCGTCATGATAATCAGCATATGAGTGTGGTGTTCTCCACCTACCATTCGATTGATGTAATCAGCCGTGCTCAGCATGAGCACAGTCTGGCGGGGTTCGATCTGGTCATCTGCGATGAAGCTCACCGCACCACAGGGGCCACCTTCGACGAGGACGATGAAAGCAATTTCGTCAGGATCCATGACGGCGACTACATTCGCGCCTCCAAGCGGCTGTACATGACCGCCACGCCGCGTATCTATGGCACCAGTGCCAAGGTCAAAGCTGAATCTGGAGATGTAACGTTGTGCTCGATGGATGATGAATTGCTCTATGGCAAAGAACTGTTCGTCATCAACTTCTCCGAAGCGGTAAAGCGTGGTCTGCTGGTTGATTATAAAGTTCTGGTACTTACTGTCGAAGAGAGCGCCATCAGTCGCCGACTCCAGGAGCTGTTGAAGGACGAAGACAACCAACTCAAAGTCGATGACGCTGCCAAGATTGTCGGTTGCTGGAAGGCCCTGACCAAACAGGGGCTGACTGACGATTTGGTTGGAGATAACCAGCCAATGAAGCGCGCCGTAGCCTTCTGTCAGGTGATCTCGCCTGACTACAAGGGCAGCAAACACAAAGTCAGCTCCAAGAATATCGCGGGCATGTTCCAGTCCGTGGTGGAGGCTTACCAAGAGTCGGAAGAGATCGAGGAAGCGGTACGGCTTACCTGCGAAGCCGATCACGTCGACGGCGGTATGAATGCAAGCGAGAAGGAAGCCAAGCTTACTTGGCTGAAAGCAGAAACCCCGGAGAACACTTGCCGCATCCTCAGCAACGTGCGCTGCCTGTCTGAGGGGGTGGACGTGCCCGCTCTGGATGCCGTGCTGTTCCTTACTCCACGAAACTCTCAAGTTGATGTGGTGCAGTCGGTGGGCCGCGTGATGCGCAATGCCCCTGGCAAGAAGCGTGGCTACGTGGTGTTGCCGGTGGTCATCCCCGCTGGAATGGAGCCGCATGAAGCTCTTAATGACAACCAAACCTACAAGGTGGTCTGGCAGGTTTTACAAGCTTTGCGTTCCCACGATGATACCTTCGATGCCATGGTCAACAAGCTCGATTTGATAGGGCACGACCCGCGCAAGATGGAAGTCATCGCTATCACCGACAAGGTAGATAAAAAACAAAAGAGCAGTTCAAAAACAAAGGACAAGGAGGCAGGGAAAGGTCAATACGGCATTGGAAAAAAACGTGGCAAGTACGATGCTGAAGGCCAGATGACCCAGCAAGCCGACCTGACCTACGAAGTAGGCGAGATCGAGCGCGCTATCTACACCAAGATCGTAGAAAAGTGCGGTAACCGTCACCACTGGGAAGACTGGGCCAAAGATATCGCCAAAATCGCGTGCACCCATATTGACCGCATTCAGGGCATTCTGGAAAACCCCGAATACACTGCAGAGAAAGCCGCTTTCGAAGCCTTTGCGATTGAGTTGCGTGATGACCTCAACGACAGCATCACCGATGGCGAGATCATCGAAATGCTAGCTCAGCACCTGATTACCAAGCCGGTATTTGACGCCCTGTTCGAAAGCCACAGCTTCGCGCAGCGCAATCCCATGTCACAGGCCATGCAAGGCGTACTGGACGCGCTAGATGAGCACCGCTTGGACAAAGAAGTTGACACACTACAACGCTTTTATGACAGCGTGAAACTTCGAGCCCAGGGAATCGACAACGCTGAAGCCAAGCAAAAAATCATCCTAGAGCTGTACAACAAGTTCTTTACGAACGCATTCCCGCGACTAAAGGACAAGCTGGGCATTGTCTATACACCGGTCGAAGTGGTGGACTTCATTATCCATAGTGTCAACGACGTGCTGAAAAGCGAATTCGGGCAGACCTTGGGCAGTGATGGAGTGCATATCATTGATCCCTTCACTGGCACGGGCACCTTTATCACTCGCCTCCTGCAATCGGGTCTAATGACACCAGAGCAAATCAAGAAAAAATACAATGGTCAGATTCACGCCAACGAACTTGTACTCCTCGCCTATTACATTGCTGCAATAAATATCGAGGCCGTATATCACAGTCTGGTAGGTGGCGATTACGTACCATTTGAAGGCATCTGTCTCACCGATACTTTCCAGATGTATGAGAAGGACGATCTGGTCAGTGAACTACTTGTAGATAACAGCGCTCGTCGTAATCGTCAGAAGAAACTCGACATCCGCGTGATCATCGGTAATCCACCTTACTCGGTGGGGCAAAAGAGTGAGAACGACAACAACGACAACATCATATACCCGCACCTCGATAGTCGTATCCGCAGCACCTATGCGGAACGCTCCGATGCCGTACTTGCCAAGGGACTCTACGATAGCTATGTCCGAGCTATCCGCTGGGCCAGCGACCGAGTTGGCGATAGCGGCGTAATTGGATTCGTGACCAATGCAGGCTTCTTGGATGCAAGAACAACCGATGGGCTACGTCGCTGCTTAGCTGACGAGTGCTCAAGCATCTACGTCTTTCATCTGAGAGGTCTGCGTGGCCAAAAAACTTCGGGTGAGCGAGCAAAAAAAGAGGGCGGACAAATCTTTGGCCTAGCAAGTGCTGCCGCTATATGTATCTTCGTTCTTGTGAAGAACCCCAAAGCTACCCAACACGGGCAGATTCACTTCCACGACATTGGTGATTATCTCAGTCAAAAAGAGAAGCTGGAGAAGATAAGCACCTTCAAGAGCATCGAAGGCATCAGCGCGGGAAGCGGTTGGCAGACTATAACGCCTGACGAGCACGGTGATTGGCTAAAACAACGAGATGGTAGCTTTGCGGATTACATCGTGTTGGGTGACAAGAAGGGAGATGCGCCCAAGCTGTTTGAGAATTTCTCACTAGGCGTCGTTACCAATCGCGATGCCTGGTGCTACAACTCTTCCAAGACGGCCATCAGCACCAATGTTGGACGCATGATCGGTTTCTACAATCAGGAAGCTGATCGTCTTTCCAGCGCTCACCCAGGGCTCGATAAAAAGCAACGCGAAACCTTGGTGGACGACTTCATCGATACCGACTCTACCCGTATCGCCTGGACGCGCGCACTGAAACAGGATCTCGCTAAGGATCGCCGCCTTGATTTTGATACTACATGCCTCGTACCGAGCCTCTATCGTCCATTCACCAAGCAATGGCTCTACTTCAACCGCCGACTCAACGAAATGGTTTACCAAATGCCGCGCTTCTTTCCAGATGCAGAAGCGCATAACATTGTGATCGGCGTGTCAGCCTCAGACTCACGTAGCGCGTATTCAGTTTTCATCAGCGACCACATCACGAGTCTGCACGCAGTGGACATGGTGGGTTCTCAGTACTTTCCGCTCTACCTTTACGATGAGCCTGTAGACGAGGTCGTTCCCAGCATCCCGGAACAGCACGCGCTGTTTGGCAGCAGTGACAATCAGAACGACTCGACAGTCAAGCCGAGTACCCATCAACGTCGCGACGCCATCACGGCTGAGGGATTGGCCTACTTTCAGGCCGCATATCCTGGAGTGGCCATCTGCCGCGAAGACATCTTCTATTACGTTTATGGTCTGCTGCACTCGCCCGAGTACCGCGAACGCTTCGCTGACAACCTCGGGAAAGAGTTGCCACGCATTCCCTGTGTGAAAACGGCAGAAGCATTTTTGGCCTTCTCCAAAGCCGGTCGCGCGCTGGCAAAGCTACATATAGGCTACGAAACAGTTTCGCCTTATCCCGCCAAAGTTTCTGGTGGTAGTACGGCAGGGGATTACCGCGTCGACAATATGAAGTACGGCAAAGGCAAGGATAAAACCACGCTGCACTACAACGCCAAGATCACCGTCACCGGAATACCGCTGGAAGCTTATGAGTACGTAGTCAATGGCAAGGCGGCGTTGGACTGGGTAGTGGAGCGCCAGCGCGTTAAGCCTGACAAGGCCAGTGGGATCGTCAACGACGCCAACGACTGGGCCATCGATACTATGAGCAACCCAAAATATCCATTGGAGCTGTTCCTACGAGTAGTGACAGTCAGTCTGGAAACCATGAAAATCGTGAAGTCCCTCCCTACCCTCGATATTTAATCGAGAGAGTGTCACCGGCTAGCTGAAATGGCCGGTGATATTTCCCAGTTGAATCCCTCGCCTGAAATCAGGTACAACTATCAGTGCTGGGTGTTACCGCCCAGGTGCTCTTTAAACATGGTTATGAATCGGGCTTGCAGTTGGTGGTCGGGAAACTGACCAGCTTTGGTGTTCTCCAGAGCTACCTTCGCCCCACACCTGTCGTCATCCCGATGTGCTCAGCGCTGAGGGTTTCGTGGCAAACGTCACGAGGCTGTCAGCGACGTTTCATCGGTTAATCGACAGAAATGCGGCGGACGGCTTATCAAGGATTTGATAAGCAGAACTGTGGTTTGTAGCGGCATCTTCAAAGTTCCATTCGGCCCGGAATACCTGGCGGCGGAGTAATCCACCGTAAGGAACTATAACCATGAAGAAAGTAAAGAAAGCTGGCGGTACTCGTATCGATCAGCACATGCACAACACTGAAGATGCCCGCGTTAAAGTAGAAGCAGCCCCTCAGCAGAAAGATCGCAAGTGGGGAAATCGTTTAAAAACTTTGTCTGTTGAGGCAGCCAAGGTGGCAAAACGTATTCCGTACTACATCTGGATTTGGGAGAAGGCTGTGCTTGCTTGGGATTGGGTCTGCGAAAACGCAGAGACAATTTTTGAGGTAATCTCATGACGCAACAAACCACATCATTCGAATTCTAGTGAGGCCGATCCAGATGATCGGCCTCACGTCATTCAGGGACAGAAAATGGACGCTCCGCTCTATCCCTTCAAACCGATCCACAGCATGAAAGCGCTGTCGCGGACACTTGGAGAATCCACTGAACTCCTCGAAAGCTTGGCCACGCGCAGCTCCAACTTGTATCGTCATGTGCCGCAAACCAAGAAAGACGGCACTCCCCGTGACACCTATGATGCCTACCAGCCGTTGAAAGCCATTCAGCGCAAGATCGTTGATCGACTGCTGGCCCGCGTTCGCTTTCCAGGGTATCTTCACGGAGGGATCAAAGACCCCGTGAACCGACGAAGTATTTATTCCAATGCCAAATCCCATGGCAGCGCTAAGCTTGTGCTTTTGCAGGACATTAAGGACTTTTTCCCTTCAATCAAGATGCTGCATGTTCAGCAGATATTCGAGAGGCTCTTTGGTTTTTCTGAGGCGGTTTCGAAGGTACTAGCCCTGCTGACTACCCGTAATGGTGTTGTGCCACAGGGGGCCAGTAGCAGTGGCTATTTAGCCAACCTGGTGTTCTGGGATGTAGAACCCATGTTGGTGGCCAGACTGGAAGCGCAGGGGCTGAACTACTCGCGATTTGCCGATGACATCACGATATCGTCCCTGACGCCGCTGAATTCAGCAACGCTAACCAAGCTGGTCTCAGCAGTGACCAGCATGCTGGCAGAGAAAGGTTGCTATCAGAAACGCTCCAAGCTGCATGTTCGCAGGCGCGGTCAAACCTTAAAGGTGAAGGTCATCGATGAATTCGTGCCTTTGACCGTGACGGGACTAACCATCTTTAACCAGGTTCCTGGCATACCCAAGGCCGAACGTAAAGCAATACGGGCAGCTGTAAAACAGTTGGAGGATCAGGCGGAGCATGGAGCGAGCTGGATACAGTTAGAACCGCTGGCTCGTCGCGTTATGGGACGTATTGGTCGATTGATTGCCTGTGCGCATCCCGAGGGTGAACGCCTGAAACAACGACTGCATACCCTCAAAGCCCGTAGCCAGATTGCACCTCTGGATCGCTATGTAGCAGCACAGCCTGAATCTGCACGTTCAGTCGAGTGACTACAGCTCGACTGTCAGGCTCTTAATTCCTAGCCCTTCGCAGAATCGCCCCACCGCCGTCAGCGAGCGCCACACCCGCACCGACTCGCGCCGCGAGCGCACCGGCAGCCATTTGGCCCCGAGGCGCAGCTCCAGGCGCCAGGCTTCCCCTTCCCGCAGTACCCTAAATTCCCGCGGCGCCCCGGTCTCGACCAACGCCTGCAACGTCTCCTGTTCGATAGCTCGTTTCATGCCCTACCCCTGCATCCGCATCCAACCAGTACCCAGGGTAGTGGTATAGCGCAGGGGGCGGTGTGGGTGACCGAAAACCAGTGAGTGGTCACCATCACCCCGCCGGACGCGGGGGCTGATTTAACGTAAGGGCCAATTACACGCTGCGCGTTATTGCAGGCGTGCCACCTTCACTAAGTGATAGCCTTTTGCAACTTATCGCTGGGGCTTCCGCTCAAGCACCTTCAATCCAGATCAGGGAGCGGTCATTCGTGAACAGTCTTCGCCAAACGGCTCAGCAGGGCGATGCCTCTGCCCAGTACACCCTTGGAGCTATGTACGAAAACGGTGAGGGTGTCGTGCAGAACGTTGTGACAGCGGCCAGCTGGTACCGCAAGGCCGCCAAGCAGGGCAATGAATGGGCTCAATACACCATGGGGCGCATTTATGAGTGTGGGCAAGGTGTCCCGCAGGACATGGCGAAAGCGGCCAGCTGGTATCGCAAGGCCGCCGAGCAAGGCGTCGACTGGGCCGAGTATGCGCTGGGCGATCTGTACAAAAAGGGCAAAGGCGTTCCGCAAAGTTTTGAAGTCGCGGTAATTTGGTACCAAAAGGCCGCCGAGCAGGCGCTTGCGGAGGCTCAGTATGCCTTGGCTCGTCTTTACGAAGAGGGCGAAGGCATTACTCAGGATCTGGTGAAAGCCGCCGCTTGGTACCGCAAAGCCGCTGAACAAGGTGATGCTTCTGCTCAGGACTCCCTCGGCGACCTATACAAGCAGGGGGATGGCGTCCGGAAAAACTTTGAAAAAGCTGGCGCTTGGTACCGTAAAGCCGCCGTGCAGGGACATGTCTGGGCCCAACTTTCCCTCGGCGAGCTGTACGAGAGGGGCAATGGGGTGAAGCAAAGCAACACTAAAGCATTGGTTTGGTATAGCAAGGCCGCCGACCAAGGGAACAATTTCGCGCAGTATGCTCTGGGCCGTCTGTATGAGACGGGAGAAAAATTTGAGCAAGCGGCATCTTGGTACCTTCTGGCTGCGGAACAGGAATACGCTTGGGCCCAAGTTGCGTTGGCACGCTTGTACGCGCGTGGACGAGGTGTTGCGCAGGACTACGCGAAGGCCGTGGCTTGGCATCGTAAGGCCGTCGAACAAGGAGATGCTTGGGCGCAATACTCCTTAGCGAGGCTTTACGACAGAACTACCCCCCAGAACCTAACTGAGGCGACAGTTTGGTACCGTAAGGCCGCTGAGCAAGAGTATGAACTTGCTCAGTACTCCCTTGCTGAGTGTTATGCGCAGGGACGGGGTGTCCTGCAGGACTTTACCGAGGCAGCAGTTTGGTACCGTAAGGCTGCTGAGCAGGGAAGTGAACTGGCCCAAGATACTCTCGCGGAGTTATATGCGAAGGGACTAGGTGTCCCACAGGACTTCGTAGAGTCCGCAGTCTGGTATCGCAAATCCGCCGAGCAGGGGTTTGACTTATCTCAGTACACGCTTGGGCGCCTTTACAAAAAGGGCCGAGGCGTTCCGCAGGACTTCGCAGAAGCGGCAACCTGGTACCTCAAGTCCGCTGAGCAGGGGTATGCCTGGGCTCAGTACATCTTGGGAGGGCTGTACAAGAACGGCGAAGGCGTCCCTCAGGATTATGAGAGCGCCTATATTTGGCTCTCGCTCTCCATTAAAAATCGATGCTGTATTAAAGGTATAGGCAAGCTACGTAGCGCAGTAGCCGAAGAGCTGTCGGCGGCGCAGTTGGAGTCAGCGGAAAGCACAATGGCAGAATATTTTGAGCGGTATCGAGCACGTCGGTGATCGGCTTGGCAGACGTGCAAACACAATTTTAGACAGACGTATGGCTCATGTCAGCGAAGGTATATCTGCGGGGCTGAACGCATCGCGGCTTAACGCCTCACCCGCCAACCAGCAAGCATGTCACCTGATCAGAACGAGATCACGATGCGACTGAAAGGTGGGGAGTCTGCTTCCTGGCCGGTAGGTACTAAGCATGCACAGTGCAGGGATAGTTGGTTGAACTCACTGCAGCTAAGACTTTTTTTCCAGCTCTTTACGGAGCTCGCGCATCGCGTGCATCAATGTTTGGTTGTCCAATATTGGGAGTAGTTTTTCTATAGCCTGCTCGGCGGAGATCCCTTCAGGCACAAACCATTGAAGCATGATGCCTTGCGCCTGCTCCAAGGTGGACAGAGCAATTTGGCTGGGGGTGGGGATAGTCACGGGCAATGTCCTTTTGGCGTAGGTGACTCGGAGGGTAGCAAGAAAGATATGCACGGTTGAACCATCTACAACAGCACAGATGATCGCAAGCTGTCGCTAGACGAGATTAGAGCTGCTTCCATATGGTTGCGACATAAGATGACGCGCTCCTGCGCCAGAATGACGCTACATTCGGTACAGGATATGCCTCATGCCCATACGTCGTCGTTCGGCCAGTTCTACCACCCTTCGCGCATCAGGGCCACACTCCTCCGATACGTGTGCGCTGTCCCTGAAATGGGTGTTTATGCTGATGCTCGATCTCGGCGGACACCGAAACTTCATTCAGCGGCATCATTTCAACGACGATGAAATCGCTGCAGAACTCGGCCTGCAAGAGTTGGTGGATGCCGATGATTTCAGTCCGGCGCTGGCCTTGCGCCGACTCAAGCGCGAGCGCCTCGTCTTCCACTTGGCGTTCCCTGTGGTAGGTTACCCAGACAGGCTGCAGGCGAATGTACAGGCGCTGGGGCAACTTATCGGGTTAGATGCCATCGAGCAGCGCATACTGGCATTCTGCGTACTGCTGCATACCGATCCCTGCCTCAACGATGCCTCAGACCAACTTGGTGCGCTTGGTTTCAACCGAACAATGAGGGTACTGTCCACACTTCTCGATATCCCTCAACAGGATGTTGCTCCCTACCTGGCCAATGAGGGGCGGTTAGCGCGTGCCGGACTGATTGAGGTCAATGCGCGATCCTGCACCGTGAGTACCCTCAGCAGCCGCTTGGTAATTGAAAGCTCTGATTTTCTCCAGCAGTTGCGCTTCAGCCATGGGCAGCCCATTGAGCTGTTCAAGTATGCCTTCCGTCTCAGCCCGCTCGGTCATCTGAGCGAGAAGGATTACCACCATCTGGGGCGATCTCTTGAAATTGCCACCATCTACCTGAAAAAAGCCTTCGCCGAAGGCCGCCGTGGCGTGAACATTTTGTTGTACGGCCCGCCCGGCACCGGCAAGACTCAACTCAGTCGCCTGCTTGCCCGTCTGCTCGGGGCTTCGCTCTATGAAATTGCCTGTAACGATAGCGACGGCGACCCAGTCAGCGCCCATCAACGCCTGTGTGCCCTGCGTTCGGCAATGAGTGCACTGCAGACGCAAAAAGCCCTGTTACTGCTGGATGAGATTGAGGACATCTTTGACACCTCGCCTTTAGCTTTTTCTAGCAAGAGCAAAACTCACAAAGGCTGGATCAATCGCATGCTGGAAGAGAACAGCCTGCCCTGCTTCTGGCTGAGCAACGACATCGAGTGCTTGGACAACGCCTATATCCGCCGCTTTGACGTGGTCATCGAATTGCCCAACCCACCCAAGAGCCAACGGGAACAGATTGTCCGTGAGTGTAGCGGCGACCGTCTAGGCGAGGCACTGGTGGAAAAATTGATCGAGCATCAGGAGATGACACCCGCCGTTATTGCCCGGGCGGCTCGCATCGCGCGCAGCCTGCACCCGCGTGAGGGAAAGCGCCTCGATGCCACCGTTGAATGCCTGGTTGATGCGACGCTGAAAGCTCAGGGTTTCGAGCAACTGGGCCGGCAAAAGGCCCAGCAACTTCCGAGCTTCTATTCCCCGAGCCTGATCAATGCGGATATTCCCCTCGATGGATTGATTGATGGACTACGCAAGCACCCGGAAGCGCGCCTGTGCTTCTATGGCCCTCCAGGGACGGGCAAGACGGCCTTCGGCCACTGGCTCGCGCGCGAGCTGAAGAAGCCTCTGATGGTGCAGCGGGTGTCCGATCTCGTTTCACCTTATGTGGGCACGACCGAGCAGAACCTGGCCAGAGCCTTTGAGAAGGCCAGCGAGGAACAGGCCGTGCTGCTGCTCGACGAAGTGGACAGCTTCCTACAGGATCGGAAGCAAGCCACTCAGAGTTGGGAAGTCACGGCCGTCAATGAAATGCTCACGCAGATGGAGAGCTATCGAGGGCTGTTCATCGCCTCCACCAACCTGATGCGCGACCTCGACGCAGCCTCGTTGCGCCGATTCGATTTGAAGATTCATTTTGGCTTTCTGAAGCCCCTTCAGATCCAGACATTGTTCAATGCACATCTACAAACCCTAAAACTCAAGGATCCCGCCAAGACCAGCGGCTTGCGGCTCTCCAGGGAGGCCAACCTGACTCCAGGTGATTTCGCCCTGGTTGCTCGGCGCGCGCGCTTCAAGCCATTTGCCAGCGCCGAAGAGCTTGCCCAAGCCTTGCTTGCGGAAAGCCGCCTCAAGATGCCCGTGCAGCGCCCTATCGGATTCGTGCACTAGCTGTTTCTACCCGGTCTCCGCCACTGGGAAAAGGTTGAATGGTAAAGCGAGCGAATGCGCGTTAGCAGGTCACCGTAATGTCCAATTGCCACGTATATTGGGAAGGATCATCATGCTTGCCTCACTAGAACTGACAGGGAGCCAGTCTTGCCATCTTCATCAGTACACGACGCCACAACCCGACAATGGGATCTGTTGCAGAAAATCCCTTCCCGTAGTCCTGGGCTTACTACGACGGAATTGCTGGATGGAATGCAAGAGGCTGGATACCAAGTCAGTAAGCGCACCATCGAGCGTGACCTGGTCGCGCTATCCAGGCTATTCCCCCTGCAGTGTAACGATAAAGGCACTCCTTACGGATGGTACTGGGCCGAGGGGGCCAGTGTGAGCTTGCCAGGTATAAGCACGGGCGAGGCCCTGAGTCTTGTCTTGGTCGAAGATGCGATCCGACCGCTCTTGCCAGGCAGCATGTTGCGGGCATTGGAGCCGCGCTTTCGATTCGCCAGAAAAAAACTAGAAAGCCTGTCGCAGGACAACCAGACAATACGTTGGCTGGGCAAAGTGGCGAGTGTCAGCCCCGATCTGAGCCTGTTGCCACCGAATACGCCGGAAAATATTTTGGAAACCTTGCAGGCGGCTTTGCTGCAGGAAAAACAACTGCAATGCCGCTATTACTCGGCCCACAATGATAAAGAGCGGGAGCTGGTGCTCAATCCTCTCGCCTTGGTGCAGCGGGGCCCCATCACCTATCTGATTGGTACGGCGCCACCCTATGCCGATGTCCGCCAGTACGCTATCCATCGTTTTCGCCAAGCCGAAACTCTGCCGAGCTCCGCCCTGGGCTTGGATGATTTCGATCTGCAGGAGTACTTGGCCAGTAATGCCTTGCAGTTCGGCAGTACTGCCAAAATCAGCCTGCAGGCCAGGCTTAGTGACAGCCTAGCGCGCTTGCTTCGGGAGACGCCTCTGTCATCCGATATGACCTTGGAAAAACTCCAGGAGGGTTACCGTCTGCTGGCCACGATTAGTGATACGTGGCAATTGCAGTGGTGGATTCTTTCCCAAGGTGACGCCTTGATAATTGAAGCACCGCTAAGTCTGCGTCAGCAGATCGCAGAAAAACTCAAGCAAGCGTCAGCACAGTATGAGTGCGTTCACGAGGCGAGTTTGGAGACCAGTACATAGTGTCCAGCCACGATTGGCTCGCTTTCATTGACCCGTACGTTCTACTGCGGCATAAGGCTTTTTTCTGGAGCTTCCAATGACGGATCTCACCTTTTTCCTCTCATCTGCACTACTGGATCGGGGCTTTTTAATCGAAACCGTCGGCCAGGATATTTATCTGACTGATAATGCGTATTTGCACGACTACAAGAGCGGCAGTCGCCGTAGTCTTCAAGGCGGTCACGACCAGGCGGATAGTGAGTTTCTTCGGGAAATGCTCGAACAACTCGATCTGGGTGGCCTAAAAAAGACATCGTCCGGCAACCGGCCATTACGCCTAGATGCTTGTGATCAGCGCCTCGCGCCTTGGCAAGTCGCTAAGCTATTTCGTTCTCAGCATGTTCAACAGGAATCCGGCTATAACCTCTTTCAAGCTCGACCAAGCAACTTTAAACGCCGTGAGCATGGCCAGAAGATCTCTGTCGCTGTGCTGGACACGCATATTGCCCTCTTGGTCAAAGGGTTGTCTGCAGCAGGCTGCTTCACCTATTCGGCCTGTGAAGGCCATGAAAACCATGCCGTGACAGGCCGTCTGCCCCTGCATGTGGGGCTCGTCGGTGAAGTCAGCACGGCTTGGGCCTTGCAACTGCTGGCGGAGGCCAGTATGGCGGGTATCGAAACGCCAGACTTGCTCATGCAGGGCGACATGTTGCGGGAAAACCAAGCGTCGGTCGCCAGCGAGCAGCGCGATCTGCATAAGGTTCGGCAACAAGCTGTCGCTCTGGGCCGCTATCTGTACAGCCACCGGCAGCAACTCCGAAGCAAGCGTTTGTCCTGGGCAGAGCATTACCAACCTCTTGTTACACTGGATGTCGAGAAGGATAGTGAACACAGACTGACCGAAAGAAAACCGCGACGGTTTCGTGTCCGCCTGGTCGATGCGGATGACTATGCCATCGAATTCACAATCGACAACTACAAGACTCTCGAGGTGGAGTGCCGAAAAGCATTACAGGCATGGTTGTTACTCAGACGAGATTCAGCACCTGCCCATGTGTCAATACTGGCCGCCAAACTGGAGACCACGCTTGAATGGAAAAATCCGTGGGGTGACTCGAAATCTGTGTGGTTGAAAGTCTCACCTGTTGAAGCCAAGCAACGTAAAGAAAGTGAGTTGAAAATCCTGACGCGACGCCGGGCAAAGTCAAAAAGTGACTCCAGAGAAACCAGTTGGTTGTTACTGTGGATGGGGATACGGGAAGCCTTTCCTGAGGATTTGTTACACCCTGACTTGTCACGAGTCTAAGACCCTTTAGGTTCGTTAGTATGGGCTTGATCGTACTCTAGATCAACGGCCTCAGTATTATATTAAGTGACCTTAGATTACTTTGGTAGTTTCCAACAGGATGTTTTAACTATGAAGCGGCAACATAAGTCAAATCGTGCAGTTCTGGTATTAGAGTGCCCATGGGAGTTGGACAATGATGACTCGAACCGGAGTAGTGTGCTGCCCTTTGTCGAAGGGATTGCTAAGTATGCCGGCGATACTGAAGTCTATCACGCAAATTTTTACGATAAGAGTAGTTTTAAGAAAGCTTTAGCATATCTGTGCAAGTGCCGCTTTGAGAGCACTGTGGTATATATTGCAGCTCACGGCTACAAAAAGAAAATTGCGGGTATTGATATCTTTGATTTGCTATTGGAAATTGGGAAATATTCGAAATCCAGCAATATCACCGGAATTATGCTGGGCTCATGTTTTGTCGGAAAAGAAACGACATCCATTCAAGTTTGCATCGAAGGCACAAACATTAAATGGTGCGCAGGTTATGCCTCCAGTTGCGAATGGCTCACGGGCACCATGATTGACTGCTCAATTATGGCCGCGCTGCTTGAGTTGGACGATGAGGATTTTGGTGACCGGGACAATGTAATTGGAGAGTTGGCTTCTGCCCTCAGCCCCTTTTCGAAAACCTTTGTGATAGGCGATGATTACAAGGGAGCGTCGGTTACCTTGGAGGATTCTATTCAGTTCGTAGTGCAGGCTACTGGACAAGGCAACCGGGCCCGAACGGTTACTGAAGATGTATTGGACGCTTACGAGTTTTTTCAAGAGTATGAATCTGCATAAAGCATGGTGTTGTGTGTTTCAGCTCGGGACTTAACCATCCAGTGTCTGCTCCTCGGCGCTTTAGCGCCGGGCGGTACTTCGATACTACAGCTGGTCGTTCGCCGCCCTCCTCGACAGACTGCCGAGTGATTGCGTTTGGTCAAATCCGAGACGCCATTGTGGTCAAGGATTCCCTGGCATGCACAAGCTCGCTCTGTCCGGGATCAGTTGACCACTACACATAGTTAAATTTCTAGAACGGGTAAGAACTCTCCATTTTTCTTCGCCCTATCCAGAACGGCGAAGCCTTCCCACTTGAGTGGACTACCGCAAAATAGCTCTTCAGTGAAGGCGCGTGCTAGGTTCCAGAACTTCTCAATCGCCTGTTCCTCTTCGCTCAGCGTGGCCAGGGACAGCCAGTTATCAAACGCTTTGATGGCATGAGCATGATACGCAAGCTCGTGTACCACCCCGGAGGGCTCGGGGAAAACAAACCAGATTTTTTCGAAATAGGGTCGGGCCATGCTCGCCAGTTTCAGGAGGTCGGCGGCGGCTTTTTCTTGCTTGCGGGAGGTATCGCCAACTCGAATAAAGATGGCAGCCTTCTGCTGTCCGTTGAGCTGGATCATGAAAAATTGGCTAAAAAAATCGGAGTGAGTGACCTTGATGATCTCCCCACCCGGAAAGCCAAAAAAATCCGCGCCCGCGTCTAGGATGGCCGCCGACGCCAGACGCTCATGGTTAGCCACGCGGCTACGTGCCTTTGAACGGGCAGTGGTGGCCGGTGTACCGGCTACGGTGGCGTAGTGCGTTATGGTTTCGCGTAAGGTTTGTAAGGTGTGTTGGTTCGCCAGGGTCGCCGATAGCATGGAAGTTGCGACGACGGCGTCCAGCTGATGCAAGCGTTCCAAGAGCTCAATATGCGCATAGCCACATTTGACCTGTTCCGGGGCCAGCGTAGGCGAAAGGCTGACGAGAAAATTACCGGCCTTGAGCATGCGCGAGACGACTTTGGCGTCATAACCTGCCTCTTGGGCCAATTGTCGAATCAGTAAGTTGATGCTGTCAGTGCCTTGATAGGCATTGATACGAGAACGCACTGCTTGAAAAAGCATGTACCACGGCTGTTTAGCCTGTCTCCCCATTCCTCTTCCCCCACCAATACAAGGGTGTGCCTACCCTTTTGGGTACACCTCACCAAATATTGACAGTCTACCGAGTCGGGGTTATACCTGACAGCTCAAGTATTTGGTGAAGTGTACCAATGAAATTTGATTCCCAAAGCCCTGCCGTCAGCCGTGACGTCGCCAAGCGCTCCAAGCGGGCGCGAAGGGCGCATGTCATGTGCTCGCCGAAAAATGGGTTTGTCGAAGTTCGACTGGAGTCGCGACTGGAGCAATCGGTCGCGCATGCATTAGAGCTAGACCCCCGGGTGCGAGCCTATCGCGCCCAACCGTTTACGCTTGATTTATCAACGGGCGAACGGCTGGCGGAGAAGCACCCGATAAAGCCATCGGGAGCGGTGTATTACACCCCGGATTTTGTCGTGGATCTGGACGATCTACAGATCGTGGTCGAAGTTAAACCCAGCGCATTCGTGCAGGAGCACAAGGCGCTATTGGAGAGCGTACGCGAGGCTTTGCGCCAGCAAGGTTTGCGTTTCATTGTCATCACGGAGGCCGATTTTACTGGCCACTACCTGAGAAACGCTCAGCTCCTCATGCAGTACCTGGCGCAAGCTGCCCCTTCCCTCCCCAGTTGGGCCGCTGCCTTGCAAGCGCGCGATCCTCATGTGCTGACGGGGCCCGTCACCCAAGTACTAACCGGCGATGTGCCGCTGAACTATCAGTTGGCCGCAGGAGTATTGCTTGGGCTAATAAAGTTCGACTTGGTACGTCATCTATTTGAGCACATGGATTTCGACATCGTTCCGGCGTTCGGCAGTTTGAGCGCATTCGAGGTCATTCGTTATGAACAGTAATCTGCAAGTGAGCCAAGCCGTGGTTTGGCAGGAGACGTGTTACGTCATCAAGGCGATCAAGCCGACATTGGGCGATATCGTCCTCGAGGCCAAGGGTGGAGTGGAGCGTGCTGTCGATATACGGGCCTTTTACAATCTCATTGCCTCGGGCGAGATTGAGCTGTCGCAACGGCAAATTGAAGCCACGCAGCGTTCCTGGACGGTCAGCGAACAACGCGAGGCTGACTTTCGTCAGCAGCTGCTCGAGTTTCAGCGTTCGCTGGAAAAGCAAGGTCTCGACCCGTCGATATGCGATGCACAAATTGATAGATACTGTCAGCGGCACGGTCATAAACGCCCGTCAAACAAGACCATTCAGCGTTATCGCAAAGACTTAAAGCGCTTAGGCTTTGAAGGTCTCATTCCCAATTTCAGTCGTCGAGGGGGGACGGGCTGGGCCAAAAAAACCGCAGCGAAGGCGGTCGCCGAGAAGGTGTTGATTCAGACCTTTATGAAGGACGACAAAGTCAATTTGTCTTCAGTGGCATTGATGGTCAACGAGGAACTGAAGACGCTCAATCAGGCCACTGGAGCCGATGAGAAAGTCGATCGCAAAACCATCGCGCGTTTGCTCCTGCAGCTGCCGAAGTCACTGGTTAAAGAGGGGCGACTCGACCCGCGCACCTACAACTTGTGGAACCGGCAAGCCGTCCGCCGGTACGACGTCAAACTGCCTTTTGAACGGGTGGAGATTGATGCCAAGACGATTGATGTGTACTGCTGTGACGAGTATGGCCATCGCTACACGGAGCTGACCTTGTACGCCATGGTCTGCGCGCGTACCTCCTACCCCGTAGGTGTATTCGTCAGTGGCGGCAAGCCCAGCGAATACACCCTGCTCAAAGTGTTTGAGTTTTTTTTAATGCCGAAAAACCTGGCCTTCAACGCGCGGTTCGGCATCAAAACAGATTGGGTGCAGCCCTGTGGGATTGCCTTGGTAGTGCTCGACAACGCGTCAGAGAATTTCTCGGATCTGGCACTGGCTATCGTGCGCCGACTCGGTATTCAGATCGAGTATGCCCGCATTGGGCGCGGCGACGATAAACCGCACGTGGAATCCTTCTTCAAAGCGGCGGATGAGGGCTTGTTCAGCAAGATGCCGGGAGCGAAAAAAAGCCAGGACAAGCGCATCAAAAACCGCCATGCCAAGGCGGCTGCCGAAGCCTGTTACTCCATCGAAGAGATCTATCGCCAGGTGGTGACCTTCGTCGCGGATGTGTACATCCATAAACCGAATCAAAAGCTGGGGTTCCGGCATGGCAAGCCGATGACGATCAAAAGCGCTATGGATGAAGCAATCTCCAACTTTCTACCGGTACCGCCACCGTCACTCGAGCAGCTCAAAAAATTGCTGTTGGAGGTCAACCGGGACAATCGCACAATCCAGCATTACGGCGTCGATTTTGAGGGGTTTCAGTTCCACAGTCGGGCGTTAGCAGTGCTGGCACGTGAACGGAGCCTCAGCGACATCGACATCTTGTTCAATCCGGAAGACTGCACGGTGATTTATGCCGTGCACCCGGATGACGGCAGCCACATCCGGCTAGAGAACAAGACGATCGGCATGCCTGCAGTATCCTTTGAGGTCGCCAAAACCCTCAAAAAAGCCTACGCGGGCCATTCCGCCACGATGTCCGGCCATGACTATCAGCGTGTGTATGCTCAGATGCTGGCGCAGTTCACCGCTGATAGTCAGCGCCGCCCCAGCATCAAAGCCAACAACCAGGCATTGCGTGCGCGCGAGAAACAGGCGCAGAAGGCGGACATCGCTGCGCAGTTTGCACAGCACGCGCCGAAGCCTCGTCCTTTGCCTCCTACTCCGACCTTAGCCGATAGCGATGATGAGTTCCGTCCGGCGCCACGGAGGACGGTATGAGCACGATCGCCAACGAATTGGTGGGTCACGCTCGGTTTAACACCGTGCATGGTCATTTGGTGGAGGTCTTAACGCGGGCCAGAGCAGGTGATCCACAAATCCTTCCGATTGTCGGGCCGACACGGGTAGGTAAGACGTGTCTGTTGGACAATTTCAGGGCGATGAATTCGACGTCGGGGACGAGCCGCTCCCGCGAAATTATCAGTGTCGTCAGCCCCAAGCATTTGACCGGTCGGGCGCTGCCGGATGCATGCTTGACGAGTATCGATATGAATCCAGCGCTGTTCAATAATCATGTCGCTGCGACAGACGCCTTTATCAAGGCGGTCAACAAGCACGGCGCACGACTGATCATCTTTGATGAAACGCAGCACATGCTTGAGCGCGGTAGCAGCACCACCGTGCGCGCGGCAGCGGACTTTCTCAAAGGCCTCTTCGACCAAGCCCAGGCCAGTATCGTGCTGGCAGGATTGCCAAGTTTAATGGGCCTGTTTTACGCCAATGAACAACTGGCGGATCGCGCGCGCCGTCCAGTGGAGTACTTCCCGTATTACTGGCAAGGCAAGGATTACATCAGCTTTCGCAGCGCCTTGGGCAGTGCGCTCGATTACCTGGAGGACAGCGGCTGGGACACATTCGAATTCAACGACCGGGACTTTGCCCAACGCATGTACGTCGCGACGGCTGGCCGTTATGGCCTCATCAACAAGATTTTCATCGAGGTGCAGGCACTCGCTGGGACAGTGAAGATCGCACGTTATGAGGCCTTTGCCAGGGCTTTTGAGCAAGCAGTGATGAACCGCCTGATCGAATTCAATCCGTTCGATGTCGACCAGACGATTCAGACAGAGCACATGGCTTTGGTGTATGCCAAGGTCATGCAAGAAGCCGGTGTGAAGGTCTAGGAGCAATAGCATGTTGGCATTTATTCCCGAGACCGACTTCGCTGACGAAAGTCTCAACGGTTACTTACTGCGGCTCGCCGAAGAGAATTTTCTTGGATCAACCACTGCCCTGTTGCGCCCAATAGGGATCAGGCTCAAGGCCCAGTATTCGCCCCGGGAACTCCAGGCGATTGCCGAGTATCACGGTCTGGAACTGCAGCAACTGCAACGGCTGGCCAGTTTTCTCACCATTAACGGGTCGCTGGTGACCGGCGCCTTTATGCGTAAGGCCGCGATCGCGGTCTGTCCCGAGTGCCTTGGGCAAGCAGACTACATCCGGCAGGCTTGGCACCATGAGTTGTTTACGGCCTGCCCAACACATCGAGTACTGCTGATGGAGCAATGCCCCGAGTGCGACGCGCCAGCAGAACTCAATCGCGGCGCGGTGTCTCGCTGTCGTTGCGGCTATGCGCTGAGCGAGGCTCGTGGACGCCCTGCCGACGCGGCGAATTTGTTCATCTCGTCGGTGTTGCTGGCGGAGCCCAGCCGTCCGTGCGTGCTGAGCGGTCTGAGCGATGAGCCGGGCGTGCCAGAGGATGTCGACAAGTTTCTCCTGTTCCTGGCGAACTTGACCCTGCCGACACCGCAGCGCAAAAACGCCGCTATCAGTTTTCACCGAGCGTTGGAGATTAATGAAGCATCCTTTGTGCTGGCAGAGGATCTACCGGAACGCTTTCGTGTCTATGTGCAGAACAAGGTACAGGCGGCTAACCAGCTGAAGTCCAGTCGCTTCGTCCACAACCTCGGCCCCTGGTACAAAGAACTGAATGCAACCTTCACGTCCGCCGCCTACAGCTCGGTTCGAGCCACGGTGTGCAGTGTGATGTTGGAACAGGCCGATGCTCCCATCAACCGCAAAATGAAGTACATCGCTGCCGAATTGTTGGGGCTGAAAAAAACCTTTACCGCCAGCGAGGCGGCGCGCTTGCTGGGCTCCTCCCCAGATCGAATCGTTTCCTTGGTTAAGACCGGACAACTGTCGGGGGAAATCATGAGTGGCGCCGCCGTGGAGTTCTGTGTGGTTGATCGGTCAGCGGTGGAGGCGCAGCAGCAGTCCGCCAAGGGCTTGGTCGCTGGCAAGGAGCTGCTTAGCCTGCTCAACATCAGCCGCCGCGTGCGTGAACGCTTACTGGCGTCGGGTGTGCTGAACCGCGTGCCTGACAGCGATAAGCCGCTGTTCGCCAAAGGTGATTATCGCGTGGAGGACATCCAGTGCCTGATCGATACTTTGGCCGAAGGCTGTCGCCACGCCGCGTCTGCGTCTACCTTGGGGCTCGAGGACATCAGCTGCAAACGTTTTTCCAGCCAGCAGACCCATGAACTGTACCGGTTGATATTCAGTGGTCAGATCAAGCCCGTGGTGAGTGATGCCGGTATCCAGGGCTTGGCCGCGTTCGGGTTTGATCATGACGAACTGCTGGGTCACCTTCGGCAAGAGCCGACCATGCCTGACCTGAGCATTACCGATCTGACCAAGATCACGCGCTGGAAACACGAAACTATTAAGGCGTGGATTGATAGGGGCTTGCTGCCTGCACGCATCGAGTTCGACGAGGGCAAGCACCGGGTGTTTATTTCCGTGGCGAACCTTGTGACGTTTCTCTCGCGCTATGTGGTGGCGGCAGATGCCGCCGAGCGTTTGGGAAGCAAGTCGATCTGGTTGACCAAGTCGCTCAAAACCAAAGGCGTGTTGGCGCAAGGAGCGCACGCTACCCGCGAGGGCAGCCAGCGTGGCGTTCTGTTGTCCGCCGACGCCTTGATCAATGTCGCCTCCGGTCGGTCGTCCGACTGGGCCCGCGACCCATCACCGGTGTGGGCTGACCCCTCGAGCGCCCTGGTGGGTAAACAGAACAGGCACGCGCTGTCCCACTTGGAGACCTAGTCATGAGCGTCCCGGATACCTGGACTGAGCGGCGGATGCAGAAAGCGCTACACAACCCGTTTGCGGCGCCGGTCACGGACTACCTGACCGACGTGTTGATCAGCAGTTGTTGTGCGGTGGGGGTTATTTATCACGATGCGCGACCGGCTGTGCGAAAGCGGTTTCGGGATGGCCAGCGCATTCGTACGTCTGACATCCACAGCGTCTCTCGCGAAGGGCGTTTTTGCGTCATCCGGACAGCCAGCCAAAGTCGCTATGTCGTCGTCACCTTTCATGCCGATGGCGGAAAAAGATCGGTTATCGATTTTTTGAAGATTCTGTCCAACGGTTTCTACGCCACTCCGGGCCGACTGCAATAACCGGGAGGTAGGCGGATGACAGCGTCGTTCGAGTTAGCGCAGGCACTTGGTAATCGTGGGCTGTGGTTATCCATGACGGCCTTCCTGGTCGAGGTGCGGATCGAGTGTGATTGTGCCTGCGGGCGTGTGTATGCCGATGTGTTGGAACGGGTGGCCGACGGTACTGCGTTGTGTACCGCCGAGATCGATAGTCTGGTGATGCGCCAGGGCTATTGGACATTCAAGACTATTGAGGCTGAGTGGTATGTGATCGTCAGCTTCGATGGCCCAGCGGGGCGGCGCTCTTTCTATGAGTTCGCCCGGTTGATGGCCGGTGGCCTTTTTCGCACCCCGACTGCGCTGCAATAACTGAGCACAGACCACTGCCTAGGCCGGTGCCCAGCGATGGTGCCCCGTGGCCGATATCAGGCCCAGGCGGTTGATTATTCAACGGAGGTAAGCGAGATGAGCGAATCAAATCCATTAGCGCAGATGGCCAACTTTCTGTATGGCGCCGGCACGCCGATGGCGGGCCTAGGCCTCAGCCCGGAGGAGGCGAGCCGTGAAGCGCAGCGTCGCTACCCGAACAAACCCCACTGTTTGGTCAGGCAGTGGATGTTAGTGGATCTGCTCATGGCGGATCCGGCGCAGTGGGCTGCTGAGCATCCGGGCATGGCGCCGCGCCTCGTGTTTGCGCATAACATTGTGTTCGACAGCGCTGGACGCTTTGCGCCGGGCTATTGGGTGAGAAGTACCTTTGAGGTCTCGTATACAGCACAAGGTTTTTTCGAGACCGGCAATACTGTGTATGTACTTCTGGGCGAGGGCTGCAGCAAAGCCGAAACACTGGAGGTGGTCTTCAGCCTGTATTGAGGCGCCGTCACGGCTTCGCACGTTTTTCAGGCTCTACCGCCACCGATCCGCTTGACCCACCGGGGCGGCAACACCTCGGCCCAAAGCAGTTGGGCCAATGTGCTCACTCATCACGAGGTCGTACCATGCGTATCTACGTGCTTTCCGATTTGCATCTGGAATTCACCCCCTTCGTGCCGCCCAGCGTGGACGCGGACGTGGTGATCTTGGCCGGTGATATCGATGTGGGTACCCGAGGCTTGGCCTGGGCGCAGCGTACTTTCGCCTGTCCCATCCTGTATATCGCCGGTAATCATGAATACTACGGCGGACACCTCAGCCGCACTCTCGACAAATTGCGGGCGTTGCAAACCCCGCGCGTTCAAGTACTCGAGCGCGATGAAGTGATCATCGACGGCGTGCGTTTTCTTGGGACAACCGCTTGGACGGACTACGCCGTGACGGGCAATGCCGCGCGCGCCCAATGGCTGGCGCAGGCGCAGATGACGGATTTTCGCCGCATTCGTACCGCCGGTTACCGCCGGGTGCGCCCGGCCGACTTTATGGAACAGAACCATCAGGCACTGACCTGGTTGCGGCAGCGCTTGGCGATGGCGTATGCCGGCCCCACGGTGGTCATCACACACCATGCCCCGTCACTGCGTTCCCTACAAAACAGCCCGTATGCCGGTACCGATCTCGACGCGGCGTATGCCAACGCGTGGGAACGGATGATGGGCTCCACCATTAATCTGTGGGTGCACGGGCATGTGCACGAGGCAGAGGATTACGTCCTCGCGGGGACGCGGGTGGTGTGCAACCCGCGCGGTTATCCCGGGGAAGCCACCCGCTTTGATCCGGGGTTGCTCATCACGGTATGAGCCGGTCGGGGTGGGTCGGAGGCCATCAGGGGATTCGAACCACGCTGCGCATAACCTGCCCTACGGTAAACTCGGTTTGATTCATAGGGCCAAAGTGGACTGGCTCGATCCGCTGACCTTGCAGGCGGATGAACTGCTTGATCACCCTATGGACATAACCAGTCGCTATGGCTGGTAAGTACCGCTAGGCCACTCGGGATGACAAGAACGGGATCAGCGCCAAAGTGGATACCGGGCGATGGGTTACCGACTCGAAGGTACTTTCAGCTCAATGGAGTGGTGAGCGATGAATTCATCGAGCGGATCGTGTGTGTGGCAATGGCCATCTGACAGGACTGCTCAAATCTGAGTGTTCGGCTCAAGCGATCTATTTTGTATGTTCGGCAGCGGGATCCGGTAGAACAGTTTCTAATTCGTCACTTCCCCAAGGTAGTTCAGTCAGCTCGGCGATGGATTGGAATTCTTTCAGGTATTCAGGTTGGTGCTTGGCCAGCCACCGGACAACTGCAGCGTTGGCGAGAAGCTCGGTTAGATAGCCTTTGATGACCGTGAGATGAAGTACATCTGGCCCGTAATCCTCCTCGACTGTTTTGATCTGCATTTGCAAGGCGGCAAGCTCACGCTCTAGGCGAGCGATTGATTCCGCTGAAATTTGCTGATCTGGAAGGGACTTTCTTGGTACTGCCAGCTGGTCTGATGGCGTGGCAGCCAAAAGGGCTTTAGCGAGTAGGACTGAGAAATTTTTGTTTCCAATCATCAACTCAGCCGCTTCAATTTGTCTCAGTGGTTTCATCTGCCTTAGAAGATTGAATACGTTTGCCGGGCAGTCGGTGTCACCCAGAAGCATAATGGCTTCTGCACAAATGCCATTAAGCAGACGAAACTTCTGCTTGATTGTCTGTGGTGATAATCCAAGGGCTTTACCAAGTCGATCCGCCGAGACCCCGCGCTCCATAGCGCGCACAATCATTTTGTTGCTTTGTACGGTAGAAAGTTTGTTAGTACGTTTGTTGTACGAATACGTGTCATCGTCGGTGGCCACGAGACAATCAACGTCCATCTCGCCCAAATCCTTTAGCGCCTCAATACGCAGATGGCCATCAAGTAAAAAATAATGCCCATTGCGGCCAGGAACAGGCGTTACAGCCGGAGGCTCGACCAATCCCACATCCTGGATCGAAGCTAGAATTTGTTGGTACTTAATACTTTCTTTTACTGCTGGGCGTGAGATTTTAAGAGGCAGAATATTGGCCAATTGAACTCGAACGCACTCATCCAAAAAAGCATTTTTTGGAACGTGAGTCGGCTTGGGGTTAGTAGGCTCGTGTGTTTGGTCAGGCATCACAACCCCCTTCCATTCCAAAGTCGGGCCTGTATCAGCTTCGGCAATGTGTTCAGATGCTCTGTATAGAGCAGCTTTTCGAAATCACTGACGGATAAGAGATCTTTGATAGCCTGAATGGCGAAAACTACCCGGTCATGGGTAAACGCTGCCTTTTTCACCATCAGGCGTTGTCGTTCGGCCTCCCGTTCGAACAGGCGTCTCAGGTCTGCGGGAGTTATTCTTTTCTTTTTATTCTGGCTACCGCCTAGCGAGCTCCCCCGAACAAGCTTGTCCCTCTTGGCTCGCAGCTCGAGAAGGTGCCGTAGCTTCGTGATTTTCTTTCCTCTTATCCCGCGTTCGTAGGCGTCAGTAAGTACATTTTGAATGTCGCTTTCAGTGCTACGGGCTATATCTGTCGCCATGCTCAGAGGAATCAATCCAGTTTCAACCGCCGACAGGAGCTTTTCTTCTCCCCGTTCGAGAAGCCCAACAATCATGTTGACCCATGATGATGTGGTGCCGATTATTTTTGCGATGTCCGCATCTGACTTGCCCCGTTCTTTCAAACGTCCAACTTCGTTCATCAGATCTATCGGGCGGTGATGCCTTCGAGCTACGTTCTCCACCAAGCTCATCACGAGGCAGTCTTCTTCCACAGCATCAATCACAAATGCTGGAATCTCTTTGGCTTCCAGAGCGAGGAACGCTTCGAGGCGACCTTGCCCGCACACGAGGTCATAATTAAGTGGCCCTTGGGGCGAGGCTTTTCGGCTTAGGGTAATGGGGCGCTTGAGGCCCACCGTTTTGATATTCTCGATGAGCTCGCGGTGAACCTTCTTGTTTCTCGTACGAGGGTTCAGGATGTGAATTTGCGAGATGGGAATGAGTGCAACATGGTCACGTACAGTTGATGGGACGGTCATTGGCAAGCCTCTTTCAGGGCGCAACGCGCAGCAAGCCCATCCAGTACATCCAGCGTTGCGAAACGGTAACTGTCTATTAAGGGGCTATTTTCTTCGGCCATTCTTTTTGGCCATGCCCCCATGTCTATACTGGGAACCAGGTAATAGTCCCGCACTTGAAGGTTTGCTTGTTCCATGCGCACAGCAATAGTGATGTCAGGGTTCAGGCTGTTGTCGAATCTGAGTTTCCAGCGAAGCGTTCCAGCCGGTGTGGGTTGGCAACGGGCAATGACCACGGATGCCGTCCATTGATTGTTAACAGTCAGCAGGTCATTCTGATCGCGGAGCTCGACTCTCGCTCCGACGTATTTCAAGTGGTTTAAGACATCTTCAAGAACCTGCGGATGCAGCTGTCTTAGAGATCGATTGATCTCCAAATATCGATAGTCTCTGTCTGGTGTGTAACCGATAAGGGTATAGGCACGTAAAAGCCCGCCAAAGCGATTTATATAGATAGTGCTGGAGGGCATGTTGTCTTGCTCGTCGATGAGCATTCCAGACAATGAACCCGCCCGTTGCAATAGGGTGCGAAGCAGTTCTAGCAGTTGTGCGTCATCCAGGCGGTGCGAGCGCTGCAAGATGATTTCGCGTACGCCGGCAAACACTTCCAGTGAGACAACTCCCTGGAATGCACCATCACAGCGAACCCACTTGTCGGGTGGGTTGCGACTGATGCGTTTGCGTAGCTTGGAGGATGTTTTGTTGTAGACGTTGTTACCAATATATTTCTCGTTGGTCAGTACCTGGTGGACGCTGCCCCGGCTCCAAGGGCGATCAAAGTCGGTGATCAAACCTTCAGCGTTCAGCGCATGGGCAATCTCTCGTTCGTTCATCCCGTTGTGGATGAATTGTTGGTAGATGCGTTGAACCACTTCGATTTCCGCTTCGGGCCCAGGAATTAGGATGACCCTGTCGGTCTGGAGGCTCTTTTGCTGGCCCCGCGATAGTTCTGCCTTGAACTCGCTTTTCTCATCGATCAATGCTCGTCGTAACCCATAGCCTGCTGGCCCACCTTGGTGAAAACCTTTTTCAACGAGACGGCACTGACCAGCGAAGACTTTTTGGGACAATTCACGGCTGTACTCGCCAGCCATGGATCGTTTGATGCCTTTATATATAGTTGCTAGTGGTGAGCCGTCGTTTTCGAAGGGTTCTGCGCAGTACACCACCCTGATGCCGCTGCTGGTGCAAAGGTATTCGTAGTGAGCACTCTCATCTGTGTTCTGAAAACGTCCCCAACGGCTGACGTCATAGACCAAAATGACCTGGAATTGAGTCCTTCCGGCCTGCACATCGTCAAGCAGTGTGCGTAACGCATCCCGACCGCCAATATCTAGGCCGCTTTTCCCTTCATCACGATAAGTGGTAACGATTTCCATGCCATGGCTCATGGCGTATGCATGAATGGCCGCCGACTGGTTTTCGGTGGAGTAGCGTTGATGATCCGTGGACATGCGAACGTATTCCGCCGCCAGCACAAGACTGTCGGAGGTTTTTTCTGAAGTTATCCGCGTGTTTGGAGAGGGCAAGCAGGCCTCCTTCGGGTCACGGAAATCTTGACCCATTCGGTTTAGCCTAGGGACGATTTGTGACGTAACGGTGACGAAGTATGACCATCAGTCAGGTGGTGGCTGTGGATATTTACAGAGCGCCGAATGGCGACGCTCATCAACTTAACTTAGATGTCTGTGCGTGCAGTTGTTGAACGTGGATGATCAATACGGCAGACATTGAGGGTTGAGCGCTGACATACCTGCATTGCTAGCGTGCAATCCTACTTGAATAGGCAAAACTTTTGGTTTAAATTGATTTCATGTTTTGACAATCTGTCAATTTTATACCGGCTTAAATAGTTGTAAGGTTTACATTGGCCGAAGTTAGGTTTTAGATACTTAACTTTTCCCGAAATGGAAATTAACTTTGTCCAACCCTGTTGTATACCGCTGATATTCCAAGGTGTCAAAGTCGATTAACTTTGCTCACCTACAGGTGTAGTGCAATGCAAAAAGGCCAACGCTAAGCGTTGGCCTTTTTTTTAGTAAAAAATTGCTTACGGCGCCAACAAAACCCCCTGCTCTTCCCTGCACAACTCCAGCAAAAAATCCCACACCACTCTTAACCTTACCGACTTGTGCAGTTCCCTGCGGGTGCTGATCCAGTAGCTGCGCTGCACCGACTCTTCAGGCAGTACACGCACCAGTTCCGGGTCGTTGCTGGCCATATAGTTGGGCAGTACGGCAATGCCCAGGCCCGCGCGGGCTGCTTGTTGCTGGGCTATCACGCTGGTGCTGCGAAAGGTCACGGTCGGGGTGCGGCAGAAGTTGTTGAGGAACAGCAGTTCCTGGCTGAACAACAAGTCGTCAACGTAGCCAATCCAGTAGTGATTGGCCAGGTCATCGCGGTTGTTCAGGGGCGGTGCCCTGTCGAGGTACTCGCGGCTGGCATATAGCGCCAGGCGGTAGTCGGTGAGTTTGCGAGTTATCAACAGGTCGGCGTTGGGCCGGTCCAGGTGGATGCTGATTTCCGCCTCGCGGTTGAGGATGCTGACAAAGCGCGGCACTGCCACCAATTCCACTTCTAGCCCAGGGTAGCGCTCAAACAAGCCGCGTAACCGCGAAGTGATAAACATGATGCCAATCCCCTCCGTGACCCCAAGCCGGATTTTGCCCATGGGGGCGATGGCCTGGCTGATTTCTTCCTGCGCCAGCAAGGCGACGTTTTCCATGGCTTCAGCATGTTTGAGCAGTGCCTGACCGGCAGGCGTCAGTTCGTAACCCTGGGCATGTTGCACAAACAGCGATGCACCCAGGTGCTGCTCGATGCTCTCAATATGCCGGGCAACCGTGCTGTGGGTGGTGTTGAGGCGTTTGGCGGCCGTAAGCAGGCGACCACTGCGCTGTAACTCCAGAAAGTAACGCAGGTCATTCCAGTCGAACATGTCTGCCCCCAGGTGATATTGATCAGCGGGCTGTGCAAAAACGCACAAGCCATGGGTGAAATCACGCGTTTCAAACTCGAAATTAATCAATAGGATGGTGCAGGACAAAAATAATAAAGGCGAGGTGATCAATGCCATCTGCCAATAAGGTGTACGACTACATCATTGTGGGCGCCGGACCTGCGGGTTCTGTGCTGGCAAATCGGCTGTCTGCCGATCCACGTCAAAGCGTATTACTGCTTGAAGCGGGTGGGCAAGATAACTATCCGTGGATCCATATTCCCGTGGGTTACCTGTATTGCATCGGTAACCCGCGAACCGACTGGTGCTTCAAGACCGAGGCGCAGGCCGGCCTGCAAGGCCGTAGCCTGAGCTACCCTCGGGGCAAGGTGCTGGGCGGCAGTTCGTCGATCAACGGCATGATCTATATGCGCGGCCAGGCGGGTGACTATGACCGTTGGGCCGAGCTGGGCAATGCCGGTTGGGCCTGGAAGGATGTGCTGCCCCTGTTCAAACGCAGTGAAAAACATTTTGCTGGCAACACTGACCTGCATGGCGCTGATGGCGAGTGGCGGGTCGAGCAGCAGCGTTATACCTGGCCTATTCTGGATGCGTTCCGCGACGCTGCCGCGCAAAGCGGTATCGCAAGCGTCAGTGACTTCAACGGGGGCGACAATCAGGGCTGCGGATACTTTCAGGTCAATCAGCGCGCCGGTGTGCGCTGGAACGCTTCCAAGGCTTTTTTACGTCCTGTGCTCAAGCGTGCGAACCTGACGGTGATGACCGATGTACAGGTCGACAAGGTGTTGCTTGAAAACGGTCGAGCGACTCAGGTCAGCGCTCGCTGGCAAGGCGCTCATCATGCCTTCACGGCAACTCGCGAGATTATCCTGTGTGCTGGCTCCATTGGCTCACCCGCCATCCTGCAGCGCTCGGGCATTGGCCCGCGGCCCTTGCTGGAAAGCCTGGGGATAACTGTGCAGCACGAATTGCCCGGTGTGGGCGGTAACTTGCAGGACCATCTGCAACTACGGCTGATCTTCAAGCTGACCAAAGCACGCACCCTTAACCAGGTGGCCAATAGCCTGTGGGGGAAAGTCGGCATGGGTCTGCGTTATGCCTACGACCGCAGTGGTCCCTTGGCCATGGCCCCTAGCCAGCTGGGGGCGTTTGTAAAGTCCGATCCCGATCAACCTTCGGCCAACTTGCAGTACCACGTTCAGCCGTTGTCCCTTGAGCGCTTTGGTGAGCCGCTGCATACCTTCCCTGCTTTTACCGCTTCGGTGTGCAACCTGCGGCCAAAAAGCCGGGGCCGGGTCGATATCCGCTCGGCCAACCCCGATGACGCGCCGCTGATCGATCCCAATTACTTGAGCCATCCAGACGATTTGAAGGTCGCCGCCGATGCGATACGCCTGACCCGGCGCATCGTCGACAGCGCAGCCTTGCAGGCTTTTACACCGCAGGAATACCTCCCGGGTAAAGAGCTGCAAACAGAGCAACAGTTGTACGAAGCCGCCGCCCGCATTGGTACGACCATCTTTCACCCGGTGGGCACTTGCCGTATGGGGCAGGACGCCGAGGCCGTGGTCGATGCCCAATTATGTGTCCATGGTGTAGCAGGACTAAGGGTGGCAGACGCATCGATCATGCCGAGCATCGTGTCGGGTAATACCTGTTCACCGACCCTGATGATTGGCGAAAAAGCCGCGCAGTTGATTTTGCAGGCGTCTCTTCATGCACAGGAGTCAGTAGCAGACGCCAACCGCACGGCAGCAACACCGGTCGCCTGAGGGCGATCGTGGTTTCGGGCGCAGTCATCCGGAACCGACAGTGGACAACAACAATAATCACTGTGGCCCACAGGGCCGAGGACTTTGCACATGTCAGACGCAATTGCACAACAGGCGGCTCCCGCCAAGGGAACCACCGGGCGCGAAGAGCGCAAGATCATTTTTGCGTCATCCCTCGGGACAGTTTTTGAGTGGTATGACTTTTTCTTGTATGGCGCATTGGCTACCGTGCTCAGCAAGCAGTTCTTTGCTGGGGTAAACGACACCACGGCGTTCATTTTTGCCCTTATGGCTTTCGCCGCCGGCTTTTTGGTGAGACCGTTCGGGGCACTGGTATTTGGCCGATTGGGTGACATGATCGGGCGCAAATACACCTTCCTTATGACCATCATTCTGATGGGCTTATCGACCTTTGCCGTGGGCCTGCTGCCCACTTATGCCAGTATCGGCATCGCAGCACCGATCATGCTCGTGGTACTGCGCATGCTCCAAGGGCTAGCGCTGGGCGGTGAGTACGGTGGCGCTGCTACCTACGTGGCCGAGCACGCTGCTCCTGGTAAGCGCGGCTTCAACACCAGCTGGATTCAGTCCACCGCTACCCTGGGCCTGCTGCTGTCGTTGCTGGTGGTACTGGGTTGCCGATACCTAACCGGTGACCAGTTTGAAGTCTGGGGCTGGCGCCTGCCGTTCCTGCTGTCCATCGTGCTGCTGGGCATCTCGACCTGGATCCGTATGAGCATGCACGAGTCGCCTGCTTTCGTGAAAATGAAAGCCGAAGGCAAAACCAGCAAATCGCCGATCCGTGAATCGTTCGGTAAATGGGAAAACCTCAAGATAGTGCTGATTGCCCTGTTCGGCATTAACGCCGGGCAAGCGGTGACCTTCTATACCGCGCAGTTCTACGTGCTGTTCTTCCTCACACAGATGCTCAAGATGGACCCGGCCCAGGCCAACTTGCTGCTGATTATCAGCGTGGTTATCGGCGCGCCGTTCTTTATCTTCTTCGGCTGGCTGTCGGACCGTGTGGGGCGCAAGCCGATCCTGATGCTTGGCCTGTTGCTGGCCACGGTGCTGTACTTCCCGTTGTTCAAAGCATTGAGCCATTACGCCAACCCGCAGATTGATACCGCCAGCCGCCAGTCACCGATTGTGGTAATGGCTGATCCGTCCACTTGCACCTTCCAGTTTGACCCGGTGGGCAAGGCGCGTTTTGACAGCCCGTGCGACAAGGTCAAAACCTTCCTGGTCAAACAGGGCTTGCCATACACCTCGCAAGCCGCCGCACCGGGCACTGAAGTACAAGTGTCGGTAGGCGAGCAAAAAATCAGCGGCTTTGATGAAGCGGCCATGCGCGCGGCTATCACTGAAGCGGGCTATCCGGCCAAGGCCGATGCGAGCTCGGTCAACCAGCCAATGGTGGTGTTGATCATGGTAATGCTGACCCTTATAGCCACCATGACCTACGGGCCGTTGGCAGCGGTGATGGTCGAGCTGTTCCCGACCCGTATACGCTATACCTCGATGTCCCTGCCCTACCATATCGGTAATGGCTGGTTCGGTGGCTTCCTGCCCACCGTGTCGTTTGCGCTGGTGGTCTACACCGGGGATATCTTCTATGGCCTGTGGTATCCGGTGGTGATTACCGGGGTCAGCCTGGTGGTGGGCATGATCTGCCTCAAGGAAACCAGGAATGTGAATATCGATAAGGTCTAAAGCCAATTTCTGGTGGACTGAAAGACATAAAAAAACCGGCTTATATGCCGGTTTTTTTATGTGCTTAGAAAAACTTATGCACGTTTTTCGGTAAAAAGTCACAACTCGAAATAAGCATTTAAATCATTAGGTTACGACGATTTTTTGAAAGAAATTGAAAACTTGTGCACAAGTTATCCACAATTTGCTTAGCTCACAACCGTTTCAGCAGGTTCGGCAACCGGAGGCAACGAACCCATGTTGCGCTGAGCCTGCTCATTCCAGCCCTGTACCCGGTCGTTCAACTCGGCAATGGCTCGCGGCCCAGTGCCGTTGGCGTACATCGGCTCGCCAATGACCAGCTCGATCGTGCCGGGCTTTTTCGCCCAGCCAGTCTTGGGCCAATACTTGCCCGCATTGTGGGCAATCGGCAGTACCGGCAGTTCGGCGTTGACCGCCAGAGCCGTGCCACCGCGCGAAAACTTGCCCACCTGGCCAAAGGGCACGCGTGTGCCTTCCGGGAAAATAAGCACCCATATATTGTCCTTGAGCAGCTCATCGCCCTTTTTGGCGATGTGTTTGAGCGCCGCTTTCGGGTTGTCACGGTCGATGGCAATTGGACGCAGCATCGCCATTGCCCAGCCAAAGAACGGTACGTACAGCAGTTCACGCTTGAGTACTTGGCTCAACGGCTGAAAGTAGGCCGAGAGGAAGAATGTCTCCCAGGTACTTTGATGGTTGGCCAGAATCACGCAGGGTCGTTGCGGGATGTTTTCAGCGCCCGTGATGCGTACGTCAATTTTCAGGAACACCCGTGTCAGCCACAGAGCGCAGCGGCACCAGTACACGTTGATAAACCGATAGCGTGCACGGAACGGCAAAAAGGGCGCGACAAAAAAGCTCAGCGAGCACCACAGCAGAGAGCTGGTGCCCAGCAGCAGGTAAAAGAAGAAGGTTCTGATGGCCTGCAGTATCGACATAGCGACTTTTACCGTTGCGGATAAAGCACGACTGAACATCTACGCACACAGAGTGCGGCGAATGTTCAGGTCGGCTCTATTTGTGGATAAGTTCTGCGGCAACTGCCGCCAGATCGTCAAATATTAGGGTATTAACCGGCAAAACTTTGGCCAAAGTTTGTAGGCCTTTTCCGGTTTTTACCAAAACGGGCTGAGAATCGACGGCTTGCGCAGCCTGCAAGTCACCCAAACTGTCACCGACAAACCAACATTGGGTCAAATCAGCGCCGTAATGGGCGGCAATCGTCTGCAGCATGCCCGGCTTGGGCTTGCGGCAGGCGCAGCCCTCGTCGGGGCCGTGGGGGCAATACACAATCAGTCCGATCTCACCACCCTGCTCTGCCACCAGCGCCCGTAAACGGGCGTGCATGGCGTCCAGGGTGGCGACATCGTAGTAGCCGCGGGCAATGCCGGACTGGTTGGTGGCAATCGCCACCGTCCAGCCAGCCTTGCTCAACTGCGCAATGGCCTCGATCGCACCGGGTAGCGGAATCCACTCCTCGACTGACTTGATGTAAGCGTCGGAATCGTAATTGATTACCCCGTCCCGATCGAGAATCAGCAGTTTCAACGGCAACCCCTCAGCCCAGCAGTGAAATATCGGCAACACCGAGGAACAGGCCGCGCAAGCGCGCCAGCAATGCGTAGCGGTTAGCCCGCACGCTCGGATCTTCGGCGTTGACCATCACTGCTTCAAAGAACGCATCCACCGGCTCGCGCAGCGAGGCCAGGCGGGTCAGCGCTTCGTTGTACTGACGGGCAGCGGCCATTGGCTGTACGGCTTCGTCGGCTTTCTGAATGGCCGAGAACAGCGAAAACTCACTGGCATTGTCGAAATAGCGGGCTTCAACCTGGGTCGAAACCGTGCCTTCAACCTTGCTCAGCAGGTTCGATACACGCTTGTTCACGGCAGCCAGTGCACCTGCTTCCGGCAATTGACGGAACGCTTGCACTGCTTGCACGCGCTGGTCGAAATCCAGTGCCGAAGTCGGGTTCAGGGCACGTACCGACAAGTAAGTGGCCACGTCCACGCCTTCGTCTTCGTAGCGCGCACGCAGGCGGTCGAAGATAAATTCCAGGACCTGATCAGCCAAACCGGCCGACTTGATCTTGGCACCGAAAGCGCCGACCGCGAATTTCACGGCTTCTGTCAGGTCGAGGTCGAGTTTCTTGTCGATCAGAATGCGCAGGATACCCAGCGCGGCCCGACGCAGTGCGTACGGGTCTTTGCTGCCTGTAGGCAGCATGCCGATGCCGAAAATACCCACCAGGGTGTCGAGTTTGTCAGCGATGGCTACCGCAGCGCCGGTCAGGGTGACTGGCAATTCGGCGCCAGCGCCGCGCGGCATGTACTGCTCGTTCAACGCCAGGGCGACGTCTTCAGGCTCGCCGTCGTTCAGCGCGTAGTAGTAGCCGGCGATGCCTTGCATCTCCGGGAACTCGCCGACCATTTCAGTGGCCAGGTCGCACTTAGACAGCAAACCGGCACGGGCTGCACGTGTAGCGTCGCCGCCAATGCGTGGAGCAATAAATGCTGCCAGCTTGGAAACACGCTCGGCCTTGTCGTAAACGCTGCCCAGTTGAGCCTGGAACACCACGTTTTGCAGGCGCAGGTTGAAGCTTTCGAGCTTCTGCTTCTTGTCTTGCTTGAAGAAGAACTCGGCGTCAGTCAGGCGTGGACGGACCACTTTCTCGTTACCCGAGATGATCTGCTGTGGGTCTTTGCTTTCGATGTTGGCCACGGTAATAAAGCGCGGCAGCAACTTGCCATCAACGTCCAGCAGGCAGAAGTACTTCTGGTTGTCCTGCATGGTGGTGATCAGGGCTTCTTGCGGCACATCGAGGAAGCGCTCCTCAAACGAGCACACCAGCGGTACCGGCCATTCAACCAGCGCGGTCACTTCGTCGAGCAGGCTTGGTGGCACGATTGCAGTGCCTTCCTGCATGGTCGCCAACTCGGCTACACGCTTGGAAATCAGCTCGCGACGCTCATTGAAGTCGGCCAGCACGTAGGCTTTGCGCAGGTCTTCGAGGTAGTTGGCTGGCGCGCTGATGCGCACGCTTTCCGGGTGATGGAAGCGGTGACCGCGGGATTCACGACCGGCTTTTTGCGCGAGGATCGTGCAGTCGATCACTTCGTCGCCCAGCAGCATGACCAGCCATTGGGTTGGACGCACGAACTCGACCTTGCGTGCACCCCAGCGCATGCGCTTGGGAATCGGCAGGTCGTTGAGCGAGTCTTCAACGATGGTTGGCAGCAAGCTGGCAGTCGGCTTGCCGACAATTACCTGGCTGAAACGCAGTTTCGGGCCGCTTTGGTCGATTTCGCTCAGCTCAACGCCGCATTTTTTGGCGAAGCCAAGGGCGGCCTGGGTCGGGTTGCCTTCAGCATCGAAAGCCGCCTGACGTGGCGGGCCGTCGATATTGATGCTGCGATCCGGTTGCTGGGTTTCCAGCTGGGTCAGCAGTACGGCCAGCCGACGCGGTGCGGCGTAGACTTTTTTCGCGCTGAATTTCAGACCGGCTGTTTGCAGGCCTTTTTCAATCCCGGCGAGGAATGCATCAGCCAGGGTATTGAGGGCTTTTGGCGGCAGTTCTTCAGTGCCCAGTTCAACCAGAAAATCTTGAGCACTCATTGTACTGCCTCCAACTTGGCCAACACTTCATCACGCAAATCAGGTGGAGCCATCG
>Ga0302347_1000952_pt1 | contig 38717 bp, 28 predicted proteins | sample PhyWR1_FD_202178 | JGI IMG/M metagenome (GOLD analysis project Ga0302347, IMG submission 202178) | Leaf surface microbial communities from wheat plants in UC Gill Tract Community Farm, Albany, California, United States - DLSL W.R1 (v2)... | ecosystem: Host-associated > Plants > Phyllosphere >... | reverse complement strand
GCCTGCACGCCCGAGTAGTCGAACTCGCAGGCCTGGCCGATGACGATGGGGCCGGCGCCGATGATCAGAATGCTTTTGAGGTCTGTGCGCTTTGGCATTATTTATTCTCCTGGGCCTTGGCCATCAGTGCCGTGAAGCGGTCGAACATGTAGGCGATGTCGTGCGGGCCGGGCGATGCTTCGGGGTGACCCTGGAAGCAGAACGCGGGCTTGTCGGTGCGCTCCAGGCCTTGCAGCGTGCCGTCGAACAGGCTCACGTGCGTGGGCCGCAGGTTGGCCGGCAGCGATGCCATGTCGACCGCGAAGCCGTGGTTCTGGCTGGTGATGCTCACGCGGCCGGTGTCCAGGTCCTTGACCGGGTGGTTCGCGCCATGGTGGCTGTTGGCCATCTTGAACGTGGTCGCGCCCGAAGCCAGGGCCATGATCTGGTGGCCCAGGCAGATGCCGAAGGTCGGCACGCCGGCCTCGATCAGCTCCTTGGTCGCCTGGATGGCGTAGTCGCAGGGCTGTGGATCGCCAGGGCCGTTCGACAGGAACACGCCATCGGGGTTCATTGCCAGCACGTCGGCGGCCGGCGTCTGCGCGGGCACCACCGTGAGCTTGCAGCCGCGCTCGGCGAGCATGCGCAGGATGTTGAGCTTGACGCCGTAGTCATAAGCGACGACGTGGAAGCGCGGCGCGGTCTGCTGGCCGTAGCCCTGTCCCAGTTGCCATTCGGTCTGGTCCCAGGTGTAGGTCTTGGTGGTCGACACCACCTTGGCCAGGTCCAGGCCCTTCATCGACGGCGCGGCCTGGGCTGCAGCCACGGCCTGCGCGATGCGCTCGGGGGTCGCGCTTTCGCCTTCGGCCAGGCCGACGATCGCACCGTTTTGCGCGCCCTTGTCGCGCAGCAGGCGCGTGAGCTTGCGGGTGTCGATGTTGGCGATGGCAACGGTGTTCTCGCGCACCAGGTACTGGGGCAAGGTGTGGGTCAAGCGGAAGTTGCTTGCCAGCAGCGGCAGATCCTTGATGATCAAACCTGCGGCGTGGACTTTTTCAGCCTCGATGTCCTCGGCATTGACACCATAGTTGCCGATATGCGGATACGTGAGGGTCACGATCTGCTGGCAATAGCTTGGGTCGGTGAGGATTTCTTGATAGCCGGTGATCGCGGTGTTGAACACCACTTCGCCGACGGTGGTGCCGACTGCACCGATCGAGTTGCCGATAAAGACCGTGCCGTCTGCGAGCGCCAGGATGGCTGGGGGGAAGGATCCCTTGAGAGACAAAAGCACTGGGTTCTCCGGTTCTAATTACGGTTACGCCCAGCGAGCCTAGACGTGAGTCTGGCTATAGCTTGTGTTGCGGGGGAAGGCTCGAAGCGGCGCTAGGCGTAGATGTGGAATGCTTGAAAGCCGCCCATTATAGCCGTGTGCCATGACAGGCCCGTGGCCGCGCCCGGGATTACCCGAGAGCGCAGAGGACCTATAGGCGCGCGTTGCGCGCGTTTGTGATGCGCCTTGCCAGAGGCTTTTGCATCTTTTCCTAGGGCCGGCCGTTCATGGTTCGACAGGCTCACCACGAACGGTCTTCCCCGTTCGCCCTGAGCCTTTCGAAGGGTCAACGGCCTGCCCTGCAGTCCCGCACCTGGCCGGCCCCACCTGGCCGGCCGCACCTCGCCGGCCGCACCTCGCCGGCCGCACCTGGCCGGCCGCACCTATACGGCCGCCGTCAGCGCGCTCGCATGCAGGCAGATTGCCGCCGCCGCCGCCACATTGAGCGATTCCTCGCCGCCGGGCTGGCCTATGCGCACCTGCAGCGCCGCGCGCGCCTCGACGGCCGCGCCCACGCCCTGCCCTTCATGGCCCATGGCCCAGGCGCAGGGCCAGGGCAGCTGGGTGTGCTGGATCAGCTTGCCCTGGTGCGAGCTGGTGACGATCAGCGGCACCTGCAGCGCGTCGAGCGCCTCCACATCGGCCGACTCGACCAGATGCAGGCCGAAATGCGCGCCCATGCCTGCGCGCAGCACCTTCTGACTCCACAGCGCGGCCGTGCCCTTGAGCGCGACCACCTGCAGAAAACCAAAAGCCGCGGCGCTGCGCAGGATGGAGCCCACGTTGCCCGCGTCCTGCACGCGGTCCAGCACCACGGTCGCCAGCCCGGCCTGCGGCGCCTGGCCCGGCAGCCATTCGAGCAGATAGCCCATGCGCGCCGGCGACTCGAGGCCGCTGATATCGGCAAACAGCGCGTCGGCCAGCACCACGACCTTGTCCGCGGCCTGGGCCCATTCGGCCGGCACCTGGGGCCAGAACGATTCGGCAAACACCGCCACCGCGGGACGCAGGCCGCGCGCCAGCGCCGCGCGGCACAGGTGGTCGCCTTCGAGCCAGACCTGGCCTTGCTTGCGGTAGGCCGTGCTGTCGTGCGACAGCTTGCGCAACTCCTTGATGAAGGCGTTGTCGCGCGAATGGATGGCGGTCACAGGTGAAGTCATGGCAGTTCAGGAAAAGGAAGGGGCCAGCACCTGGGCGACAGGCGAAAACGAACGGCGGTGCTCGGGGCAGGCGCCATGCGCCTGCAAGGCGCTCAGGTGGGCGGGCGTGCCATAGCCCTTGTGGCCGGCAAAGCCATAGGCGGGGTATTGCGCGTCCAGGCGCTCGCACCAGCGGTCGCGGTGCACCTTGGCGAGAATGGACGCCGCGGAAATCGCCTTGACCAGCGCATCGCCCTTGACGATGGCTTCGGCATGCATGTCGAGCACAGGAATGCGGTTGCCGTCGACCAGCACCAGCACGGGCTTGAGGCGCAGCCCCATGACGGCGCGGCGCATCGCCAGCATCGTGGCCTGCAGGATGTTGAGCTCGTCGATCTCCTGCACGCTGGCTTCGGCAATCGAGCAGCACAGCGCCTTCGCGCGGATTTCGTCGAACAGCGCTTCGCGGCGCGCGGCCGTGAGCTTCTTGGAGTCGGCCAGGCCCGCTATCGGGTTCAGGTCGTCGAGAATCACGGCGGCCGCCACTACCGGGCCGGCCAGAGGACCGCGCCCCGCCTCATCCACCCCGGCTACCAGGCCGGGCGGATGCCACGGCAAGCAGACCTGTTCAGGTGGAAGAGACAACTTTCTGGATTGCATCAGCGGCCAATCGGGCGGTATCGCGCCGCAGCAGATGGTGCAGCGCTGTGAAGCGCTGCTCCAGCGCCTCAATGGTTGAAGGAGAATCATCGCGCGCGCGCAGCCAGCGCAGCACCTCGGCGGCCAGCGCCTGGGGCGTGGCCGCGTCCTGCAGCAACTCCGGCACGACAAACTCGCCGCACAGGATATTGGGCAGTCCGACCCAGGGCTGCAGCTGCTTGCGGCGCATCAGCCGCCAGCTCAGCGACTGCATGCGGTAGCCGATCACCATCGGGCGCTTGAACAGCGCCGCTTCGAGGGTGGCCGTGCCGCTGGCAATCAGCGTGCAGTCGCAGGCCGCAAGCGCGTCGTGCGACTGGCCCGACAGAATGCGGATGCGCGCCTCGATGCCCGCGGCACGCGCCGCCTGGCGCACGGTGTCGATCAGCGAAGGCACGGCCGGAACGATGATTTCCACCGCCGGAAATACCTGGCTGACCAGGGCTGCGGCCGCGAAGAACGCGGGCGCGATATAACGAATTTCGGAAGTCCGGCTGCCGGGCAGCACGGCCAGCACCAGCGCGTCCTGCGCCAGGCCCAGACGCTGGCGCGCGGCGTGGCGATCGGGCGCAAGGGGAATCACGCTGGCCAGCGGATGACCTACATAGGTCGCCGCAATGCCATGGCCGGCGAGCAGCTCGGGCTCGAACGGAAAAATGCACAGCACATGGTCGGCCGCGCGGCGGATCTTCTCCACGCGGTTGGCACGCCAGGCCCAGATCGACGGGCAGACGAAATGCACGGTCTTGACGCCCTTGGCGCGCAGATCGGCTTCGAGCCCGAGATTGAAATCAGGCGCATCGACGCCGACGAACACGCTGGGCGGATCGGCCAGCAGCCGATCGCGCAATTGCCGGCGTATGCGCAGCAGCTCGGCCAATCGCTGGAACACTTCCCAGTTGTAGCCGTGCACGGCCAGGCGCTGGCTGTCCCACCAGGCGTCGAAGCCACGCGCGCGCATGTGCGGGCCGCCAATGCCCGCGCTTTGCAGCGCCGGCCACTGGGTCTTGAGGCCGTCGAGAATCAGGCCGGCCAGCAGGTCGCCCGAAGTCTCGCCGGCCACCATCGCCACACGCGCTGCAGTCATTGGAAGCTCCCGTTCAGCGCGCGAGACCGCGCCTGGAGCCGGCGATGAACGCGCTCAGCGCGTCGATATCGGCGACGGCTTCGGGAAATTGCGCGGCCAGCGCGACAATCGCCTGGCGTGCGGCTTCGAGCGTCAGCCCCTGGCGGTACAGCAGCTTGTGCATCTGCTTGACCGCGGCCAGGCGCTGGGGCGAAAAACCGCGCCGGCGCAGGCCTTCGAGGTTGAAGCCGCGCACCGACAGCGGATTGCCGTCGACCAGCATGAACGGCGGCACGTCCTGCGAGATATGGCTGGCGAAACCGGCCATCACATGCGCACCGATCTGCGTGAACTGGTGCACGCCCGTGAGGCCGCCCAGAATTGCATGGTCGCCGACCTTCACATGGCCGGCGAGCGTGGCATTGTTCGCCAGCACCGTGTGATTGCCCACGACGCAGTCGTGCGCAATGTGCACATAGGCCATGATCCAATTGTCGTCGCCGACCTGGGTCAGCCCCTGGTCCTGGACCGTGCCGAGATTGAACGTGCAGAACTCGCGGATGGTGTTGCGATCGCCGATGACCAGCCGCGTGGGCTCGCCCGCGTACTTCTTGTCCTGCGGCTGCGCGCCCAGCGAGGCAAACTGGAAAATCTGGTTGTCCGCGCCTATCGTCGTATGGCCTTCGATGACGCAATGCGCGCCCACCGAAGTGCCGGCGCCTATGCGCACATCGGGACCGATCACCGCATAGGGACCCACGGTCACCGATGCGTCGAGCTGGGCCGCCGGATCAACCAGCGCGGTAGAGTGAATACGGCTCACGACCAACCCAGCGCTTTCAGCCCACGGCCCGCATGGTGCACATCAGGTCTGCTTCGCAGGCCACTTCGTCACCGACGCGGGCCACGCCCTTGAACTTCCAGATGCCGCCGCGCACGCGGTCGATGGTGATTTCCAGCACCAGCTGATCGCCGGGCTCGACCGGGCGCTTGAAGCGCGCGGCATCGATGCCCACGAAATAGTAGATGTTGTTTTCGTCCGGCACCTTGCCCATGGCGTCGAACGCCAGCAGGCCCGCGGCCTGGGCCAATGCTTCGAGCATCAGCACGCCGGGCATCACGGGACGGCCGGGGAAATGGCCCTGGAAGTAAGGCTCGTTGAACGTGACGTTCTTGATCGCCTTGATACGTTGGTTGCTCTCGAGCTCCAGAACCTTGTCCACCAGCAGAAACGGGTAGCGGTGGGGCAGTTGCTTGAGAATTGCGTGGATATCCATCATTGCGTTCCGATCTTGCTGCCCTGCGGCTGCTGCTGCTCAAGCGCCTTGATGCGCTCGCGCAAGCTGTGCAGCTGCTTCAGAGTGGCAGCATTTTTTTCCCATTTGTTGTTTTCATCGACAGGAAACATTCCTGTATAGACGCCGGGCTTGTTCAAAGAACGCGTCACCACAGTCGCCGCCGAGATATGTACATTTTCGGCCAATTGCAAATGCCCGAGAACGATGGCGCCGCCGCCGACGGTGCAATGCGCACCGATACGCGCACTGCCCGCCACGCCCACGCACCCGGCCATGGCGACATGCTGTCCGACATGGACGTTATGTCCGATCTGGACGAGATTATCCAGCTTCACGCCGTTTTCAATCACAGTGTCATCGAGCGCGCCGCGATCCACGCAGGTATTGGCACCGATTTCCACATCATCACCGATGCGCACCGCGCCGAGCTGCTCGATTTTCACCCAGGTTCCGCGCTCGGGCGCGAAACCGAAGCCGTCGGAGCCGAGCACCACGCCCGCATGCAGCAGGCAGCGCGCACCCACGACGCAGTTCTCGCCTACCGTGACGCGCGACTTGAGCACCGTGTGCGCGCCTATGCGCGCGCCGCGCTCGACCACGCACAGCGGGCCTATATAGGCCGTTGGATCGATCACCGCTTCGGGGTCGACCACGGCGCTGGCATGCACGCCGCTGAGCGGCGCGCGCTCGTGCAGACGCTTCCACAACTGGGTCGCGCGCGCGAAATACACATAGGGATCGGGCGCCACGATACAGGCGCCACGTTGCATTGCAGCGTCCCGCATGGCAGGCGCCACAATGACACAGGCCGCCTTGGAGGCGGCCAGTTGCTGCTGGTAGCGTGGATTGCTCAGGAAACTCAAGTCTCCCGCGCCTGCGGAGTCCAGCGGAGCAATACGGGAAATTTCCGTATCGCTGTCCGCCAGCTCCAGCGTCCCCCCCAGCGCACCCACAATTTGCCCGAGTAGCAAGCTCACTGTCTGTACGTCTTCAGCAGCAGATCACTTGGCGGCGTTGAGCGCCTTGAGCACCTTGTCGGTGATGTCGTGCTTGGGGTTGATGTAGACGGCTTCCTGCAGGATCACGTCGTACTTTTCGGCCTCGGCAACGGTCTTGACCACGCGGTTGGCGCGCTCGAGCACTTGCGACAGCTCTTCGTTCTTGCGCGAGTTCAGGTCTTCCTGGAATTCGCGGCGCTTGCGCTGGAATTCACGGTCCTGGTCGACCAGCTGACGCTGGCGTGCGGTGCGCTGCGATTCCGACAGCGTGGGGGCTTCGCGCTCGAACTTGTCCGAAGCGGTCTTGAGCGTGTTGCCGGCGTCGACCAGCTCCTTTTCGCGCTTGGAGAATTCGGCTTCGAGCTTGGCCTGTGCAGCCTTGGCCGTGGTGGCTTCGCGGAAGATACGGTCCGTATTGACAAACCCGGCCTTGAATTCTTGCGCATGCGCAGCCAGAGCCATGGTGCTCATCAGCACGGCCAGAGAGATTTGGCGAGAAAGTGATTTCATTAGAAGGACGTTCCGATTTGGAATTGAAGTTTCTGGATTTTATCCCCAGCGAATTTACGCACGGGATGAGCATACGCCAAGCGCAATGGCCCCAACGGGGAAATCCAGCTCAAACCAATGCCAGCCGAAGCCCGCATCAGCGAGAAGTCAACCGTTTCGCGGTCGCCAAACACATTACCGACGTCAACAAAGGTGAACACACGCAAAGTTTTGTCATTGCCGGCGCCTGGCAGCGGCGCCATGAATTCGGCATTCAGCGTGACTTTCTTCGGGCCGCCGAGCGACGAGCCGATCACGTCACGCGGACCCAGCGTGCCTTGGTCGAAACCGCGCACCGAGCCCAGGCCGCCCGAGTAGAAGTTCTTGAACACCGGGAACGGCCGGCCATTGAGGCCCTTGCCCCAGCCCAGCTCACCGTTGAAGGCCAGCGTGAACTTCTTGCTCAGCGGCACGTACTGCTGGATCTGGTAGTTGGCGCGCACGTAACGCGCATCGCCGGCCACCGACCAGTCGGTGTTCAGGCGCTGGTAGCGGCCTGCATTGGGAGCGAGCGCGCTGTCGCGGCTGTCGCGCGACCAGCCTATGGTCAGCGGCACGGCTGTGCTGGTATAGCCATAGGTGTCGCCATAGGCCAGATAGGCTGCGGGAATATTGGTGCCCGGCTTGATGCGCGTTTGCTCCAGGCCGGCGCCGAAGAACACCGTGTCGAGCTCGCTGAACGGCACGCCGAAACGCACGCCCGTACCGGCCGTGACGAGCTCGTAGTTGCCGCCCTGGTCTTCGTAAGGCTTGTCGGTGCGGTAGTAGACGTCAAGCGTGCGCGAGATGCCTTCCTTGGTGAAATAAGGATCGGTGGTGCTCAGCACCAGGGTACGGCGGTATTTACTGGTATTTACATCAATACCCAGATAGTTACCGGACCCGAAGACGTTTTCCTGCTTGATGCCGAACGACAGCGAGATTTTTTCAGCACTTGAAAAACCTGCACCCAATTGCAACGAGCCTGTGGGCTTCTCGGCCACGGACACGACGATATCGACCTGATCGGGCGAACCGGGCACTTCCTGGGTCTCGACATTGACTTCGGTGAAGAAGCCCAGGCGGTCGACGCGGTCGCGCGACAGCTTGATCTTGTCGCCGTCGTACCACGAGGCTTCGAACTGGCGGAACTCGCGGCGAATCACTTCGTCGCGCGTACGGTTGTTGCCGCTGACCTGGATGCGGCGCACATAGGCGCGGCGCGAAGGCTCGGCCTTGACCACGATGGACACGCGGTTGTTGGTGCGGTCGATCTCGGGCACGGCTTCGACGCGCGCGAACGCAAAGCCGAAGTTGCCGAAGTGATCGGAAAACGCCTTGGTGGTCTGCGTGACCTGGTCGGCGTTGTAGGGCTCGCCGGGCTTGATCGTGACCATGGACTTGAACTCGTCGTCGCGGTCGAGGTAGTTGCCTTCGAGCTTGACGTCCGACACCACATAGCGTTCGCCTTCGTGGATGTTCACCGTGAGCGAGATCGTCTGCTTGTCGGGCGAAATCGCGACCTGGGTCGACTCGATGCGGAATTCGAGATAGCCGCGCTGCAGATAGTACGAGCGCAGCGTCTCCAGATCGGCATTGAGCTTGGAGCGCGCATAGCGGTCGGACTTGGTGTACCAGCTGAGCCAGCCGCCGGTGTCCTGGTCGAACAGGCCCTTGAGCGTGGATTCGCTGAAGGCCTTGTTGCCGACCACGTGGATCTCGTTGATCTTCGCGGGTTCGCCTTCGGTCACCGTGAACGTCAGGTTGACGCGGTTGCGCTCGATGGGCGTCACGGTGGTGACGACTTCCGCGCCATAGAGGCTGCGGTTGATGTACTGGCGCTTGAGTTCCTGCTCGGCGCGGTCGGCGAGCGCGCTGTCGAAAGGCCGGCCTTCTGCCAGACCCACGTCGCGCATGGCTTTCTTCAAGGTGTCCTTGTCGAACTCCTTGGTGCCGGCGAAGTTGACGTCGGCAATCGTCGGACGTTCCTCTACGACCACCGTAAGCACGTTGCCGTTGGCTTCGAGGCGCACGTCCTTGAACAGGCCCAGAGCGAACAGCGCACGGATCGCGGCCGAGCCTTTTTCGTCGTTGTAATCATCACCCACACGCAGGGGGATGGACGCAAAAATGGTACCCGCTTCCACCCGCTGCAGACCTTCGACGCGGATGTCCTGGACCTTGAAAGGCTCCAGTGCCCAGGCGGCGTTGGCCGCAAGAACCATGGCGGTCAAGGCCGAAGCGGTACGCGCGCCTAAGCGATTGATGTGTTTTTTCATGAGTGAATTGCCGCCGACTTGCTTGGCAAAATTCGGCAAAATTAGTTAGCCCAAGAGCCGGTTGATATCGTTGAAAAAGGCGATGCACATCATCAGCAGCAGCACAGCCACGCCGAGACGCTGCAATCTTTCCATCCAAGCTTCGGACACCTGCCGGCCCGTCACGCCTTCCCAAAGATAATACATCAGGTGCCCGCCGTCCAAAACGGGCAGGGGCAGCAGGTTGAGAACACCCAGGCTCACGCTGATCAGCGCGAGGAAAGCCAGGTACTGCGTGAAGCCCATGCTGGCCGATTTGCCCGCATAGTCGGCAATCGTCAGCGGACCGCTGATATTCTTCAGCGACGCTTCACCGATGACCATGCGGCCCATCATGCGCAGCGTCAATACCGACAGATCCCAGGTGCGCTGCGCGCCATTTTGCAGGCCTTCGACAAAGCCGCGGCGCACCATCGTCATTTCGGGCGCGGCGCCCACGAATGCGCCTATGCGCCCCACCCACTGATCGCCCTGCTGCACCGCATCCGGGCGCACCGACAGCTGCATGGGCTGACCGCCCCGCTCTATGCGCCAGTCCTGGGCCACGGCTTCGGTGCCGCGCACCGAGGCGCGGATCAGGCCGCGCAATTGCTGGCCGTCGACCACCGGGACCGCGCCCACGGCGAGCACCTTGTCGCCTTCACGCAGGCCTGCGCGCCGGGCCGCGCCGTCGGGCAGCAGCTCGCCCATGACGGCCGGCGTCCAGGGCGCGACCACGCCTATGCGCTCGAACAGTTTTTCGTCGGCTTCGCGCGTTTCCAGCGATCCCAGTGGCAGCTTGAGCTCGGTCGCCGCGGCGGTCTGTGGCCGCACGATCTGCAGGCGTGCATCCTGGCCTTCGAGCGCGGCGCGCGCCAGCGCCCAGCGCAGTTCGTCAAACGACACCACGGGCTCGAGCGGGCCATCGCCGCGCGCCACGGCCTGCACCAGCTCCGCGCCCTTGAGGCCCGCAGCCTGGGCCAGCGAGCCGGCCGGCGGGCTGGCCACATACGGCTTGGGCTCCTGCACCCCTATCCAGTTGACTCCCGCATACAGCAGCACCGCGAGCAGCAGGTTGGCCGCGGGGCCGGCTGCGACAATCGCCGCGCGCGAACGCAAGGGCTTGTTGTTGAACGCCAGATGGCGCTCGCCTTCGGCCACCGGTGCTTCACGCTCGTCGAGCATGCGCACATAGCCGCCGAGCGGAAAGGCGGCCAGCACGAACTCGGTCGACGAGCCCTTGGGCGTCCAGCGCAACAAGGGCTTGCCGAAGCCCACCGAGAAACGCAGCACCTTGACGCCGCAGGCCACCGCGACGCGGTAGTGGCCGTACTCGTGCATGGCGATCAGCACGCCCAGCGCCAGCGCGAAAGCGAGGACAGTCATCAACATGGGTGGCGCCTATCTCGAAAAAAAGAGGGTCGGGCCCGGCCGTTCAGGCCAGCGCCCAGCGTTCGACCGCGGCGCGCGCGCATGCGCGCGCCTGGGCATCGACGGCCAGCAGGTCTTCGAGCGAACCCGGAGCCTGCGGCAGCTGCATCTTCTCGAGCGTCTCGAGGTTGACCGCATGGATACGGTCGAAAGTCAGCCGGCGGTTCAAGAAGGCATCGACGGCCATTTCATTGGCCGCGTTGAGCACCGTGGTCGTGCCTTCGATGGCGCGCAGCGCCTGCCACGACAGGTGCAGGCCCGGAAAACGCTGGGCATCGGCGTCCTCGAACGTGAGCGCGCTGAGTTTGGAGAAGTCCAGCCGCGCCGCGCCGCTCGTGATGCGCTCGGGCCAGGCCAGGCCGCAGGCAATCGGCACGCGCATGTCGGGCGTGCCCAGTTGCGCCAGCACCGAGGCATCGTTGAACTGCACCATCGAGTGCACGATCTGCTGCGGGTGGATCACCACCTTGATCTGATCGGGCGCCATGTCGAACAGCCAGCGCGCCTCGATGACCTCCAGCGCCTTGTTCATCATCGTCGCGGAGTCGACCGAAATCTTGCGGCCCATGGAGAAGTTCGGATGGGCGCAGGCCTGTTCGGGCGTGATCTGCGACAGGCTCGCGGGATCGCGCGCGCGAAACGGCCCGCCCGAGGCCGTGAGCAGGATGCTGTCCACGCGCTGCGCCCAGGTCGTGCGGTCTTCGGGCAGGCACTGGAAGATCGCCGAATGCTCGCTGTCTATGGGCAGCAGCGTCGCGCCGTGGCGCTTGACGGTGTCCATGAACAGCGCGCCACCGACGACCAGCGCCTCCTTGTTGGCCAGCAGCAGGCGCTTGCCGGCCTGGGCTGCGGCCAGGCAGGGCCCCAGGCCCGCAGCACCGACAATCGCTGCCATGACGGCGTCTACGTCTTCATGCGCCGCAATCTGCTCGAGCGCATCGGGCGCCTGCAGCACTTCGGTCGCCAGGCCGTTGGCCTTGATCCTTTCGGCCAGTTCGCGCGCATGGGCCGGGCTGGCCATCACCGCGAAGCGCGGCTTGAACTGCGCGCACTGCGCCAGCATCAGCTCGACCTGGGTCGCTGCGCTCAGCGCAAACACCTCGTAATCCTCGAGGTGGCGCGACACGACATCCAGCGTGCTGGTGCCGACAGAGCCCGTGGAGCCGAGAATGGTGAGACGTTGTTTCATGGATTTACAAAAGAAGAAAGCATCATGGCCAATGGCAGGGTCGGCAGCAGCGCGTCAATGCGGTCGAGCACGCCGCCGTGGCCCGGCAGCAGCGCGCTGCTGTCCTTGACACCGACGCTGCGCTTGACCAGCGACTCGACAAGATCGCCGACCACGCTCATGGCTCCCATGAACACCACGGCCAGCACCAGGAACCACAGGCCCTGGCGCAGCAAAAGAGAATAGAAGCTCGGCAGCGTCGCGCCCAGCTGGCGGTCGGCAAGCACCCAGACCGCGGCCAGCACCAGCACGCCGGCCATGCCGCCCCAGACCCCTTCCCAGCTCTTGCCGGGACTGATCGAAGGCGCGAGCTTGTTGCGCGTGAACTTGAGGCCGAAAGCGCGGCCCGCGAAATAGGCAAAGATGTCGGCCACCCAGACCAGCAGCAGCACCGACAGCAGGAAATTGACACCCATGCGGTGCGCCTGCAGCACGGCCAGCCAGGCCAGCCACAGCGCGAGCACGCCGCCCGCGAGCCGCAGCGCCAGCGGCACGCGGCCCCAGGCGCCCACGCCCGCGCGCAGCAGCGCCGCGGCCACGAGCACCCACAGGCTGCCGCCTATGAGCCACAGCCGTGTCAGCGGCTGCTCAAGCCAGCCCAGATACCAGCTCAGGCCACACAGCAGCAGGCAGGCCGCACCCAGCGCGCTCGCGCCAGCCTGGCCCAGGCCGTGCATGCGCCCCCACTCCCAGGCGCCCGCGGTCATCAATACCAGCACCACCACCGAGAACGGCAGCGGGTCCGGATAGAACAATGCGGGAAGAAGAATAGCCAGCAGGACCAGGGCGGTAATGACACGCTGCTTGAGCATGGTTCCCTTTCTCAGACCGGCAACTGCGCGGGAGGGGCCGACTGAATTTGTGCAGAAGTTTTGCCAAAGCGGCGCTCGCGCGCGCCGTAGGCAGCAAAAGCCTCGTCCAATGCCGCTTCGTCGAAGTCGGGCCACAGGACAGGGCTGAAAAACAGTTCCGAGTAGGCCAGCTGCCACAGCAGGAAATTGCTGATGCGCATTTCTCCGCCCGTGCGTATCAGCAGATCGGGATCGGCGACATGCGCCAGCCCCATGGCCGCGTTCAGGCTGGCTTCGGTGATGGGTTCGCCGCGGGCGGCCAGACCGGCTGCCGCCTGGGTGATGTCCCAGCGTCCGCCATAATTGAAACAGATATTGAGCACCAGGCGGCCATTGTGCGCCGTTTCGCGCTCGGCGACATCGAGCCCGGCGCAGATGCGCTCGCTCAGGCCGCGGCGTTCACCGACGAAGTGCAGCTGCACGCCTTCGCGGCCCAGCTGCGCCACTTCGCGGCCCAGCGCCGAAGTGAGCAGGCCCATCAGGCCGGAGACCTCGTCTTCGGGTCGCTGCCAGTTCTCCGAGGAAAACGCAAACACCGTGAGCACCTTCACACCGCGCTCGAGACAGGCCTTGACGCAGCGGCGCAAGGCCTTGACGCCTTGCGCGTGCCCCGTCAGCCGGGGCATGAAGCGGCGCTTGGCCCAGCGGCCGTTGCCATCCATGACGATGGCAACATGCGCGGGCACGGAAAGTTCGGTGAACGTCTGCAAGGCGTGATCTACGGTGACGTGACCTGTCAAACCGCCATGATCTCTTGTTCCTTGGCCGCCACCAGCTGATCGATTTCAGCGATGTGGCGGTCGGTCACTTTCTGCACGTCGGTTTCGGCGCGCTTCTGGTCGTCTTCGGACGCGAGCTTTTCCTTGACCAGCTTCTTGACCGAATCGTTGGCATCGCGGCGCAGGTTGCGGATGGCGATCTTCGCGCCTTCGGCTTCATTGCGCGCGAGCTTGGTCATTTCCTTGCGGCGCTCTTCGCTCATCGGCGGCACGGGCACGCGGATCAGATCGCCCAGCGACGAAGGGTTCACGCCCAGATCGCTTTCGCGGATGGCCTTTTCGATCTTCGCACCCATGGGCTTTTCCCAGGGCTGGACGCTCAGCGTGCGCGAATCGAGCAGCGACACGTTGGCCACCTGCGTCAGCGGCACCATGGAGCCGTAATATTCGACCATGATGCTGTCGAGCATGCCGGCGCTGGCACGGCCCGTACGGATCTTGCCCAGGTTGTTCTTGAACGCCGTGATGGACTGGTCCATCTTGGCTTCGGTGGTTTTCTTGATGTCAGCAATCGTCATGTCTATTCCTCGGGGATCGGCTATGCACCTGCGTGGTGCATGATGCTCAAGCGTACACCAAGGTGCCTTCGTCTTCGCCCATCACCACGCGCAGCAGCGCTCCATGCTTGACGATGGAGAACACCCGCACCGGCAGCTTCTGGTCGCGGCACAGCGCGAAAGCGGTTGCATCCATGATGCCCAGATTGCGCGAAATGGCTTCATCGAAGCTCAGCTTCGTGTAGCGGGTTGCTTCAGGGTCCTTGAACGGATCGGCCGTATAAACGCCATCCACCTTGGTCGCCTTGAGCACGACTTCGGCACCGATTTCCGCACCGCGCAGCGCGGCGGCGGTGTCGGTGGTGAAAAACGGGTTGCCCGTACCAGCGGCGAACACCACGACCTTGCCCTCTTCGAGGTACTGCAGCGCCTTGGGGCGCACGTAAGGCTCGACCACCTGCTCGATCGCAATGGCCGACATCACGCGGGCCGTCAGGCCCTGCTTGTCCATGGCATCGGCCAGGGCCAGGGCATTCATGACCGTGGCCAGCATGCCCATGTAGTCGGCCGTTGCACGGTCCATTCCTACGGAGCCGCCCGCCACGCCACGAAAGATGTTTCCGCCCCCGATAACGACCGCCACCTGCACACCCACGCGGGTGACGGCAGCGATCTCTTCCACCATGCGAACGATGGTGGCCCGGTTGATGCCGAAGGAGTCGTCGCCCATGAGCGCCTCACCAGACAACTTGAGCAAGATGCGCTTGTGGGCTGGTGCTGCGTGGGTCATGAAAAATACTCCGTACGGTAAAAAATGGGATCAGGGGAAAGAAAACGGTCTACGGATGACTTAAGCGCCAGCCTTGGCAGCAGCCACTTGGGCAGCCACTTCAGCAGCGAAGTCGTCCACCTTCTTCTCAATGCCTTCGCCGACCACGTACAGGGTGAAGCCCTTGACGGTGGTGTTTGCGGCCTTGAGCATCTGCTCGACGGTTTGCTTGCCGTCAGCGGCCTTCACGAAGACCTGGTTGTTCAGCGAAACTTCCTTGAGGTACTTCTGCACCGAACCTTCGACCATCTTGGCGACGATGTCGGCGGGCTTGCCCGATTCAGCGGCCTTGGCGGTGGCCACGGTGCGCTCTTTTTCAATCAGGTCGGCAGGCACTTCAGCGCTGCTCAGGGCCACGGGCTTCATTGCCGCCACGTGCATGGCCACATCCTTGGCAGCCGTTGCATCGCCTTCGAATTCGACGACCACGCCGATGCGCGAGCCGTGCAGGTAGGAAGCCAGGTTGCTGCCGCTGAAGTACTTGAAGCGGCGGAACGACATGTTTTCGCCGATCTTGCCGATCAGGCCCTTGCGCACGTCTTCCAGCGTGGGGCCGAAAGTGTCCTGCTCGTAGGGCAGTGCAGCCAGCGCTTCGAGGTCGGCGGGGTTGTGCTCGGCGATCAGCTTGGCAGCGGCATCGGCCAGGGCCAGGAAGCTGTCGTTCTTCGAGACGAAGTCGGTTTCGCTGTTGACTTCGACCATCGCACCGACGTTGCCGTTGATGTAGGTAGCAACCACGCCTTCGGCGGTGATGCGCGAAGCGGCCTTGCCAGCCTTGGTGCCGAGCTTGACGCGCAGCAGCTCTTCAGCCTTGACCAGATCGCCGTCGGCTTCGGTCAGTGCCTTCTTGCATTCCATCATCGGTGCGTCGGTCTTAGCACGCAGTTCAGCCACCAGTTTTGCGGTAATAACAGCCATCTTAATTCTCCGGTTTCAGTTCGATTCGTTACAAGTATTGAGGCTAAAAAAAGGGGGCTACCAGAGCCCCGCTTCCTTTTCGCGACAGGTCGCGTTGCCGGACTTTAGGCAGCCGACTCTTGCACTTCCACAAATTCGTCCGAGCCTTCAGCAGCCACGGCCTTGACGACGTCGTTGACGGCGTCGGCACGGCCTTCGATGATCGCGTCAGCGATGGCCTTGGCGTACAGTTCCACGGCCTTGGCCGAGTCATCGTTGCCAGGGATCACGTAGTCGATGCCTTCGGGGTTGTGGTTCGAATCCACCACACCGATCAGGGGGATGCCCAGCTTCTTGGCTTCGGCCACGGCGATCTTGTGGAAGCCCACGTCGATCACGAAGATGGCGTCAGGCAGACCGTTCATGTCCTGGATGCCGCCGATGTCCTTTTCCAGCTTTTCGAGTTCGCGAGCGAACATCAGCTGTTCCTTCTTGCTCATCGCTTCCAGGCCGGCTTCCTGCTGGATCTTCATGTCCTTCAGACGCTTGATCGACGTCTTGACGGTCTTGAAGTTGGTCAGCATGCCGCCGAGCCAGCGCTGGTCGACGTAAGGCACGCCGGCGCGCTGGGCTTCAGCAGCCACCAGCTCACGGGCCTGGCGCTTCGTGCCGACCATCAGCACGGTACCGCGGTTGGCGGACAGCTGCTTGGCGAACTTCTGCGCAGCCTGGAGCATCGGCAGCGACTTTTCCAGGTTGATGATGTGAATCTTGTTGCGGTGACCGAAGATGAACGGAGCCATCTTGGGGTTCCAGAAGCGGGTTTGGTGACCGAAGTGGACACCGGCTTCCAGCATTTCGCGCATAGTGACGGACATATGAATACTCCAAAGGTTGGGTCTAAAATCCAGCCCGACATTTGCCCGTGAGGGCAACACCTTGAGGGGACTGGTTTGCTATTTGCTTCGCTGCTTGCCGCTGGGGCACACTGTGCGTCAGGCGCGGCGGCGGACGCGAAAAACGCGCCCAGCGCTGCATGCCGCAAGGCAGCACTCAGCAAAGCCGAAAAATTCTACCACAAGCATGCACACTGATCTTTGCTCCGCACTCGCCAACGTGCGCAGCGGCGAATGCCGCGCCACCGATCTGCTCCAGGCGGCGATCGCCACGGCGCGCTCGCCGGTCTGCGAGCATGTGTTTGCGCAGACGCTGTTCGAGAGCGCGATGCGCAGCGCCGCACGCGCCGCGCCGCAGTTGCCGCTGGCCGGCCTGACGGTCTCGGTCAAAGACCTCTTCGACATCCAGGGCACACGCAGCGCGGCAAGTTCGCGCGTGCTGGCCGATGCGCCCGCTGCGGCCGCAGACTGCCTGGCCGTGGCGCGGTTGCGTGCGGCCGGCGCGGCAATCATAGGCCGTACCCATATGGTCGAGTTCGCCTACTCGGGCGTGGGCGTCAACCCGCACTACGGCACGCCCGCGGCGCTGGACGCCCGCTTCGGCGCGCTGCCCGGCCCGGCGCGTGTGAGCGGCGGCTCGTCTTCGGGCGCGGCGGTTTCGGTCGCCAGCGGCGCGGCCTATGTGGGACTGGGCTCGGACACCGGCGGCTCGATCCGCATTCCCGCGGCGCTCAATGGGCTGGTCGGTTTCAAGAACACCGCGCGCCTGACCCCCACCAGCGGCACCATACCGCTGTCACCCACGCTGGACACCGCCTGCGCCATCACGCGCAGCGTGCGCGATGCCATTCTTGTGCATGAGATCCTTGCGGCACGCACCGTCACGCGCGCTGCCGCGGGCATGGCCGACTGGCGCCTGGCCGTGCCGCGCCAGCTGTTTCTCGACGACCTCGAGCCTGCCGTGGCACTGGCCTTCGAACGCAGCCTCGCGCAACTGCGCTCCGCGGGCGCGCGCATCGACGAGATCGAGCTGCCCGAAACCGACACACTGAACCACATCAACGACCACGGCAGCTTCTCGGGCGCCGAAAGCTATGCCTGGCACCGCCCGCTGCTCACGCGCGCCGACGCGCTGGGCCTGCCCTATGACCCGCGCGTGCGCAGCCGCATCGAGCGCGGCGCGGGCATGAGCGCCGCGCACTACATAGACCTGCACAGCGCGCGCAACCAGTGGATAGCGCGCATGGAGCGGGCATTGGCCGGCTATGACGCACTGCTGTCGCCCACGGTGCCGATTCTCGCGCCGACAATCGACAGCGTCGCTCCCGCCGACGGCCTGGACGCGGCGCTCGACGCCCAGCGCGACGCGGCTTTCCAGCGCGCCAATACGCTGCTGCTGCGCAACACCAGCGTGGTCAACATGCTCGACGGCTGCGCGCTGTCGCTGCCTTGCCACATGCAAGGCGAGCTTCCCGTAGGGTTGATGGTCTGGCACGGCGCACTGCACGATGATGCGGTTCTCGACATCGGTCTGCAGATCGAAGGCATACTCGCGGCCTCGTAGCGCTTGCCGCGCTGCGGGCCGCAATTCCCTGATCACACCCCTCTCATGAATATCGCCATCGTGGGTGCCGGCGCCGCCGGCATCGCCACTGCGCACGCGCTTGCACGCGACGGCCACGCCGTCACGGTCTACGACCAGAACGGCAGTGCCGCCGAAGGCGCGAGCTTCGCGCCCGCGGGCTGGCTCGCGCCCGCCCTGCTCCAGCCCTGGAGCGCTCCGGGCCTTGCGCCCTCGCCCGGCCTGCGCCAGCACCCCGCGCTGCTGCGCATAGGCAGCGGGCTGGGCCGCGCCGATCTGACATGGCTGTGGCGCTGGCGCCAGGCCGGGCAGCGCGTGCGCAGCGCGCCCGAAAGCGTGCACCCGGCACTCGCCGCCATCGAACGCCTGGCCCAATACAGCCGCGCGCTGCGCGACAGCGAAGGCACGGCGTTCGACCAGGAGCTGCAATCGCAGACCGGCGCCATGGTCGTGCTGCGCACCGAAGCCACGTTGGCCCGGCTGCAGCCCGCGCTCGCGGTACTCGCCGACGCGGGCGTGGCAGTGCAGCGGCTGGACGCGGCCCAGGCACGCCAACTCGAGCCGGGCCTGGCGCATGACTTCAAGCTGATCGGCGCACTGAACCTGCCCGGCGCCACCACGGCGAATTCCCGTCTCTGGGTGCAGTTGCAGCGCATCGAAGCCCAGCAGATGGGTGTGCAGTTCGTGTTTGACGCGCGCATCACCCGGCTGCGCCATGCGCCTGCGGGCGTGCAGCTCGCGGGCGAGGCCGCGCCGCGCGTGCACGACGCGCTCGTGGTCTGCGCCGGCGCCGACAGCGCCGCGCTGCTGCGCCCGCTGGGCCTGAAGCTGCCCGTGGTCGGCCTGAGCGGCTACACGGTCAGCGCCCCCATGCGCGAACCCGTGCATGCGCCGCGCTGCGCTGTCGTCGACTGGGACAGCCAGATCATGCTGGTGCGGCTGGGCCAACGCGTGCGCGCGAGCGGCGGCGCCGAGATCGGCACCTCGGCCGCGCACCACGCGCCCAGCCTGCAGCGCCTCTATGACGCGCTCAACCACTGGTTTCCCGGCGGCATGCAGCCGTCGCAAGGCGTGCAGACCTGGCGCGGCACGCGCGCCATGACGCCCGACGGCGCACCGCTGCTGGGCGCGAGCGGCCTGCCCGGCGTCTGGCTCAACCTGGGCCACGGCAACCACGGCGCGGCCATGGCCCATGGATCGGGCCAACTGCTCGCCGACCTGATCTCGGGACGCGCGCCCGCAATCGATACCAGCGGACTGCTGTTGCGTTGAATCCCGCCCCGGCTATGCTGGGGCCATGGAACACATTTCCTCCGACACAGCGCACGCGCTGCACGGCGTGGCCGCGACGCGCACGCTGGAAACCGCGGCCGCCAGCGGCCTGCCCGCGCATTGCCTGATGCAGCGTGCGGGCGCGGCCAGCGCGCGCCTGGCGCTGGCGCTCGCGCCGCATGCGCGCCACATCTGGATCGCCTGCGGCAGCGGCAACAACGGCGGCGACGGCCTCGAGGCCGCAGCCCTCTTGCACCAGTCCGGCCGCAACGTCAGCGTCACCTGGCTGGGCCAGCCGGGCAGCGCGCCTGCCGACGCGCGCGCGGCCTGGCAGCGCGCGGTCGCCGCGGGCGTGGTGTTCGCACCCGGACCGCCTGCCGACCTTGGCCCGCGCGACCTGTGCATTGACGCCCTGCTGGGCATAGGGCTCAGCGCGGCGTGCGCGCGCCCGCCGGGGCCGGCATTGCGTGCGCTGCTCGATCAACTGCACACCAGCGCGGCAGCGCTTCTCGCGGTCGACATTCCTTCCGGGCTGGACGCCGATACCGGCCAATACGCCCCGGGATTCGCACCCGACTCGCCGCGTCCTGGACCTTGCCACACGCTGAGCCTGCTCACGCTCAAGCCCGGGCTGTTCACCGCCCAGGGGCGCGACGCCTGCGGCAGCATCTGGTTCGACGACCTGGGCTGCGGCGCGCAGGCGCCTGCGCCCTCGGCGCTGTTGGGAATCGATGGCCGCAAACCGCACGCAGGCACGCGTGGCGCTGCGCGGCACGCCAGCCACAAAGGCAGCTTCGGCGATGTCGCGGTGATAGGCGGAGAAGGCCTGGCCGCGCGCGGCATGGGAATGACCGGCGCGGCCTTTCTCGCCGCCGGCGCGGCGGTGTTCGGCGGCGCGGGCCGGGTCATGGTGGCGCTGCTCGACGAAGGCCTGACGCTGGCCCCGCCCTGGCCCGAACTGATGCTGCGCCGCATCGATGCCTTGCGCCTGCCCGATCTGACCGTGGTCTGCGGCTGCGGCGGCGGCGAAGCCGTGCGCGCCGTGCTGCCCGGCGTGCTCGCCCAGGCCGCGCGCCTGGTGCTCGACGCCGACGGCCTCAATGCCATCGCCGGCGACCGCGCATTGGCGGCGGCGCTGCGCGCCCGCGCCAGCGCCGGCCAGGCCACCGTGCTCACACCCCACCCGCTCGAGGCCGCGCGCCTGCTGCAGACAACCACAACCCAGGTGCAGGCCGACCGGCTCGCCGCCGCGCAGGCGCTGGCGGATCGCCATCTCTGCACCGTGGTGCTCAAAGGCTCGGGCTCGGTCATCGCCACGCCGGGCAAGCGGACTATCATCAATCCAACCGGCAATGCGCGGCTGGCGACAGCCGGCACGGGCGATGTGCTCGCCGGGCTGATGGGCGCACGCCTGGCGCAGGGGCTTGCGCCCCACCACGCGGCCAGCGACGCCGTGTACACCCATGGCGCGGCGGCCGACCGCTGGCCCACACATCTGGCGCTCACGGCCAGCGCGCTGGCGACCGCGCTGCAATGAAAAAGCCCTCGCAGGCGTGACCGGCGAGGGCTTTGTGGTGCAGCAGCGGCTCAGCGGCGCGGCTTGCGCTTGGGCTTGCCGCTGGACGGCTTGGGGCCCGTCGCGGCCCTGCGCACCGAAGCCTTGAGGCCTTCGATGGGCGACGGTGGTGGCAGCGACGGCATCAGCAGCGACGGTTTGGAGCGGCTGCCGCGATCGTTGCGGCCTCCAGGGGCCTCCATATCCCCATCCTGCATGTCTTCCACCTGCGGCTTGGCGTCGCCACCCTGGCGCGCACCTGCATCGTGGGGCTTGCGCTCGGGGCGCTCGCTGCGCTGGCCTGGCTCCTCGCGCCGGCCGCGTTCGTCGCGCGGACTGCGCTCTTCACGCGTGCCGCGCTGGGGCTTGGCGTCGCGCTTGCCGCCGCTGTTGCCGCGTGCCGGCAGGGCTTCGCCGCCCTCCTGCACCAGGCGGAAATCGATGCGCCTGCCGTCGAGATCGACGCGGCTGACCTGCACGCGCAGGCGCGAGCCGATCGCGTAGCGTATGCCCGAGCGTTCACCACGCAGCTCCTGGCGCATTTCATCGAACTTGAAGTAATCGCCGCCCAGCTCGGTGATGTGCACCAGACCTTCGACATACATCGCATCGAGCGTCACGAAGATGCCGAATGTGGTTACGGCCGTGACCATGCCCGAGAACTCCTCGCCCAGATGCTCGCGCATGTATTTGCACTTGAGCCAGGACTCGACATCGCGGCTGGCTTCGTCGGCGCGGCGTTCGTTGGCGCTGCAATGCAGGCCCGCGGCCTCCCAGGCCATGAGCTCGGCGCCGCCCGCGGGCTTCTTGCGCGGCGTCTGGCCGGGCGCACTCACGCGGTTCGCGAGGCGCTTGGCCAGCTTGGCATGGGCCTCGCCGGGCGTGGGCAGCACGGGCAGGCGGTAGCGCTTGCCTTCGAGCGCGGACTTGATCACGCGGTGCACCAGCAGATCGGGGTAGCGCCGGATCGGGCTCGTGAAGTGGGTGTAGGCGTCGAACGCCAGGCCGAAGTGGCCTTCGTTCACGGGCGTGTAGATGGCCTGCATCATCGAGCGCAGCAGCATGGTATGGATCTGCGGCGCGTCGGGGCGGTCCTTGGTCGCCTGGGCAATCGCCTGGAACTCGGCGGGCTTGGGGTTGTCGCTGATCGACATGCCCACGGCCATGGCCTTGAGGTAATTGCGCAGCACTTCCTGCTTCTCTACCGAAGGGCTGTCATGCACGCGAAACAGGCCGTTCTGGCCGCTTTGCGCGATGAAGTCGGCGCTGCAGACGTTGGCCGCGAGCATCGCTTCCTCGATCAGCTTGTGGGCTTCATTGCGCGTGCGCGGAATGATCTTCTCGATGCGACCGTTGTCGTCGCAGACGATCTGCGTCTCGGTGGTCTCGAAATCAACCGCACCGCGCGCCTGGCGCGCCTTGAGCAGCGACTGGTAGACGCCGTGCAGATTCAGCAGGTCGGGCACGCGCGCGCTGCGGCGCTGGGCCTCGGGGCCGCGCGTGTTCGACAGGATGGCGGCGACTTCGGTATAGGTGAAGCGCGCATGGCTGTGCATCACGGCAGGATAGAACTGGTAGGCGTGGATATCGCCCTTGGCCGTGACCAACATGTCGCAGACCATGCACAGGCGGTCGACATCGGGGTTGAGCGAGCACAGGCCGTTGCTGAGCTTCTCGGGCAGCATGGGAATCACGCGGCGCGGAAAGTAGACGCTGGTCGCGCGGTCGTAGGCATCGGTGTCGATCGCGCTGCCGGTGCGCACATAGTGGCTCACGTCGGCGATCGCCACCAGCAGGCGCCAGCCCTTGGCGCGGCCCACCTTGGCGGGCTCGCAATACACCGCGTCATCGAAGTCGCGCGCATCTTCGCCGTCGATGGTCACCAGCGGGACGTCGGTCAGATCTATGCGCTGCTTGCGGTCGATCGCCCGCACCTTATCGGGCAGGCCCTTGGCCTGCTCCAGGCACTCGGGCGAGAACTCGTGTGGCACATCGTACTTGCGCACCGCGATCTCGATCTCCATGCCCGCGTCGTCGACTTCGCCCAGCACTTCGGTGATGCGCCCCACGGGCTGGCCGAACAGCGCGGGCGATTCGGTCAGCTCTGCGACCACGACCTGGCCGGTCTTGGCCGTGCCCGTGGCGTTCGCGGGAATCAGCACGTCCTGGCCGTAGCGCTTGTCTTCGGGTGCGACCAGCCAGACGCCGCTTTCCTGCAGCAGTCGGCCGATGATGGTCTTGGTCGGGCGTTCGATGATTTCGGTCACGCGCCCTTCGGGGCGGCCGCGCCGGTCATGGCGCACGATGATGACCTTGACCCGGTCCTTGTGCAGTACCGCACGCATTTCGTTGGCCGGGATGTAGATGTCTTTTTCACCGTCATCGCGCAACACGTAACCGTGGCCGTCACGATGCCCCTGCACGCTGCCTTCAATTTCTTCGGTTGCGCTGGCAGAGTTTGTGCTGAGGTTCATTTTTTTGCTATACAATGTTGATCTTTCCTGAGATGCCCAGGTGGCGGAATTGGTAGACGCACTAGTTTCAGGTACTAGCGAGTAACATCGTGGAGGTTCGAGTCCTCTCCTGGGCACCAAGTTTAACGAGAACCTGTGAGGTTTTTGAAAAATTCAGGGCTACTGCTACCTCAGTGGTCTTGTAATGTGATTGTGCGATGTGGCAGGGCCCACGCAACAAGTTTCTGGAAATAAATATTTTCGGAAGTTTTGAAAAACTCAGCTTTTTATGCTGCATAATTCAAATCTTTCCTGAAATGCCCAGGTGGCGGAATTGGTAGACGCACTAGTTTCAGGTACTAGCGAGTAACATCGTGGAGGTTCGAGTCCTCTCCTGGGCACCAAATTTAAAAGGCCGTTGCAAACGCAACGGCCTTTTTCTTTTTGTGCCGGAAAAACGCAACTGCATGCAGGCCAGCGTCAGATACAGCAGGGGTGGGCAATTCCGGCTGCGGCGTTCATGCTTCGACAAGCTCAGCACGAACGGGAATTGACAAGCTCAGCACGAACGGGAATTGACAAGTTCGGCGCGAACGGCATCTCGCAAGCTCGGCGCAAACCACGCTCGACGCGCTCGGCATGAAGAAACGATAGTCGACAGGCCCCTGCCGAATGATTGCAGGCACGCCAATGCACTCCCTGCCCCTCACGCCCGGCTGGCCCGATGACCTGCTGACCTGATGGCCCACAACCTGTTCACCCTGAGCCTGTCGAATGGTGGCCCGCAGGCCCTGCCGCCTGAAATCACCAAATAAAGAAAAATTTCGCTTTTTTCCTTTTGGACCCAAAAACGCCCCCTATAATTCATTTATTCCTGAGAGCCCAGATGGCGGAATTGGTAGACGCACTAGTTTCAGGTACTAGCGAGTAACATCGTGGAGGTTCGAGTCCTCTTCTGGGCACCATTTTAAAAGGCCGTTGCAACTGCAACGGCCTTTTTCTTTTGTGCATCCGCTTTGGCTTGCGCCCCTGCCCCCCGGAACAAAAAAGCCGCCCTCCAGCGGACGGCGGCTCGCAGGCTATGCCGAAGGGTTATTTCTTCGCGGCGGCCATGGCCTGGGCAATCCAGCCATCGAAGGTCTTCTGGTGGGCCTTGATCCAGCTGTCGGTGTGGCGCTCGATGTCCTGCTGGCGGTTCTGGCCGTCGTGCATCAGGCGGTTCTGCGTGCTGATGTCAGCCAGCGGCAGCGCCATGACTTCAAACAGCTTGCCGGCCGCGGGATTCTTTTCCACGAAAGCCTTGTTGGCAACGATGTATTCGTTGTTCAGCGGAAAGCCGTAGTTCTTGCCGTTGGGCAGCTTGGTGTCGGTGCCGGCCTGCACGCCCGGCATCGCCGAGAACGGCACTTCGAGCCAGACCACATCCTGGCCGGGGCGCAGCACATTGCTGAGCCAGTAAGGCGTCCAGGCGTAATAGAGCACGGGCTTGCCCTGCTTGAAGCGCGCGACCGTGTCGGCGATCAGCGCGGGATAGTTGCCCTGGGTATAGGACACGGTATCGCGCAGCTTGAACGTGGTCAGCTGGTGCTCGATCACCGCCTCCCCGCCCCACCCTGCGCTCGCGCCCACCAGATCCGCCTTGCCGTCGCCGTTGGCGTCGAACAGCTTCGCCAACTTGGGGTCGGCCAGCTGGCTCAGGTGGGTGATCTTGTATTGATCGGCGGTCTTCTTGTCGATCAGGTAGCCCTGGGTCGCTCCCGCCGCGTAGACGCCCTTGCGCGTCATCTTGGCGTCGCCGCCCGCACTTTTGTAGAACTCGGCGTGGTGCGGATTCCAGTGATTGGCAATGAAGGTCGCGTCGCCGTTGGCCACGGCAATATGCGCCATCGGGTACTCGACTTCCTTGATAGGCTGCACGTCGTAGCCCAATTTTTGCAGCGCGCGCGTCACGAGCAATGTCTGAAAAGACTCTTCGACAAGCGCGCTTTGCAGCGGCAGGACCTTGACACCCTTGCCGGGCAGATCAGTGGCGGCGTGCGCGCCGAGGCCCACGGCGAGAAGGCTTGCAGCCAGAAGCGGACGGACGATTTTGCAAATGTGCATCAGTGGGAGACTTTCTTCGCGCGAAGGCGATGGTTGAGGAATGGAAAAGGCAAAGGCGTCATGCCGATGGCGCCTGAGTGCGATACACGGGCTCGGTCGGCACATGGCGGCGCGCCCGCAGGCGCCCGCCGATGCGTAGCGCCAGCCCCACGGGGCCGGTCTGCCACCAGCGGTGCGTGCCGCGGCGCGGCGCACCCAGCGCCTGGGTGAAACGATCCAGCGTGATCGCCAGCAGCACGATGCCCAGGCCGCCGACAGTGGCCAGACCCATGTCGAGCCGGCCTATGCCGCGCAGCACCATCTGGCCCAGGCCGCCGACGGCGATCATCGAGGCGATCACCACCATCGACAGAGACAGCATCAGCGCCTGGTTGATGCCGGCCGTGATCGAGGGCATGGCCAGCGGCAGCTGCACCCGCGTGAGCAGCTGCCACGGCGATGCGCCATAGGCCAGTGCGGCTTCTGTGAGATCGGGCCGCACCTGGCGAATGCCCAGGTTGGTGAGCCGCACCAGCGGCGCGAGCGCGAAGATGATGGTGACGATCACGCCGGGCACGTTGCCAATGCCGAACAGCATCACGACCGGCACGAGATAGACGAAAGCCGGCGTGGTCTGCATGGCATCGAGGAACGGTCGGCTCCAGCGCTGTGCTCGGTCGCTGGACGCCAATGCAATCCCCATGGGCAGGCCGATGGCGATGCAGAAGAACAGCGAGGTCAGCACCAGCGACAAGGTCACCATGGCTTCGTTCCAGATGCCCAGCATGCCGACCAGCAGCAGCGCGACGACGGCACCGCAGGCGATGCGGCGGCCCGCGAACTGCCAGGCCAGCAGACCCAGCAGGCAGATCATGGCCAGCATAGGCATGCCGGTCAGCAGCCCCTCGACCCAGCTCAGTGTCGCGTCGATGGGCACACGCACGGCCTGGGAAAGAGGACGAAAGTGTTCGACGACCCAGCCCAGGCCCTGGTTGATCCAGCTTTCGAGCGGCAGCGAACCATCCCAGAGCTGCTGCAGCGCAAAGCCTGGATCCACAACCGCGCCGCCCGCCTGCGCGTCGCCCGGCATGACCGCCAGCCAATCGCCGCCGTCCGCTGCATCGCTGGCGGGAGCAGCCGCGGCCCAGGGGTCGTCCGCGGCCGTGGCTTGGCTGGCGGGAGCGGCCCAGGGGTCGGCAGCGGCCGCCGCCGGATCGGGCGCGGCATCCCAAGGCGAGGAAACGGCGGCGGCGCCTTGTACTGGCGTTGCCCAGGGATCGACTTCTGTGGTCATATGCGTGGCTTCTTTTTAGGATGGAACATGGCTGCGCCCCGAAAAGCGGCAACCGCGGTGCCAACAGCCGATGAAGCCGCCTGGAAAAGCGCGTGGCGAAAATGCATGCGCCGGCCCGGCGAACTTCAAGGGCTGCCGGCAGACACTGAACGATGTGATGACGTGCCTGCCGAATGCTTCAAACGCAGCGCAGCGGGCCTGGTCTAGGGGCGCTGCCTGGAAAAGCGTGACGTGGCAAGGGGGCCGGAGAGATCCGGCCTGCCGGACTGTGCCGGCGAGAAAAACGACTGCATTGGGAGAGGCTCCGCAAGCAGTGCCGGCAGACCTTCGAGTCATCATGACTTAAAGATCCGCGAACACCCCACACCATAACTTTTTGTAATTAGCGTGTCAACACCACCGCTGCGCGGCATTTGTAACCGCGGCATGTGTCAGCCACATCCATGCCCTTGGCGCATAAAAAAAGCCACTCCGAGGAGTGGCTTTTTCGCAGCTGCCGCAAACGCGGCACGGCGCGCTTACTTGCGCAGCAAGGCCTTCAGCGCGTTCTGCAGGCGGCGGGCGCTGGCCTCGTCGCGCGCGCTGGCGAGCACGCGGGCCGCATCCTGGCCCCAGGTCTCGGCAGGCGCGGGATCGTTGCGGCGCGTGAGCAGCTGCAGCTGCAGCGTGCGGCGCGCGGTGATCAGCTCGGCTGGCGTGGGAACATCGGCTGCCATTTCGAGGCGCAACAGGGCTTCGCCCGCGTCGCCGGACACAGGCGCGGCCACCGACTTCGCCCAGGCGCCACGCACTTGCGGCGACACCCGGCCACCGAAGTCCTGCACGCTGGGCAGCTGTTCGGCATCGCGCTTTTCCCAGGCATTGAGCAGCTGGGTCAGGGCTTCGCCATGGGCTTGCACGGCGAGCTTGCGCAGCGCCATCTGGGCATGTTCGAGCGCGTCGCGCTGGGCGCGGAAAGCCGGGTCCGCCAGACGCGGGCCACGGTCTTCGCGCATGGGACGGTCGGCGCGCTCGCCGAAGCGGCCGCCGCGGTCACCAGGACGCGCGTCACGGCTGTCGCGGCGCTCGCCGGGACGGCCAGGGCGGCCCGCGGCCGCAGGCGCTTCCTTCTTCATGCCGGGGCGGTCATCGCCGCGCACCGCCACCACGGGCTTGGACACCGCGGCCGGCTTGGGCGCGTCCTCGGCAGCCCCTGCCGGTGCTGCGGCATCGGCCTTGGCCGATTCCTGGGCCTGTGCCTGGCTGTGCAGCGCGGCTTCGAGGCCGGCCATGGCAGCGCGGATCTGCTGGGCATCGCCGCTGGCATTCGCGGCTTCGAGGGCCTTGGATGCGTCGAGCACCTGGCGATCGCGCTCGCTGAGCTCGACCTGGGCGCGGCTGTTGCGATCGGCACCCTTGCGGTTGAATGCGTCGTCCAAAGGCTTGCGGAACGCGTCCCAGAGCTTTTGCTCGTGCTTGCGGTCCAGCGGCACGGCCTGGGCCTCGGCCTGCCAGCGCTGCTGCAGCGACTTGACGGCATCGATGCGCAGCGTAGCGGCTTCGCCCAATGCCACGGCTTCGTCGATCATTGCGTGGCGACGCGCGAGGCTGGCCTTCTGGGCCGTGTGCAAAGGCGCTTCGGCGGCCGTGATGGCCTGCTTCCACAGCGGCTGGAGTTCGGCAAACATCTTCTCGCCGACATGGCCGCCATCGCGCCAGCGTTCGCCGAACTGGCGCAGGCTGCGGGACATGGCTTTCCAGTCGGTCGAAGCGGCGTGCTCGGCCGCCCAGGCCTTGACTTCCTCGATCAGCTGCAGGCGCTGGGCCTTGTTGTTCGCGGCTTCGCTGCGCACGCGGTCCAGCCAGCCTTCGACCACCTTGTGCGCGGCGTTGCAGGCTTCGTCGAAACGCTTCCACAGCGCGTGGTTGGCCGCAGCGCCCTGGTCGGCCTGCTTCCACTGCTCGCGCAGGTTGCGCAGCGATTCCTGCATCTTGCGGCCACCGAGGGCCTGGCCGTCGGGACGGTTGAGCAGGGCTTCGGCCTGGGCCACGAGTTCTTCGCGCACCGAGTCGGCCTTCCAGCCTTGCCAGCCCTGGGCATCGCCCGCGGCCAGCAGCGCTGCATTCACGTCGGCACCCAGTGCCGCGTCAATATGGCGGCCTTGCTGCTTGAGCACGGCGCGCAGTTGCGCAATCGCCTTGCCCAGCTTGCCGGCGCCGCCGGCCGCGGGTGCGGCAGCAGGTGCAGCTTCGGCGGCGGGAGCGGCTTCGACTGCCGCAGCTTCGGATTCGGCTGGCGCAGTTTCGGCTGCCGCAGCTTCGGCTGGCGCAGCTTCGGCTGCCGCAGCCTCGGCTTCGACAGGAGCCGTCTCGGCAGCGGCGGCTTCCACCGGCGCGGTTTCGGCCGGGGCAGCTTCCACCGGAGCGGACTGCGCTGCGGGAGCTTCGGCAGCGGCGGCGGGCGCGGCCTTGGTCAGCGCGAGCAAGTCGGCCAGCGCCTGGCGCACCGACTGGGCTGCGGCTTCGACGACTTCGGCAGCGACCTTGGGAGCGGCTTTGGCGCGCGGCGCGGCAGGCGGCTTGGCGGGCGCGGCCGCGGTCTTGGCGGCGACGGCGGCGGCTTCCGTGGGCAGGCCACGCGCGACGCGCAGTTCATCGGCCCAGATCGGCACGGGTGGCAGCTCGGCCTGTTCGTCCTGTGCCGCGGCCTGCGTCAGCGCCAGGGCAGACTGGAACGCATCCCAGACCACCAGCAGCTGCTTGCGCGAGTTTTCGAGTTGGGGCGGGAACTTGGCGTCGACGCTGACCCAGTTGGCATCGCCCGTGAGCTCGCCTGCCTGGGATTGCCAGTGCGCGACATCGACGCTCAGCGCGTCGAGTGCGGTCAGCGCATCGCGCCAGGGCTTGGTCGACAGCACTTCGATGCGCTGCGCCAGCAACACGGCGGCTTCGCGCTGGACCTGCACGCGGTGCTGCAGGTCTTCGATGACCTTGACGCGCTCGGCCAGCTGGTTCTTGAACGACGACAGCGGCTCGCGCGACAGCGGTGCGCCGGCCTTGGCGGCTTCGCGCTGCCAGGCCGTGGCGTCGGCGATGTTCAGCGTGTCGGCGGACAGCAGCTGCTGGGCTTTTTGCGCCCATTCGACGCCGATCTTTTCCTGTGTCTCGAGGCGGCGCAATTCGTCCAGGCGCTCGCGCACGGCGCGCGCGGCGCTCTTGTCGCGCACGCTGAGTTCCTTGAACACTTCCTGCAATTGGTCATGCGCAGGTTGCGTGGCGAGCCAGTCGCGCACGCGCGAAGCACGTTCGCCCGAGGTTTCTGCGGAAAACGCGCCGCCGGTCAGCGCATCAAGAGGATGCGTTTCAGAGGTCTTGGCCAGGGCCGGGTTCACTTCAGGGGCGTCGGACATGTTGCTACGTGGAGAAAGAGAAGACATTTTTCAATGGAATAGGCTCTCACGGCCCCAAAACATGGGCCGGAAGAACCTGTTCTGCGCCGCGGACGGCGCAGTGAGTAAAGAGTTATTTTCGCTGTTATTTGCGCAGAGCCCAAACTGAATCACCGCAGAGCCAGTTCCAACCGGGCCTGCGGCTGCCAATCCGGGCCCGCCGCGGGCTGTACGGGCGCCCCGAGAAACAGGCGCTTGAGGGACAATTCCTGCGCAGCCAGATAGTCGCGCACCACCACGGCACGCGCCAAAGCCAGCTCACGCATTGCATTGTCAGGCACAGGGACATGGGCCTGCAACAGCGTTCGTATTTCATTGTCGGGCAAATCCTTGGCCATTCCAAGCACATTGCGCGGCTTCTTGATATCGGCGCGAGCGTACACCGCTTTGAGCAAGCCTGCTTCCTCGGCCGGCGCAACCGCCGTGATGCTGTCGGCCGCCTGGCCCGCGCGCAACGCCCTGCGGCGCTTTTCCGCGAGCAGCATCTGCTGCACCTGCGCCTGCTGCCAGCCGGCGCGCTCGGCGTCGAGCGCGGCTTCGCCGACCACAGTCATCTGCAGCGCGGGGCGCTCGTGCAAGGCCTGGGCGATCTTGTCGAGCGACTGCCTGGCCGCCGCATCGAGCGCCGCGCTGCCCGGCGCAAACACCACCGCGCCCGAGCTGGCGGCGTCGCCGCCGAACGCGCCCGACAACAAGGCGAAAGGCGAAGTCACGGCTTTCATGATGAGGTTGCCTATGATCTTGAAGATCACGGGAGCGAGGCGGAACTGCGGGTCGTTGAGCGAGCCGCTGATCGGCAGATCGAGGTCGATCACGCCATTGCGGTCCGCGAGCAGCGCCGTCGCCAGCCGCACGGGCAGGCTCGCGGGCGCGCCTTCGACGGCTTCGCCGAACGTCAGCTGGTTGAGCACCAACCGGTTGCTCGCCGTCAGCTGGCCATCGGGTTGGACCTTGTAATTCACGTCCATCGACAGCTTGCCGCGCTCTATGCCATGGCCTGCATATTTGATCGCATAGGGCGACAGCGGCGACAGCTCGAGGTCGCTCATGCGCGCCGTGACGTCCAGCGCCAGCGGCTTGGCCAGCGGGTTGAGCTGGCCGGTGATTTCCAGATTGGCCGTGCCCTGGGCGCGGCCGCGCAGCTCGAGCTCGGCCATCTGCGGCGGCTGATCGGGCAAGGTCTCGGACGAGAACGCGCCCAGGCGCCCGGCCAGCGCGCTCAGGTCGGCCGAATAGTTGGGCTGGATGAAATAGTCGGAGAACGCGACCGTTCCGCCGCTGAGCACCACGGGCCCGACATGCACCACGGGTGCGGGCCCCGCGGGCACCACCGCCGGCGCGCCGACTGTCTGCACGCCGTCGGCCGCAGGCTCGGCCTGCTCGGCGGCCTGCTGCGCGCGGGATTTGACGATGTCCTGCAGGTTGATGCGGCCACCGGGCTGCACGATCACGCGCGCATGGAAATCGCTGAGCGCGGTCTCGCGCAGCCGTACCTGGGTCGCGACGCCGGGCGCCAGCGCCAGGTCCAGGCCGCGCAGCGCGAGCACTTTCCAGCGCAGCAGGTCTTCACTGCCGGCGAGGTTCACGCCCACGGGATTGACGGTGGCGCCCTGCTGCGCGGCGCGCACGCGCAGATCGTTGAGCTGCGCATCGCCGAGCAGCGACAGCCGTGGCCCGCCCTGCGCATCCTCATAACGCAGGCTTCCCGAGAAACCGCCGTCGGCGCGCAGCACGCGCACATTGAGCAGATCCGCTATATATGGTTCGAACGCGTGCAGCGGCAGGTCGCTGGCGCGCACCGTGCCCTGCACCAGCAGCGGCGCGACGCGCAGGCTGCCGTCGTAGGCCAGGCTGCCCGCCTGGGCGCGGCGACCGCCCGCCAGGCGCAGCGACAGCTGCAGCGGCGACGCTTTCTCGGTCCTGGACAGCGGCGCGAAGTCCTTGACCTTGAGCACCACGCCGCTGGCCTGCCATTGCACGGGACGCACGGGCAGCGCATCGCGGTAGTCCACCTGCCCGCCATCGATCACCAGGCTTTGCAGCAGCAGGCTCCAGGGACGCTGCGGACCCGGAGGCGATGCCGGCGCAGGGGCCGAAGCCGCGAGCCAGGGCTCGAACATCCAGCGGCCCTGGGCGTCGCGCTGCACGCCCACCACGGGCTGGTTCAGCGTCAGCCGCCCTATGCGCAGCTGCTGCGCGGGCAGGCGCAGATCGGCGTCTTCCAGCAGCAGCTGGCGTATGCGCGTGGGCGCGGCCTGATCCTGCAACGCCAGGTCGTCGAGCGCCAGCCGCGCGACCTTGACCACGGTCGCAGCGCCGTTCCAGGCCAGGCCCAGCTGCGCCGAGGTCCGCCCTTGCAACTGGGGCTTGAGCTGGGTCGACAAATAGGAAGCGCCCAGATTCAGCGGCAGCGATTCGAGCACCACCCCGACCTGCCCTTGCGTTGCCGTGGCCTGGCCCTTGAAGGACAGCATGCCGGGCACGGCATCGCTCTTGACCGCGGCCGAAGCCAGCGCCATGCGGCCAGCGAACTGCAGCGGCTGCGTGAGCGGCAGCACCAGCGCGCGCGCCTGCAGTGCTATATCGGTGAGCAGAAGATGCGCGCCCTGGGCGCCGGCCTGGGCCGACTGGTCGCGCCACTCGGCCCGGCCCTGCTCCACGCTGATCTGTGCGACCTCGACCTGCCAGGGCAAGGGACTGGCCGCGCCCGCCGGCGTGGCCTGGTCCTGGCCGCCCAGCGCCAGCCAGTTGATCACTCCACGCGCATCGCGCCCGGCCTGCACGCGCGGCTGCGTCAACACCACGGAATCGACCAGGATCTGCTGGCGCAGCGGCTGCAGGTCGCGCAGCGCCACATCCAGGCGCTCGAACTGCAGCAGCTCCCGGCCCCGGGCATCGCGCAACTGCGTCTGGTGCAGCGCGAGCTGGCCGCGCACCTGCACCTGCGTCTGCTCGACCTGCTCGAAACCGATTTCGAGATCCGCATCGAGCCGGCCCGCGACGACCTGTACCGGCAGCGCCTTGGGCAAATAGCCGACGAAGTCGGCCAGGTCCAGGTCCTTGAACGCCAGGCGCAGCTGCGTGGCGCGGGTGGAGAGAAAAGGCGTGCTCAAAGCCGAGGAATCGAACTCGCTGCCATTGAGCGCGAACGCCAGCCGCGGCGCGACGCGCACTTCGCGCGCCGATGCCAGGGTGCTCAGAAACGGCAGGTTCAGTTGCAGGTCACGCACCTGGTGCGTGCGCTCGACGAGCGCGTCTTGAAAATCCACCGAACCGCCCTGCACCTTGATGTTGTAGAGCGCAAAGCGCTGCGGCCCGCTCTTGTCATCGGACGCGGCGGAATCGGCCAGGCGCTGCAGGATATCGTCGATGTCATAGCGACCCGCGCCGGTCTGCGCCAGATGCAGCGCCGGCGCGTCGACTTCGATCGCATCGAGCACCGGCGCCAGGCGCAGCAAAGACTGCATTTCGGCATCCATATATATACGCTGCACGGACAGCAGCGGCTGGGCGGCTCCCGGTAGACCGTCGATGCGCAGGCCGTTGAGCGCCAGCTCGAGCGTCCAGGGCTTGAATTGCACGGATTCGAGCGTCACGGCGCGGCCGAGCTTCTCGGCGCCAAGCCGCTGGATCTGGCTTTTGAGCACGGCGGGCACGGCCAGCCACAGCAGCAGCCACAGCGCGAGAAGGGCCGACAGCGCCAGCGCGGCGTGGCGCAAGGCCCGTTTTCTATTCAAAGGTTTCATGGGGTGCTCAAAGTGTTCACTGCGCGCGGCCCGAGGCGCTGCGCAGGCGCCATTGCACCAGAAAACCAGAGTGAGCAAAAGTAAGAGCGGCGCGCCCCAGATGCAGGCCTCCCACCGGCAGCATCTCGATCCCAGGGCCGGGCTGCCGGTCCAGCTGCATTGCGGACCGCACAAATAGAAAGCCCGGTCAGCGGCAGGGCCGATGACCGGGCTTTACGGCAGGCTCCAAGTCCTGTGCCGTGGGGATTGCAACCGGGAGAGGATGGTCCTGGTTGCGTGGAAGCATCGATTGCTCCCTGGAGGCCTTAGGAGACAGTCAAAGGACAGGAACTGACAGATTAAGTGCCGTTCCGCCTTTCAACGCTCTTCCAGCAGTCAACTGCCATGGCAGTCAGGTACAGAATAAGCGAGCTGCAATGCAGCAATCCAATGAGTTTTTGCAATGATCCAAAAAACTTAATAGGACTGTCACAAACAGCTGTCAATCCGAAAATTCCAGGGGACAAAACGCCGGAAATATGCGTTTCCATACAGCTTTCTATATGCCTTTTAAATCTAACAACTATTTTTTATAGTATTGACTTAGCATTAGGTGAACTTCTAGAATCCGCCATTCTCGAAAAAGAGACCCTCTCTTCGCTGCACGCAAGTGCTCAGACCACTTCCTTCGATGCCTTTCCGGCACCGTACCCAAGGATTGCAGCGCGCCAATCTAGGCGTTCGCCCCATGCCCCCTCACGGGTCAGCAAAGCGGGGTGACGCCTCTTGAAAGGAATCAATATGCCTGCATTAGCGAAAGCTTTCGCTGGAGTGCGAACCTTTGCGTCCGACGTGACCGACGGTTTTCTCGATATCACCCACAACGGCTTTGCCCTGCTGGGCCTGGCCGTGGCCTTCGTGGCCATCACCTTGTTCGCCCGCCCCGACCTGCGCCTCGAAGGCGAAGCCCATCTGCGCGACTGGCTGCAGGCGCGCCAGGTGGCCGTGATCGACATGCCCACCGAGCCCGATGCCATCGATCGCGCCACGGCGAGCAATCCCAAGGACCTGCCGCGCGAGCAGGCCGCTGTCGCCTTCTGGCTCAGCAAGAAGTACCGCGTCGCGCCCGAGCCGCTGGCCGCGCTGGTCTCCGAAGCCTACTCGCTGGGCCAGAGCAACAAGATCGATCCGACGCTGATCCTGGCCATCATGGCCATCGAATCGAGCTTCAATCCCTTTGCGCAAAGTTCCGTCGGTGCCCAGGGCCTGATGCAGGTCATGACCAGCGTGCATACGGACAAGTATGAAAACTTCGGCGGCCGCCTTGCAGCTTTCGACCCCGTGACCAACCTGCGCGTGGGCGTCAAGGTGCTCAAGGACGCGATTGCGCGCGCGGGCTCGGTCGAGGGCGGCCTGCGCCACTATGTCGGCGCCGCCAACCTGCCCAACGACGGCGGCTATGCGGCCAAGGTGCTCGCCGAGCACAACCGCCTGCGCCAGGCCGCGGGCCTGCGCCCTGTCCCGGCCGTCGTCCCCGCCCAGCCGCTGCTCACCGTCAAGCAGACCGCTCCCCTGGCCGCCCCCGCGGCCGAACCTGTCGCCAGCGCCGGCGAACAGGTCGCTTTGAACACCAACCTCTGATCGAAGTACCCCGCGCTGCGCGCATTCGCAGCAGGCCCTTTGCCGCACGGGCATCCGGGCTCAGCTACACTACCGGGGTACGCAACTGGCGATAGGCGCAGTCCAGGAGGTCGAAAGACCGGGCTGCCGCTGACGTGGAAACCAGCGGATGTCATCCGTGAACCACCGGGGAGCGTACCGCCCAGGCATAACGGATCCCGCCTGAAGCGTTCCGCCGTTCGCCTGGGCAGCCCTTGGCCTCAAGGGACTACAAGTTCATAGGACTGCCATGTACCACCGCAATATCACTGTTGAAAAAGCCGACCCCGAACTGTTTGCCGCCATCCAGGCCGAAAACCAGCGTCAGGAAGATCACATCGAGCTGATCGCCAGCGAGAACTACTGCTCGCCTGCCGTGATGGAAGCCCAGGGCTCCCAGCTCACGAACAAGTACGCCGAAGGCTATCCAGGCAAGCGCTACTACGGCGGCTGCGAAAACGTCGATGTGGTCGAGCAGCTCGCCATCGACCGCGTCAAGCAGCTGTTCGGCGCCGATGCCGCCAACGTGCAACCCAATTCCGGTTCCCAGGCCAACCAGGCCGTGCTGCTGGCTTTCCTCAAGCCCGGCGACACCATCCTGGGCATGAGCCTGGCAGAAGGCGGTCACCTGACCCACGGCATGCCGCTGAACATGTCGGGCAAGTGGTTCAACGTCGTTTCCTACGGCCTGGATGCCAAGGAAGAGATCGACTACGACGCCCTGGAAGCCAAGGCGCGTGAACACAAGCCCAAGCTGATCATTGCCGGGGCCTCGGCCTACGCGCTGCGCATCGATTTCGAACGCTTCGCCAAGATTGCCAAGGAAATCGGCGCCATCCTGTGGGTCGACATGGCCCACTACGCCGGCCTGATCGCCGCGGGTGTCTACCCCAACCCCGTGCCCCACGCCGACGTGGTCACGACCACCACCCACAAGAGCCTGCGCGGCCCGCGCGGCGGCGTGATTCTGATGAAGGCCGAGCACGAGAAGGCCATCAATTCGGCGATCTTCCCCGGCCTGCAGGGCGGCCCGCTGATGCACGTCATCGCTGGCAAGGCCGTGGCCTTCAAGGAAGCGCTGACGCCCGAGTTCAAGGCCTACCAGGCCCAGGTCGTGAAGAATGCACAAGTGTTCGCTGAAACGCTGATCGAACGCGGTCTGCGCATCGTCTCCGGCCGCACCGAAAGCCACGTGATGCTGGTCGACCTGCGCGCCAAGGGCATCACCGGCAAGGCCGCGGAAGCCGCTCTGGGCGCGGCCCACATCACCATCAACAAGAACAGCATCCCCAACGATCCTGAAAAGCCGATGGTGACCAGCGGTATCCGCGTGGGCACGCCCGCGATGACCACGCGTGGTTTCAAGGAAGAAGAAGCCCGCCTGACGGCCAATCTGGTTGCCGACGTGCTGGAGAACCCGACGGACGAAGCCAACCTGGCCGCGGTGCGCGCCAAGGTCGCGGCGCTGACCGCGCGTTTCCCCGTCTACCGCGACTAAGCCTCTCGCTATTCGGTCCGCCCTGAGCCATGAAGTGCCCTTTTTGCAGCCATCCTGACACCCAGGTGGTCGAGACCCGCGAGGCGGAAGACGGCGGCTTCATCCGCCGCCGCCGTCAGTGCGGCGGTTGCGACAAGCGCTTCACGACGTACGAGCGGCCGGAAGTCAGCTTCCCGGCCATCGTCAAGAAGGACGGCCGGCGCATAGAGTACGAGCGCGCCAAGCTCAGCGGCTCGTTCTCGCTGGCGCTGCGCAAGCGTCCGGTGAGCACCGAACAGGTCGATACCGCGATCGAGCGCATCGAGGAAAAGCTGCGCAATCTGGGCCTGCGCGAAGTGGCGTCCAGCCGCATCGGCGAGTTGGTCATGCACGAGCTCAAGCAGCTCGACAAGGTCGCCTACATCCGCTTTGCGAGCGTCTATCGCAGCTTTGAAGACATCGAGGACTTCAAGAGCGTGATGGACGAGGTGCGTAGAGGATAGAGCCCCCACCGGCCGGGCGGCAGAAACTCAAGCACCCCATGAAAAAGCCATCCCGAGGGATGGCTTTTTTGCGTGCCAAGCGCCTTCAGAGCAGCGAGGACGCTATCGGCGCGACGCCGTGGCGCACATCGCCGCACTGGGCGCGGTGCCGCAGCGCGTGGTCCATGACCACCAGCGCCAGCAAGGCTTCGGCAATCGGCGCGGCGCGAATGCCCACGCAGGGGTCGTGGCGGCCCTTGGTGATGACTTCCGTGGGCTGGCCGTGCACGTCGATGGAGTCGCGCGGGCTCAGGATGGAGCTCGTGGGCTTGATCGCGATCGAGACTTCGAGGTCCTGGCCGGTGCTGATGCCGCCGAGCACGCCGCCCGAATGGTTGCTCGCGAAGCCGGCCGGGGTGAGCGAGTCGCCATGCACCGTGCCGCGCTGGGCGACGCTCGCGAAGCCGGCGCCGATTTCCACGCCCTTGACCGCGTTGAGGCCCATCATCGCGTAGGCGATGTCGGCATCGAGCTTGTCATAGAGCGGCTGGCCCAGGCCCACGGGCATGCCCGTGGCCTGCACACGGATGCGCGCGCCGCAGGAGTCGCCGGCCTTGCGCAGCGCGTCCATATAGCTTTCATAGGCCGAGACATCGGCGACCGGGGCGAAGAACGGGTTGCCGGGTACATGCGACCAGTCCTCGAACGGAATCTCGAGTTCGCCCAGCTGCGTCATGCAGGCGCGGAACTCGGTGCCGAACTGGGCCTTGAGCCACTGCTTGGCCACGGCGCCCGCGGCCACCGTGGGCGCCGTCAGACGCGCCGACGAACGGCCGCCGCCGCGCGGGTCGCGGATGCCGTACTTGTGCCAGTAGGTGTAATCGGCATGGCCGGGGCGGAAGCTCTCGGAGATGTTCGCGTAGTCCTTGCTGCGCTGGTCGGTATTGCGGATCAGCAGCGCGA
>Ga0302347_1000951_pt1 | contig 38723 bp, 34 predicted proteins | sample PhyWR1_FD_202178 | JGI IMG/M metagenome (GOLD analysis project Ga0302347, IMG submission 202178) | Leaf surface microbial communities from wheat plants in UC Gill Tract Community Farm, Albany, California, United States - DLSL W.R1 (v2)... | ecosystem: Host-associated > Plants > Phyllosphere >... | reverse complement strand
ATCGTCATTGTAAGAGAAACTGTTTTTTCATAAACACCGTTGACTCTCGTCATCGTTGTGTTCATCGCTGCAAGAACTGCTGCCTTTTTCTGCTCTGTAGTTCCGCCGGACAATCCAGCTCTGTTGATGTGGTAATTGGAGTATTCTACAGTAGAGGATAATGCCAGTCTGTAAGTTCTGAACTGACCGTCCTGCACTAGAGATTGTGGTACTGGATCAGTAGCATTTGCTGTTTCCGAATCCTGGAAACCACAGATGAAACCAGCAGTGTCAGCAGGCAGATCTGCACGGTTGTAAACCATAAAAGTGCTGTTGTCTACCGTATAGGCATCAAGATATGCCGTTTTGCCCGCATTGAAATACATGACATTCACCCCATCATAAGGCGATACACTGAAACGGATTGAATTTCCTGAATTTCCTTTTTCATATCCCAAATAAGATTTGATATCAGGAAATTTTGCCTGTAGCGCAGGATCCATCACAGATGCTTCCTGGATTACATAGTCTACCAGTTTTCCTTCTGCAGTCGGGAATTTCAAAACCAAAGACTCATTATTTGAAAAACGTTTTGGCGCAGTTGCCAGGTCAGCTTTTATCTCCTCAACATTCAATTTGAAAAGTTTAAACTTTGCAGGCTGCGCTGTTTTGTCGTATAGCGCTGCTTTGTTGTCCACGCCAGAGACTTGTTTCCAGTAGTTCTTCTGCGAGAACACCATTCCCGAGAACAAGACACCTACTGCTAATAGTAATTTTTTGTCCATTATAAAATATTTGATTTTTTATTTTTAATTCGTTTTGATTGTCACCTGTGAGTAGTTAAGGTTTTTGTTGAGCTTAATAATACTTGCAGGATATCTTTTATTTTTGAATTCAGGGTTGTCATACTGCTGAATTTTCACTTCCAATTTGTCTTTGTCTTCCGAAACTTCTGCCACAACAAAGTCATTTTTGTCAATCGCCGGCTGTATTACAATATACGTTTCATTTACATCAAAAGAAGGGATGGGATTTTTGCGCGGTGACGGATTATCCTTATTGATAGTCTTATAAATAGCATCAATCTCCAATTGGGACTTCAGTATTTTATATTGAAAATCAATCAACTTTACGTTCACATGGTTTACTTCTTCAAATTCTGTTAAAGTATACATACTCATCTCGTTGGTTCCCTGAATATTTTGTTGTTGTAAAGAACACGAAACCACCGTTATAAATAACATTGATAAGAAAATTAATGGTTTTTTCATATTTCAACAAAATTGGTGCATAAAAGTATAAAAAAACAACCAAATAATAGTATTTGGTTGTCATTTTAACATTAATAAAAATAGAGCTATTCTGATATTACAACATCGGATCCCTGCGTATGCGCGTTCATCTGCGGTGCATAGTAGTTTTGCAGCGTTGTAATGCCATTTGAGAATTTTCCGCTGGCATTTGCTACATAATCATATTCGAACGTATATTTACCTTTTGGCATAAATTCGATATAAAAATTGGTGGAAGCATCTTTTGTAGATTGATAATAACCCAAATTATTTTTCCATTCGTAACCGGAAATCACATCCAAAGGTTCAAAACCAGCGGCTCTCATATCTTTCAGGTGAATGAATTCCATATTTCTGTCGGTACTAAGAATCATTCGAACAGTCACTTTATCACCAACTTTCAATGGAGAATTTTCATTGATTTTAATTAATTGTTCACCGTTTTCAGTCTTCACTTTTCTGTACAATTCTTTGGTGATGGAAATATAACTTTCAGAAGATTTTATTTTATCCAAATCCTCATAATATTGCCAAAATAAACCACCTTGCACAATTCCAGGACCATCTTTTTTAATGGAAACTGTTGCCAGATTTTTATCTAATTTATCCGACACTACAGACATTTTGAAATATCCTGTCGCAGAAGTCTGAGGAACTGGATATAAATCTTTTTGCCCCCAATTGATTTCTGCTTTATCACTTTCATTAGAGGTCCAGGATTTCCCGGAATTTAAAATCGTGAAAATCACTTCTGCAGTGCCGCGTGAACTTCCCCAGGAATTCACTTCTTTTTGAGTTATGAGCCAGATTTTCATTTCCTCAATGAAAGTTTCATCCGTCGGCGTCAATTTGTTAAAAGCTTCCAAAGCTCCCGCGTGATTCACGGTTTTGGAAGAATACCAACCCCAATCGTTCAGGTTTTGTTTCCAGTAAACACCTTGAGTCTGCGTGTCTGTCGAAGTTTCTTTCAAATAAGTCATCAGTTTTTTGGAAACATCCTTCAAGCCATAATTATTGAATAACAAAGCTGAACGGTGCAATCCAAAGAAAGTGAAATCAGTAATTTTTGCTGTCTTGGCTTTTGCAATTACTAAAGTTTTCAGATTCGCACCTTTATTTTTTAAAGGATATTCTTTTTCCCAATAATTTCGGGTGTCGAGATAATCGATGACGAAGTTGTTCCAAATATTTTTCTTTGTCCCACTGAGCGGAGTCGAAGTGTCATAATATTTATTCACTTCATTATCAACATAAGAAACCAGTTTGGAAACCATTTCTTTTTGCTCAGAACTTTGATAATCCGCCACATTTCCTTTCAGCCATTCATTGATTCTTCCTAAATTTTTCAAAATGTACAATGAATTATAATACGAACTCGGATAACCCGCGTACCAACTAAATCCACCATCAGGATTTTGCAATTTCTGCAATTCACTCCAGTCATTTTGAATGGAATTTCGCATCGTATTCGCATCAAATAATCTCGCCAGTTTTTCCATTTGCTCTGTTTCGTTTTTCGATTCCAAGACCCAAGGCGTTTCTTCCAGCAACAATTTTTTCAACTCTTGATTTTTCTCCAGATTTGAAGTCAATAAACCTTTAGATTGATATTCATCAAAAACCGTTTTCAGTTTCGGATTGGCTATGAAAATCTCCGAGGCCAAAACATCAGCAAACCATTTATTGAAGATGACATCCGCAGAATTATTGGTGTCATTTTTCAAACTTGGAAGCGCAAACATAATTTCCCAAATCGGATTCGTCGTCAACTCCAAAGTGTTGGAAACATTCGTCAAAGTTTTAGAATTTGAATTTTTCAGATTTTCCAAAGTGAACGTTTTCGTTTGGCCTTCTTTCACGAAAATCGGAAGCGCATCTGTCACCAGCATTCTGTTCGGTAAAACTGCGATTGCTTTTTGTTCGCCATCTGAGAAGTTTCCAGCTTTCGCTACGATTTTAATAATAATTGAAGAAACATCGTTCGGAACTTTCACTTTCCAGTTCACAACAGAATTTCCGTTTTCCGATAATGTAAAAGTCTGTTCTTTATTAAAACCAGCAACCGCCGTCAATGTGCTAATCCCAAATTTTTCCGAAATATCTTCATTCGTAAATGCATCTAAAATTTGCAATTGCGCAACACCATTCAGTTTTTGATTCACCAAACTTGATAGTTTTGATTGAAGATTCATTTCATCGCCTTCACGCAAAAATCTAGGATAATTTGGTGTGATAGAAAACTCTTTCTGCGTCACCACCGATTTTTCCAAAGTCGCAGAACGCGCATCTTTTGTATGTGCTAAAAACAACAATTTCCATTGCGTCAAAGCTTCCGGCGAAGTGAATTCAAAACTCACATTTCCATCTTTGTCCGTCAAAAGATTTGGATAGAAAAACGCAGTTTCGTTGAGGTTTTGACGAACTGGGATTTTGTCTAAGTCTTTTGTAGAGTTTACATTTGGTAAGCTTTTAACAACTTCTTCTATTTCTTTAGTTTTGCTCATTGTGTCTCTGGAAAATTGAATTCCAGCAGCATTTCCACTCAATTGCTTTGCAATAGGAACTGTCGCATAACCTAAGGTCTTTTGTTGTCTTTCAATTTTCATTGCATTTACAACAACACCCTCAATCATATTTTTATTATCGGAATAGTTTTGAAAAATTCTTCCATCAAACCAATTAAATTTTGGTGGACTAACATCAATATTTCCGAAGTAATTAAATAATTTGTTATAACGTTTTTGTTCAAGATTACTTCTTATATCATAAAAACTTTGATAATATTGAGAATAGAACTTTTGCCAATTCCAACTATTCGAAGCAAATTGGTCCAGCGATTTGTCATACATACCCGCCAAAACTTCAGCATTGATTTTCTCTTTCTTAGCGCCAGAAATTTTCACTGTCCATTTTTCTTTTTGTCCAGGCTGAAGTTTGTCGCGGAAAGTCACAGTTTCAATTTTTAAATCATCTTTACTGTCAGCAATGTTCAAATCCACATTCTCCGTTTTCACATCATTAAATGCAATTAATTGAAATTGTAAATTAACTCTCGAAACCGTTTCATCTTTCGGAATCACAGTTTCATATTCCAGAATTCCGTTTTTGAAAGAATACGTTTCCGTCACCGTTTCGCCTTTTCCATTTTGAACAAACACATTCACCAAAGCATCGGGAACTGCGGAGTAAACAAACACTTTCGCCTTCTCACCACGCTTGAAATCTCCTTTTGGTTTAATCACTTCCAAGAACGGTTTTTGATTTTGCCCAAGCAATTTCTTATCCCAAACTTTGAAGAATTGCTCCGTTTTTATCGTGTCTTTTCCTTCAATATTATAAAGTTGAAGCTTGTAAGTTCCCGCTTCCAATTTCCCCAAATCAAGATTGGTTCTTGGTTGTTGGTTGTTGGTTGATGGATTTTTTGTCATATTGAGCTTCTCGGAGCCTTTCGCGTTGTCAGGCTGAGGCTCTCGAAGCCCATTAAAAACCACTTTTTCAACCTTCCAGTTTTTCTCGTCACTAGTTTTATCAAATCTGTCGTGCGGGAATTTCTGAACAAATTCTTCCTTAGAAAGCTTTGGCAAATCCTGAATTGTATTTTCAAACTGACTTCTGAAAATTTGCTTTGGTTCTTCCAGTTTTTCCAGTTTTGCATTGTAAGATTTTGCAAGAAGTTGGTCGTTGTAATTTTTCGTCGCAACATTCAGTTTTACAGTTTCATCGGAGAAAATATTGTCAACATTGTCCGCCGAAATATAATGAGAAACTGAAGCTACTTTTACATTCGTGTCTGCAGATTGAGTCTCGCCGTTGATGTCTGTCACAGAAGCGTTGATGGCGTAATTATCAATCTGAATGCCTTCCAAAGTTTCATCTTTTTTAAGTTCTACTTTGATGGTAAATTCTCCTTTTTCATTGGTTTTTGCTGTTCCGAGAATTGAGTTTTCATTATCGTTTCCACGTGGATACCACCAGAAATATCGCCAACGGATATTTTGTTTTTTGATTTCATAATTCACAGTCGAATTGCTCAAAGCAACGCCGGAAAACATCATCGCTTTTCCTTTCAGTTCGATGGTTTGACCGTATTTGTACTCGTCTTTTATCGGTTCAAAAGTCACTTCAAACTTCGGACGTTTGTATTCCTCAACCTGGAAATCTGTGTAACCAGAAATGTTGTACTTTGCATCATCGTCATCATTATCAACTTCGATATTGAAATTTCCGTTCAGTTTATTTTTTGGCAAAGTAAAACTTCCATTAACAGAACCAAATTCGTTAGTTGTCAATTTCAAAGTCTGTAATTCCTCGCCGTTGGTGTCGTTCAAAGTAATATTCAACTTCACTTTCTCAAGCGTTTTTACTTTCTGAGTTTCGCCGTTGATTCCCGTTGCAATCACTTTAAAATAAACGATTTGTCCGGGTCTGTATATTTTTCTATCAAGGAAAATCTGTGCTCTTTCCTGATTTTCAGATTTGTTTTGATTATTGCCATTATCATAGCCATAAACATTGATCATTGAGAAATTGTTTCCATTCTTCACAAGGAAGTTTCTGTAATATTCTTTGTTCGCAGAATTTGGAAACTGGAAACTCCCGGATTTGTCGGTTTTTACAGTGTATTTTGTAACCGCTTTTCCGCGGACATATTCCGTAACATCAAGGTTTTCATTAACGAAAGCTTTTCCGTTTTCGTTGTTCACGAGTTTCAGAATATTCATTTTTGGATTGCTGTCGTCTTTTTTAGAAAAGATAATTTTCGAATTTGAAACAATGAAATAATAATTGTCCTGAACTGAATTTTCCACCACATATTCCGCCAAATAAATCCCTGATGGAAGCGCTTTCAGCTCCAAAGAAGTTTTATGAGATTTGAAATCCGAAGACGTTGGCAAACTGAATTCATCTTTTCGTACCAAAGATTTTTTAACTTTAGAAAATGGATTTTTGTACGAATCGAAAACGTAATTCAGAAAACCTTGCAAATCATCTTTCACTTCATAAATATTTAATGAAAAAACTTTCACATTTTTACCTTCCGCAACGATGTGGATTGGTTTGTTCGGTTGTGTTTCTTTCTCGTAAAACAGATTGAGTTGTGGGTTTTTTATCGCATTTTCCTTGTTAAGAATATTATTGATAAACTTCGATTTTGGATAAAGTCCTTTCGCTTTATTGACCCAAACCAAAGCAGTTTTGTTATCATCTTTTTGCTGTAGAAGCTCAATCATTTCATCGATGATGAGAACTTTATAATCACCTTTTGTAGATTCATCTGCAACCAGTTTTTCAAGTTGAGCAAATTTGTCTTTGCAGTTATTCAGTTCACAATTATAATTGATTTTCTGATGTTGGAAATACAGTTTTGAATTCCCGGAATTTGCCGAAATCTCTGAATTATAAATATCATTGATTTTCTTAGAATTGACTTTCAGTTCGTTTGGCGTAAACAGATTTTGATTTCTCAAAAACCCGATATAATTAAAATTTGACCAATCCAAAAGGGTAGGAAAGTAATCCAAATTCTCCGTCGCTTCAAAAATTTCCTTGTATTTCGCAGTCGGAATTTTCTTCAAAACTTGATTTTCTTTTTCTAAATCTGAATAATTTTTAGTCAAATAATTCTTGAAGTCCAGTTTGCTCCAGGTTTCGATTTGTGACAGATTTTGATTGTCGATATTCGTTTTCTGGTTGATTTTCCAGGAGTTGTTATCGTAATAATCATTGATAAATTCCAGAGTAAGAAGATGAAACAATTGCTTCTCATCACCTTTCAGTTTGGTTTCCGTACTTTGAAGTTTCGCAAAGAATTTGGAATTTTCATCATTCTGCGTATCGTCGTGCGTTTGCTTCAGGATGCTGAATTCCGCTTTCAGAGATTTGATGGTTTGGATGGCGTTGTTGTCTTTCATCGCTTGGTTTTGAATGTCCAGAATGATTGGAAGATTACTTTTGTAAGTTCCTTTCTTGTAGTTTTCTTCCACTTTTTTCCATTGAGAATCATAATAATTCTGCGCCGAAAAATTGATAAAGAAAAGCATCAGCAAGAAAACTGAGACTGATTTAATAATTTTCATAGGTGACTTTATTTTTTTAATGATGAAGGATTCACTGTATAAAGATGCATCATTTTTGTAAAGGTTGGAAGGCTAAATATTTTTTTTTAAAATTAAGGCTTTGGAAATCTTACTGATTTAGAACAATTTTTCGGACATTTGTTAAAAGTAAAATGTCGATTTTAAATCTAGCAAAAAAATATGTGATTGACAGCCAGATGTTTGTTTCGCTGATGGGAACAATGATGGCTGCCTTTTTTATGCTGGAACAGGATATTTTTAAATGGCCGAGTTTACTCTTGATTTTCATCACCTATTTCAGCGGTTATCTCTACACGAAATATCAAAATAATAAAAAAACTTTTATCAAAATTTTAGTATTCAACTTCATCTGTGGGATTCTAAGTTTTTGCCTGATTGTCTTCAATCACAACGAAATCAGACTGTTAAAATGGGCTGTAATTGTCGTCATCGGCTTGCTTTACAACTCTTTTTTTCTGGATAAATTTATTCGGAAAATTCCGTTGCTCAAGATATTTTACGTCGGTTTGACCTGGGCCTTGATTAATGCTTGGCTCATTCTACCGGAATTCAATTGGGAGATTTTCTGGATTTCCTGGATGTTTATTTCTGCTTTGGTTTTGCCTTTTGATATTCGCGATATGAAAAGTGATGATGTGGTGACTTTTCCTATTTTAATCGGTGTTCAGAGGACGAAATATTTGGCTTATCTTTTAGTTTTTATGGCCTGTCTTTTAAGTTTGATATTTCTTGAAAGAGAATTTGCTTTAAGTTTTCTGTTGACAACGGTTTTCATATTTATAATGATTTATTTTTCTGAAACCGAAAACAGGGAATCCTACTTCTCTTTTTGGGTAGAAGCCTGTAGCGGACTGCCTTTGTTGCTATTATTGCTCAGTTGGCTTATAAATTGCTAGTACGCCTTGGTTATTTAATTTTTGAAGAATATATAAATCTGATGCATAAAAATATCTTTGCGCTGTTGTTGTTTTTATGTAGTGTCACTTTTGTGTCTGCGCAGGAGAAAGAGAAGAAGGATTCTGTATATTACAGGATCGAGAAATACTCGGACAAGCGAAGATTTACCAAATTTGTACACCGCCTCATCTTCCGCCGCGAAGCCGATTCTGCATCCGTAAAAAGCAGAACGGAGAAGCAGATTCAGCAGTCTTACGATGGGAAATATATCAGGAATATCAAAGTAGAAACAATTGACCCTTTCGGCTACGGCGCCGGAGACAAGAAGCAAAAAACAAGGTGGTACGACTGGTTTACCAATCATCTTCATTCCAATACCAGAATTTCGACGGTCAATAATTATCTTCTGTTTAAAAAAGGAGAGGAATATAACGCACAAAAATTATATGAATCTGAGCGTCTCCTGCGGGAAATGCCATTTGTAAACAGAGTCAACATCAGTGTTGCAGACAGTACTTCTACCAAGGATTCCATCGATGTGGTAGTAAAAGTCCTGGATTCGTGGAGTCTGAAGCCTAGAGGCAGTTTCTCGGGAAGCAAGGTGGGAATGGGCGTGACAGAAGAGAATTTTCTGGGTCTGGGTCACGAGGCCAATTTCCTTTACAGAAACGATTCCAAACAGCATCAGGATTATCTTTTGGGAAGTTACACAGCGTACAATCTTTTCGGCAGTTACATCAACGCTCAGGTTTTGGGAGAACGTGATTTCTACAAAAATGAGAGGATCAACTTTAATGTCAGAAGGGATTTCTTCTCACCTTTAACAAAATGGGCCGGCGGCTTCACCTTTGAATATTTTATGAGGAATGTGGCGCTGCCAATGGTAGACAGAAGTGCATTGCCACAGGTTCAGATTAAAGTTTACAGTCAGGATTTGTGGGGCGGTTATCAGATTCCCGTGTCGTCTAATGCAGAGGAAAGGGTTTCCAGCAATATAGCAATTATAGGAAGATTTCAAAATTACCAGTACAAAGACAGCCCTGGAATAGATCAGTTTGATTTTTTCCAGTCCTACAGCAGTTTTCTGGCTTCCGCAGGTCTAATTCAAAGAAAATTCTCTGTCGAGAAGAATATTTTTCAGTACGAGCTGCCGGAAGATATTTCGTACGGAAATTCACTCAATCTTACAGGCGGATTATTGTTGAGAAGCAATGATATTATGCCTTATGCAGGTGTTTCTGCTTCATATGGATCGTTTACCAAGATCGGTTATTTCAATGTGAAAGCGCAGTTTGGAAGATTTTTCAATGCGGCAGATCAGAACCGGGAATCGTTCAGATTTGACGGCACTTATTTTACAAATCTGATGGATTGGAAATTTGCGAAGGTGCGGCATTTCTTTTCACCGACTTTGGCATTAGGCAATCCGCAGCATAATTATTCTTACCGGGACAGAATCAATCTTTCTGGCAGAGACGAATTTCCAGTCTACAACGGAGATTACATTGGTACAAAAAAGTTGGTTTTGAGGTACCAGCTTCAGCTTTTTGTGAATAGGACGTGGAAGAATTTTCACTTCAGCCCGTATCTCACAACAGCAGTCGGGTGGCTTGCGATGCCGAATGATAAATTGCTGAAAACCAATGCGAACACAAAGATTGGCGTAGGTGTTCTGATCAATAATCCTTACCTCGTTTTCAACAGGATACAAATCTCGTTTATGTACTATCCACGCGTTCCTTTTGACAACAATTCGCTTTTCGATTTCAACAGTAACAGAAATAACGTGATGCCGCTCAGTAGTTTCGGTGCAGATATTCCACATTTTGTGAATTTTGGAAACTAATCTTTATCTTTACATAAATATTGAGTGATGGAAAATTTGAACGATATTAAAACAAAACTGATTCAGAAAATCTGTGAATCACAGGATTATTATTTGTTGTCCTCACTTTTGAAAAATTTTGAAAATAAACCTATAAATACCGTCAAAGAACCAGGATCTGTCTACGAATTCGAAAAACCAATGACGGAAGAGGAAGTGGACGCCTATTTTAAAGAAGAGGAATTAGAACTGCCTTCGGAGATTCTTGAAATTTTGAAATTGAGCGAAAATCAAATAAAAAGTGGTCATGTTTATAGCAATATCGAAGTAAACGCTTATTTTGAAGAATGGCTAAAAGATTAGTTTGGTCATCAATTGCCAAGCAGATTCGAAAGGAAATTCTTCAATATTGGATACAAAGAAATAAATCAAAACATTATTCGAAAAAACTAAATAGTTTGTTCGAGATGTCTGCGCAGCAGCTTGCTGATTTTCCCTATTCAGGAGTTTCGGTTTCGGGCAAACTTTATCGAGGAAAACTTATCAAAGATTATTATTTACTTTATAAAATTAGTGATGATTCCATAGAGATTCTTTTCATTTGGGACACTAGAAAAGACCCAGCAGACCTTTTAAATTTAGTTAAGAATTTCAGCAAATGATTATCAACCAACTTTCACTCATCAATTTTAAAAACCATTCTGAGCAGTCTTTTGACTTTTCGCCGCAGATCAACTGCTTCGTGGGGAACAATGGCGTGGGGAAAACCAATATCCTGGATGCACTTCATTATCTGTCTGTAGGGAAAAGTTTCCTGGGAAATTCTGACCTCAATAATATCAAATCTGAAGAAGATTTTTTTGTGATCGAATCTGAGATTCAGAATGATGACAAAGAAGATATTATTAAAATCCTGCTGCCCAGAGAATCCAAAAAACTGATCAAAAAAAATGATAAAGCCTACGACAGGCTGGCAGATCACATCGGTTATCTGCCGAGTGTGATGATCTCGCCGTATGACTCCAATTTGATCTCAGATTCTGGGGAAAGCAGAAGGAAGTTTCTGGATGCCATGATTTCTCAGACGGATTCCGCTTACCTTTTTGATTTGATTCAATACCAGAAAACCATCCAGCAGAGAAATGCGTTGTTGAAGAATTTTGCTAAAAATCGATATTTTGATAAAGATTCTTTGGAGATCTATGATGACCCGATTTCAAACTTCGGAACAAGAATTTTTGAGAAGAGAAAAGAGTTTGTAGAAAAACTGAATCCAATTGTTCAGCATTATTACGACATCATTTCCGGTGGGAAAGAAAAGGTTTCCGTAGTTTATGAATCTCACCTTGCCGAGAATACTTTTCAGGCACTTTTGGCCGAATCGATTGATAAAGACCGCGCATTGACGTACACTTCCAAAGGGATTCACAAAGATGATCTGATTTTTGAAATGAACGGAAACGCTATAAAAAAAATCGGATCACAAGGTCAGCAGAAATCGTTTTTGGTCGCTCTTAAGTTGGCGCAAATCAACCGTATCAAAGAGTTGACGGGCAAATCGCCGATTCTTTTACTTGATGATATTTTTGATAAATTAGATGACACCAGAGTTTCTCAATTGATTGAATTGGTGAATAAAGAAAACTTCGGCCAGATTTTCATCACAGACACGCACAAAGAACGTACGGAAAATGTGGTGAAGAGAATCCACGAGGAAAGTCGAATTTTTGAGATTTGACAGAAAAAATTTAGAAATTAGAGTCCCGAAAAGAAATACAAAACTTCAACATAGCCCTGATGGGAACGGCATCCTTTTAAAAAAATGTGTTCTTAATCGTGAATCTGACGCGTAGCCTACTGACATTTTTTTAAAAGATATAGTGGACAGCAGGTTCGGAACTGCTGACAATTTGCCAACCGATATGCTCCTTAAGTTTACAGAAAACTACCGTCAAAGGAAAACGGGAGCAAATCTCTTACAGATTTTGTTTTTATAATTTCGCCGTTTGGTGAGGCAAAATAGATTTCTATGACGTCTTTTTGTTTGGCTTCGTACTCCAAAATGGCCTGTCTGCAGCCGCCGCAGGGTGGAATTGGGGTGGAACTGAGAACGTCTTTTGGTCCGCCAATCACAAATATTTTCTTGATTGTTTCGTTTGGATAATTGGCAGAAGTCCAGAAAATGGCGGTTCTTTCTGCGCAGAGTCCGGATGGATAAGCGGCATTTTCCTGATTGCTGCCGGTGATGATTTCGCCGTTTTCCAAAAGCAGCGCACAGCCTACAAAGAAGTTGGAGTAGGGTGCATAGGCGTTTTCGCGTACAGCGCGGGCTTTGTCAAATAATGTTTTTTCGATTTGTGACAAGTCGTTATAACTTGCGATGGTCTCAAAATTTATTGTTATTACTTTTTCCATTTTTAAAATGCGGGAGGTAAAAATACAAGTTTTATGTAAACAAATTAACATTTCCCGAAAAAAAACATCTAAGTCTTATGATAAAGCAGTTTTTAGTTCTAATTTTCCTTTGTTTATTGGGATTTGCGAAGGGTCAGGACAAGATATTCTGGAACGAAAACCGAAAGCTGGTCTGGGCAGATTTCCAATCCAAAACCAAGCCAAATGCCTCGCAGGCTGCAGCTACAACCTATTGCGGGATCTCATACCTGCTGGATAGTTCTACGAAAAAATTCACAGATAAGCAGGTTGCAATTGCTTCTTTTTTTGTGCCTTCCAAATCGTGGGCGCACACAGATCACAGGATGGAAATTGTGCTGATGCACGAGCAGAGTCATTTTGATATTGCAGAATTATTTGCAAGGCGATTCCGAAAGTTAATTAGTGATAAGACTTTGGATGTGAAGTCTTTACAGAAATATTATAATCAGGTTTATGAGGATTATAAAGATTATCAGCAGGATTATGAAACGGTGACCAACCACGGTAGAATCCGCGATAAACAGTATGAATATTCCCGCAAAATCGATCAGGAAATAGAGGAATTGTCGGCCTTTAAAATTTAAATTTCCGGTTGTCTTTCTTCTCGGAGAGCTTCTTTTTGCTGTCAATTCTTTTCTGAACCTGTCTTTTTGAAGGCTTGGTTTTGACTCTGTATTTTGGTATGAAAAGCGCTTTTTCCACCATTTCCAGCATTTTATCGGTCACTGTTTTTTTGTTGGCGAGCTGCGTTCTGCTTTCGGACGACGTCATCTGCAGAATACCTTCAGAATTGATGCGGTTTTTAAGTTTTTCTGTGATTCTGAGTTTCTCTTCGTTATTGAAAAAGTAACTCTCGGAAACGTTCCAAATGGCCGTCACTGCGGTTTCTACCTTATTCACGTTTTGACCGCCTGCGCCGGAAGAGCGGGAAGTTTTGTAGCTGATTTCAGACGTGAAATTTTTCATTTCTTGATTGATTTTTTTAATTCAAGTCGGTTTACTTTTCCGTTCGGAGTTCTTGGAATTTGTTGTACAAAAATAATGTCTTTTGGTTTATGAAATGATTTTTGAAATTCTAAATTATAGATTTTAGATTTTAAATCGTCATCACTTTTGCCTTCGATTATTAAAATTAATTTTTGTCCCAGTTTTTCATCATCAATTCCAAGAAATACGGCTTCATTTGGAATGTTTTGTTTGACTAATTTTTCCAATTCTTCGGGGAAAATCTTGGCACCGCCGGAATTAATGACGTTGTCCAGTCTTCCCAGAAATCTGAATTGATTTTTGTTATTAATTTCAACCAAATCATTGGTCTGCAAAACTTCAGAATTAAGTTTTGGTGCAAATATCTTCAGACAATCTCGTTCGTCCAAAGAAATTTCTACACCTTCAAAAACTGTAAACCAGTTTTCCTGATCTGGAAAAATCTCTCTTAGCGCAATGTGGGAAAGTGTTTCGCTCATTCCGTATGTTTCAAATATTTGAGTTTGAGATTTTGAGATTTTGAGGGTCCTGGAAATTTTTTTCTTCAAAGTTTCGGAAACTGCTGCGCCTCCAATGATCAGGTTTTTGATGAGATGTAGTTTGTCTAATGAATTTTCTACCTGCAAAGGCGTCATTGCGCAGAAATCGATTTGTTCACTGATATTTTGAAGTGGATTTGTGGAAGGTTCTGCAACTTTTAATTTTAATTTTCTCAGGATGCTTCTCACGACCATCATTTTTCCGGAGATATATTCTACGGGAAGACAGATGAGTGCAATATCGCCTTCACTTAAACCTAAAAAGTCGCAGGTCATCTCTGCAGAATTCAACATTTTTAGTTTTTCAACTTCAAAAACTTTCGGAATTCCTGTAGATCCGGAGCTTTGAATTTGAACCGTTTCTGAGTCTGAAAACCATTCTTTTATGAAGTCTAAAACTTTGGTTTCAAATTCGTTAGAGGTGGTTTGGGGATGGCGAAAAGGGTTTGAAAGGTCGATTAACATTAGCTTGAGCGAAAATTTATTTTATAAAATTATGCAATTTTTTCTAAAAATAATTTGGAAGTTAAGAAAAAAGCTCTAAATTTGCACCACAATAAAGGACAGACCTATGGTGTAGCGGTAACACTACTGTTTTTGGTGCAGTCATCTGGGGTTCGAATCCCTGTGGGTCTACAATTGTAAAATTACAACCAGTTGAATTTCAGCTGGTTGTTTTTTTGTGATTAACTTAAATAGATGATGATATAGAAACTGAGCTTTCAATCATTAGAAAGCTCAGTTTTAATTCTGTTGAAATGTAGATTTTACTTATTCAGAATTATACTTTTTATGATTGGTTCGAGATTGCTTGGCAAGTCTGCATCTTTTACCTGATATTTTTTGACATTCATATCTTTCAGCCAATTTTCCAGATATATTTTGATGACATCACCTTCAAAAGGATTTCCTTTTTCCGGATTGATTCCAAGTATTATAACTTCCAGATTATCAAGTTTATCATTAGCTTTGATAAATCCCAAACCATTATCATTTATTTTGGTTTTAAAATCTGATGTGTTCAGTTGCAGGGATTTTACCAATTCGGGAGTGAGGTAAGAGGTTTTGCTTCCTTCAGAAAATTTCGAATCTTTATGAAACATATAACCATCAGTCAGAATAAAAAGAATATTTCTGTACTTATCCTTGATGCAGTAATCCTTCACTTTGTTTTTAAAAAATCCCCATATGTCCGAGCCAACATATTGCCTGTCCAGAATGGCCGATTGATAAATTCTGTCAGGAAGAGAAGTGTATTTTTCATCAACAAGCTTGATATTTTCTTTCGAAGTATTTTTGTCAAACGAAACTTTCAGCTGTTTTGCAAAATCATTGATTTCCGGCTCTGAAGGCTCTGGATTGAAGAAAATCTGCATCTGATCATTCAGCTGGATCACTTTTTTGTTTTTTACGTGATCTATAAATCCGGTTTTTATCGATTTGATGTATTCCAGATCTCTTTGGTAATATTCCATCGATTGATTTGGATATTTCTGTGGGTCAATTCTATCAGAAAGATCAATAAGAATACTGATATTCAGATTTTTGCTGTTGGAAATGGAATCAATAGTTTTTGTGTCTTGTCCCGTTTTCGGTTCTTCATTCTTTTTACATTGGATGAGAAAGAAAGAAATGATCAATAAATAATATATTTTTTTCATAATTGAGATTTTATAATACAGAGACATATACAGAGTTTTGACTGTCAGAATTTGCGCCCACCTTATTAAGATTGTAATTGTATTGGTTTTTGCATTCCTCGATCATTTCTTGTTTTACAGGATGAGATATCGCTAATTTTTCACTGATGAAAGTAATCCAGCCCTGCACATATTCCGATGCGTAAAGTTTATAATCCTTCGTCGGAATGATAACACCGTTGATAATATCCTGAAGTTCTTCGATCCTGCCTTTCGCCTTGGCAATCATTTCTTTGATGCTGCTAATCGCTGTTTTAATTTCTTCCATCTGTTTTTCGAAGACGGTAATTCTTTCCAGATGAACTGTGATGTCTTTTTGTTTTTTGAGCTGTTCATGTTTGATTTTATCTTTTTCTTTATGTTCTTTCATGATGAAATCGAAAACCAATCCCCAGATAATATAAACCACAAATCCAGCGAAGATAATTCCCCAAAACTGATTCTTTGTAAATGCAATCGACAAGTCAAATGGAGGAGAATCAAAGGTTTTATTAAGCTCATAGAGCTTAGACTCAATTTCATAAGCTAAAATGGCATCGAAAACGAATGTGACTACAAAAAGTAGGAACATTTTCACGTAATTCATCCAGCTTTTATTTTCTCCAAACATATGGATCAGATAACCTAAGCCTAAGAAAACAAACGGTATTAATGTCACGAAAGCGCCTTCCAGCGGACCTTCGTCCCAAGCTTTATTGAAAGCCTGTGCATCCAAAACACTTTGCATAATGCTGACATTGGGATCAAATGTTTTGAAAAAAGCCGAAAATGAAGTAGAAATATAGAATGAAAAAAGATAAAGGCTTATCGGAATCAGTAATAAAAGTCCGATCCAGAATTTGGTTGATGCGCCTTTACTCGCATTGATTTGATAGTTTTCCGGATTTCTGGGAATGTCATTGATCTCAAATTTCAGGGTTTCGATTTTATTCTGAACGGTATCAATATTATTTTGAACATCTTTAATTTGCTCTTCCTTATTGTCGAGAGACACGGTCAAACCTTTGATTTCTGTTTCTTTATTTTTTTGTTCATTCAGGTAAGGTTCCTTCAGTTTGTTCTGCTTTTCGTCCATTTCTTTCTCCTCATTTTGGAATTTGGAATAGATGGCATCCAGACAGATTGATAAAGCCGTGTGATTTCCGCTGTTTCGGGAGCTGTCTCTGTATCCGGATTCGTGATAGGTTCTTTTTCGGCTTTCTTCCGTTGATTCTTCGATGTTATTTCCTTCTACAACTTTCAAAGGTGATTCGGTTTTTTCGACAGGAACAGGCTTTAGCCGGAATATATTTTTTATATTAGTATTCATAGTATTTAGTTTTTTAGGTCGTTGAAAATGTCACTTTTGCCTTTTCCTTCTTTTACAGAATCTATGAGATAATCCACGATCTGTAAACTGTTTTCTTCCATAAAGCCAAACATCAGCACATATTTTTCCAGTAAAGATCTTTCGTTGGAAGAGACTTCTCCGTCTGCCCAGATCATCACCGTAAGCTCGTAGAGATCATCTACTTTTTCTTCGATGCTTTCTGGGATTGTTATTTTTGAGTTGATGGGATTTAATAGGATTTCGTCCAGATTTTTTTGCGGGATTCCTCTGTCTTCTGCTGATTTGTAAAGTGCCTTTAGTTCCAGCGAACTGAAGTTTTCATCGCAAATTGCCATTTGGTACAGCCTGAGAAAATGGGCTTTCAGACTTTCGGTTGTTTCTGTTAATTCACTCATTGTTATTATTGTTTTTAGATGAAGTTTTAATGATTCTGTCTCTGCTGTAGGTTTTTCGTTGAGTCATAGTTTCCTGAATACTTTCCTGCGGTATTTCCTTTACTTTTTTCCTGATAAAGATTAAAAGGAGAAAAAGAATTCCTGTGACAATATCAATCGGAATCCAAATGCTTTTCAGATAAAAATGAACAGGAATAATGGGATTAAATAAAAGAAGGACTGTTCCAAAAATCACAACCCATTTAAACTCTTTCTGTTTTCCGAAATAATAAACCGTTATCGCTGAAGAAACAAAAACGATGATTCTAAGAAATGTGTAATATAAAATCGGGAGCGGAAGAACTGCAACAAAACAACTCAGCGCACAAAATGTAAAAAGTGTTTTGTAAATGATCTCCAGCCTTATTGTTTCTGTTCTATGATTAGCTTTTTCCATTGCTAGTTACATCCGGAACAATAGCTTCTGTCCACATATTCCTTGCTGTTTCCGGACCAGTAATAGCAGCCGCCTTTCGGTCCGACTTCCAATGGATAACCGTTGTAAGTGCAGCCATTTTTCTTTGAGTTAGACTTAGATAATTGTCTTTTTTTTGAGGATTTTTTCTTCTTTTGTTTGTTGACTGATAATTCTGTTTTTGCTAACGAATTGCCGGTTGATGCTTCGTAGGTTGTGGGAATTAATAATCCTAAAGTGAGTAAGGTAAAAAGTAGTTTTTTCATGATTGTTTAATTATAGTTTTCAATGGTTTGATGTAATTCGTTTCTGTGGTTATAAATTTCGTCTAATGAATCAAGATTTACTTTCTCTCCGGAATCTTTTCCATTATGAAAAAGTTCAATCAGTTTTCTGCTGGCTCCAAAATGAAATCTACAGATTGGTTTTCTGTTATTATCATCCAGTAAGATCCCGAAATAAGATTGAGTGTCTCTGTAAGCAATCCTTTCCGAGGATATTTTTTCTCTCAGGATCGCTTTTACAATTTGGAATGCTTCAAGTTCTTCGTCGGTGGTAGTTACTTTGGAAGCGTCATTATTCTGATCAATATTCGCGGTGGAAACTGTCGTCTTTTCAGTTTCTATATTATCATTGATGACCAAAGCAGATTTCAGTCTGGAACTTATAGATTCTGATATGGAAAGACTGAGCGCTCTTTTGGTGTATTCTTTAAAAGCAATCATCCGGTTTGCTGTAAGTGGTCTTTCAAAAAATCTGTTGACGAGTAGTTTTACTATTTCATCAGATGGATTTTCGATTTCTTTTTCAAATTCTTTTCTAATGGCTTTAATATACTTCAATGCTTCTGCTGAATCCAGAATCGATTCCAGATTGTATCCGGACTTGGTAAAACTCTCGAGAACTTTGATAGAATTGTCCTTAATATCATCAAGATTAATTGTGAAGAAAGGTTTTTCATCCATAATATTCGGTTTCTCAAGATCTGTGTAGAAATTGTAGACAATCCCATTGGTCAGAACTCCGAATCTTGCTTTGGAAACGTGATAATACCGGTGAAGTTGAGAATTGTGTGCATCCGCATTTTCCCGCCAGCTTTTGCATTCGATAATGAAAATTGGCTCATTGCCTTTTTTAATGACAAAATCCACTTTTTCTCCTTTCTTAGTTCCAATGTCAGCAATGAACTCGGGAATGACTTCCGTCGGATTGAAAATATCATATCCCAAAATTTGAATGAAAGGCATGACGAAAGCAGTTTTTGTGGCTTCTTCCGTTTGTATTTGTTCTTTGAGACCATTGACTCTTTGGTGCAGCTGTTCTAGTTTTAATTTGAGTTCCATAGTTATTTTTAAATTGTTTCGTCAGTAATTTCTGCACTTGGAGCATTATCTTTTACAGACTGGACTCCATTCTCCATTCCTTGTTTTGTGAGATATAATTGGCTTTTCCCAATTATTTCTCCGTTCCCGGCTTTCAGAACAAAATAATATTTGTCGTTTACGGCAATTTTTCTTTCAAATCTGGAATCGATTTGAGAATTGACTCTCACGGACTCTATTCCGTTTTTACAGCCATACTTTGTTGTGTATCCTTCACTTATCAGGATGATTTCTCCGTTTCCGGCTTTCAGATTAAACTGATATTCTCCGTCTCTTCTTTTTGTGATGATGAATTTTCCCATAGTTTTAATTTTTTGAATTATAGATTATATTTTACGTTAAAATTATTATCGGACATAAATATCAGAATCAAAAAATCTACGAATGCTAAAATTGCAGGAATTAATGTCCAACAAAACAGTAAATAAAGAATTCCTGCTGCTGTTTTCCCAAGATAGAATTTGTGTATTCCAAGACCGCCGAGAAACAGCGCTAATATTGCTGCGAGAGTCTTATTTTTTATACTTTTATTAATAGCAGGTTGTAAAGGTTTGCTTTTCAAATTTTGAATCCCGTCGTCAGATAAAGTCATTAGTTTTGACAGATAATCATACATTTTATGCATATGATTGTTCGCATTTGTAACTTCGTGTGATTCATTGAAAGTGCCCAATTTTCTTCTTATTTCTACCGCTATTTCTGTTTTCGTATCTGTTATAGAATTAATATGTATGTCAATATAAACTCCTAAACTCAGAAATTCATAGGATTCATAAGTGTATTGATTGAAGATCTCGTTGGAAGAGAAAATTTTATATTTTGAATCTAATAAAGAAATATTTTTAACACTATTTCTAACTTTTTCCAAAGAGAAATCGACGTGAATGGATTTTTTTGGATTTGGAATTGCAAAGACAGCCATAATTGTTTTATTTGATTCCAAAATTACTCCTGCCTCATATCAAATCTTTACGGATTTCCGTAAAACCAAAAAAAACTTTCAAATATTTGAAAGTTTTGTAATAAAAGTAATTTATTGATGAAGATTTTATATCACGCCGAAGTCTTTGCAAAATGCAATCAGCTGCTCATTGCTATTTGTTAGTAAAACATCTTTGATTTCTTTTAATCTTTTTTCTACAGCACTCATACTGGATGGTTTGATATTATTTTCCTTTAAATATTCAGGAATGTCTTTTAATAGTATTCCGTTGGCTAACAAAGAAATAAGTAAAGTATCATATTCTGAGAATTCGAACGCATTTTTCTCTTGTCCTTTTAGGTCATAAGAGATGTACTTTTCATTATTATAAACAGACTTTATTGCTTTTTTCAAATCTTTGACATCTTCTCTAGCTTTTCTTACGTAGCCATTGATCTGCTGTTTTTCAAAAAGTTCGTCTGTAATGCCTTGTTTTTTATTCACAGAAAAGACAATTACTTTCAGATTGGGTTGTAATGTTCTTGCTGCATTTATAAGCTGCTGGCCATTTTTTATTAATTGTTCTCTGTGGTCTTCTTCAAAGGAAAGATCAGTGATTAACAACTCAAAAGGATTATTTTCCCGAATTCCCATTTTGATTCTGCTAATGGCGTCATCACAATAACTGACATATTTGGGATCTGATATTTTAAGATCTGCCAGTGCTTTTTGGACAGACAGGTTGGAACTTTCGAAATCTTCTGCTATTAGGACTCTTGTAAACATATTGTATTTTTTTATAATGGAAACGTGATATTGATTTTCAGTAAATTACTAGTTTCTGTGTCAAAATTAATTTTTCCATTTATAGAATTAATACGGTTTTCCATATTCTGAAGTCCATTTTTTGGCAGATTATCAGAAAATCCTACGCCGTTGTCTGTGTATGAGATGTTTATATAATTGTTTTCCTTTGAAAATTTCAAAAAAACTTTATTTGCCTGACTGTGTTTTTTCATATTGGTCATCAATTCCTGGAGAATCAAATATGTCTCAGTTTTAGTCTGAAAATTAATGCCTTCCCACAAGTTTTCATTATTTCCATTATAAATAATTGTCACTCTTTCAGAAGAATACGAATCCAGCATATTGTTAAGCTGCTCAGAGAAATTTTGATTTTCATTAATGTCCTTATTCTCATACGAGATGTCCCGGGTAGTTTCATAAACGTTTTCCAGACCGAATAGGAGAGCGTTCTTATCAATAACTTCCGTATTTTCTACTTGTGACATAATCTGATAAATCCTGTTGGCTACACGGTCGTGGATTTTTTTAGAATATTTCAGTTCCGTATTTTTAACTTCTAATAATTTTTCTTGCTGAAGTCTTTTTTGTCTTCTGCGGTAATACAAGTATCCAAAGATTAAAGAAATAATTAAGGCAACAACAATTATGTTTCGCACTATGATTTTACTTTGCTTTTCTGTACTTTCCGCTTTCGCTTTCAGAAAATCTGCTTTATTCTTTTCCGTTTCATAGCGAATAAGAGCAAATTGATTTTTGGCTTTATTTCTTGCAGTTTGCAGGCTGTCATTAAGTTTTTGATAAACTTTAAAATACTGCCTGGAATTTTTAGGATTTTCCAGAGAGATTAGTTTCTGTAAAGCTTCAATTTTATCATCCGGACTTTCTATTTCTTTTGAAATTTCATACATTTTTCTTGTGTAAATCAATGCAGAATCAGGTTGATTTTCAGTGTAATAATCTGCAAGATGTGCATAACTGGAATTCAGTCCCCAATTATCTTTTTCCTTCAATCTTATCTTCAAAGCTTTTTGGAATTCAGGAATTGGATTGTAGGTTCGGTTCTGAAGCCATTTTGTAAAGGCAAGATTGTCTATGATTCTTGAGTAAGAAGAAGATTCTTCTGTTCTGTTTTCGACCGAAAGTGAATCTAGAATCCTGATTGCCGTATTGTAATTTTTAATTCGCCTGTAATTGTTAGCCAAATTATTTTTATAGATATTTTTATTTTTCAAATCATCTGCAAATTTTAATGCTTGCTGATAAAATTTGATGGATTTTCTATAATCTTCCAGCTTACTTGCCGTAATGCCCAAAGTATTATAATTAATAGATAAGTATGTTTTTTGTAAACTGTCTTTCGCGTTAAAATAATGAAGTGCCGAAAGTGCTGTTTCCTGACTTCCAAAATAATCACCTTTTGTTTCCTGAATCATAGCTAGATTGACAAGTGATTTTGCAATCCCAAAACTGTCTTTCTGTTGCAAGAAAAGATCCCTAGCTTTATAGAAATACAAAAAAGAACTGTCTACGTTACCTTTTTCTCTGTATTCAAAAGCTTTGTCGTAAAAATGATTGGTAGTAGTTGCTTCTTGAGTTATTTTATCAGAGCAAGAATAAATGAATATAAATAGTAAAAATGCAAAAATCTTCAAGTTTTTAGTTTTCACCGAATTTAAATAAAAATTAGCGAAAGAAAACTCTTTCGCTAATAAATTCTATCAGGTCCTAGCCACCGATGATTTTTGGAGGGACAGGATGTCCGTCTTCTCCGCCTGTTGGAATTGTAGACGTTGGCTGTACAATATTTGGCGTGGTATCATCACCACCGCAGTTAGAAGTATTAGAACTTGAAGGATTTGAAAATAATCCCATTATTATTAAAAATAGATTGAACATTTTGTAAAAATTTAAAAATTAGCATTCGTGTTCTTCCCCGCGAAACAGTCCGCGAGCAGGTTTACACAATTGTTGAAAAAAGAAGCGCTTCTTAAATTTTTGGGAAGTCAACCTTCAAAAACGGAAGAGAAACATCTGCTTCCCAAGCCAGAGATCTCTCTCCGTTTTATCTGGTTGTTTTTTTGAAATCAGTTTTGTAACTTTGTTTTTGTAATGTTTTGTTTATCACTGATTTCTGATTACAAATTTCAATCAAGTGAGGTGTTTTTTCCTAGACACAGGATGGACACAGAATAGACAAGATTTATACGATTTTTTACGGAAAACCGTAATTTTTCAGACAAGGTTTTGTCTAATTTGGACACGGATTTAATTCTTCAAATAAAATATATGTATGACAAGAAGAAAATATTAGTCAAAACGGCTTTTGAACAGACGGAAAAAGAGTTGAAAAAAGAGAATGTCAGCAAAAATTATCTTGCGGGATATCTTAGCACCCACTTCGAAGGTTTATTTGGATCTGCAAAAACAGATAAGATGTTTGAAAGGTATTATACCGATTTAGTACAAAAAAATCAGGATCGTTATATCGACGAAATAACCTTAGATCAATTAAGCAAATACGTAGGATATAAAGATTACGATGACTTTTCTAAGAATTTTAAATTTGAAAAAAAGCTCAATGAATCTACAACACTGAGATTTAGTATTGATGATGAAGAACACTCTGTAAAAGGATCTAATTTTAATTTCACACTTTTTAATAGTCCTGTTTTTAACCTTCAGGAATTCCTTACCAAGCAAAGTAATCTGGGAATCATCGGTGTTATTCTTTGTGGAGGTTTATTCGTTGGAAATAAAATGTATAGATCAGATGATAAAACACCTGAAATAATAAATAACGGAAAGGGTCTGGGAATACTTTCTTCTCCAAAGCAATGTATGTATTGGAACGGAAAGGAATATATACCTGAATATTGTAATAAGACGCAGAATAATCTAGTTGCAGTAGATTTGAAAAAGCTTGCTAATTTCAAAAGAATAACGAGGCCGGATACAATTAGTTCAGTGAGAAATATCTGGTATTCCAAATATCAGAATGAAGTGGAGTTTTTTACAGATAACGGCATCAATCCCGAAAATGGAAGCGATTTGAGACCTTTAACAAATCGTATTTTGGAAAAGTACGGAATGGGGAATGAGTAGAATATTTTGCATGGCAAAAATTATTCTATTCCTTATAAAAAATCTCACTCGTATCTTTGGAATCGTTCCATCCGGTCCAGAAGTTTTTGATGACCAGTTTGTTGCCGTCATAAGATTCAATCTGGCGCACCCAGTTTCTGGGCGGACATTCTTTGCCAGCAGATTCCGTAAATGTGGTCACAAAGGTGCGTTCGTCAATCCATTTCAGACGCATCGTGTCAGGATACATCGGTAAAATTTCGTTGGTCCAGGTGACAGTATTTGCGTCCAAAAATTCGAATCCGGCGTAATCGGCGCCTTTCAGGATATATTTGCCCTTCAATAATTTTGAATAATCAGGATTGTCTTTTTTTTGATTAATGTCCTTTGATTTTGTACCATCAGTTTGAATTTCCTTTACACTTTCAACTGATTCCGTTTTCACAATTGGCCGTGGATCAGCCTCTTTTTTTTGCTGAAAAAAATTGTTTCCTGCGTAGCCCAGAATAAAGCAGAGAAGGCATGGAAAAATGGTAAATACGATAGATTTTGCTTTCATAGTGACGACCTTACAATTGATTTTAAAGTTAATAATTAAATTACAAAATCTTAATTAATAAGAAATTATTAATTAACCAAAAATTTCCAAAAACAAAAAACTCTGCCGAAGCAGAGTTTTAAATCTATTTTTCGAATTTAAAAGCCAATTGTCAAAAGCAATCCGCCATCAGCCTATTACATTCTATTCGCCACATTGATTCCCAACATAGAAAGCGATTTTTTAATCGTCTTTCCAACCAAATCAGAAACCTGCAGACGGAATTGTTTTGCATCCAAATCTTCCTGTTTTACAATCGGATTATTCTGATAAAATGAGTTGTAGGATTTTACCAGTTCATAGACGTAATTAGCGACCAAAGCAGGGCTTAATGATTCCGCAGCTTTCGCAATCACTTCTTTAAATTCGCCCAAAAGCATAATCACATCTTTCTCCGTGTCATTCGGCACATACGCTCCAAAATTTCCTTTTCCGGAATACTCAGCCTTAGCCAAAAGCGACTGGATTCTCGCATAAGTATATTGGATGAAAGGTCCTGTATTGCCGTTGAAATCGATACTTTCTGCCGGATTGAAAAGCATTTTCTTTCTCGGGTCTACTTTCAGGATAAAATATTTCAAAGCACCAAGCCCGATTACTTCATAGGTTTTCTCTCGGTCTTCGTCAGAAAGCGTTTCCAATTTGCCTAATTCCTGCGACTTTTCTTTTGCGGTTTTTACCATTTCGTCTACCAGCTCGTCCGCGTCCACTACAGTTCCTTCGCGGGATTTCATTTTTCCTTCCGGCAATTCTACCATGCCGTAAGACAGGTGATAAAGCTGAAAGGCCCACTCGTAACCCAACTTTTTGAGAATCTTAAATAGAACCTGGAAATGGTAGTCCTGCTCATTCCCAACCGTGTAAATCAGTTTCTGAATGTCGTTTTCTTTGAAACGCTCAACCGCAGTTCCAAGATCCTGAGTCATATAAACCGAAGTTCCGTCCGAACGCAAAAGCAGTTTCTGATCCAGGCCTTCATCCGTCAGATCGCACCACACAGAGCCGTCTTCTTTTTGGTAAAGAATCCCATCTGAAAGACCTTTCTGAATCAGATCTTTACCCAAAATATACGTATTGCTCTCGTACTGGACCTGATCAAAATTGACACCCAATTTGAAATATGTTTCATTGAAACCGGCATAAACCCAGGCATTCATCATCGCCCAAAGTTCACGGACTTTCGGATCGTTTTGCTCCCATTTCAAAAGCATTTCCTGAGCTTCTATAATGCTCGGAGCCTGCTTTTTGGCGGTTTCCTCATCTATGCCGTCCGCAACCATCGCTTTGATTTCGGATTTATATAATTTATCGAATTCGACGTAGTAATTACCGACCAGTTTATCGCCTTTCAAACCGGTAGATTCAGGCGTTTCGCCGTTCCCGAATTTCTCCCAGGCCAACATCGATTTGCAGATGTGAATACCACGGTCATTGATAATTTGAGATTTGATCACATTAAAACCATCAGCTTTCAGGATTTCTGCCACCGAATAACCCAAAAGATTATTTCTGACGTGTCCCAGGTGAAGCGGTTTGTTGGTATTTGGAGAAGAATATTCTACCATTACCGTTTCATTTTTCGGCGCCACCTTATCAAAATCATCCTGAAGATCCGACAACTGATTCGCAAAAACCACATCCTTCAGTTTGAGATTAAGGAAACCCTTCACAACTTTGAAACTCTCGATAAAATCGATTTCGTTTTTGATGGCTTCGCCCAGTTCGGAGCCAATGGCATCCGGGCTTTTGCGGGCCAGTTTTACCAGTGGAAAAATGACGATGGTGAAATCGCCTTCAAACTCGGTTTTATTTTTCTGAACATCCAGATTTACGCCTTCTGCATCGTAAAGTTTCGGGACGATCTCGGATATTTTTGATTGTATATGTTGAATGATATTCATGTCAGAATTTTGTGTTGCAAATTTAAAAATTTAAAATAGCTTTTTGAAGCAATGTCGCAAATTATATAAGTAAGATTATTTGGGCAGCTATTCCGCCTTCCACTCCCAATCTTTTTTGCAGAAGTTTTCTGTTCAATAGAAAGCTTGTCCACGCAAAAAAGGATTTCCGTTCAAGTCGGGCTGCGAGCAATTAGCGGTTAATCATTGTGTTATTTTTATTTCTCTGATTTAGCAGATCAAGAAGATTTAAAAAAAATGAATCTGCAAATTTGCCTAATCTGAGAGAAACAATTGTGTTTTTAATTCACTGTTAATGGGTCATTATTAATTAACAAAGCTTTCCTCTTACTCAATCTCAAAAACCTGATAACCAAAAGAATCGCGGAAATCGTCAGTCCAATTCCAAGTGCGATCCACATCCCAAATGCGCCCATTTTCATCGTTACGCAAAGGAAATAACCCACCGGAATTGTGAAAACCCAATACGCCAAAAACGTAATCACACTTGGGATTTTAACATCCTGAATACCTCTCAGACAACCCAATGCCGTCACCTGAATTCCATCAGACAGCTGGAAAAGCGCTGCGATAATCATTAATTTTGAAGCCAATTCTATGACCAGAACATCACTTTCTTTCGTGAAAAAATGAGGCAGAACGTTTCTGAAAATGATAAACATAATGCCACAGAATCCCATATAAATTAAAGTCAATTTGAAATTATTAATTCCGATTTTCCTTAGTCCAACATAATCGCCGACTCCCATTTTATTGCCAATCATCACCGTAGACGCTACACTGAAACCGATACAGAGATTAAAGGTGAACGAAGCCATAGACAAGGCGATCTGATGCGATGCAATATCCTGAGAACTTACCAGTCCGCAAATAAAAGCGGCAGCCGCAAACGCCGTTACTTCAAAGAACATTTGTAAGGCCGTCGGCAATCCAAGCTTGAACATTTTGCTGAACATTTCCTTGCTGAATTCTGCGATTTTCAATGAGAAATCCTTGATGTATCTTCTTGTCTTTGGCTCCTTCACTAAAACAAAATAAAGAAAAACGACCATAAATATTCTGGCAATCAACGTAGCTAATGCCGAACCCTGAACGCCCATTGCGGGAAATCCAAAAAGTCCTTTGATAAAGACATAATTGAGGATAATATTAATGACATTTGCAATAATGGTCGCTTTCGTTACACCAATTGTAAACGACAAACCTTCCGAAACTTCTCTCAAAGTCTGAAACATCATAAACGGAATCATCGTGAAGGCCATAATGCTCAGAAAGCTTATCGTATCAGGTATAATTTCAACCGGCTGATCCATATGGGTGATGAGCGGAAGTCCTGCTAAGAGTAATAGCATTAGCAAGATACCAACGCCAAGATTGATGACAAATCCATGTCTGAAAACTGAATTGATGGTCTCATGTTTTCCCTGGGAATTGGCCTCCGAAACCAAAGGCGGAATGGCGAAAGAAAATCCCAGCGCCAAAACGAAAATGGAGAAGAATAAGGCATTTCCCAAAGACACCGATGCTAAAGCCTGCGCACCAAGAAGTTTCCCGACGATGATGTTGTCGAAGAGATTTACAGAAACTTGTCCTACTTGGGTCAGCATCACAGGAAGCGCCAGTTTCAGACCTTGCTGTGTGTATTGTTTATCTAAAAATTTCATTTGTTGATCTTATTTTTAAATCAGGAATGCAGATGAAAACAGCCCTGATTTTAGGTCAAAAAAAACCGTCTCGGTTGCAAGAACGAGACGGTTAAATATAATATTTTAATTATTTAATCTCTATTTCTTTACAAAACTGGCTACATCATCAGCAGTCACAGGATCAGCACCTAAGATGATCAGCCTTTCTACCACGTTTCTAAGCTCACGGATGTTTCCCGTCCAGTCATACTGCTGCAAAGCTTTGATAGATTTGTCATCGAATTTCTTGGCTGCAGAACCGTTTTCTGAAGCAATCAGGTTGGTAAAATGCTCTACCAACAAAGGAATATCTTCCGCTCTATCATTAAGTGAAGGAACGCTGATTTCTATGACAGAAAGCCTGTGGTACAAATCCTCCCGGAATTTTCCCTGCTCGATTTCTTTTGCCAGATTCTTGTTGGTTGCAGCAATGACGCGGACGTCCACTTTGATTTCCTTGTCGCTGCCTACAGGAGAAACTTTGCTTTCCTGCAATGCTCTAAGCACTTTTGCCTGAGCGACGAGACTCATATCACCAATTTCGTCAAGAAAAATGGTACCGCCGGTTGCCTGTTCAAATTTCCCTGATTTGTCTTTGATGGCGCCTGTAAAAGAACCTTTCACGTGACCGAACAATTCACTTTCTATCAGTTCTGATGGGATTGCAGCACAGTTGACCTCAATCATTGGTCCTCTGGAACGTTCACTTTGGGAGTGGATGGCGTGCGCTACCAGTTCCTTACCGGCACCGTTTGGCCCCGTGATAAGAACTCTGGCGTCTGAGACTGCCACTTTGTCGATGATCTGCTGGATTTTTTTCAGCGCAGGCGAAGCGCCAACCATCTGGTATTTTTTATTGACTTTTTTCTTCAGCTGAGAATTCTCCTGCTTCAGATTGGAGTTTGCTTTTTGCAGATTACCTTTGTCCAGAGCATTTTTTACGCTGGTGATCAATCTGTTGATATCAATTGGTTTCGAGATGAAATCATACGCACCTTCTCTGAGACAACCTACGGCAGTATCGATGTCTGCGTGGCCGGAGATCATTATGAATGTGCTCTCTGGCTTCAATGCAAGACTTTGTTTCAGAAGTTCTGTGCCAGATATTTTTGGCATTTTGATGTCAGAAATTACCAAAGCAAAATCTTCTTTCTCAATGAATTTGAAACCTTCCAGACCATCTTCTGCCATCTCGAATTGGTAGTCAGGTAGTTCGTCCGATAAAATACTGTGTAGAACGCCGGATATTGCTTTTTCGTCTTCTACGATTAAGATTTTTTGCATAGGTGCAAAGATACAAATTTTAGAATTCGTAATGTGAAATTATTATGATTGTTTATTGTGAAAAGTGAAATGTAGAAATATTCTAAAATACGGTCCCGTGATTCTGTGGCAAAAATGTGTGATGCAATAGCGATAGAAACGGCTATCCTTTTTCTAAGAAATGGACTGGGCGGCGGCAGAAAAAGATAATAGTGGATAGCGCGCCCTCGCGGCTGGATAAGCGCTGGCGAGGGATTGCCCAAATTTCTGCCATTGGTAAATATTTATTTTTCTACGATAATTTTTTTGGTAGTACGCTGATCTGCAACTGTAAAAGTGCCGAGGTAAATGCCTTTTGGCAAAGAGGAAATGTCGATCCGCGTCTCATTTTCGGAGGTCAGTAATGTTTTGCCCTGAAAATCTGTAATGACAAATTTGAATCGCTGCGTTTTGCTGTTCAGAAATTCCAGTTGAAGAAGGTCTTTTGCAGGATTTGGAAATAATCTGAAACTCATGGCGATCTCTTTTGGTGTGCAGACATCCAGCGTTTGGGAAACGACGGCAAAGTGCTGCACAGCGCCAACGGTAGCCTTCGCAATGTTATAGATGTAGACGGGATCCAAATTGGAAAATGTGTCGTTTGCGGTATGCGCGTAAGGGGTTTCGTTGTATTCAAAAAGACCTGTGATCACGTCGCCGTTGGCCTGAAAAGGCATATAATCTGAAGCGTAGGCATAACTGAGGTTGGTCTTGAGCGGCGAATAAAGTCTGACACAGTTGATGAGCTGCTGGGTGAAAGTGTTGGAAGCCGTGTTGTTGATGCTTGGATTATTGGATTCGTCACGTTCGCAGGTGACAGTGTCGTTGTTTTGGCCTTTGATACCGCCAACTTCATCGATGTTGAGAACCAGGCGGATTTTCATTTTTGGATTGGTAGCATTGACGACGGTGTTCACGTAATGCTGCGAACCTATCAAACCCTGCTCTTCGCCTGAGAAATTGATAAATTTAATCGAATATTCTGTATTGATATTTTTGAGAAGGCGCGCCGCTTCCAGTATGACGGAAATGCCGCTGCCGTTATCATTGGTTCCGGTTCCTGTGATGGTGTCGTAATGACCACAGATGATGATAAAAGTATCGGGATATGTAGTTCCGGTTTTGGTCACAATAAGGTTGGAAGTGGTATTGCCGCCGTAAGAAAAACTGTCTTTGGAAATGGCAGATTCCGGATATCCGAAAGATAAATATTTATTTCTAAGCCAATTGTAAGCGCTGTTGTTTGCTGATGAACCCGTAGTTTTGACACCCAAAGCTTCGAAATCCTGTAAATTGGTAATCAAATTCTGCTGAGAAACCAGATTGGCAACATCAGCGTAATTTTGATTAAACGTTTGTGATTTTACAATTATTCCAAGAAATAGTAGAGAAATAAATATGTTTTTTATTTTATAGATGATGATCTGCAAATATAAAGAAAAAAGGAGAAGACGTGATAAATGTCTTCTCCTTTCATTTGAAAAACTATTACTAACTTAAAACTAATTTGTTGCTTTTCTGACTTCTGCTTTTACGTCTTCACTAGCATCCTTGGTTTTTTCCCAAGCGTCAGATGCGGTATCTTTTGTGCTGTCCCAGGCTTTTTCTGCGAAGTCTTTTGTATCTTCCCAAGCTTCAGAAGCGTTTGCTTTTAGATTTTCGAAGAAACCGTCTCTTGTAGGCTCTTCATTTTTTCTTTTTTGCTCGTCAATGTAATTTCTTGCTTTGTCAGCATATTCATTGACTGTGTTTTTTGTATTGTCGGCAGCATTTTCCAGAGAGTTTTCTGTTCTGTCTACCGCTCTTTCTGCATCATTATAATTTTGATCTGATGTGCTCATAATATTTGTATTTGTTTGGTTAATTTGAAAAATTTGATTTGATACGATCTATTATTCAATTAAAATGCCGTAAAGTCTTAATGAACGTTAATTTAATTATAATTAAAACCAAACAAAAAAAGCAACATACATTTCTGTAAGCTGCTTAATATATTTAGAGTCTAATTTCTGACTTCTATTATTTAATGATTCTCTCAAGAACCCATTCAATCATCATTTTCTCCGACGCGTGGTGGTCACTTGCAAACTCGCCACGTCTTCTGTTGGCGATCACGCAATTGACGGTCAGGGCTTTGTGGCCTAATAATTTTGATAAAGCATAAATGGCAGAAGTTTCCATTTCGAAGTTGGACACACCCAGGTCATTCAAAGTTTCAAGGAACTGGTCGTCTAATGCTTTGAGTCTCAACTGGCGGCCTTGCGGTGCGTAGAAACCTGGGAACGTAGCTGTGTTTCCTCTGTATTTGGCATCGGCATAGTAATCTGAAATATCTTTTGCCCAATCTGAAAAGTACAACATCGGTTTGATTTTCTCATAAGGAAATTTCGCCATAAAATTCTTGCTGAACTCATTTTCAAACGCATAATCCTGATAGAAATGCAAAAGTCCGTCAAGTCCAACCACATTTTCTGTCACCAGCATATTGTTGACCTCAATGTCCGGATTCACGCTGCCGCAGGTTCCGAGACGGAAAAGCTCCAAAGCCTTATGATCTGTCTTGAATGCTTTTTCTTTAAGGTCGATATTGACCAAAGCATCCAGCTCGTTCATCACAATATCGATATTTTCTGTCCCTATTCCCGTTGACATCACGGTGATTCTCTCGCCACGCAAAGTTCCTGTGTGGGTGTAGAATTCTCTTTTATTTTTTTTGATTTCGATGGTGTCGAAATACTTTGAAACTTTCGGGACTCTGTCCGGATCGCCTACCAGAATTACTTTTTCGGCAAGATCTTCGGGAAGAAGATTGAGGTGGTAAACACTTCCGTCCTCGTTTAGCACAAGTTCAGAAGCTGCTAGTTTGTTGATCATATGTTTGATTTATAATTTATAAAGATTAAAAAATTAGTGATTGAAAGATGCACTAATTTTTGAAATTAAAAAGGTTTTAAAGTTAGCAAAATTCTCCATCCGCAAAAGGATTGAGCCTTTTTAATTTTGCAAAAAACAATTTAGATTTATTTTCGCGGATATTCTACCACATAGACACATAGTTTCGAAAGGAAAAATCGCCGTATGAAATTCCTACTTCCTCTTTTTTTATTCTTAGTTTTCTATGTTTCTATGTGGTTTAAGTTCTTAGCTTTAAAGTATTCGAAATCTCTTTCGCAACCCAATTTCCTGTACTGAAACAGGCCTGCAAGAGATAGCCGCCCGTTGGCGCTTCCCAATCAATCATTTCGCCGGCGCAGAAAACGTTTGGGAATTTAGTTAGTTCCAGTTTATGATTCAATTCTGAAAATGCAATGCCGCCGGAAGTCGAAATTACCTCATCGATTGGTCTGTAACTGAGAATTTCAATCGGGAATTTTTTGATTAATCTTGATAGAATTTCGATGTTTGTATAATTTTCTTTATCCAAAGTTTTCAAGAGATTGAGCGCGGTTGTTGAGAGTTTTAATTTACGTTTTAGAATCTGGCTGATCTTATCGTTTCCATTTAATTCCCCGAGAATTTCTGTTTCGGAGAGATTCGGTTTCAAATCTATATATAATGTTAATGGGAAATCGTGTTTTCTCGTAAATCGGTTGAGGTAATAAACAGGACTGCCCTCAATGCCGTATTTTGTGAAAACCACTTCCCCGATTTTCTCATTTCCTTCAAAGGAAATTTTGATGTTTTTAAGGTATTGACCTTGTAGTTGATGAAACCCGGAATCCGTATCGTAGCCGGAATTTGCGGATTCCAAAGGTGTGATTTCGATGTTTTTTGATTTTAAAATCTCAATCCATTTCGCATCAGAACCGGTCTTTTTCCAGGATCCGCCACCCATAGATAATATTAATTTTGAATAATCCACTTTCAGCTCATTCTCTTTATGGTTGAGAGTCACAGAATTCTCATCAAAATCCATAAAAGTATGTTCGTAATGAATGACGACGCCCAGCTGTTCCAATCTATCCAGCCAGGCTTTTAAAACCTGAATCGGCTTGAAATTCTTGGTCGGAAAAATCTTGCCCGAACTACCGACATAAGTCGTGATTTCCAAGTCAGAAAGCCAGTTCACCACTTTTGTATTATCAAAATTTTTTACAATCTCCCGAATTTCCAGCGCATCATATTTTTTGATAAAAGATTCTAATTCTTCATTGTGCGTCAAGTTAAAACCGCCATTTCCGGCAACCAGAAATTTTCTCCCGGCCGCTTTATTTTGCTCGTAGATTTGAACTTTGAAGCCTTTCTCGGCAAGGATTTGTGCTGCCATCATTCCCGCAGGACCGGCGCCAATGATGATGATTTGATTATCGAAAGTTTGTTTCAAAAATGGAAGGTTTTTACTGAGGAGATTGGAAGTTTGAAAAATTACACAAAGGCACAAATTTTTTTATGAATGTTTGGCGTTTTAAGGCACAAAGTTTAGCTTCGCTACGAATAAAATCAAAGATTTTCCTTGTGCCTTAAAAGCGATTGATAATGGAAAACATCTTTGTGCCTCTGTGTTTAACTCACAAAGCTAAAATCATTCATCACTTATCATTCATCATTTATAAATCACCCTCCGACACGTTTTGTTTTGTAGCCCATTTCTTTCAGGATGGTCATGATTTTGTCGCGGTTGTCGCCTTGAATGATGATGACGCCGTCTTTTTCCGAGCCACCGATGCCCAGTTTTGTTTTGATTTTTTTGGAGATTTCTTTCAGGCCTTCGTCGTCGCCTTCCCAGCCTTCTATGATGGTGACGGGTTTTCCGTTTCTGCCTTTCTTCTCAAATTTGCAAACGAGCGCTTCTTTCTGTTTGAAGTTTTCTTTTTCTTCATCCGGCATTTCAAAATCCTGCTCATCGTGGGTTGGAAAAAGGTTTTTCAGTTGGTCTCTTAGGTCCATTTTATCAATTTAAATAAGGGTTTTAAAGGTAGTGATATTTATTATTCTGGGAAAGATTTGGTGGGGAATTGTGTTGTGATTATATTTTTGAAAGTAAAGCATTAGATATTTTATATTTGTATAATACAGATAAAACTTATTATGAAATTCCTGACTAGCATTATAATTTTTTTTACGTTTGGTTCGTTTATTAATCTAAATGGTCAGAAGTTCAATATTACTGAAAACCTACTTCAAATAGATGTAAATAATATTTTCAAGCCTGCTTCAAGGATTCAAATGATAAATGCTTTAAACTACAAAAATTATTATTATGTGATTTTTGAAGAAACTATGATGTACCGTATGGGCAACTCCCAGAAGCATTTGCTTAAGTTTGATAAATTTGGGAAAATATTATTTACTGTAGAATTGCCACAACAATTTTCAAGTAGTTATTATTTGGATTTTTTTGTTCAAGATGATAACATATTTATCCAAAACCAAAACAATGTAAGATACATTTTTGATATTAAAACAAATAAATTCTCTGAAACAACAAAAGGAAATGACCTTGTTTTTGAAAATAATAAATACAAAGTGATGTATAAAAGTTTTGGAGAATGGGGACAAGCAACTTGGTTTATAAATAAAAAGGATAAATCTGAATATTTCACGAGCTTAAATGGTCAAGATGTTAATTTCTTTAATAATAAATTCTATGTAACTAATGTTTCTTCAATTTGGGAAATTATAAATCCTAAATATCTTGATAAATGCGAGCCAAATCAACGCTATGATTTTATAAATGAAAAAGAGTTTGGGATGTTTACATCATATGACTACAGTAAAGGAATTTGTTCAATTTATAAAGATTCCCAATATGATAGTTATGATTATGAATATTCAGTAAAAGATTTGAAATATACCTTCATTACTTCTTTCGTTTTAAACAATCATTTTTATCAAATAACACAATTAAAAGATAGAACTGTAATTTCTGAAATTGAAAAAGACACAGTTGGAATAGTTCATAAGTTCAATGAAAAGTATAACTTCTTTTCTTGGCACAATCAGTTCAGAAACACAAAAAACAAAGAAAAATTTTTAAAATTTGAAAACGGATACAATTCGTTTGGATTTTTCGAAGTGTTAAATAATAAAATCGATATAAGTAAAGTAGAATATAAATATGATACACTCCATTACATTAAATCTGACAACATTATAGGGTTGATTTCTAATCTCTCAACAAAAAGTGAAATCTCTAAAAATGAAGTGATTGACTTCGAAGGTAAAACGGAAGGAGTTGATATTAAGATATATAGAAAGGATACAAATCACAACTCTTATTATCCAAGAAAATTCAAAAAAGTTGATATTGAAACAATAGAATTTGTAAAGTCGGAAAATGAATATTTAACACAAGATATTGAATACTTAATTAAAAAAGAAAATCAAAATTTAAAAGCAATATTTATTGATTGGGATAAAACAAATTATTTTAATTCTACAGGAAAAAAATATTATCCCATTAGAAGTAAAAATAAAGATGAAAGTGATAAATATTTTAAATTAAAGTATTCTGAAATTAAAGATTATCTTAATAAAATGGGAGAAAAAATTGATGTACAAATTAAACCTAATAAAGGAAATTATGATTCTTGGATTTTAAATGGTTGGCGTTTCAATTTGTATGGGATATCGGAAAAAGATATTTACGGGGTTAGATTTTTTATTTGCAGACAAGTGGATTTTAATGAAGATGAATAAACTTTAGATAAAATTCATTTAATTTAATCAAACAATAACTTTACCTGCAATTTCAAAAAAACACCCACCAAAATTCCCCATTCCCCATTCCATTTCGTAAATTTGTGTAAACAAAATAAGAAATCAAAATGTCAAAAAAAGCAATTCTTGCCATATTAGACGGCTGGGGAATCGGTCTCAATGATTCGGTTTCCGCACTCAAACAAGCCAATACACCATTCATAGATTACGCCCTGAAAACTTTTCCAAGTACAACACTTGAAGCCAGCGGTCTCGCAGTAGGTCTTCCCGCAGGACAAATGGGAAATTCCGAAGTGGGACATATGAATCTTGGCGCCGGTAGAGTGGTGTACCAAAATTTGGTAAGACTCAATATGGCAGTAGAAACAGGAAGTCTTGGCAGAGAGAAAGTGATCCAAAGTGCTTTCGAATATGCAAAAGCCAACAACAAAAAAGTACACTTCATCGGTCTTGTTTCAGACGGTGGCGTGCATTCTCATATCAATCACCTGAAAGGTCTTCTCACAGCTGCGCACGAATTTGGACTGAATGAAAATGTCTTCGTTCATGCTTTCACAGACGGAAGAGATTGTGACCCGAAATCAGGGAAAGGCTTTATCGAGGACCTGATCAGTCATATGGACGCAACAACCGGGAAACTGGCCTCTCTGATTGGCCGCTATTATGCGATGGACAGAGACAAACGTTGGGAACGCGTGAAGCTGGCTTATGACCTTCTTGCCAATGGCGTCGGTACAGAAACCACCGATTTTCCTGGGATGATCCAGGCGTCGTATGACAAAGATGTGACGGACGAATTTATCCAGCCGATTGTTGGGGTAAGCAATCATTATCCATTGGCGAGAATCAAGGATGAGGACGTTGTGATTTCTTTCAATTTCAGAACAGACAGAGGCCGCGAGATCACGGAAGCGCTTTCCCAGCACGACTTCCCGGAGTACGGAATGAAAAAACTGAATCTGTACTACGTAACGCTGACCAATTACGATAAATCCTTCGAAAACGTCAAAGTTGTTTTTGATGAAAATGTACTCGAGAAAACAATGGGCGAAGTGTTGGAGGCTGCAAGCAAATCTCAGATCAGAATTGCAGAGACTGAGAAATATCCACATGTCACATTCTTCTTTTCCGGCGGCCGCGAAGCCGAATTTCTAAAAGAAAGAAGGTTGCTCTGTCCTAGCCCGAAAGACGTTGCAACCTACGATCTGAAGCCCGAAATGTCGGCCTACGATATCACAAATGCCATCGTTCCGGAACTGGAAAAAGAGAGCGCCGATTTTGTGGTTCTTAATTTTGCAAATACAGATATGGTGGGGCACACAGGCGTATTTTCTGCAGCCGTGAAAGCGGCAGAAGTAGTAGATTCCTGCATCAAAAAAGTGGCTGAAACGGCTTACGAGCACGGATACGCAGTTTTCATCCTTGCAGATCACGGGAATTCAGACGTGATGATCAATCCTGATGGCTCGCCAAACACCCAGCATTCTACGAATCTTGTTCCGCTAATAGTGATGGATAAAGACCATACTTGGGAACTGACACCTGGAAAACTCGGCGATGTTGCGCCAACTATTTTAAAGGTAATGGGCGTAGATATTCCGGAAGAGATGACCGGTAATATTATAGCTAATTAATCATATTACAGAAATTTTCCGTCCTTTAGGATCTAGGTAAAGAAAATTTAAAATATAAAGCCGGTTTTTAAAGCCGGCTTTTTTGGTGTAATTTAGTTTCGTCAATTCATTAAATGAAAATGTTTAACAAGTTTTTTTTCTGTTTCTTTTTAATCGCAGGTCTCGCTTACGGGCAGGATATTTTGTCTAATGATAATGCCTACAATACCAAGAAAAGTGAAGATCTAGCATCATTAGCTATTTCCTATTTTAAAAAAAATGATCTGAAGAAATCGACGGAATTGCTCTTCAAGGCCAAGGAATTTGCAGAAAAAACAGACAACTATGCATTGATTGCAAGAGTAAACGGATCCATCGCACACCAGTATGTGCAACTTAACCTCAATGACAAGGCAAAATTCTACCTTTCCAATGCCATCCAGCAGGTCAATAAATTACCGGAAGGTGACAAGAAAAAACTTCTGAAAACTTTATCTTTTTTAGAAATTGGCAATATTGATTTTGATGAAGGCAATTATCAGAAAGCCAATAATTACTACAAAAAGTCGCTGCAAGAAATCGAATTGATAAAAAATCCGGATCCGCAATCTGTCTATCATCACAGAAGGTCGCTTTATAATATAGGGAATACCTATTATTTCCTCAAAAATGATTCTGCGGAGATCTACCTGAAAAAAGCTCTCGCCATAAAAAATAACTATAATAAGGAAATTGATTATTTTATATACAACGCATTGTCCCAGGTTTATGCTGGACGAAAGGAGTACCAAAGGGCTATTGATACCCTGAAGATTGTTTTGG